>ERZ1026846.1-NODE-1-length-206894-cov-35.503638_pt1 | contig 206894 bp, 142 predicted proteins | sample MGYA00380153_ERZ1026846 | MGnify/ENA primary metagenome ERZ1026846 (study PRJEB33269, sample SAMEA4719789) | human gut metagenome | biome: human-associated habitat; feature: organic feature; material: feces | place: Cameroon | collected 2013-10 ...
TACGGTGTTAATGTCTATCTGTTAAAAGGTAAAAAGTTTGATGCGTTTACCCTGTCGAAAGTTTAGAACTTGTGTTCTAAAGTTTGGAACTTATGTTCGAAAGTTTAGAACATAGATTTATCCACTATTGGCAAAACAAATTCATAATAGAAATTTAACAAATAGGAAAGTTAGGGAAGTGAGTTCATAACGAACTGAAAACAATTTGAATGACAGAAAATGACTGGAAATGACAGGCGATGAAGGGTGATGAAGGGTGGATTTGTGCCATTCAGCCCCTGCCCCCGATAAACACAGGGGATTCCGAGGGATAGATGAAGGGTGAAGGGTTTTTGCGTAATTCTATTTCAAAAAAACTCTAAGGTGAGTTTTTTAAGCAGGGGGAATACAGTTGAGCACAAAACTAAGCAGCAAATATAAAAGCACCCTCTTTTGTTTCATTTTTGCATAACTATCCATTTATCAGCATAATCATTACATTTTCCCATATAAAGCTTGTAATTATCAATAATTATGCTTACTTTTGCAACAAAGTAACAGCTTAGTGACTGTAAAAATACAAGTCACTTATCATAAACAAGAAAGAAAAAAGCCAATGGAACTGAAAGAGACCTTCCAACAAGTAAAGGCGGCAAGCAAGACATTAGGCCTGCTTACCGATGACCAACGTAATGAAATCCTGCAGGCGGTGGCTGATGCCATCATCGCCGAAACTCCTGCGCTCCTTGCAGCAAATGCAGAAGACTTGGCGAAGATGGACAAGGCGAACCCACTCTATGACCGATTGCAACTCACCGAGCAGCGACTCCAGGATATTGCTTCGGACATGAGGCACGTCAGTACGTTGCCCTCACCGCTTGGAAGAGTTCTCAAGGACAAGACACTCGAAAACGGATTGCATCTGCAGCGGGTAGCCGTTCCTTTCGGAGTCATCGGAATGATTTACGAGGCACGTCCCAACGTGACCTATGACGTTTTCTCTCTCTGCTTTAAAAGCGGAAATGCATGCGTGCTGAAAGGAGGCAAGGATGCAGATGCCTCCAACACAGCCGGCGTGGAACTTATCCACAGAGTGTTGAAAACTTTTGGCATCAATCCCAATGTAGTGACCCTCCTGCCTGCCACCCATGAGGCTACAGGCGAGATGCTGAATGCCGTAGGCTATATCGACCTCTGCATACCTCGTGGTGGAAAGAAGCTCATACAGTTTGTACGCGACACTGCCAAGGTGCCGGTCATAGAGACCGGAGCTGGTGTGGTACATTGTTATTTCGACAAGGACGGAGACATAGAGATGGGCAAACGAATCATCACCAATGCCAAGTGCCGAAGAGTAAGTGTATGCAATGCCCTCGACTGTCTGATCATTCACGAAAGCCGTTTGAACGACCTTCGAACGCTGTGCGAAGAACTTGCCAAGCATGAGACCAAGATTCATGCCGACACCAAGGCCTACGAAGCCCTGAAAGGCAACTATCCCGACACCTTATTATATAAGGCCGAGGAGAGCGAGCAGAAGATGAAGGAAGAGAATCCTCAGATCAAGAGCATCTGGAACACCGAATGGCTCAGTATGCAGATGAGTATCAAGACGGTAGCGACAGAAGACGAGGCGCTCGACCACATCGCCACTTACGGAAGCGGACACAGCGAGAGCATCGTATCTGGCAACGAGGAAGCACAAAAGAAATTCCAAGCCATGGTGGATGCAGCCTGCGTATACGTGAATGCCCCAACAAGTTTTACTGATGGAGCACAGTTTGGACTCGGTGCCGAGATAGGCATCAGTACACAGAAACTGGGTGCACGCGGACCTATGGCTCTCGAAGAAATTACCACCTACAAGTGGTTGATTACAGGAAACGGCCAGACAAGGAAGTGAAGAACGAAGAACGAAGAGTAAAGAAACAACGTTCGGCGGCCAAAGGGAAAGCCAATTCTATAGCAATATAATATATAAGAAATAACAAATAAAAAACAATATAACAATGAAGACATTCTTTCATGTTGAAGACCTTGGCGATTTGAAAGCAGCGCTCGCCGAGGCACAGGAAGTAAAGGCAAACCGTTTCGGTTATCAAGAATTAGGCAAGAACAAAACCTTGCTGATGATATTTTTCAACAACAGTCTTCGTACTCGCCTGAGTACACAGAAGGCTGCCATGAACTTGGGCATGAACGTCATAGTACTCGACGTGAATGCAGGAGCATGGAAACTCGAGACTGAACGTGGCGTCATCATGGACGGCGACAAGAGTGAGCACCTTTTAGAGGCCATCCCCGTGATGGGAAGTTTCTGCGACCTGATTGGTATTCGCAGTTTTGCAGGACTGAAAGACCGCGATTACGATTATGCCGAAACCATCGTCAACCAGTTTGTGAAGTACAGCGGACGTCCCGTCTTCGCCATGGAGACAGCAACCGTCCATCCTCTTCAAGCATTTGCCGACCTCATCACCATCGAGGAGCACAAGAAGGTGGCACGTCCTAAGGTGGTTCTTACCTGGGCTCCTCATTGCCGTGCTTTGCCTCAGGCTGTGCCCAACTCATTCGCACAGTGGATGAATGCAGCCGATGTTGACTTCGTAGTTACTCATCCAGAAGGTTATGAGCTCGACCCTAAGTTTGTGGGCAATGCCAAGGTGGAATACGACCAGAAGAAAGCACTCGAAGGAGCAGACTTCGTGTATGCCAAGAACTGGAGCTGCCCAGGCGTGAAGGATCCATCACAATATGGTGAGATATTGAGCAAGGACATGAGCTGGACCATCGACGAGGAACACATGAGCTGGACCAACAACGGATGCTTCATGCACTGTCTGCCGGTTCGCCGCGGACTGATTGTCACCGATGATGTCATCGAAAGCAAGAACAGCCTGGTAATACCAGAGGCAGCCAACCGTGAGATTTCTGCTGAGGTAGTCATCAAACGTATGCTGGAATCACTGTAAACATCCTCAGAAGTAGGTATTATGACATAAAAGCAAGATTTTCACACTATATTCCTTGACTTTTAGGATTTGAGAATTTTTGGCAGAAAGTTCTTTCAGCCAAAAACAAAAGTACTTGCACTGGGCAACGCAAGTACTTAAAATGGCAAACGCAAGTACTTTCAACAGACAATGAAAGTACTTGCGTTTTATGACATATCGTATGACGAGACAAACGGCTATACGTTTAGTCGATACTCTGCAAATAATTGCGCACAGGGTTGGCGTACATGGTGAGCATACGCTCACGGAGGAAAGCCTCATCCTTGTTGGGCAAATCAATCTTCTGCAACTGACCGGCAATGTACTGCTCGAAGGTGGCCTTCTCTGCCTCGGTATACTTGTCGGCATGAGCGGAAGTTTCCTCTAAGAGGTCGAGTGCCACATAGTTGCCCGGATAGAGCATGTAGTTGGCATGAATCTGCTTGTCGATAAATGCCGCCACCTTATTATATATATCCTGCTTGGGAGTCTCAGGATCCATCTGCGCGAGATAGCCGTCGAGACATGGAGCAGCATGATAGTGCACATGACCTTTAAAGCCAAAGATACCTGTCTGCATGCTCACCAGGTCGTCGGTAGGTCCCTTCTTCCATTCGGCATTGTCGCGCTTCTGCTGGAACTCCTTTGCCTTGAGATAGTCGCAGGGATCGTACTCATAGCTGATAGACAGCGGAACGAGATGCAACTGCATGAGTCGTTCAATGATACTGCCTTCACCTCCCATCGACATCATCTGTAGGATAGACTTCTGCGTGCGGTCGTTGCTGTCCTTGGCGCGTCCCTCACGCTGAGCAATCCAGATATTCTCGTTCTTTTCCTTGACGGCAAAGTGCATATAGTCGGAAAGTCGTTTGCTCGACATAAGCATCTGACGCATGGAAAGCGCACGTTCTACAATGAAAGCCTTATTCACTCGTACCAAGTCCTTGACCCAGGGCAACGACAAGAGGTTGTCGCCAATAGCTATCTCGCAGGTCGTGGTAAACTTGTTGTCCACCAGCTGCACATCGAGGATGGCAGAGTCGAGCACGATATCTCGATGGTTGCTGATAAAGGTATAGCGCTTGGAAGAGTCTATGGCCGTACAGTCCATCTCGTAGCCTTTAGCAACCTTTGCAAGCAGACCTTTTACAAAGTCGTAGGCAAAAGCCAACTGAAACTCCAAATTGGTTTTGCACGCTTTGAGTTTCTTGGCAATCATCTCGAAAGGCACCTGCGGATAGAGATAGGCAAGCACCTGCTTAAACTGTTCGTTGGTCAACAGGCGGTCGAACACCTCGGGCAAGTCTTCAGGCTCCCAAGGTCGAATGGCATCAAATTCTTGAGGGATCTTCATAACTTTATGATTTTATTGGAGTTAAGGAGTTAAAGAAGTTAAGGAGTTAAGACAAATGTTCTAAAACGACATCTTTACATACCATTAAATTCTTCCGTTGTCTTAACTTCTTTAACTCCTTAACTCCTCATTAATTATTAAAATTGATTCTCCACGATGTCGCTCAGCACCTCCTTGATGTTGAGTCCGGCAGCGCGTACCTGCTGAGGAATGAAGCTCGTCACGGTCATACCGGGAGTGGTATTGATTTCCAGCATGTTGACCACATCCTTGCCGTCCTTGTCCTTGGTGATGATGTAGTCGATACGGATGATTCCGTTGGCATGCAGGATGTCGTAAATGCGCGAAGTGGTCTTTGCCACCTCTTCGGCAGTCTCGGGTGAGAGACGGGCAGGCGTAATCTCCTGTACCTGACCGTTATATTTGGCATCATAGTCGAAGAACTCGTTGGATGTCACCACCTCAGTGGCTGGAAGCACCACGGTCTTATCCTTGGTCTTGTAGATGCCCTGCGAGATTTCCACGCCCTGCATATAGGCTTCCACCATAGCCTCTTCTGACTCCATGAACGCCAGACGAAGAGCTGGAGCCAGCTGGTCGCTCTCCTTGACCTTGGACACGCCGAAGCTGCTGCCATCGGCTGCAGGCTTCACAAAGCAAGGCATGCCGATGCGCTTGGCTATAGCCTCCTCATCGTAAGCCTCGCCACGACGAAGCAAGATGCTGTCGGCTACCCGTACGCCAAAGCCACGCAGATAGTTGTTGAGTACATACTTGTCGAAGGTCATCGCCTCCACCAGCACGCCACTGGTAGAATAAGGCATGTGAATCAGGTCGAAATAGCCTTGCATCACGCCGTTCTCGCCTGGCTGACCGTGGATGGTGATGTAAGCATAATCGAAGAACTCGCGCTTGCCGTCCTTGACAAACGAGAAGTCATTCTTGTCGATTTCGGCTGTTGTGCCATCGTCGAATGCCACATGCCAGTCAATACCCTTGACGTCTACTATATAAATATTGTAACGCTCTTTGTCGAAAAAAGAGTAGAGTCCCTGACCTGAGCGCAATGAAACGTCGTGCTCAGAAGAATCGCCACCACATACGATGGCTATCGTTCTTTTGTTGTTGTCCATTTTGTTATATTGATTATATCGTTATCTTTCTTGAAAAGTATCTTGTGTGGAGCCTGCTATGAAGTTTCTCCACTTCTCTATCAGTTGTCGGAAGTCATCGGGCCACTGACTGTCAAAGTCCATCTGCTTGCCGGTGGAAGGATGTACGAATCCCAATGTCTTGGCATGGAGTGCCTGACGTGGGCAGAGTTTGAAACAGTTCTGAATGTATGCCTTGTAGCTGCTGCTGCGCTGACCTCTCAGAATCTCAGCCCCTCCATAGGTCGCATCCATGAAGAGCGGATGACCGATATGCTTCATGTGGGCACGTATCTGATGAGTACGGCCTGTCTCAAGAATGCATTGCACCAAGGTGGTATAGCCGAAACGTTCCAGTACCTTATAATGGGTAACGGCAGTCTTGCCTATTCCACTATCCGGTTCGAACACCTTCATGCGAAGACGGTTCTTGGGGTCACGACCTATATTGCCTTCGATTCGTCCCTCGTCCTCTACGATATTTCCCCATACCAGGGCATTATAGCTGCGATGGGTGGTCTTGTTGAAGAACTGTTTTCCAAGAGCCGTCTTGGCATCTGGTGTCTTTGCCACTACCAACAGTCCGGAAGTATCCTTGTCGATACGATGAACCAGACCCACCTCAGGATCGTTAGGATCGAAATCCTTCACGTCTTTCATGTGCCAAGCCACTGCATTGATGAGTGTACCGGTAAAGTTGCCTGCACCTGGATGAACCACCATGCCAGCCTCCTTGTTGACCACCATCAGCGCATCGTCCTCGTACACGATATTCAGCGGAATGTCCTCTGCCACAATACTGGTATCATGCTTGGGGCGGTCGAGCATCAGGGTGATGACATCATTGGGGCGCACCTTATAGTTGCTCTTTACGGGTTTTCCGTTGACATGAATAAAACCAGCATCAGCAGCATTCTGTATGCGGTTACGGCTCTGATAGGGATTCTTCTCGGAGAGGAACTTGTCTATACGCACAGGCGCCTGACCAGGATCCACCTCTATCTTCCAATGCTCGTAAAGCGTGCCGTCGCCAGCATCCACCACTTCCGGCTCGTCCAGCAATTCTATATCGTCGTTATAATTATCTTCTATCATATTCGTTTACTCCACTACTTCGTTTTGATTATGACTGTGAGAATGAGACGACGCAGAAGGCTCGCCCGACTCTGTTCCCGGGACTACCTCGAAATTGTCCACAGCATCGTCTTCGGCCTCACCACTTCCTTCCAGCAGTTCATGGCTGTCACCCATTGGGTCAACCATCTCTACAGAGTCGCCAGCATCACGTCTGCCGTTTCCCACCTGTATGATGAGTACATCGTCTATCGACACCTTGTCGCCAGCCACTACATGTCTGCCCTTTACCAAAATGCCGTACACCCAGTCTTCCTCACCAGGAATGTACTGTGGCGATCCCAACTTGAAGCCCATAGCCGTAAGCTTGGCCATGGCCTCGCGCAAGGAGCTGTTGTCGATGACATCAGGGATGGTGATAACAGGCGAATGAGCCGAGTTGATGGTGACATAGATCACGTGGCCCGACTTCACCTTCTCGCCTGGTGCAGGGCTCTGCTCCAGCACGCAGTCGGGAGGGAGGTTCTTCACATATCCCGTATCAGAAACCACCACCGGCAGACCGGCATCTTTGAGGATACGCTCTGCATCAGCAAAACTCTTATGCCTCACGTCAGGAATGGAGATGGCTTCTCCATGGTGAGTATAAAAGTCGATACCAAACCTGACACCCACACACAGCAGGACCACCACCAATGCCATGGCGGCAAGGTTTCCCCACAGATACTTACTCTTGAACTTATTTATAAACTCGGATGAAGTCATGTATTTAAATTTTGCACAAAGATAATGATTTCATACGAAACAAGGAAACAATCGGATAAAAAAAAACAAAAAGCAGCAAAGATTTGGTCTATGCTGCTTTTAATGTCATCGTTATTCCAACGATTCTGCCAGGAAATTACTTTCCGTGGTGCTCGTCAGAAACAGTTAACTTCTTACGGCCATGAGCACGGCGAGAAGCCAATACGCGACGACCATTCTTTGTTGCCATACGCTCACGGAAACCATGCTTGTTCACGCGACGACGATTGTGAGGCTGAAATGTTCTTTTCATTTTTCTTATTTATTTTTTAATTAATATTCTTCACAAAAGTGCAAAATACGCCCTTTTTGGGCTGCAAAATTACGCATATTTTCTGAAATAACCAAGAAAACTACCAAATTTAGCTTAAATATTTATGTTTTTTTCGATTTTCCCTTTGTTTTTTCATGTTTTTGCCGTAACTTTGCACCCGATTTGAAGATTATTATAATAACATTCAAGATAAACAAGAAATGATTAATTCACAGGAAATTAAGATTGGAACTTGCATCCGCATGGATGGCAAAGTATGGGTTTGCATCGACTTTCAGCACAGAAAGCCAGGTAAAGGTAACACCGTAATGAACACTAAATTGAAGAATGTTGCCGACGGTCGTGTATTGGAGCGTACATTCCAGGTAGGTTTCAAATTGGAGGATGTTCGCGTTGAGCGCCGTCCTTATCAGTACCTCTACGAGGACGCTACTGGTTGCATCTTCATGAACCAGGAGACTTTCGAGCAGGTGCCAATCGCCAAGGAGAACGTTACTGGCGGTCAGTACATGAAGGAAGGTGATGTTGTAGAGGTTGTAACCGACACATCAGACGGTACTATCCTCTTGGCCGAGATGCCTGTTAAGACTACTCTGAAGATTACTCATTCTGAGCCAGGTATCAAGGGCAACACAGCTACCAACGCCACCAAGCCTGCTACACTTGAGTCGGGTGCTGAGATTCGCGTTCCTTTGTTCGTTAACGAAGGCGAGACTGTTCAGATCGATACCCGTGACGGCAGCTACCTCGGTCGTGTAAGCGAGTAATCCTTGGGGTTACACCTATTTTATATATAAAGACGATTATAGTATGAAGTATTCCATCATTGTCCCTGTATTCAATCGTCCCGACGAAGTTGACGAGCTTCTCAACAGTCTCGCCTCACAGGAGGAGAAAGATTTTGAGGTTGTTATCGTAGAGGACGGTTCGCAAACACCTTGCGAAGATGTTTGCAAGCGCTACGAGGACAAAATGGACATACATTATTATTATAAACAAAACTCTGGTCCTGGGCAAAGCCGAAATTATGGAGCTGAAAGAGCATCTGGTGAATATCTACTGATTCTCGACAGCGATGTGGTTTTGCCATCAGGATATCTCAAGGCTGTAAGTGATGAGTTGAGCCGTGAGCCTGCCGATGCCTTTGGCGGACCCGACAAGGCACACTCATCATTTACAGACACTCAGAAAGCCATCTCTTACTCCATGACATCCTTCTTCACTACAGGCGGCATTCGCGGCGGAAAGAAGAAGATGGACAAGTTTTACCCACGTTCTTTCAACATGGGCATACGCAAGGACGTATACCTGAAGTTGGAAGGTTTCTCTGCCATGCGCTTTGGTGAGGACATCGATTTCTCTATCCGCATCTTCAAGGCAGGCTGCAAATGCCGGTTATTTCCTGAAGCATGGGTATGGCACAAACGACGCACAGACTTCCGCAAATTCTGGCGACAAGTCTACAATAGCGGTATTGCCCGCATCAATCTCTATAAGAAATATCCCAAAAGTCTGAAGTTGGTACACCTGCTTCCTATGGTATTCACCCTGGGAGTTATAGGCACGTGTCTGTTGCTATTCTTTGCCGTCCTGCCCTATCTGCTCGGTACAGAGCACATCTTCCCCATCTTGGGGCAAGCCATCACCTTGTTGGGACTCATCGGCCTCGCATGCATCGTTATCTACTCTGTAGCGCTTTGCATCGACAGCACGCGAGAAAATAAAAGCCTGAAGATAGGTCTGCTCAGCATCCGAGCCGCCTTTACTCAGCTCTTAGGTTATGGATGTGGTTTCCTCTCTGCCTGGTGGAAGAGATGCGTATTGGGCAAAAGCGAGTTCAGCGCCTACAACAAGACTTTCTATAAGTAATTATCAAGAATTCTCATTTTTTCTTTACCATTCTAAAAACCTAAAAAACACCGTTTATGAATGAGAAGCTTTCCATATCCCAATGGGCAGAAGAAGACAAGCCGCGCGAGAAATTGGAGCGACTGGGAGCTTCAGCGCTTTCCAATGCCGAACTTCTTGCCATTCTGATCGGTTCTGGATCAAGAGACGAGAGCGCAGTAGACCTTATGAAACGAATCATGAACAACTGCGACAACAACCTGAACACATTAGGCAAGAAAACCATACGCGAACTGACAGAATACAAAGGCATGGGACCGGCCAAGGCTATCACCATCATGGCTGCTTGCGAACTGGGCAAGCGACGATCTGTTGAGAAGCTGGGACTACGACCTGACTTAGGTTCCTCGTTGGCTGTATACAACTATATGCTTCCTCGTATGCAAGACCTCGACGTGGAGGAAGCATGGGTGCTGATGATGAACCAGAATTTCAAACTCATCAAGGCTGAGCCTCTGTCACATGGAGGCATCACAGAGACTGCGGTAGACGTAAGGCTCATCATCAAGAAAGCTTTGCTCAACAACGCCACTATCATCGCCTTGTGCCACAACCATCCAAGCAACAACCCCACCCCAAGCAAGCAGGACGACCAGCTTACCCTCAATGTAAAGAAGGCATGCGAGGTAATGCGCCTCTTCTTTATGGACCATATCATTGTGACCGATGGACATTATTATTCCTATCACGACAAGGGTAGGCTGTAGTCCTTTCCTACGTCTTCAGACCTTAAAGGAGTCTTTCGTACAAAATCTTTTCTCCTACAAACTTTTCGCAGTCGGCAACAAAAATAAATCGTTTTATTTTGTATTGTCTTCAATTTGTCGTATCTTTGCATTATCATTATACAAGATATAAGACAACATTAAGACAACAAGATATGACACAAGAAGAAAAGACAAAGATAGAAGAAAAAATCGTTGACGTGCTCAAAACTGTATACGACCCAGAAATTCCTGTCAACATCTGGGACTTGGGAATGATATACAAAATAGACGTAAAGGAAGACGGCAACGTAGACCTCGACATGACGTTTACAGCACCCTCCTGCCCTGCAGCCGACTTTATTCTCGAGGATGTACGCACAAAGGTAGACAGCGTAGAGGGGGTCAAATCCACCAATGTAAACCTGGTGTTTGAACCAGCCTGGGACCAAAGCATGATGAGCGAAGAAGCCCGCGTGGAGTTAGGCTTCGAATAAGTTCCAGCTTACAACTTTTTTTTCAACCATCAAAAAGACATGGCTATGAAGAATGTATATTTCCTTTCGGATGCTCACCTTGGCTCGCTTGCCATAGAGCACGGACGCATGCAGGAAAGGCGCTTAGTGCGTTTCCTCGACAGCATCAAGAACAAAGCATCGGCAGTATATCTGTTGGGAGACATGTTCGACTTCTGGGACGAATACAAATATGTTGTACCCAAAGGCTACACCCGTTTCTTGGGAAAACTGTCTGAGTTGACTGATATGGGCGTAGAGGTACACTTCTTCACAGGAAACCATGACCTATGGACTTATGGCTACCTGGAAGAAGAGTGTGGCGTGACCTTGCACCGCAAGACTACTACAACCGAAATTTATGGTAAGGTATTCTTCCTTGCCCATGGTGACGGCCTGGGCGACCCAGACCATAAATTCAAGCTGCTGCGCAAGATGTTCCACAACCGCACCTGCCAGATATTGCTCAACGCCATACATCCACGCTGGGGAATGGCATTGGGACTCAACTGGGCCAAGCACAGCCGACTGAAGAGAAAGGATGGTAAGGAAATGCCGTATCTCGGCGAGAACAAGGAATACTTGGTAAAATATGCCAAGCAATACATGCAGCATCACACCAATATCGACTACTTTATGTTCGGACATCGCCACATAGAGCTCGATCTGATGCTGAGCAAGAAAACACGCCTGATGATATTGGGCGACTGGATATGGCAGTTCACCTATGCCGTATTCGATGGTGAACACATGTTTATGGAAGAATATGTAGAAGGAGAAAGTCAGCCATAGGGCTGACTTTCCTTTGTATATGATGTATGTAGTTTATTCTTTTTTTACCCTTTTATCTTTTTACTATTGATAGCGGCTATTTGTTTTCTTTCTTATCTATAATCAGTCTATTGCCTTTCTGAACCACAGAGAGATAATTGAATACATTCAAATTTCAGAACACAGATAGTAAAAGTGATTAGTTCTTAGGTCGTTTTAGAAGATGGAGACTGAGTAAATGTGACACCAACCTCATCGCCTGCATCTATCCAGAGACGATATTGGTTCTTACCGATAAACTTTTCTATCTCTCCCCGGCTTGCTTTGGGAGGAAGGGAGGAAGAGAAATACAAATAGCCACTTCCCGATGACGCCTGAATGCGTATCAGGTCAGCATTTCTATAAACCGAGATCTCACCCTTTGGTAAAGGAATCTTTCCCTCTATAAACTCCAAACCTCCCAATTCGGGACGTATCTCGAACTCCTCATAGCCTGGTTTCACAGGCTTGACACCCAAGAAATACCTGCCAAAAAGATAGAGGAAACAAACACCCCAGGCATAACACAGTTTCTCATCTACCTCAGCCTCTGGCGATGACAGTTGGGCCTTGAGGAGACTACTATTCCATTGCTTCCTGATTCGCTCAAGTACCTGCGACAGGTTACCCAACGAGCAAAGGGCAGCCAACTCATAGAACTGCATAAAAGGCGATGTGAAAGGCTTGACGGAAGGATTGTTGATAACAGTCGATGCCACCTCCTGCTTCTGAGCTTCGGTAAAGTAATCGAAGAAAATAGCAAAGACATTGGAGTGACGGGTAATAAGCCTGCTACGTCGTCCATCGACAACACGATGAACCAAAGCCTGTCGTTTCTCGTTCCAGAAAGAAGGCAGAATCTGCTTACGCAGACGGGTGAAATGTGCGAAATAACGTTCCTCATCGGCTTTCCTTCCCAACAAATGGGCACACTGCGCCATATCTTCCAAACTCTTGCAGTAGAGGATTTGCTCGAAAGACCGCAAGCCTCTCCTATCTCTATTCTCAGGCAACCAGTCGACAAAGACTTGATCGTCTGACTTTATCTGAATCATCCCATTGGAGTCGGTATGAGAAAGACAATAGTTTATAAACTTTCGCATACGAGGATAAGCCTTACGTACACAGCGCTCGTTGCCCGTGTATAGATAATGTTCATATATGCTTAGAAACCAATAAAAGGTATGGTCGGCCATGGAGTCCGCATGGGCTGTGACAGGATCTTGACCAGGATGCTGCCATACTGAGCGCTCACACACTCTCCATATTTCATTAAAGATTTCGTCACTGCATCTGAAAGCAGGTTTGTTTGTTGGTATCATCACCTTAAATAGATTAGTTTTGTTTGTTCGTAGATTGTTTCCGATGTGTTTTCAAGGTATTCAAGTCGGAGAGGGTTATCTCTGTATGCGCCCGCCCGACGATGTCATGTTGACTATAATCTCGTCTTCGCTTACCAGGTTCTGGTCGCCTGGCACCGTGTTCTTCAGCGCACTTGCTGAGAGCGAGAAGTCGAGACATTTCTGATTGTCGTCAGCCCACTTGAGGTTGGCATGCAGATAAGCAGCAATAAAAGCGTCGCCTACTCCCATTGGGTCTATAATGGGCTGTATGTCATAAATCTTTGTGGTGTAAAGAGCGTCAGCCTGTGCGTCATAGAGCACACCTGTAAGAGTGTGATGACTGCTGGCTATCTGGTTTCTTACAGCCATTACCATTTTCTTGCACTTAGGGAAGAACTGGTGCATACGGCGGAAATAAGCAAGATAAGCCTCTCTGTCCATCTCGTAATCAGCATCCAAAGCCTCGAAAGGTATATGCCTCTCGCCACTGGCTACCTCCCACTCGTTCTGATCGCCGAAGATAATGTCGCTATACTGCATCATGCGATAGAGCACATCGCGAGGCTGGAGTCCATAGCCCCAGAGATTCTTACGATAATTGATATCACAAGAGATGGTGAGTCCTTTCTTTACTGCCAGTTCGATGGCGTCCATCGTTGTTTCCATGGCATCGCGGCTGATGGCACAGGTAATTCCTGAGCAGTGGAAGATGCCTGCATCTTCAAGCACCTTGTCCCATTTGATCATTCCGCGCTTGAGAGTATAGAAAGAAGAGTCCTTGCGGTCGTACACAACACGGGAGTTGCGCATGGCCACAGCTTCCTCGAAATAGTAGGCACCAAGACGGTCGCCTCCTTTTACTACATGAGAAACATTGAGATTATATTCGCGAAGATGCATAAGAGCTGCATCACCCAAAGGACCATAAGGCACACGGGTAACATACTCCACATTATCGCCCATAAAGGCTAAGGACACCGCAGCGTTAGCTTCACTGCCGCCATAGTTTCCTTCAAAATTGCGTCCCTGAAACAAGCGTTGGTAACCAGGTTTGGAAAGCCTGATCATAATTTCGCCGAATGTAACAATCTTTGTTTTCATGTTGATAGAATTTTATATATTAAAAAAGGTGCGTAAGGAAATAGAGTAAAAGTGCAGAAATAAAGCAAAAAGAGTGAAGAGAGAAGGATTCAAATCCATTGTTGCCTTACAGGCTGTATGATTCTTCACTCTTCGTTCTTCACTCTTTACTTATATTCTTACTTTACCAATTCCATTGTATCGCGGGCGATAACAATTTCCTCATCAGTAGGAACTACTACTACCTTCACCTTACTGTCGTCGGTAGAAATAATAGCCTCCTTGCCGTGGATGGTATCGTTAACTTCTTTGTTGATCTTGATGCCCAAGAACTCGAGGCCCTTGCAAGAATTCTCACGAAGATCGGTCTGGTTCTCACCTACACCTGCTGTAAATACGATGGCATCAACACCACCCATAGCAGCAGCGTAAGCACCAATGTACTTCTTGATGCGATACTCGTACATGCGGAGTGCCAGAAGTGCTTTCTCGTTACCCTCGTTGGCAGCCTTCTCTATATCACGCATATCAGAAGAAATGCCTGTGATACCGAGCACACCACTCTTCTTGTTCAGGAAGTCGGCCATCTCCTGTGGCTTCATGTTCAACTTCTCCATTAAGTATGTAACAGCAGAAGCATCAATGTCACCACAACGTGAACCCATCATCAGACCAGCCAATGGAGTCAAGCCCATAGAAGTATCCATTACCTTGCCGTTCAATACAGCAGCGATAGAACCACCATTACCAATGTGACAAGTGATGATCTTAGAATTGTTCTGATCGAGACCAAGAATCTCGCATACACGCTTGGATACATAGCGGTGTGATGTACCATGGAAACCATAGCGACGAACGTGATACTTCTCGTACAACTCGTAAGGAATGGCATAAAGATAAGCGTAGTCTGGCATGGTACTATGGAATGCGTTGTCAAAGACACATACCTGAGGAGTACCAGGCATCAAAGCATCTACGGCACGGATACCTTTGAGGTGACCTGCGTTATGAACAGGAGCGAGGTCGCAAAGTTCCTCAATTCCGTCCTCTACACTCTTGTCTACGACAACACTCTCTTTGAACTTGTCACCACCCTGTACGACACGGTGTCCAACAGCATCGATTTCCTTCAGGTCCTTGATGGCACCAATCTCTGGATCGAGCAAGCACTTGAATACAAAATTGACGCCCTCTTTATGATCGGGCATGTCGTGCATAATCTGCTTTTTCTCGCCGTTTGGCAATGTCACCTTGATGAATGCGTTGTCGAGACCGATACGCTCTACACCACCCTGAGCCAAAACTGACTCATCATCCATGTTATATAACTTGTACTTGATAGATGAACTACCACAGTTCAGAACCAATACTTTCATAATGTTAATTTTGTAATGTTATTGATTGAATAAAGTTAGTTTAAGCCTTCTTAGCATCCTGTGCCTGGCAAGCTGTGATAGCTACCATGTAGTAGATGTCATCTACAGAGCAACCACGAGAGAGGTCGTTAACAGGACGAGCGATACCCTGAAGGATAGGACCGATAGCGATGGCACCACCCAGGCGCTGAACGAGCTTGTAGCCAATGTTACCAACCTCGAGGTTTGGAACTACCAATACGTTAGCCTTACCAGCGACCTCAGACTTTGGAGCCTTCTTGGCAGCCACCTCAGGAACGAGGGCTGCATCAGCCTGAAGCTCACCGTCGAGATGAAGCTCTGGGAACTTCTCCTTAGCGATAGCAACAGCATCCTTTACCTTGTCGATGATATAAACGCTCTTGCCTGTCTCCTTGTTGATAGCATCCTTGGCACTACCCATTGTTGAGAAGCTCAGCATGGCAATCTGAGGATCAGCAATACCAGCTACTGACTGAGCCGTATGAGCTGTAGTATAGGCAATCTGAGCAAGCTGGTCAGCTGTAGGGTTTGGAGTTACAGCAACGTCACCCATTACCACTACGCCATCCTGACCATACTGCTTCTGGTCTGAGATGAGCAACATAGCACCACTTACGCAAGTGATACCTGGAGTACACTTGATAATCTGAAGAGCTGGACGAAGAGTATCGCCAGTTGTGCTCAATGCACCAGAAATCTGACCATCAGCACCCTCTGTCTTGATAATCATGCAACCGAGGTAGAGGTTGTTCTTAGTTACGAGTTCACGAGCCTGCTCTACGGTCATGCCCTTCTTCTTGCGAAGTTCAGCGAGCTTCTCAGCATACTCCTCAGTCTTAGGGTTGTTTTGTGGATCAACGATAGTAGCCTTGTCGATGTTGTTAAGACCCCACTGTGCAGCGAGATTCTTAATATTGGCAGGGTTACCGATGAGGATGATGTCTGCGAGATCATCAGCCAGAACTTTATCGGCTGCTTTCAATGTACGCTCCTCTTCTGCTTCAGGGAGCACGATGCGCTGCTTGTCTGCTTTAGCGCGAGCTACAATTTGCTGTAATAAGTCCATTTTATTTTTATAGTTTAAATATTTGTTGTCATTAGTAGATTTGTCGGTATGTTAGGCTGGCTCATTTAGAAATTCGTCTTTTTGCCATATCGACTTTGCAAAAGTACATATTTTCTTTTAAATAACCCTTATTAAATTGTGTAAAAAAAGCTAAAACCGAAGATATTCTGTAGCGTAAAGGTTTACGTGCTTCACTCTTCACACAATTACATCATCTCTTGAGTCAAAATACTCTCCAGTTCTTCTGCAGAAAGGCGCAACCGGAACTCACCCTTAATGGCTACACTGATGCGGCCGGTCTCTTCCGACACGATGACAGCTATGGCATCACTGCTCTGAGAAATACCAAGGGCAGCACGGTGGCGCAACCCCAACTCCTTAGGAATATCAAGGTTATGGCTTACAGGAAGTATACAGCCCGCCGACATGATGCGCTTGTTAGAGATAACCATGGCACCATCGTGAAGAGGCGAGTTCTTGAAGAATATGTTTTCGATGAGGCGCTGATTGATTTTCGCGTCTATCTCCTCGCCAGTATCCATGATGTCTTTCAGCGGCACGCCACGTTCGATAACGAGCAAGGCTCCCACGTATTTCTTCGACATACTCATACAGGCCATCACGATGGGCATGATGGTCTCCTTGTCGACCTCACGGGCATCGTCCTTATTGGAACGGAAGAAGCGCACAAACCTGCGCATGCCTTTCTGAGAACCTATCTCATAAAGGAACCTACGGATGTCTTCCTGAAAGATGACGATGAGGGCAATGACTCCCACACTCACCAACTTGTCGAGAATAGATCCCAACAGACGCATTTCCAACACCTGACTCACAAAAAGCCAGATTAGCACAAAGAGCATGATGCCCACAAAGATATTGAGGGAGCGCGACTCCTTCATCAAGCGATAGACATAGAAGAGCAACGAGGCTACCAAGAATATGTCGAGCGCATCTTTTATTCCAAATTCAATCATACATTGGTTTTGTTTTGACGTTTAATGAAGTTTGACGGAAAGTCCAACATCCACGACTTCACCCCTTCTTGTTCATGGCTTCCACGATTCTCACTGCCTCTACGGCTTCCTTCACATCGTGAACACGCAGAATAGAAGTTCCCTTCATCAGGGCTACTGTATCGAGCGCCGACGTGCCGTTGAGCGAGGTTGTGGCATCGCCTCCCAGCAACTTGTATATCATACTCTTACGGGATATGCCTACAAGGACGGGCAGTTCCATGACGTTCAGCTTCTCCATCTCTGCAAAAATCTGATAGTTCTGAGCAAGGTCCTTACCAAATCCAAAGCCTGGGTCGAGAATGATATCCTTGGCTCCTAAATCGCGAAGTTGCTGCACCTCACGGGCAAAGCCCTTCATCATCATGGCAAGCGTGGGCTGCACAGACATTAATATATAAGGTACCTTCAGCTCGCCCACCACACGAAACATTTCCGGACATTCAGTCTCTTGCCGCTGCAAGGGCACATTGGCTATACCGGTAATACCACCTTCTGACACATCATTGATGATATCGGCCCCCCATTCCTCTATGCACTTGCGTGCCAAGGTTGGGCGATAAGTATCTACCGAAATGGCTACATCGGGTTGCTCACGACGTACTATATCGAGAGCAAATTTCAGGCGGCGCCCTTCCTCTTCTTCCGACACCTCATCGGCACCGGGACGTGTAGAGAAGGCTCCCACATCGATGATGCTTCCACCTTCTGCGATTATCTGGTCTGCCCTATTGGCTATTTCCTCTTCTGTCTGCTTGCGACTGCCCGAATAGAAACTGTCAGGGGTGACGTTCAGGATACCCATCACCTGCGGGGTGCTCAAATCCATGAGGCGACCTTTAATATTTATTGTATATTCCATCGAGGTTATTTTTTCCTTTGTTCTTTCTTTTTAAGCACTACTGCCCAAACACCCCAAGCACTTCCGTAATCCCATGCGCAAAGAGGACTTCGACAGCAGAATATCTCTGCAAAAATAGAAAGAATTATCGAGAAAACGTGCTTTTTTAAGAAAATTGTTTGATATGTCCACGATTTAAAGTACTTTTGCAGTCAAAACAATAGTTATAAACTATGGATATTTCAGAACTCTATCAGATTTACCAAAAGCACCCGGTGATTACCACCGACAGCCGCGACTGTCCTGAGGGCAGTATCTTCCTGGCTTTAAAGGGTGCCTCGTTCGACGGCAACAAGTTTGCCGCCATGGCCTTGGAAAAAGGCTGTGCCTATGCAATAGTAGACGAAAAAGAGTATGCCCAAGAGGGCAATGAGCGATTCATCCTTGTAGAGGATTGTCTCACCACCTTCAAGGAACTGGCCCGTGAGCATCGTCGCCACTTCAATATTCCTGTAGTGGGAATCACGGGAACCAATGGTAAGACCACGACCAAGGAACTGGTTTCTGCCGTGCTCGGTGAGAAATACAACGTGATGTTCACACAGGGCAACTTCAACAATGACGTGGGCGTACCTAAGACACTCTTCCGTCTTGCCCCAGAGCACGAGATTGCCGTCGTAGAAATGGGGGCTTCCCATCCTGGCGACATCAAGAAACTCGTAGAATATGTAGAACCTACCTGCGGCATGATCACCAACGTAGGCCGTGCCCACCTGCAGGGCTTCGGCAGTTTTGAGGGAGTGAAGAAGACCAAGGGCGAACTTTACGACTTCCTTGCTGCCAACGATGCTTTGGTATTCATCAATGCCGACAATGAGCATCTGATGGAGATGGCAGACCAGCGCAATATCAACCGACTCATCACCTACGGCAAGGAAGACAGCTGCGATGTTTGGGGCGAGGTTATCTCTTGCGCTCCTTTTCTGAAGTTCCGCTGGCGCACCGAGAGTTTCGACTGGCATGAGGTTCAGACTCATCTCATCGGCTCTTACAATATCGACAACATGCTTGCCGCCATCACCATCGGTCTTCATTTCGACGTGAAGCCTCAACAGATAGACCACGCTTTGGAGAATTACATCCCGAGCAACAACCGTTCACAGTTGGAAGAGACGGCGCACAACAAGCTGGTGGTGGATGCCTACAATGCCAACCCTTCGAGCATGGCAGCTGCCATCGAGAATTTCCGCTTAATGGACGTACCTAACAAAATGGCGATTCTCGGACAGATGGGCGAACTTGGCGAGGTAAGTCACGAGGAGCACAAGAAGGTAGTTGACCAACTACAGGCAGCCGGCTTGGAGAATGTCTGGCTGGTAGGTGACGAGTTCCAAAATATCCCTTGCCAGTACCGCAAGTTCCATGATGTAGAAGAGGTAAAGGCTGCCATCAAGGAAGCACAGCCTCACGACCACTACATCCTCATCAAGGGCAGCAATAGCGTGAAGCTATTTCAGCTTCCAGAATTGCTATAAAAGATAGCCATCATCTATAAACAGACTAAAAGCCCGGCAGGAAAAAACTTCTTGCCGGGCAAGTACATTGCACAATAGATGATTTTATCGCCATGATTGATGAAATCCATTGCAAAGCTATCGTCAAATAGACAGCTGTCGTGAATGCTCGTCATACGTGGATAGATGTCTGCTATCTCTGCCAACGCCTTCATATCAGCCTGCGCCCAAATCTTATTGATTATCTGTTGCTGGTATGAAATAGCTGTCTTTTCTAAATCGGCTTTAATATCCCTGTTTCTTGCCTCGATGTGGGAGGTATTCTTCTGCAGCTCATCAAGTTGCAACTTAGCCTGCTCAAGTTTCATCTTCTTGTCGTTTACACCAAACATATCCTTTGCGCTCAGTCTGCCGTACTTTGTAACGGAGACTGTGTTACAGAGCAACGGACGGGCATCGGATGAACAAGCTTTGGGCATCGGATGAACAAGCTTTGGGCATCGAGTGAACAAGCCTTGGGCATCGAGTGAACAAGCCTTGGGCATAAGTTGCCAAAACGGCGGCTTGTTTTTTACGTCATGAACTTGACTTTTATATGTTTCTTTAACCATTTTAGCCTAATATACGCCTCAAATTCTACCCATAAAATTCATACATTTGCTTCCTTTTTTATCCCCTTAAACTCAGCTCCAAAAACTTGTCACATAATTGGTAAACGCCTTCATCTTGCGTGATAAAGTCTCTGTCCAGTAAGGTCTTGACAGCTCCTTGCACGGTGCTTGCACCAAGATGATACTTCTGCAAGAACTCTTGTGACATCAGAGAAGAAGGCTTTCCTTCTAAAGCGATAGCCGTGAGCATCTGTTTCTGCTTGGCTGTCAACTGGTATATCAACGCTTGATAGGCAAAGCGATGCTGGGCAAGTATGCCATCAATCGCAAAAATATTCCGGCGAAAGATAGCCTTCAATAACAAACAGATTTAACTGTACCATAAGCATTTATATCATTATGGATTTTACGTAACGAAGATTTCATAATACAAAGATACGAGGAATATTTGTAAACGGCAAATATTTATCGGAAAAAAGTATCAGACATTCAATAAAAAAGTATCTTAATGTTCATGTAAAACTTGCATTTTAGCAAAGTTTGAAGGACAAAAACTTGCATTTTAGCAAAGTTTGAAGGACAAAAATGTGCATTTTAGCAAAGTACAAAGACGGTAACCGGCTGGTATTAAAGGTTTTATTGTATTTTTCAATCAAAACAAGAAATAATCCTCAAATAGAGCAATTATGGTAGATGAAAAAGTGACAAAAAAAGTATCTTAGGATACTTGCTCATGTAGCTTAAGATACTTGGCAATGTATCCTAAGATACTTTGCAATATAGCTTCATGTGCCAACGAAGCCTGTTTAATTGGTCAACAAAGCCCGTTTCATCTTAAGATGAAGCCTACTTCTTGCACATACCCAGAAAATACTTATGAATCTCCAGGCTTTCGTTCAGTTCAGGATGGAAGGCGGTGACGAGTTGGTTACCCTGACGGGCAGCCACTATCTTACCATCTACCTGGGCCAGAACCTCGGCATCTCCCCACACCTCTTTAATATAAGGAGCACGGATGAAAGTCATAGGGATATTACCCTCGATGCCTTTCATCGGAGCCTCGATGTAGAAACTGCCCAACTGGCGGCCATAGGCATTACGCAATGCCGTGATGTCCATAGAGGCTATGCGATGACTTGGCTCACCCTCTATCTTCTTGGCAAGAAGAATCAATCCGGCACAGGTGCCATAAACTGGCAAGCCGGCAGCGATGGCCTCCTTTACAGGTTCCATCAATCCCAGTTCATTCAAGAGCTTCGCCTGAGTGGTACTCTCGCCGCCCGGAATAATCAAGCCATCCTTAGGCTGGTCCCAATCCCTCAACTGTCGAACCTCAAAACTATCCACGCCCAACTGAGCCAACTTCTGTCTGTGCTCAGCAAAAGCGCCTTGTAAAGCTAATACTGCTATTCTCATATTTTTCCTAATACAAAAGCCCCTTCTTTTCAGGAGGGGTCTTCCAATTAAATCATCATCATCTATTACTTACCTCTTTCAGCCATGAGGAGCGCAATCTCCTGCTCGTTGATACCAACCATTGCCTCACCGAGATCCTCACTCAACTCTGCCAACATCTTGGCATCGTTGTAGTTGGTAACAGCCTTCACGATGGCCTGAGCACGCTTGGCTGGGTTGCCGCTCTTGAAGATACCTGAGCCTACAAACACACCTTCAGCACCGAGTTGCATCATCAAGGCTGCATCAGCTGGAGTAGCCACACCACCGGCAGCGAAGTTGACAACTGGCAACTTGCCATTCTCATGAACATACTTCACCAACTCGTAGGGAGCCTGCAACTGCTTGGCAGCCTCGAAGAGTTCATCCTCGCTCATAGAAACCAAACGGCGGATTTCGCTCTGCATCATACGCATATGGGTAACAGCCTGAACAACATCACCTGTTCCTGGCTCACCCTTGGTACGGATCATGGTAGCACCCTCAGCAATACGGCGGAGCGCCTCACCCAGGTTCTTGGCACCACAAACAAATGGCACGTCGAACTGAGTCTTGTCGATATGATAAACATTATCAGCTGGAGAGAGCACCTCGCTCTCGTCGATATAGTCGATTTCGATAGCCTGAAGAATCTGAGCCTCAGCGAAGTGACCGATACGACACTTTGCCATAACAGGAATAGAGACTGCCTCCTGAATACCCTTGATCATCTTAGGATCACTCATACGAGAAACACCACCTGCTGCACGAATGTCGGCTGGAATACGTTCCAAAGCCATTACTGCACATGCACCTGCTGCCTCTGCTATCTTTGCCTGTTCTGGAGTTGTTACGTCCATGATTACACCACCCTTGAGCATCTGAGCCAAGTTGCGGTTCAATTCTTGTCTGTTTTCTGCCATAATTATATTTTTTTGCTTAATTATGGCTGCAAAGGAAATACTTTTCAACGAAAAACAAAAAAAAAGTTCTGATTTCTACAAACTTTGCATCATTTTGTATAAAGTTCAGCTCGTTCGTTAGAGATATCTATCTAAGCTCATGCCTAACATACCTAAAAAAAGCGACATATATAATGCCGCTTTCTTAATATATTATGACGCTAAAATTTTACTTTACCGATATTGGATTTTGTGTGGCGATTACCCCACCATGCCCTAAGAACATTATGTTTGTTGGTCTATTAGCCGCATAAGCTTTTCCTATCTCACCAATAGCTTGAATACGCAACTTCTCCAATTCGACAGAGTCTTGATACTTTTTCTTTGTCTCATAATCAACATCTGTCTTCACGACTTTAGCTACTTGTGACAACAATGTCATTGCCTCTTTATAACACTTTGCATCAGGATCAATAGAAGACAGAATTGCCACCACAGGGATGCTGCCAGCTTGGGTTGGATTAGCCGCCCATAAAGCCTTAGCCTGATTAAGTTGATTCAAGAAATATGTATCACGATAAAGGACATAATATTTCATCGCTTCACTCATAGCCTTATCATAACCATTGCAACAAGTAGGAACTACTGACAAGATTGCCAAAGCTTCCTCATAATTCTTCATAGCAGCTTTTGTACGCGCATCTTTAATCAGAGAAGGCAACTGAGAATCATAATAATAAATGATTTTCTTTTTCGCCCCTGAAAGGAAAGTTCCTATCTGACCATTATTTACATTCAACTGCCTCACTGCATTCATAGAAGCCTTGGTTTCATTCGTACCAACTCCTTTCACTTCTACATAAGCAGAACTGAACAACTTCTGATTATACACATCTACAAGATACAAGGTTACACCAAAAACATTAGCTATCTGTGTTGGCGCACTTCCTACAACATATCTGTCCAACTGGTCAAATTTTGCAGTAATGGCAAAATTTGCATTTTTCCATCCTACATCCAACTTCGACTGAGTTATCAAACGTTCCAACTGTGTTTGTAAAGCAGAAGCAGTCTCAGAAGTAACATTTGCAAAGCCTTCATCTACAATAGCTGACATTGGTATATTACATTCTTGAGCAATCATTCCCTGTACTTGTAAAAACAAGGCAGAAGACATAACTATTTTAAAAATATAATTCTTCATAATAACAGTTTTTATTTTTCCCCAAAAATCAACTCACACTTTCCTAAGCCCTTGTTTACCGTCTTGATTGGAATATTGTAAGGTGCCGCCTTGAAAAAGCGAGCTAAATTACGCGCAAAGGCATAAGTATCCATTGCCTGACCATTTTCCTTATACAATGGGATTCTAACTTGGTCATAGACTATAGTAGTCTCTGTGCCATCTGACTTATTAAAACGATGATTTACACAATTGTCACTAAGCCAATTATCAATTACCTCGTTCAATTCCTCATCGCCATATTCTTTTTCAAAATCAAGACCAGAGCCATTATTAAACACTTTCATTATAAGTGAAACCTCACGTCCATTTTGCATCATATCGTCAAAATGGGCTTGAAGACGTTGACAGAACTCATCCATGTGGTCTTGCACAGCCTCCTCCAACAAAACAGGAAGCTCAGCAGAGAAAGAGCCTTTGCCCGTACCTTCCGAACCTGCAATTTGCTTATTAGAATATGCATCCAAGGCTCGCAAATTATAAGTAACCGAACTCTTTGGTCCCATTTTGTTCACTGTCCAATCCAACTCCATAATAATGTCTGGTTTCGCACGACGGCGCAAACGATCTAATGGGCTTTCTGCAACAGAGTTTCCCCCCTTACTTGTTATAAGAGCATCTTCTGCAGCATCAGTATTGACAGCTTTCAACGTCTGTTGTAAATCTTTCAAAGGAAAGCCTCTGTCTGCCATCAAATTATTAATCTTGGAGATTACAGCATTCAGTTGCTTATCCGTAGAGACGGCAGCCTTATAATCAGGCACTTTTTCTATTGACCCTTGATTATCATAAGTCTGCATATAACCATGCTCGTTGCACCAAGCATCACTAGGCATAACCATAAGTGTAGGTTTCTTTGCTTGAGCAAAAACACCAAGAGAAGCCACCAACATCATGGCCACCAACATCAATTTCATTACCTTCATTTTATAGCTTTTTATAAATGTTCCTTACCTATTACATTATCAGCCTTAAGACGAGCCTTAAGTTGAGAACGCAAAACTCGAATAGTCATTTCATAAGAGTAGCCCACCTTGTCTTTCTTGCGATTGGCAGAACGAGTTTTTGTATCACGTAACGTAACATATTTTTTATACTCACCATTATCTGCAAAGAAAATATTAAAGTAGTCTTCATAACGTTCACGAGCGTTTACTTCTGTCACCAAAGGACGCATATTACATCCTTCTACTCCATCACGAATACCATCAAAGATTACTGCCCAAACGGCATTTTTCATCGCTTGTTCTTTAGCATCGGCACGGTTACGCCCATATCCTAAGACTCTCAAGGTCTGCGACCCATCTAATTCCACACCAATACACTTGATAGAAGAACGATCATAGACCGCTTGTGCATGTCCGATAGAGAAAAGAGCAAAAGTCATCAAAAATAATAAAATAATTTTCTTCATAATCTTCTTATTTTAAAATTCATACCCCAACTTAAGCCCGAAATAACTATAATTTTGTCTTACACCTGTATTATCCTTCAAATTGGACAACGTATAAGAAACACCTACTTGGAAGTTGTTACGCAATCCACCAAAACTATAACCTATTGTCGGGCTAAAGAAAGCTCCATCATTAGTGATTCCTCCAACATTCACCGACCAAAAAGGAACTCCATCTCTATCTTTCGCAGAGATAATATTACCACGTATATTAGCAAAAATAGGAATACCAAATTTGCTATTGGAATTTCTTACACTTGCGTTGTTTACATACATTCGCCCTCCAAATCCAGCACCCACACGAAGATATTCATTTATTCGATATCCACCTGTAAATGTAAGATTGACATATTGCATGTTTGTTTTATGCTCCATAATACTACTTCCACCTTCTGCTTCTACGGCATACCAGAAGCCTTGTTCTTGTGAAGTATAATCACGATAATTTGTTTCTTTTGGTTGCTGCAGCGTACGCACCTCACGATACTGGGCAAAAGAAGGAATTGCCATAGCCCCCAAAAACAAAATAGCTAATAGTTTCATATTCATTACGTTTAATAAATTAAAAACCTGAAGACAAAGAGCGAACAACCCCTGCCTTTTCCAACACCTTTCGTAAAGCGGTTTTACTCACCTGAACGATAGCACCACATTTTAAACCTTTCTGTGTTTTAACACGTTCATATGAGCCTGCGATAATACTGGCATAATTTTGGCACTCACCATCTGAAGCAAAAAAAGCCTTACAAAACTCAGCATGACTATTCTCTGATTCTGGTGATGCCATGGCAGGTTGTATAGCCCCACTATTATTGCCAGTACACCCACGAAAAACGACACCATGAACCGCAGCACGCTTGAGGTCTTGATCAGTAACAGTCTTTGCATAGACAAAAACTTTTACCAACACCATTCCCTCATTACCAGAGCCTGCACCAGTCATGTCATACTTTGGCATTTCACCGCCCTTTGCCATTGCCGTGACCGCAAACATCAGCAACAGCAACAGTAAATTAAAAAACTTTTTCATCTCTTGCGTTTTTGTTTATTTTGTGATTTCCCTTATCAGCATTCCCTTGGCAAAGTTCTTACCACTAATAGCCTTAAAGGTCGTATAACTCAGATTACCGCCAACAGCACCTTCCTCGGCGGCCATAAACCTATTGTCCCATATCTGACCTACTATAGGTTGGATTTCTCCCACCTTATTATATTTATGAGATCCATCCTCCATTTCTACAACTTCCAACACCTCATATTTAGACTTAGCATTAACACCCTCCTTCATACCAATATAAGCAGTAAGAGGCTCTGCAGAGAGCAACGGAGTTTTCGTACGGAACTCTTCATAACTACGTTGCAAATCCACGACATTTTCATCAATAGCACGCTGACAGGCCTTTCTTACCATCATAATTGGCTCATCTTCCTTTATTCCCATGAAAGAAGTTGTGCCACCCTTGCTCTCCACCTTACCTATATATTTCAAACGATAATTAGAACGAGCTCTTTCAAAATTCTCTTTCTTCACAACATCAGCATCTACACCATATTGGTCTTGATAAAATAACTTAGCCTGTTCTGGATTCCAATCGAGACGATACAGGAATGTATTTATTTTAACAGAGAAACCTTTAAGGCTCTCAGCAATATCGCCCAAATTATCACCAATACTCTTATAACTATCACTACCTGTATATGCAGCAGCAACTTGACCCAATACTTTAAAAATAGAGCCAACGACCTTAGAACCTTTACTCTTATCTATGTAGCGAATATCATTAACTACAACAAAAGTATTTCCGATTAGATCTTCACCTGCATCTTGTAACATAGCCATACCGCGAGCAGAATGACGAGCCAGTTGCTTATCAAATTCCGTAGCATTATAAAGTCCACGCTCTTTCACTGTTTCCATATCACAATCACCTGTATATGAATCTCTATTGAACCAACGAGCTACCAAGCGACTAGCAACCTTATTATTATTAAGAAACTCTGTAATTACAGGATTTTCCTTGTTACTATTTGCTCCCTCCAACTTTTTATCTAAATTCAAAACCTTTACACTCAAGTCATGATTATTAAACTTATCAGGTATAGGTATCTGAAGAAATGCTTCCTTTATTTCACTTGCAAATTGCTGATCCGTATGGTTCACCATCAAAGAATACAAGGAACTACGACGATAGTTCATAATATCATCATCTGGCGTTTGACCATAAGAAGCTAAAACGGCTGCACCCATTACGAGTGTCAATATTGTTTTTTTCATAATCATTTTCTTTTTAATAGTTCCACTCATTTTCATCAAGAGTTGATTTCAAATTATAACTACGATTTTCCTTTGTCACATCCAAAAGAATATTCCTTTTAGCAGCTTCTGTCAATTTCTTTGTACTTTGCTTCAATTTTTCAACTACAGAATCCAAATAGAATGTTGACACAGGAAGGTCAAAGAGAACCAGGTCTTCCGAATTTATCAAATAGCCAAAATAGCCTATTGATTCGGAAATTTTTACGGAAGCTATTTCTTTATGATTAGTATTTGGAGCAAACATTTGCGCACGGTTGACTTCATTATCTTCCAATTTCATACCAACAGGACGTACCAAAGCTATACCATTATGAAAATTGTTTGCAGACTCATAACCTGTTTTTGCCAAAGTCTTAGAGGTCACATGATAATGATAACACAAATTGTCTTCCTTTCCTACCCAGATATCTTTTGCATTCCGCTCCGTAGGTAAATATATTTTTTTGTATGAAACAGGAATAATTTTTTGTCCTTTAGAATCAAATGCGCCCCAAAGACTATCCTTCATAACAGGAACCACATCATAGGCATTACCGGAAACGTAATCATACTCAAAAGGAATAACTATCTTGCCACTTTTTGTAATTGCTCCATAAGAATTGCCTTTCTTTACAGAATATATTTCCTCATCACCAGCCACATGAGAGAAATTTATATCTTCAAAGTCTGACAATCCAGATATGCCTTGGTTATTTCTATCAAAAACATCCCATTTCCCCGAGCCATTCAATGCAGCCCATTCATAAGAGAGGCTATGTTTGAGACTCTGATACCCTTGACGAACGACCTTACCTGTCTTATCGATAAAGCACCAAGATTCATTGTTGACAGGTGCTATGCTTCCATTAAAATCCCCATGACTCCAATAATTCAAGGAACCTATATTTTTATCAATTTTAACAGCAATAAAGCCTTTTCCAGTTTCCAAATTGTGATAACCACAGATTGTTTTCTTTTTTTCGATATTATAATATCTCACCATATCCCCCTGTGGACACATCACGAGATCATACAAGCCTTGTTTAAGTATTTCCTTACCTGTTCCTGTCATAATACCACTTTTGTTTGTCAATAAAGGATTCTTATTGAATCCCAAATACTCACAATTGGTTTTCAAGGTATCAGTAAGAAAATGCTGACCTGCCGCCAAGGCTGTACCCTCATAATAAGGAAAAACGTTTTTCTGATTTACAGAGAATTCATAAAGCCCCTTATATTTTGGAGTTACCAATATACAGCCTTCACTATTGACAATGCCTAACTTGGCATTTGCCATATATCTTTTCTTATTCAAAGAAGTTTGTTTTCCACCAACAGTTATCAATGCCTTTCCGTATACATTCGGTTTTGAAACAAAAGAATATTTGGCAGGAAGAACTATCTTTCCGCTATGTGTCGCCAAGCCTTGCACCTTACCTGCTTTTATCAAATAAAGATTGTTGTTCCAAGGGTTAATAGAATTATACTTCAAAGGAAGTACAACCTTGCCCGATGCGTCAATAATACCGGACTTACCAGATTTTGTTACAATGGCATAACCATCAGAGAAAGGATAAGCACTCTCATAAATACACTTAATTACAACATTGCCATTGCTATCAGCAAAACCGACCTTTCCTTTCTTATCAACATGAATTTTCAAGTCTTGAGCTTGAATCGTACAAGACAACAAGACACTCACTAAAACCAGAATTTTTCTTAGTCTCATAGTTCCTATTCTTTTTAGTTATTAATGCTATCTGGTTAACCAAAAAGAAAAGCGTGAACCGCCCGTTGTCCGATCCACACTCTGAGGCCGTGAGAATTGCCCTATACTGCTGAACGAACAACAGTATAGCCCACGCCGATATGAAGAGTTTTCCATAAAGCCCTAATGACTCTATAGATTACATGTTCACATCCGAGGGCATCTACCGTTGCTAAGTTCGAGGCAGTATCATTTCTTGAAATTTCTCACGTTTCAGAGTGTCTGCTGAACATAGCGTATGTAAACGCCTTTCTTAATATGTCTTGACTCTCCTCCCTCTAACCCACCCTTTCCATATTGATGTCGTATAGGCAACAATAGTTATACGGCGTGGGAGTTGTCGCCCAAAAATATACCAATATATTATATATAGGAATACTGGTTGACATGAGAGCACGCTGCAAATTTAATATATTTTCCCAAACTCCAATCTTTTTTTTATAAAAAAGTCTTCGTTTTAACATTCTTTTAAAGAAAGTCAAATTACCATTCAAACTATTTTTTACGATATTCCGAAGGCGTAAGCCCTCGCATCTTCTTGAAGAACTTGGTGAGATGCGCCTGCGAGGAGAAGCCAAAGGTGTTGGCTATCTCCTGCACAGTATGGGTGGTAGTAGAAAGTTCGCGTTCTATCTCCTTTGCAATATACTCGTCTATGATTGCCTTCGGTGTCTTGCCCGAGATACGGCGGGTTACCTGAGCCAAATAACGGCTGCTCACATTCAACTGGTCTGCATAGAAATGCACATCACTATAGGTGCGGCAGAAGTTGTTGACCTGAGAGATAAACTGATTGTAGAGTTCAGAACTGCGTCCCTGCAGGTTGCTCTCTCGAGTCAGTTCTACATTGATGAAATCCTGTGCCATCGCCAAGGCATCCGTCATCTTCTTGCCCTGGTTCAGATACACAGCGAGGGCAGAAGAAAAGCGGTTGGTAAGACCATGCGAATTGGCATTGTCGAGCAGGAACACCTGCATTCCGTTACCCTCAGCCATGCGCAGCAACTTGGTGTTTTGCAGAATGATGTCATTTTCCTTCTTTCGTGCGACAACTACCGAACAGAGTGGCAGCAAGCGATACTTGATCTGGCTTACCACATCTTCTGTCATCAGCGCATCACCATTACTTGACCAGATGGCAGGCGCATAGATGATATAGTCAGGACGATATTTCGTCAAGGCATCTATCACTACATCAAGCGTCTCCACCCGACGGATCATACCCACCTTCACAATGCTCGGTTGAATATCATTCATGATAGCCTCTATCTGACCCGAAACAATCTCGGCTGGAACATCAAAGAATGCCTGAATACCTAAAGTGTTCTGCACAGTAATGGAAGTAATGGCTGAAACGGCATAGCCTCCCAACTCAGAGATGGTCCTGATATCCGCCTGGACACCAGAACCTCCTGTACTGTCAGAACCCGTAATGGTCAATATCGGTTGTATCGTCTTCATGTTTACCTATTTCTGTTCGATAAAAAACAATATTATTATAAATCTAATAATGTATCAATAAAAAATGCCGATGCTAATGATAAGCATCGGCAAAATTAGTATTTTTCTTTGAGAAATTTCTACTTTTTAGTAAAAATCAGACTGTTTTCAGTATCAAAGTCTTCTTCAAGTTCCTTTTTGCATCCTTCACCTTAATGGTAATGTCGCCTTTCTGCTTCTTGCTCTGCACAATGACAACCAACTTTCCGCTGAAGAGCTTCATCTGTGGCAGAGTAAAAGGTTCGAGCGAGGTGGCATCGCCATTGCAAGCAGCCTTGAATGTTCCGGCACCCGACACCTCAAAGGTCAGCTCATCGTCAGCCAGCGGACACTCATTACCATCCTGATCCAAGAGACTCACCGTAATGAAAGCCAAGTCATTGCCATCAGCCTTCAGATGGGTACCATGCTCTACTTCGCAACCTTCGACCATGCAAGCGATGCCCGTATTTTCATTATCAGGACATTCTGCTACCATATTCAGTTGGGCAGGCTCACCTGCAGTTCTTCTGACGTCTTCGCCCACTTTGTCACCATATTGATTATAGGTGACTACACGAATCTCGCCAGGTTCATACTGCACATTGTTCCAACGCAAGCGATAACGGTCCAGACGGCTCGACTTGTCCTTGCGCACTCTGCCCTGACTCTTCCCGTTGACAAAAAGTTCACCTTCCACACCATCGGTATAACAATAAACAGGCGTCACCTCACCCTCACGCCCCTTCCAGTTCCAATGAGGCAGCAGATGAGTGGTATGTTGCTTGTCATTCCAGCGGGCGCGATACATATAATATCTGTCTTTAGGAAGACCGGCAAGATCGCAGATACCGAAATAGCTGCTGCGAGAAGGCCAGTAGGTATCGTATGGAGTAGGCTCGCCGAGATAATCGAAACCCGTCCAAACAAACTCCCCTATCACCCAACTGTAGTCGTCCTGCATCTTCCAGTCATCATCGGGAAGATTGCTCCATGAACAGTATTCCGTATCGTAGCTCGAGCACTGACCGTCAGGATAAACAGCCTTATCGCTCACCACTACCGGGAATTTATATACGCCACGGGAACTGACCGTAGAGGCGGTCTCTGAACCGAGAAGGAAGCCCTGCGGCAACTGCTCGATGTTCTTGTAGTACTTATGCACACGATAGTTGAAGCCTGGCACATCCATCACCTGTGCGAACCCGCTCTTCAAGGCATCCTCTGCCCTATCCATACCCTGGGTAACAGGACGTGAGGGATCCAACTGATGACAGAGCTGCTGCAGATGTCTGCTGATTTCCACTCCCTCCTGGCTCCACTGCTCAGGAATCTCATTGCCGATGCTCCACATGATGATGCTGGGGTGATTACGATGATGCTTCACTAAGTTGGTGATGTCCTTATCGCTCCACTCCTTGAAGAACTTGGCATAGCCATTCTTGCACTTGGGATAAATCCACATATCAAAACTCTCAGCCATGACCATCATTCCCAAAGAGTCACAAAGTTCCATCTGCAGGGTGGACGGCATGTTATGGGCTGTACGGATGGCATCGCATCCCATCTGCTTCATCATCTTGATCTGACGAATGAGGGCAGCCTTGTTCTCTGCTGCGCCCAAAGGACCGAGGTCGTGGTGCAGACAGACACCTTTTATTTTACGGGTTACGCCATTGAGTTGGAATCCCTCCTGCTTGGATACAGAGATGGTGCGGATACCTGTTTTTACCAGCTGCACATCGGCCACTTTCTTGCCCTCGTACCGGATGAGGCTTACCTTATATAAATAAGGAGACTCAGGCGACCAGAGCTGTGGGTTTGCCACCTTCAAAGTAGTCTTGACGGCAGGAGTTGCGCCATTGATGGTTTGCTCAGCCACCTTCTTGCCATTTGCATCGGTCAAGGCGATGACGGTCTTACCACTCTTACCGAGTTTTCCCTGTAAGAGAGCATTCACCTCCAGTTCTGCTTCCTCCTTCGAAGCCTTCAAGGTACGCACATAGGTATCCCAGGTAGAGAAATTCTCGTTGCCATAGAGTTCAACTGTAACGGGGCGATAGAGACCACCGCCAGGATACCAGCGGCTACTCTCCTCTACATTATTAAGATGTACCTCGATGAGATTCTTCTTGCCAAACTGGATGAATGGTGTGATGTCGATGCGGAAGGCATTGTAGCCGTAAGCCCACTTGCCTGCCTCCTTGCCATTGACGGTGACAACAGGCTGGCTCATGGCACCATCGAAAACCAGTACGGCACGCTGATAGCCTTTAGGAGCTGTCCAGTTCAACTTGTACATACCCTCGCCTATCCAAGGCAGCGCACCCGAACGGCCCGACTTCTCGGTCTTTTCGGTTTCACCATTCTGTTCGATAGCCACCTTCTGCAGGTCCCATTTCTTATCGAAAGGACCTGAGATAGCCCAGTCATGAGGCACAGCTACCTGCTGCCACGACTTGCCATCGCGGGAGAAATCCCACGATGACAGGTTGATAACCTTTCTGCTCTGCGCCTGGCACAGTGTAGAGAGAGCCAGGGCGAGAGTCATGAAAGTAATGTTTCTCTTGATCATATTTCTTCTTTAATGTTCTTATTTATATGCATCGAATACGGCAGTTGGTTTGCCGCTGTTATCGAAGGCACCCTTGGTATATGCAGACCAACCCAAAGAGGTATAGTTGGCTGGTTTCCAGTTGTTGTAAACCTCTGGCTCCCAATAGAAGATACCTTCGCAGGTAGAAATAGCCTTGCAGCCATCCACCATCTTCTTCATCAATGGCGCAGCCTGCTCAGAGCCCCACCACATACCGATTTCTGAAATGATGACGTCCTTGCCATACTTGGAAGAAAGGGTCTGGATGTTAGAGAGACAACTCTCTGCATAACTCTGCCAGTTATCATCCTCTGGATAAAGAGACAGTCCGATGACATCCCATTTTCCACCATTTTCTTTCAACTTATCGTAGAGCCAGGTAAGTCCACCGAGGTCCTGACCTTTATCTACATGCACGATGACTTTTGCCTCAGGATAAACTTCCTTTACGGCATCATATCCTGCGTTGACATAAGCAGCAAAGTTGGCTGCATTCTTTGATACCTGACCGGTTACAGCCTCATCGCTGTTGAAGAGCATTCCGTCGCGGGTTTCATTACCCACCTGTACCCACTCTACATTGGTTACACCTCTATCCTTCAGGGCTTTCAATATATCCTTGGTATGATCAGCCACAGCCTGCTTCATCTGCTCGACAGTATAGCCCTGCCATGCAGCAGGAACTTTCTGGTTACCCGGGTCAGCCCAAGTATCAGAATAGTGGAAGTCAATCATCAGACGGAAGCCGAGCTGCTGTGCACGTCGAGCCTTTTTTACAACATCCTCCTTGCCGCACCAACCGCCATCAGGGTTAACCCATACACGCAGACGGATGGCATTGGTACCAAGGTCGCGAAGAAGCGTCATACATTCCTCAGCCTTGCCTTTCTGATTGTAGAACTTCACACCATCATGCTCCATTTCTGTAAGCCAGCTTACATCAGCACCCTTGGCGAAGCCACTCATATCATATTCCTTCTCCTGTTCGGATGTAGCAGAATCGCTGCTGCAACTTGTTCCTGTGATGAAAAACAAAAATGCAGAAGCCAGTAATATGACCTTAATGAACATTTCCCTCATTTGTTTTTTATTGTTTTTAGGTTTATTTGTATCTATATTCATTCATAATCTGCAAAAATACGAAAAAAAGATGATATTATCAAAATAATATTTGTATTTTTGCACCAAACTTAAAAACTAAACACAAACTATTGACGTATGAAAGCATTTTATCTTTCTATCCTGATGGCGTTGACCCTGTTGCCAGCCCATGCCCAACGCAGATACAATGCGATGAGGGAAACAAAAAAGGAGTTCTTCAAAACAGAGCAAGCCCGACTCATCGGCGACCAGATTCTCGACTATCAGAGAGTGACGGGCGGATGGCCCAAGAACATCGACATGGCAAAGCCCATGACTCATGAGGAGCGACAGCAAGTACTCAAGGACAAAAGCCGGCGAGACGACTCTACCACCGACAACGATGCCACCAATATGCAGATGACGTATCTGGCTCGGCTCTATCAGGCCACCAAGAGCAAGAAGTACCGTGAGGCTTTCTGCCAGGGCGTGGAATACCTGCTGAGCGGACAGTACGACAATGGCGGATGGCCACAGTTCTGGCCAGGAATGCGTGGCTATCAGGTTCATATCACCTTCAACGATGATGCCATGGTCAACACCATGGAAATGCTGCGCGACATCTACCTACAGAAGGCTCCCTTCGATGGAAAACTGACCGACAAGGCGCTGCGCCAGAAGGCCATCAAGGCTTTCAACAAGGGTGTGGAGTGCATCCTGAAGTGCCAGATTGTCAAAGACGGAAAGCCTACCGTATGGTGCCAGCAGCACGACCGCGTAACCTTTGAGCCTCGTCCGGCACGTGCCTTCGAGCTCTCGTCCTACAGCTCGAACGAGAGTGCACGCATCGTGGCTATGCTGATGGAGATACCTAACCCAAGCGAAGAGATAAAACGCGCCATTCGTGGAGCCATGCTGTGGTTTGACACCTATAAACTGACAGGCCTGAAGGTGGTACGCAAGGGCGAGTTTGGCTCACCTTTCAGAACAACCGAACTCGTTAAAGACCCCGATGCCACCACACCTCTGTGGGCAAGATACTACGACTTAGAGTTCTGTGAGCCTTTCGTATGCGACCGCGACGGTGTGCCCCGCCGACATCTTTGGGAGATAGGCACCGAGCGCCGCAACGGTTATTCATGGTACAGCGAACGTTCGGCCTTCATCTATCCTCTCTACGAAAAGTGGGCCGACAAGTATGATGCTGCCAACAAGCTGAACCTCCGCCTCAACTCTCCCGGTGCCAACGAGCGTGGACTCATCAATATGGACCGCTTCTCGAAGCCCGAGCTGTCATGTTTCGACGCGATAGTCAATGCCGGCGAGCGCATACAGGATGCCATAGAGAAGGCTCCCGAGAACCCTGCGAAGCCTTTCAAGATTCTCATACGCAACGGAGTGTATCATGAGAAGGTCATCATCGACCGTCCCAACATCGTGCTCGTAGGCGAAGACCGCGACAGTGTCATCATCCAGTATGCCGAGACCACAGCCTCACAAACCATCAAGGAATACAAGGGAAAGCCTGTCCACATGGGTGTCATCGTACTGCAGGACAATGCCAACGACTGTATCATCAGCGGCATCACCGTATATAATAATTATGGTAGCACGGTAGAGAAGACCACCACACACCAGATGGCCATCTATGGCAAGGCGACACGCACCATCGTCATCAACAGCAATATCTTTGCCGACGGCAACGATGCTCTCTCGCTATGGTGCCAGGATGGAGGAATGTACTATCATGCAGACCTCTACCTGCGCTGTCCGGGTGTCGACTTCATGTGCCCTCGTGGCAGATGCTATGCCACACGCTGCAAGTTTGTCGGCGACAGCAGAGCCATCCTCTGGCACGACGGCAGAGGCGACATCAACAACAAGTTTGTCGTGACATGCTCCTCCTTCGATGCCCTCTCGCCTACCAAGTTAGGACGCTATCACCACGACCACCAGTTCTATCTGGCCCACTGCCGCATGTCGAAGAACATCCTCGACAGCAACATCAGCTATGCATATAGCGACAAGGTTCTCGACCCTTGCCCATGGGGATTGCGCGTATATTATTATGGTTGCGAGCGCGAGGGAGGCGACAGCGGATGGCTGCGCGACAATCTCGACCAGGCTCCTGGCCATCCTGCCTTCCATGGCCTTACTGCCCTTTGGACCTTTGATGGCAAATGGGATCCCGAAGCACGCATCAGAGACCTGTGGTATGTTCTGAAATACCAAACAAAATAAGAACTTTTAGCAGTATTTGGCGTTAAATGTGTTAAATACTGCTAATTTCACATTCTATTTGTCTACTTTATAAAATATTATTGCTACTTTTGGCAGCAACAAACGAAGTTATCTACTGACGACTAACGACAAAAAAGCAAACAAACATATCTAAATGTATAACTAAAAACAAACCATTTATGTATCAACAAATCAAGAAGGGAGCATTGGCTCTGTCTCTTAGCTTGTGTTGCGTCGGTGCATTTGCACAAAAGGCCATCACGGGTAATGTGAAGGATGCTACAGGTGAACCATTAATTGGTGTAACTATCCAAGCCGGAAAGGGCGGAACAGTTACTGATATCGATGGTAACTTCAGTCTCCAAAACCTAAAGCCTGGTGACAAGATCACCATTTCCTACTTAGGATGTAAAACACAAACCATCACCGTGGGCAACCAGTCGGCGCTGAACATCGTCATGCAGTCTACCGACAAGAGCCTCGATGAGGTGGTAGTTATCGGTTATGGCACGATGAAGCGTCGCGACCTGACGGGTGCTGTAGCCTCAGTTACAGGTGACAAGTTGGCTCAAAACCCTGTATCCAACATCGCCGAGGCACTGCAAGGCCAGTTGCCAGGTGTATCAGTAACCTCTCAGGATGGCCGTCCTGGTGGTTCAATGAGTATCCGTGTACGTGGTGGTGGTTCCATCACCCAGAGCAACGACCCTCTCTTCATCGTCGACGGTGTGCAGGTATCACGTATTGATGATATTCCTGCCGATAATATCGAGAGCATTGACGTGCTCAAGGACGCCGCCTCAACAGCCATCTATGGTGCGCGTGGTGCCAATGGCGTCATCATGATCACCACCAAGAGCGCCAAGGAAGGCAAGGCACAGGTGAAGTACAACATGTACTACTCTGTAAAGGAGAAGCCTACTACCTACGACACTGAAAGCGCCTACGACTACGTACTGCGCAACTGGAGCTATGCCACATCTTATGGTGACAAGTATGGCACCAACGTTGCCAAGTATTTTGGTTTGGGCAGCGAGAACGGCAATCACTTGGAGGAATACCGCAACATGGGTACCCACAACTATCAGGACGACTTGCTCAGCAGTTCTCACGCTTGGAACCACGACCTGAGCGTCAGTGGCGGTACAGAGCATACCAAGTACTATGCTTCTGTCAACTATACTAATGATAAGGGTTCGCTGAAAGACACTGGTTTCCGCCGTTGGAATGTAAACTTCAAGTTGGCACAAGACATCACCAAGAACCTGAAGTGGAACATCGATGCCCGCTATAGCGAGATGCGCTTCCAAGGCAGCCAGTTCCAGTATGCCACATCTTCTTATGCATACCGACCCATCGACACTCCTTTAGGCGTGGATGACCCATCATTATTGGGTATGGGCGATGCCAACGTGGACCCCAAATACAACCCTGTCAGCATCTATGACAGCTATACACAATACAACACCCACAACCGTCTGCGTGCCACCAACTCACTCACCTGGACTCCTATCAAGGGACTGACAGGCAAAACCGAGCTTACCCTTGCCCGCAACTGGCGTGAGCAGCAGACCTGGGACGACGGCTACGAGAATGGCTACAACCATGCCACCCTGGTAAAGAGCAATGGCTACAACGTGCGTTGGACCACCACTGCCAACTATGCCGTACAGGGATTGGGCGAAGACCACAGCCTCGACTTCCTCTTGGGTAACGAGGTTCTTGCCAGCAAGAGCAACTCCACTACTTTCAATGGCTATGGCTATCCTTTAGGATGGGACATGGACACAGCCTTCGGTCAGCTCAACATGAGCCACATGGAGTCTACTTCTCTGAAAGATACCAACAAGTCGGAGATCGGCACACCAAACCACACCCTTTCTTGGTTCGGACGTGTCAACTACTCTTACCTGAGCCGCTACCTCTTCACCGCTACTTTCCGTGCTGATGGTAGCTCTAAGTTCGCACCCAACAACCACTGGGGTTACTTCCCTGCTGCAGCTGCCGCATGGCGTATCTCTGACGAACCTTGGATGAAGGGCACACAAGACTGGCTGAGCAACTTGAAGCTCCGTCTCTCTTTCGGTACTTCCGGTAACGATAATATCGATGCATCTCTGTGGAAGGCTACATGGATAAGCGAAACTACTGAGGTTGACGGCAAACTTGTCAACACCTTCCGTCCTGGCACCATGATGGCCAACCCCGACCTGAAGTGGGAAACTACCATCTCTCGCAACATCGGTCTCGACTTTGGTTTCTGGGATGGTCGTCTGCGCGGTACATTAGACTTCTACTGGAACACCACCAAGAACATCTTGATGATGGTTCCTATTGACACTTCTACTGGTTACACCTACCAGTTCCAGAACGTAGGTAAGACCTCCAACAAGGGTATAGAGCTTGCCTTGAGCTACGACATCGTCAACAAGAAGGACTGGGGCCTGACATTCGGCATGACCTACAACTTCAACCACAACAATGTAGACGAACTCTTCGACAACGTATTGGCAGATACCCATACCAACTGGGGATCACAGATGCGTATGCCATACTACGACTACGTCATCCGCAAGGACAATCCTGTAGGTTTGGTTCAGGGTTACAAGTCATTGGGCTTCTACACTGTTGATGACTTCAACGTAAGCGCCGATGGTGTATGGACACTGAAGGATGGCATTCCAGACAATACAGTCTGCAACTATTCTGCAGGATGCGCCAAGGCTTACAAGCTTCCTGCTGGCCAGAAGGCATTCCCTGGCATGTACAAGTTTGCCGATGTAGATAATGACGGCACCGTGGCTTCTAACGACGTTACCATCATAGGTAAGACCAAGCCTGAGCATACTGGTGGTTTCAACATCTCTGGACGTTATAAGAACTTCGATCTCAACGCCAACTTTGCTTATCAGATTGGTGGCGACGTTTACAACGCCAATGCTCTCCACGACATGATGGGTAACAAGGATACTGGCTTCGGCTCTGCACGTGTTTCCGAACTGGCAGACTGCTGGAAGATGTATAATGTAGACAACAATGGTAACCTCTATGCCGTTACCAACCCTGACGAGCTCCGCACCCTGAATGCAGGCGCCAAGTATGCCTTGCCATACTGCGAGTACGGTCTGGTAACCAGCGAGTTCATCGAGGACGCTTCTTATCTGCGCCTCCAGAACCTCTCTGTAGGCTACACCTTCCCTAAGACATGGATGAAGCCTCTCGGCATCAGCAACCTGCGCATCTATGCCACTGTTACCAATCTCTTCTGCATCAAGGGCTATAGCGGAATCGATCCTGACGTAAACACAGACTTCAACGCTGGTGGCAACGGATTCCCTACCCCTAACTACGATTACCAGGCTTATCCTAAGACTCGCTCTTGGACATTCGGCCTCAACTTAGCATTCTAATCTATTAAAACTGAATATTGACATGAAAAATAGATATTTATATATAGCTTTATGTGCGGCAGGCCTCCTCTCTGGTGCCACCTCATGTAACGATTATCTGGAGACAAGTTCACCATCCACTGTTGATAAAGGATTTGTATTCTCCACCACCACCACAAAATGGGCAGCCTTGGAAGGTGCCAAAAAGTCTATGATGAATGCCTATACCCTGCAGGTTTTCGGTAGCGGACTTTATTATGCTGCTGATATAGCAGGTTCCGACATCATGCGCCACCCAGAGGCTCACAACAACCAGTTGGGACGCCATATTCCTGAAGGCCTTTATAGAAATGGTACCGAAGTAGGCAACTACAACCTCCTCATTTATCAGAAAGAGGGAACAGATGGAGCATACGGTGCGCTGTTCGATGTCATCGGTAAGTGCAACGCCATTACATCAGCCTTCGAGGCGGAAGAAGGATTCAACGAGATGATGGCACAGACAAAACCTACCGACGAGAGTCAGATTTATGGCGAGGCTGTAGCACTGCGTGCCACCTGCTACCGCGAACTCATCAAGTACTTTGGCGATGTGCCTTGCCCTGCCGAGTTCGGAAAGCCTGCAGGCGGTATTGCCTCACGCGACTCTATCTATGATGTCTGCATCGAGCAACTCAAGAAGGTGGAACCACTGATGTACGTACTGGGGGCTTGCCCTCACTACACCGCCAATGCCAAGAATTACTATTCACGTACCTACGTCGACGGACTCATTGGCCGCATGGCTCTGGAGGCAGGAGGCTATCAGACTCGCCGTGGCGACATCAAGAGAGTAGATGGTCAGGGCAATCCTCTCACCTTCGAGACCATGGGAACAGCCAATGCTGGTGCTGAATATGGTCGCCGTGCTGACTGGCAGAACCTTTACAACACTGCCAAGACCTACTTCAAGAAAGCCATCGATAATTCCGGAACAGCCATATTCCACGAGACCGACCCACGTGAGAAAGACAATAAGGGACGCGTATTCGGCAACCCTTACCAGTATTTCTTCCAGCAGATGCACGAGGCTGATGTTACTTATGCTGACGAAAGTATCTTCGAGGTTCCATACACCCAGGGCTCTGATGGTGGTGTGACCACACAGAGTGAGCGCTCTTATAGCTTAGGACGTGCATCAAGCGGTGGCGGTAAGAACGCATATCCTTGCAAGGCTTACGGACAGGGACGTGCCAACCCAGCCTTCTACTATGGCGAGTTCGACCCCAAGGACTTGCGTCGTGACGTATGCTTCACGGTTACAGGTAGTACAGGTAAGGGTATGGAGACTCTGATTCCTCTCGTACCTAACTCTAAAGCTGCTGGCGGTGGTATCTGCTGCAACAAGTTTGATGAGAATCGCCAGGCAAAGGTATGGACCAAAAACCAGCGCCGTTCGGGTATCAATAGTCCTTACATGCGCCTGTCTGAAATGTACTTGGGCTATGCCGAGGCTTGCGCCGCACTCGATGCCAACAGTGCCGAAGCCAAGACATACCTTACCAAGATACGCAACCGTGCTTTCCGCACACCTGCAGAGGCCAATGTGGATGGTTTTATTGCCAAGGAAGGCTCTCTGCTCAAGGCTGTCATCGACGAGCGCGGCTTCGAGTTTGCAGGAGAGGGCGACCGTCGTTTCACTTTGATTCGTACAGGTCTGTTGCCTGAAAAGATTCGTGAAATCAAGGAACTCACCCGCAGAATGCTGGATGGTCTGGAGTCTAATGGTTATTACACCTTCGAGAATGGCAACACCATCTCAAGCTACATCTATACCAAGAGCGTGGATGCCAAGACTGAGAAAGGTTACCGACTGACCGCACAGTGTCCAGAAGGAAAGGAAAACGACCCAGTACTCTATCCTTCATGGCGCGGCCAGAACGACAAATGGGAGGCTTACGGCTTGGATTACAAGACAGATACTCCTTTGACAAACGTCGCCATCAAGGGCTTGTTCAACAAGCTTTCTGCAGAAGAGGAGACAGCCCTTAAGGCAGATGGTTACAAGAAGGTAAACTGGGGTAAGGACCTTGCAAACTATGATGACGAGTACTACAAGTATCTCTTCTGGGATTACGACTATGTAAAGGCTCCTATCTACCTCTGGCCTCTCACTCCTAACATCTTATCATCTGGTGGCTTCGAGAATGGCTACGGCTTTAAGAACAAATAATACGAGACTCACTCAAGACTGAATTTCATCAATCAACCCAAGCGGGAAGGCGCTATAGCTGCGTCTTCCCGCTTTTTTCATGTAATATAAGTAAGTCAACGCGAATGATAAATAAGAAATAACTGAGTCAACTCGTATTAAAAATAAAGCTTAAAGTGGTCAACTAAAATCGTTAAACCACAGTATCTTCATTTTTTTATGCAAAAAGAGGGTGTGTCACTGACTTATGACACACCCTCTTTTAGTATAAAGACATTTTGTATGGTTACATTTTCACAACCTTCTTGACAGAAACATGACCCTGTACATCTGTTGCCTTAACGATGGTAACACCACGACCAGGAGCAGAGAGGCGCATGCCAGAGAGGTCAAAGTACTCGGTCTTAGTAATGTTATTGACGGCCAAGTCTACATAATGAATACCAGAAGTAGCTGCACCAGACATCTCCTTTCCTTCTGCATCATAGGTCTTGGCAGTGCTGTAGTTTTTGATGGCATGATCGAACTCGGCTATATCTGCTGTAGGAAATACATCGGTATAAGCCTTCCATATTTCTACCTTGCCTGCGCCAGAATACTTCTCACAGATGGCAGGAACATCCACTGTCTTGTCGAGATAATGCTGAGTGTAAGAGGATGTGGTTTGAGTAGGAACCCAATCTGTCTTGGTTACAGGAAGAGACTTGCTAATCTTAGCGCCATCAACATTGGTGTAACCCTCCATCAAGTTGTTACAACCCTTATAGATGCAGTCATAACCTTCAGCTTTAGAGATATTCAAGCTACCGCCTCTGTCTGAACGGATAGGCGACTTGGTATTTTCGAAATAACAAGCTTGAACAAATGCCACAGCTCCCGTACGAATATCCCAACCATCCTCACAACCACGCATATAGTTATTATAATAATGTACATGACCACCACGTTGGAGAGGAAGACGAGAACCTTGAATATTATCAAAGAAATTATGATGGAAAGAGATGGTACGACAGTTTTCGTAGACATCTGAATCACCCTTACCCCACAAGCAGCTCTTGTCATGGTCGTGGAAATAGTTATAGCTGAAAGTCATCCACTGCACATTGTTCTTGCAGTCGAGCAAACCATCGTAGCGATCTTTGTCGGCAGCATCACCATTGAAGAACTCACAATGGTCAACCCAGATATGTCCACCCCAGTTGGTCTTGGCACTTACCTTATCAGCCTGGATTCCGATGCAGTCAGGGTCGCCTACTTCTACTTGTGCACCATTACGCCAAGCCACAATCTTATTCTCACCTGTTCTGAGCACAGGAACACCCTTCATGGTGAAACGGCAGTTACGGATGATGATGTTGTCAACCGACTGCATCACGAAGGTGATGTGAGAGAAGAGAGGAGCCTCGCCTGTTGTTGGGTTCACCACACCTATCAAGGTCTTGTTAGGAGCTATCATAATACGCTCGCCATAGACTGTCTCCACGCCAGACTTTCCACTCTGGTCGTCAAGCAAGCGACCGGTACTCAAATCATCCACATAGCACTTGATGCCTGTAGTAATATCATGATCTACGATAACGATGTATGGGTCTTTTGCCTGGAGATAGGCCTGCAATTGAGAGAAGTTATCAGCCTTCACCACCTTGCCACCAGCACCACCGGTAGTACCACCGGCACGATACCAGTTGGTACCAGGAACACCTTCGTAGGCTGCAAAGCCATCAATAGAGAAATCGCGACCATCTTGTGTCTGCGCATTTGCCATCATAGAGAAGCCACAGAGCAAAGCAGAAGCCAAGAGAGTTTTACGACAAACAGCCTTAAGCTGTGCAGAAACGGTAGAGTTAATTTGTTTCATTGTAGGATTAGTTTTTGTTTAATTTTTGTTTTGAGAAAAAAGGGCTGTCCTCATCAAAAGAGACAGCCCTTAGTTTGTTTCATTTTATATATCTTTCCTCATTGAGGAAAACATGTTTATTATTCTGTTACAGGTACAAGTTTGATGAGATATAAAGACTGAGAACCAGAACCAGCCTTGGCTATAGAATGATCACCAGCCTCAAGAGTTACAGTAACAACGCCCTTGGTTGTATCACCAGTAACATCAGCACCATCAATCTTTAATTTTGCCTTTGTATCACCAGTATAACAAGTCATCTGCATTTTTGCTGTTGTCTTGAAAGATACTGTACCTGCAGAAGACTCTATTTTGAGGTAATCTTTATAAGTATTTCCATCTACTGTTACCCCAGTTGTACTATTTTTAAAGCTTCCCGTTACAGTAAAGCTACTATTAGAAGCCTGCCCTCCAGCAAATGAGCAAATTACTGTACCCTCAATAGGAGTAACTGTGCTACCACCTTCTGAACCACCAGTAGAGCCGCCAGTGCTACCACCTTCACCAGAACCAGAGCCTTCGCCAGAACCAGAGCCACCAGTCTCACCACCTTCTGTAGAACCACCTTCGCCAGAAGCATTGCTCTCACCGAACACCTTAACAACGCCAGAAGTATAAGCATCAAGAATGCTTGCCAAAGCAGGCCATGGCTGCTGGTGACCATTTGTTACGACTGTCTCATCAGGAATAACAAAATCAATATCACCATGATTCAAACGACCTGCGCCATAGAAGCCTTCTACAATAGCAGGAACATCTTCTGCCTTATCTGCAGCGTATGCATACATGAGGCTTGAGTTAGTATCGAAATTGTTGTAAGAAGTACCACCTACCAAAGTCTTTACGCTTGAAGGAACCTGCTCACTTGGGGCAGAAACCTCGTATGCATCAAAACTTGTATTATTGTCTGCGTATGTAATATAGCTGAAGTTATCAGGTTTGTTGGCAAATACATTGCCGTACGCTTTAATCAAGCCACCTTTCTCACCAGAGAAAGTACCATCACCCATAGCATCAGTACCCTGCAGAGAACTCATGATAGGACGCTTAACAGCATCAAAGTAGTTAGACTCCATGAACACACTTGAGCCACTGGTTGCACCAATACCATAAACATCATTGTGCTGATAGTAGTTGTTGTACATGTGAACACTCATGGTACGAACGCGAGCCATACGAGAGTCTGAATGGTCGAACCAGTTGTGATGATAAGTAATCCAGTTTTCACCAGTCTCACTCTTCATACCACACATAGAAGCCTTACCATTATCCCAGAAGCGGTTGTAAGCTACAGTAACATACTTAGAATCGCCCTTGATATCTACAGTACCGTCACCCTTAGCCTGGTCGGCAGCACCACCCTTCTTACCATAGAAAAGATCCATATTGTGAATCCACACATTGGAGTTTTTGGTATCAAGAGACATAGCATCATCCAAGCAACGCATGATTGCGAAATTACGGAACTCTACACTCACTGCCTCTCTAAGCAAGAAGCCAAAGCCATATACAGTAGCATCATCACCGACACCTTCGAATGTCATATTCATTGTAGCGCCCTTAATCTGCAAACCTTCTGCAGAACTTGAAATGTGATCCAAATCAGAAAGACTAACCTTACCAATGATACGGAATGCGATAGGAGTTTTATCCTGACCTTTAGAATAAGCATCAATAATAGACTGAAGACCAGTAATAGTCTCTGACTTACCTGTATTGACGGTTGTAGAAACTGTCTTAGCGGTCTTGGCTGTAATATACAGCACCTTAGCACCAGCCTTCAATGTACCATCATTATTATAAGCACCTACACCATCATACTTGAAATGAGCAAAGCCCTCACGGTTGTAGCTCTTTACTACCAAGTTAGAAGCAGTATTGGCACCAGCAATCTCTGTACCTTCAGCATTGACAGGGACAACCTTTACAGAATAAGTACCAGCCTTCAAACCGAGAACATCAGCACGATAGTAAGAAGCATACTGACGAATCAGCTGAGCATCAATCTTCTTGTCATCTACATATACATTATAAGAAGAAGCGCCCTCGAATGGAGCCCACTTCAAGTAGGCAGACTCCTGCCAGCCCTTTGCCTCAGTAATCTGAATCACACCTGCAGGATTGTCAATATCACCACTTTCGCCCTGATCGGCCTTTTTAGCAAAGCTGATGGCCTGAACAGAAGCATTGTACTCATCATTCTCTGCACCAGACTTAGGAGCAATAATGGTCTTGTCACCTTCGAACTTCACACTTGTCAAGTCGGCAGTATTATAATACTTCACATCACCAGCATTGGTGGTAACATACATCTGATTGACCTTGCTGTTACGAGCAACGGCATTGGTAATCTTGTCTGTGGAACCAGGAGTAACGGTAGATCCGCCACCTACTGTCTCAACCTTGATGCTGTAGATGTACATACCACCAACATTTGTGGTCAAAACAACATCACCATCAGCAGTTACCGTTCCGACGTTTGTTACTTTATCTGCAGAAGTAGCATTAAAAGAACCAGAAACAGGAGTAATGTTTGTTGCATTCAAACCACGAGCAACGTCAGTTTTACCAGTACAGCAACTAACAGTTACTTTCTGACCAGCCTTCAAACTTGGAATAGTCAATACAATTCCGTTTCCATTCAATTCCAAACGAGAATTTCCATAGTTCAAACGCACCTTAGCCTTTCCTTCATCTTTTGTTGTAGGAGCACCAGCAGTAAACTTCAAGCCCTTAGCATAAGCCAATTCTGAGCCATTTGCTACAAGAGCTTCATTCTCCAAAGCTAAGGTATAGCAATAGCGATCGGTTCCCAATACCCAATTAGCATCAGCTGCACATAAAGCCTTATCAGCCTCACTCATGGCACCAAATGTCCATGTCTGTGCCATGGCAGCACTCAAACTCATCAAGAGGAGTGCCAAAGTAAATACCATTTTCTTCATTTTACGTTCCTCCTTTTTTACTTGATGATTACTTTCTTACCATTCACGATGTAGATACCCTTGCTCAGGTTCTGGGTAGAAGTACCCACAAGCTGGCCATTGAGGTTAAACACTTTGCCTGCAAGAACCTTGTTGCTTGTCTCAATGTTGCTAATACCTGTAGTGATATAAGCAAAAGAAAGTTTCACAAGCGACATGTCCTGAGTCTCAGTAGTCTCATCGTCGTAAGTAAGAGTTACATTGTCACCATCGAAGGTGATTTCTTTGACGGTCTTGCTAACCTGCGAGCCGTCGATTGTTAGAGTCTGCTTATTGTCTGCCATAGCTACGGTAGACAGAAGCGCTCCTAACAAAAAGAAGTACACTTTTTTCATTGTTTTTAGCATTTAGTAGATTTGTTGTTTTAAGTATCTGCTGCAAAATTAAAACAAAATAATAAAGGACGGAAACGTTTTCGTCAAAAAAGCTACGTAAACGTTTTCAGAAGTGGCGTTCTGACAATTTATCATTCACCAAGGCAAAAGACTATCAAAATGGCACAAAAAGGAACAAAATCAACCCAAAGAAACTGTCGCTTATACTGGAAAAATCTTGCTCTTATACTATATAAATGTTTTGTTTAGCCTACAATAATCTCCGTTCCGTGATACGGAACCGCCATTCCGTGATACGGAACGGCCGTTCCAAAGTACGGAATGCACATTCCGTATCACGGAACGGAGATTTATCTACAAGAGACAAAACAAATTCATAATGAACAGAAAACAATTTGTATAGTATGAATGTAACTACGTGTGCCACGGCTATAGGGGTGGTGAACCGTTTCAACTTAGGAAGAAAAACAAGAAAAAGCAAAAGGAACGTAAGAAATCTTTTGAGCACTTTACTTGAAGAGAAACAAAAAAACTGACTCTCGTAAGAAAGTCAGCCTTTTGTGTGGTACCACCAGGAATCGAACCGGGGACACAAGGATTTTCAGTCCTTTGCTCTACCAACTGAGCTATGGCACCATTATAATTTATGCTTCACAAGGCGGGAAGCCTTATTTGCGGGTGCAAAGGTAACATTTTATTTTGGTTCTTGCAAATATTTCAGCAACTTTCTTTCAAAAAAGCAAAAAAAAGACATATTACTTGGACTTTTCATCCTATTTTCTTACCTTTGCATGAGGTTTTAGAATAAACCTATCGGGATTTAGCGCAGTTGGTAGCGCACTACGTTCGGGACGTAGGGGTCGGGCGTTCGAGTCGCCTAATCCCGACTTTTATGAGAAGTATATTTTATCTTCAACGCAACGATCGAAACGCAATTATCGTCATATTGATGATAATAGCTATCATTTGCTCACTTATTATCTTCATCGGAGGCGAGGACGACGGTTCTCGCCAGGGAGTTGCCGACTCTACCCTCACCCAGCACCCGGAACGCGTAGACAAGGAACATCCTTTATATTATAAGGTAGACGAAGAGATACACGAAGTTTTCGCCTTCGATCCCAATACAGCCGACAGCACCGACCTGCTCAGGCTGGGGTTGCAGGAATGGCAGGTGAGAAACATCTACCGTTACCGTGCCAAGGGTGGTATCTACAGACGACCCGAAGACTTTGCCCGTCTTTATGGTCTCACCAAGAAACAATACGAGACCTTACGTCCCTATATAATAATAGGTGAAGACTACCGACCGGCATCCGACTACTACGGACAACAAAAAGGCTACGCTTACAACCGACAAGCGAGAGAAGAAGGGAAAACGGAGAAAGGCCAAGCCACTGGCGAGAAGACCGAAGAGAAGATTTACAGTTATCCACAGAAGTTGAAAGCTGGCGAGCATGTCAGCCTGAACTCTGCCGACACCACCGAGCTGAAGAAGATTCCAGGTATCGGAAGCGCATACTCGCGTGCCATCGTGAGATACCGGGAGCGCTTGGGTGGATACGTCAATGCCAACCAACTGATGGAGATAGAAGGTTTCCCTGAAGAGGCGCTGTCATTCATGCAAGTAGAGAAAGACAAGATAACGAAACTGAAGATCAACAAGCTCTCGATGAGTCAGCTTCGCCGACATCCCTATCTCAACTTCTACCAAGCACGCGATATCTGCGACTATCGCCGACTGCATGGTCCCATTAAGAGTCTGCGGCAATTATCGCTCCTCAAGACTTTTCCTCCTGCACAGATAGAACGTCTGGAACCTTACGTGTCGTACGAATAAGATGCGGATTTGGTTCACGTAAAATGCGAAGATTGACGAATGACAGGCGAAGCGTTAAAGTACGCCCAACTGATGCAGGAAAATAATGAGGATGCAAAGAGGGCAGACGAAACGAACCATGAAAAGATAAACGCCAAAGAACCTGCCACGAAGGGTTGACCAATTGGTAAACTCGTCATGCACTACCTTCTTAGGAATATACCATCCCACAAAGATACAGGTGAAGAAAGAAGCCATCGGCATGAGCCATTGTGCCGTAAAATTGTCGCAACAGTTGAGAAACGACTTGCCAAAGAAGGTGAGTTCGGGAACCGCACCACAAGACAAGGCACAGAAGATACCTATCACACAACAAGCCACCGTCTCTATCCAGGCTCCACCACGGCGGGAGATATGCATCTCCTCATAGAAGAAAGCCGTACCTATCTCGTGCATGGAGATGGTAGAGGTAAGCGCCGCCAACACAAGCAGGGCATAGAAAAGCACCGAGATGACATAACCCACCACAGGCATGGAAGCAAAAGCCTCATTGAACACATTGGGCAGGGTGATGAAGATAAGCGACGGACCGCTGTCGGGCTGCACGCCCACGGAGAATGCTGCAGGAAAAATCATCAGTCCTGCCAGGATGGCTATCAGCGTATCGAGGAAAGCTATCTGTGTGGCAGTTTTGAGAAGATTGGTCTGACGGCTGAAGTAGGAGGCATAGGTACAAAGGCAGGCCGTGCCAAGACTCAGCGAGAAGAAAGCCTGTCCCAAAGCCTCTATCATCACATTCGGGTCTACCTTAGAGAAATCGGGCTTCAGCAAGAACTCCACACCCTTCCAGGCTCCCTGCAAAGAGCAGGAAGCAACTACCAGCACCACCAACAGCACAAAGAGCAGCGGCATCAGTATCTTGGAAGCACGCTCTATACCATTGCGTACACCCTTGACCACGACCACATGAGTCAGCTGGATGAAGGCGATGGTCCACAAAGTGGGCCGCACCGCATCCGAAGAGAAAGAGGCAAAGTACTCCTTTACGAAATTGGCATCGCCCTGCACCTCGGCCATGATGCTGGCATAGAGATACTGTAGGCACCAGCCAGCCACCACTGCATAGAAGCCCAGGATAATCATTGAAGTAAAGACACCCATATAGCCGATAACGCCCCAGGGCTTGCCGTTGGAAAGATTCTTGTACGACCGCGCAGCATTGGCAGCAGAATGACGACCGATGATAAACTCAGCCACCATGCCGGGAATGCCCAACATAAAGATACACACCAGATAGATAAGAATGAAGGCTGCGCCACCATTCTGCCCTGTCATATAGGGAAAGCGCCATATATTGCCCAAGCCCACTGCCGATCCTGCCGTAGCAAGGATCACGCCCAACTTGCTGCCAAAGCTGCCTCTGCTGTTTTCCATTTTTTCTTTTTTTATACGGTTGATATGATTGATTTACCCCCTTACAGAATGCCTTCGAGAAGTCCCAACTGATTGAGGAATACCAAAAGGATGAATACTGGGCACACGAAACGCACCAAGAACAGATAGACGAAGAAGAGATTTCCCTTCAATGTTCCCCAGTTGGTAAACTCGTCCCTGACCAGCTTCTTGGGCACATACCAACCTATGAACAGACAGGTAAGGAAGCCTGCTACAGGCAGGAACACCTGCCCCGTGACAAAGTCGAACCAGTCGAACAACGACTTGCCGGCAAACGTGAGCGCATCTGTAGCCCCTAAAGACAGCGAGCAGAAAGCACCTATCACCGCACAAGACACGGTGACAATCAAAGCGCCACTCTTGCGGCCTATCTTCAGCTCCTCATAGAAGAAAGAGGTGTTGACCTCATGGAGTGACATGAGCGATGTAAGAGCCGCCAAGGACAAAAGAACATAAAACAACAGCGAGATAGTCCAGCCCAAGACAGGTACTGCGGCAAAAGCCTCATTAAACACATTGGGCAGGGTGATGAAGATGAGCGACGGGCCACTGTCGGGCGAAACTCCCACAGAGAAAGCCGCAGGGAAGATCATCAGTCCGGCAAGTATAGCCACCATGAAGTCGATGACCGATATCTGCAGAGCTGTCTTGAACAGATTGGTCTGTCGGCTGAAATAGGAAGCATAGGTACAGATACAACCCATACCGATGCTGAGCGAATAGAACGACTGTCCCAAGGCACCCAAGAAAACGCCGTTGTCCACCTTGGAGAAGTCGGGCTTCAGCAAGAACTCAACGCCCTTTCCGGCATTAGGCAACAGGCAGGCTGCCACCACGATGATAAGCAGGAGGATGAACAAGACGGGCATCATAATCTTTGACGCCTTCTCAATACCTCCACGAACACCATGGATAATCACAAAATGACAAATCAGAAAGATGACTACCGTCCACATGACAGGCCGTATAGGATCGGCAGAGAACTCCTTGAAGTACTCTGCTACAAAGGTTGGGTCGCCATGCAGCTCGCCCATGATGCTGGCATACACATACTGTAGGCACCAGCCCGACACGACGGCATAATAGCCCGTAATAAGGAAACCGGTAAGCACCTCCAAGTAGCCCACCCACTTCCAGGCCTTTCCTTTCGACAGCTTGGTATAGGCACGGGCTGTATTCGAAGCACCATGACGGCCTATGATAAACTCGGAAATCATACAGGGAATGCCCAAAAGGAGCACACACCCTATATAAACCAAGATGAAGGCAGCACCACCTTCCTGGCCTGCCATATAAGGAAAGCGCCATACATTGCCTAAACCTACAGCACCACCTGCAGTAGCAAGAATCAATCCTATCTTGCTACCAAAACTACCTCTATCTAATTCTGTCATTTTTATCCTTTCTCTATAATACGACTGCAAAATTATAAAATATTTTGCATATAAACGTATAAATTGAAAGTAAAAATGCAAATTGACTACAAAAAGGCAACTTGATACTAATAGAGCAAGGTTACTTAATCAGTAAAAAACTATTCTTCCGGCAGACTGTCACGCCACTTGCTGAAGGGATTGACAAGCAAATGAGAATTGTAAAAACGTTTGTCGCCCGTCACCTCACGACCTATGAAGTCGGGCTTCTCGTAGGCCTCATCCTCACTGCCCAGTTCCACCTCTGCCATGACCAGTCCCAGGTTGTCGCCATAAAACTCGTCGACCTCAAAGACATGATTGCCACTCTTTACCAGATAGCGGCGCTTGTCGATGACGCCACCCTGGCACAACTGCAGCAGATGCTGTGCCTCGTCGAGCGTGATTTCTTTTTCAAACTCATAACGCGTCATGCCACCATTCACCGACTTACCCTTGATGGTAAGGTAAGCCTTGTCGTCGCGTGTACGCACTCTCACCGTAGCTCCCTGCGCAGGGATATAGCCCTGCTGAATATGACTATCAGAAAAGGCGGCGCTCTTGTATGCGTCGCCTTTCTTAACAAGGAACTTTCTCTCTATTTCCAGTCCACTCATTTTTTATTTCTGTTATGTCAGGATATGATCCGTTACACGATAGTAGCCGAATAGATGGCAAAACAAATGGCCAATGCTATCAGCACGAAAAATATCCACTTGATGATTCTCTCACCCTTTTCAGCCTGCTTCTTCTCGTAAGCAGCATGCTTTGACTTTCTTAATTCTTTATTACTACTCATAGTCGTTCTATATTATTAGGTTATTACTATTCTTCATTCTCAGAGGGGAACTCCATCAGGTAAGCCTTGATGAATCCGTCTATCTTGCCATCCATCACGCCATCGACATCGGATGTCTGATAGTTGGTGCGATGGTCTTTGACACGACGGTCATCGAACACATAACTGCGAATCTGGCTTCCCCACTCTATCTTCTTCTTGCCTGCCTCTATCTTCGCCTTCGCCTCAAGGCGCTTCTTCATGGCGCGGTCGTAGAGTTGACTTTTCAAGAGAAGCAATGCCTTGGCACGGTTCTTAGGCTGGTCGCGCGTCTCGGTATTCTCGATGAGGATTTCTTCTTCCTCGCCTGTGTCGGGATCAGTATACCAATAACGCAGACGCACACCCGACTCCACCTTGTTGACATTCTGACCTCCGGCACCACTGGAGCGGAAGGTATCCCATGACAACTTGGCTGGGTCTACATATACCTCAATAGTCTCGTCGACCAACGGCGTAACGAAGACACTTGCAAAACTGGTCATACGCTTGCCCTGAGCATTGAAAGGCGACACACGCACCAGACGATGCACACCATTCTCGCTCTTCAGATAACCATAGGCAAACTCGTTGCCTTCTATCGTCATGGTAACACTCTTGATACCTGCCTCATCGCCTTCCTGCATATCGGTAATGGTCACTTTGTAGCCATGAGCCTCAGCCCAGCGCATATACATACGCATCAGCATGGAAGCCCAATCCTGACTCTCGGTACCTCCGGCACCTGAGTTGATCTTCAGCACACAGTCCATCGGGTCTTCCTTCTGGCGCAGCATGTTCTTCAACTCCAAGTCCTCTATGGCCTTGATGGCCTTATCGTAGTCGGCGTCTACCTCTTCCTCGGTCACCATTTCGTCTTTGTAGAAGTCGAAAGCCAACTGCAGTTCGTCTGCATACTGGCGCACGGTCTTGTAGCCGTCTATCCACTTCTGTATACCCTTCACTTTCTTCATCTGTTCCTGGGCATACTTTGGATCCTCCCAGAAATCGGGAGCCTGTGTGCGGAGTTGTTCTTCCTCGAACTCCACCTGTTTCTGGTCTATATTGAGATAGCGATGCAGGGCGTCAGCGCGCTCCATCACATCCTTCAATTGGTCAGCTGTTATCATTAATTTATTATAAATTATTGAAGTTATAGCAGTCAAATCCGTTACCGCTTCTTTCTTCAGTCTCAAAGGAGTTTTTAGCCAATAGCCTTATGCTGCATATTACTCCTCATACATTTTGTCAATCTCTTCCTGATAGTTCTTATTGATAATAGGGCGGCGGATCTTCAGCGTATTGGTCAACTCGCCCGACTCCATAGAGAAGTGATGAGGCAAGAGTGTGATACGCTTGATCTGCTCGTAATAGGCCAACTGTTGTTGCAAGGTGTTGATGCGCTCCTGCAGCATCTTCTTCACCTGTTCGTTGGCACAAAGATCCTCACGACTGCTAAAGGCGATATGATGCTCGCGTGCCCAGTCCTCAACAAGTCGGAACTCCGGCACGATGAGTGCAGACACAAACTTGCGCTGGTCAGCAATGACAGCCACCTGGTCGATAAACTTGTCAACAAGCAACAGCGACTCCACCTGCTGGGGAGCGATATACTTGCCATTAGATGTCTTGAACAAGTCCTTGATGCGCTCGGTGAGGAACAACTCGCCATCCTTCATATATCCGGCATCGCCAGTACGGAAGTAGCCTTCCTCATCGAACACCTTGGCATTGGTGGTGTCGCGATGATAATACCCCTTTGTAATGGTTGGACCCTTGAGCAATATCTCGTTGTCCTCGCCTATCTTGATCTGGATGCTGGAGATAGGGCGACCAACAGAACCGATGGTAAACTTCTTGTCGAGATGCACGCACGATACCGTGGCAAGACTCTCGGTCAAGCCATAGCCTACGACCATACCGATACCGACAGAGAGAATAAACTCCTCGACTTCCGGACTCACATAGGCACCTGCTGTGGGGAATATATTAGGATGTTCCAAGCCCAACTGCTTACGCACCATGCTCAGGATGGTCTTGTTGATAATCTTATATTCCAACTCGAGTGTCAAAGGAGGACGCTTGCCATTGGCTATATACTCTATATTGCGCTTGCGACCTACGGCAAGAGCATGATAGAAAAGTTTCTTCTGTACAGAACCAGCCTCATCCATCTTGGCCTTTACGGCAATATACACCTTCTCCCAGAAGCGGGGCACACTGCTCATACAGGTAGGATGTACCTGGCGCATGCTCTCCTGAATCTCGTGCGGATAAGTGTTGATAAACAACTGTGCTCCCTCGCTCAAACAGAGGTAAGCCCATCCACGCTCAAAGATATGGGTAAATGGCAGGAAATTGATGACACGGTCTTTCTCGGAAACAGGCACTACCTCGTCGTTGGCTCTCAGGGCAGCATCATACTGTCCATAGGTCAGCATGACTCCCTTGCTGTCACCGGTAGTACCACTGGTATAAAGGATGTTAGCCATATCATCCATGCTTGCCGACTGATACAAAGCCTCCACCTCAGTCTGTCGAGGCAGGTTCTCGCCCAACTTGATGAAATCCTTGAAGTAAAGGGCAGCCGGGTCGTGAGTACTGATGCGCACGCTGGAGTCGAAGATGATGATACGCTCCAACGAAGGACAGAGAGCAAAGACACGATGTGCCTTGTCGTACTGGTCCTGCTCGCCTACAAAGAGGAAGCGCACCTGTCCGTCGTTAATCATATATTGTATCTGCTGCTCGCTGCTGGTAGCATAAAAGGGAATCGAGCACACCTTGATGCCATAAGCGCCAAAGTCGGTATAGAGATAATGCACGCAATTCTGGGAGAAAACAGCAATCTTGTCATGCGGCTTTGCACCGATGTTCAGCAAAGCATTGCTCACTTGTTTCACTCTCAGCGAAAACTGATTCCAAGACACTGACTGCCACTTGTCGCTGCCAAACTTCTTGAACGTAAGTGCAGTTTTATCGCCGTATTTATTGGCCAAATCGTGAATCAGTACCGAAAGATGACTTTTGACTTGCATAAGCATAATGTTTAATTATTGGATGCAAAGATAATAGAAAACATTAAGAAAACAAAATAAATCGGAATTTTATTTTGTCCTTATCCCGTTTTAGCTTAACTTTGCATCACAAACAAGACTAAGAGAGACTGATATGATGACACAAGAGGAATATGTAAAAGACGCCGTAGGGTTGCTCAGCCAGTTGATTGCCACCCCTTCGACAAGTCGCAACGAGAAGGATGCCGCCGACATCATGGAGAAAGCCCTTCGTGACTATGGTTTCACGCCACATCGTGAAGCCAACAATGTTTGGGCGATTGACCCGCACTTCGACGAGCACAAGCCCACCTTGCTGCTCAACGCTCATATAGACACGGTGAAGCCTGTAGACTCATGGAAGCGCAATCCCTTTGCTCCAACTATAGAGGGCGGCACGCTTTATGGTCTGGGCAGCAACGACTGCGGAGGCGGACTGTGCTCGCTACTGCAGATATTCCGAATGCTGACAGAGAAGGAACAGAGCTACAACCTGATTTATTTAGCATCAGCCGAGGAGGAAGTATCGGGCAAAGACGGCATCAGCCGAGCCCTGCCTCTATTGCCAAAAATCGACCTGGCTATTGTGGGTGAGCCTACGGGCATGCAGCCTGCCGTGGCAGAGAAGGGACTGATGGTATTAGACGTGATAGCGCACGGAAAAAGCGGACATGCAGCCCGAAACGAAGGCGTGAATGCCATCTACGAGGCATTGGACGACATGCGCTGGATTCGTGATTACAAGTTTGAGAAGGTGAGTCCTTTCTTAGGTCCTACAAAAATGACACTTACCGTAGTCAACGCAGGAACCCAGCACAATGTGATTCCCGACACCTGCACCATGCTGGTGGATATTCGTACCAATGAGTTCTACGACAACGAGGAGTTGTATCATTTTATCTGCCAGCACTTGAAGAGCGAAGTAAAAGCTCACAGTTTCCGTCTGAAGTCTTCACGCATTGACCCCGAGCATCCGCTTATTAAGAAATGTGTAGCCATGGGGATGAAGCCTTTCGGCAGTCCAACCCTCAGCGACCAGGCGCTGATGCACTTCCCTTCGTTCAAGTTAGGTCCGGGCGAATCCTCCCGCTCCCATTCCGCAGACGAGTTTATCAAGATAAGCGAAATAGCTGATGCTATCGCCAAATACAAAGAGCTCTTAGATGGCGCTGCCATCTAAGAGCTCTGCTCTATTCTATCTATTATACCTTTTATATATATATATAACCACGAGCTTTATACTAAACTCCTTGCTTTCCATATAAGGCTGGCCTTAATTCACTACCTGAGTGGTAGTGGCATTCGCACCATTGATTGCTGTACCGGGAGTACCATTGTTGATGAAGAACTTAGCATTCAGGTATGCTGTAGGAATCGTTGCCTTATACCATCCTGTCTTACCATTATGAGAAGCAGAAGCATCGTAAGTCATCTTAACACCTGGCCATGCTGTAGAAGAGGTAGTACCATTATAGAAGTAGCAATACACATTCTCCCAGTTGGAAGCGTTGTCATAATAAACATACTTAGGATCAACGATCTCTTCTTCATGTACCTTGGTCACAGTAGTGCTGTATGTTCCGTCAACATAGTAGCCATGATTGACAAACTCCTGATCAATTTGTGACAATTTGTTGCCATTACCATCCAAGAAGATGATATGAGTAGGAATCTTTGTTAAAGGACCATCATAAGTCCATTTGAAGACATTTTTACCTGAAACGCTCTTGCCTACAAGAGGCAACATGGTCTTGATGGCATCATTCCATTTACCAGCATACTCTGGTACAGGATTTGCCGTATTATCAAATACATATACGGCTGCTGCCACATTAGTTGTCTCCAAGAAGCAGGAGATTTCATCTGCCTTGTCCAATTCTGGAACATAAGCCTTCACCTTCTTGTAAGTTACCGAACCTGTTTCTGTCTTGCCTCCCTTATCGGTTGCACTCCAAGTGATAGTGACATTCTCACCATAGGCTACATCAGCACCTACAGTAAACTGCTTGGCAGCAGTAAAGTTCTGCTTCTCACCGCCATTCACCTGAATCCAGGCAGAAGTAGCATTCAAGGGAGTAGCTGTCACGGTGAGCGTTTTATCAGAGAAGGCTGTACCATCAGCAGGATCGAAAAGAACCTCAGGAGTCAGCACAATAGGACCAGACTGATAGATGACAGCAATACCTGACTCGCCAACATGACCAGAGATAGTAGATGCATTGACGGTGAAAGCACCACCGCTTACCATATCCTTATAAGTACCAGACTTGAGCCAATTGCCGTCGCCAGCACCATTGGCTACAGTCACGTCACGGTCGGAACCACTTCCCAATACGATGATAGCACCACTCTTACGAACCTGAGCACAAACACCATTGCCTTTTACATAATAGTTAGGCTCGCCAGCACAAACATTGTGCATGTGGTTTACCTGAGCCACTTCAGCATCTTTGAAGTGAACACTTCCCTTATCGCCAAATCTGATAGCACCCTTATCCTTCTGGAAAGGACGAGAGAAATAGAGAGCGGTAGCTCCATTGTTACCAGCTACGACTGCATACGCACGGTCGATAACATTCTGGCTTTTATTCTTTGACTCACCACCATCGTTGGCATAAGTATCATGGCTTTCGCCCCAATAAACCAACTTTTCTGTCTTTGCATTTCTCTGATTGAAATTACCTACAGACTCGTTGATAGAACCACCGGCAAAAGAATTGGCAAATCCGTTACCATAACCATTATCGGTAATGCTCATGTAGGTCTGATACTCAGGGAAAAGGACATTATCATTACCACCAGTATTATCAAGGATTTCACCATAGTTGTACATCTCCTGATCCACCACATTCTGCATAAAAGAGTCTTCCTCAGAAGGCAAGCCGATATGCTTGATAGCATCCCAACGTACACCATCCACACCACAGGCCTTCAAGTCCTGGATGTACTGTTTGATAATGGCTTGAACAGTAGGATTGTTGGTATCGAGGTCACGCATACCAATCTCGCCATGCGTCACGTCATTACGGTTATGCCAATCGATACCATGACCGAGCTGATGATAAAGACTCAGATCCTTCAGGCGTTCAGCCACATTAGGATAGTCAGTATGGTTGGCAACAACATCCACAATTACCTTAACACCATACTTATGAGCCTCAGCACAGAGAGCCTTCAGATCTGCTTCAGAGCCAAGACCATTTCCTATCTTAAAATCGTATGGACGATAAACGTCATACCAAACGGAGCCTTTACCTGCTCTCTCATGAACAGGAGAAGTCTGAACGGCAGTAAAACCTGCCTTGGCGATATTAGGGATTTCCGCCTGGATATCTGCCAAAGTCCAGTCGAAGCAATGAAGGATGACACCATCCTGAATCTTGTCTTTAAGACCATATTTGTTGTCTGCGAAGATGTTGGATGCCATGCTGAACAGCATCACCAACATCAGGAGACCATAGTTTATTGTTTTTTTCATAATCTGCTATTATTTTCTGATGATTACTTTCTTACCATTATGAATATAGAGTCCTGGCTGAGCAGGCTTGCTGATACGCATACCTGTCAAGGTGTACCAAGCGTTATTCTCTGCCTTCTGCACCTCCTGAAGAACGGTGTTTTCGATAGACGAAGCCTGTCCGTTTACATAAACCGTTTCGCCAGTGAGAGCAGAGCCATTCTGTCCGTTGTTGATAACGAAATAGCCTGTGACAAAAGCAGCAGGGACTTCTACTGTATAATAGCCCTTCTTGCCATTGTACTCAGTCTCGTTGTCAAGACTCATCTTCAGTCCTGGCCATTCCTGAGCAGCCTTTGTACCATCGTAGATATAGCAATATACATCTGCGAGGTTGGCTGTGGAATTGTCGAAGAAGACCATTACCTTTCCAGCAGGACCAGGGGTAATCGTCTTTTCATACTTGCCTTCTACATAATAGCCGTGGTTAACGTATTCCACATTTCCTGTTATCTTGTTTGCATCTTTGCTTCCCTTACCATCCAAGAAAATAAGATGCGTTGGAAGTTTCGACTCAGAACCTGTATAAGTCCATTTAAAGATGTTCTTACCCGTTGCTGATTTACCAACAAGAGGAAGTTGTTTCGCTGTGGCTTCGTTCCATATTCCAGCATACTCTATTACTGGATTCACGTTTCCATTCCACACATACACCGCTGCCGCGTCATTATTTGTTTCCAAGAAAACACTTACTTCATTTTCTGTAACTGTTGGCGTATAGTCATCGGCAGTAACAGCAGCGAGAGCATTTCCCGGAGCCATCATCATGCCGAAAAGCATTGCCAAAGTACAAAGCATCGTAGAAAATTTTTGCATAAAATAATATGTTAAGTTGATAAGTTATTAGTTCAAACATTGGCAAAAGTAGGAATAACTTTTGATAGACCACTTAGTTTTTCTGTAGAAAAGTCATTATTTGGTGAGCAATCGTTTGCACGATTTCCAGGAAATCCACCATATTATTGATGCAATACAAAAAGGAGAGGTAGTGCTCACTTGGGCAAGTAAGTACTACCTCTCCTTAAAAGAATATCTTAATCTAACTTTCACATGTATGAAAGTTAGAGAAATTTACATTAACGGGCAAGCCATGCCTCGGGATTGAGCTTGGCAGTTTCCTTTCGCAACTGGAACTGCAGGATATTGTCGGCACCCACGGCACCTAAAGCCTGGCGGGTACTTACCTTCTGGCCCTTGTGAACACTCACCGACTTGAGGTTACAGTATACAGAAATATAGGCACCATGGCGAACAAGGACATTCCACATGCCTCCATAACCAAAGACGGCACTTACCTCGCCATCGTAGATGCTACGAGCCACACAACCGGGTTTGCCCAAAAGGTTGATACCTTTATTGTCGAGGGTAACGCCGGAAAGGCCCTGTACGTTGTATTGTCCGAAATGACTCACTATCTTGTAAGTTCCTGTGATAGGCATAGGAAGACGGCCACGGTTGGCCTCAAAACCTCCACTCAACATACGGTCTACCGTACTGAGAGTAGCAGCATCACTGGCTTCCCGGCGGGCGCTTGCCAACTCCTTGCGGTTACGTGCCTCGTCTGTTTTTGCCTTCAACTCTGCAGCTCGTCTATCGGCCTCTGCCTCACGAGCAGCCTGTTCGGCTCTGGCCTGTCGGCTGGCTTGTTCAGCAGCCTCGCGGGCAGCCTTCTCTGCACGGGCACGAGCCTTTTCCTGAGCTTTGGCCTTAGCACTGTTCTCTGCTTGCAGACGAGCTTCCTCCTGAGCCTTACGAGCCAACTCCTGAGCCTTACGGTTCTCTTCTGCAGCACGCTGACGAGCCAGTTCGGCCTCACGTTCCTTGCGCCGTGCCTCCTCTATACGACGGGCATTCTCACGAGCCTCAGCTTCGGCCTGTGCCTTACGGCGAGCCAGTTCCTCACGTCTTCGCTGTGCTGCTGCCTGCGCTTCAGCCTTACGCTTAGCCTCAGCTGCCGCACGGGCACGGGCTTTCTCCACCTCGATGGCTATCAGACGGTCTATCTGTGCATTGATGGCAGCATCCTTCTTGCGCTGATCAGCAATAACAGCCTGAATGGTCTTCTGTTGCTTCTGCAATCCCTGCACCACTTGCTGTTGTTCGGTCTGCTTGCCTTCGAGCGCAGTTTTCTCCTGCTGACCTTTATATAAAAGGTTGTTCTTATGTCCCTTCACCACCTGAAGTTGCTTGTGCTTCTCGGTCACCTGCTTCTGCTTGGCCTTTACCGCCTCGCCCTGTGCCTTCTGATAGGCAGAATACTGACGTATGAACGACAGACGGCGATACATCTGCGTAAGGTTCTTGGCGCTGAAGATAAACATAAGCTTGTCTTGCACGGAGTGATGACGGGTCATATAGCGCATGGAGCGGATGTACTTGTTCTTTCGGTCCTGCAACTGCTGCTCAAGGGTTTTGAGCTGAGCATTGAGCAGACCGATATTGCCATTGATGTGATGAATGTCCTGCTGTATTCCCTCGATGTTCTTCTGTCGCTGGTCGATCTCGCCATTAAGCACCATGAGGTCTTGCAGACGCTTCTTCACGTCAGCCTGATTGCGGCGGAGGGCTCTCTCCTGCTCCTTGATTTTCTTTTGTATGTTGGCACGCTGTCCCTGCAATCCTCGTATGGAAGCATTGCTATAGGCGGCTTTTTTCTCTGCCCGTGTAGGAGCCTTGGACTGACGCCTTGCCGCAGGTTTCTTTTTTGGGTTTTTCTTCTGGTTTCTTACCGTTCTTGCCGTTGTGACAGTCTTCTTTCTTTGTGCAGTTTTCTGCGCATAAGGTGTCAAGACAAACGACAAGGACAGAATAATCAATAATATACGTTTCATTTACAGACTCATTATTTTATTCAGCACGTCTTCTGCCGATACTTGCTTGTACTTGCTCGAAACTTCTGAACGCGACTCCCAGTTGCTGTCGGTCTTCACCTCGTTCATCTTGATAACGAGATTGACTTCCTTCTTCTGACGGGTTGCATTAGTGACAAGAGTCATATCCAACAAGGCTGGGAATATCTTGACACCTACGGCACGGAAGTTGTCATAACGAATATGCACTCCCGATGTGCCATGCTGCGAACTGACATACTCCACATCGGCTTTGTCTATACGACCTGTGGCACGCTGGGAAGTCCAGGCATACGTCATGTTGCCATTCTTCAAGGTGACTGGCACTTCGTTGCCCTCGACAGCCAAATCAGCATCAAACTTCTTCAGATCAGACTCCTTCACCTGCTTGGCTCCTGGCAAGAGAAGCTGATTCCAGAACAGCGCCTGCAACGAATAGAAGTTGATGCCCTGCTTCTGCAGGAAGTCTACCTGATTATAGTCGGCCTTGATATACTGTTTGTGATAACGGTCGATGATGAGCACATAATCGGGGGTAAACTCCAGACGGCCAATCTCGAAGCCCAGGATGGGAGCATACAACTGTAGACGTATCACATCGTCCTTACGCATTCGAAGCGCACCATCTACCGAAATTTTCTTCTCTCCCATGCGGATGGTGAAGTTTATGCTGCCCGTAATGTTCTTGGCGTACACCTGATTGTCGGACACCTTCTGTACAAAAGCCAGTTTCTGCATGCGTTCGGTCTCTACACTTTTCACCTCCTGATGTGGCAAGTTCTTGTTGCTCACGCCATCAGAGATAATTTGTTTCTTGGTGCCACACGATGCCAGCAACATCAAGGGCAGACAGAATGCTGCCAGTTTCATTATTTTGTTTTTTTCCATTTTCGCTTATATTTAATGATTTCACTTTCTGTCATATATTTCCTGCACTCGATTTTCACCTTCAGAGCATCAGGGTCCTGGCTGCCTTTCTGTGCCTGCTTCCAGTAGGCCACAGCCTGGTCGGTAAGTCCGTTCATGGCATAAATGTCGCCTGCATGCTCAATAATGGTACTGTTGTCGGCCGTTGAATCACTATACGCCAAGGTTTGGTCGATATAGGTTTTGGCCTCGGCATAACGTTCCTCCATAAAGAGAATCCACGCATAAGTATCAAGATAGGTGGAGTTCTTGGGCTCTGCCTTGATGGTCTTGTAGCTCATCAACTCTGCCTTCTGCAGGTTCTTGCCCGTCTGACTGATGTAGTAAGCATAATTGTTGAGTCCTGGAACATTGTCGGGTTTCCAATGCAGACAGGAATCGTAAGCGGCAAAAGCTTCTGCCTGACGGTTCTTGCCATGAAGGATGTCGCCCATGATCATATAAAGGTCGGACACCAAATCGGGAGAGCTCTTGCTGTTGATCTGTCCCACTCCGCGGCGGAACTCTTCGAGCGTGGCATCTTCCTCATGCTTCATATAGTGCGCCATACCGCCAAAGTAATAGAATACCATCTCTTCCGGATTGTAGTCATGGGCAGCATTAGACAGGCGGATAACCTCGTCGTAGTCTTTCTTTTCCCATAGATTCTGAATGAGTTGGATGCGCGACTCACTACGGTCGGGTGCTATCTCGAGCACCTTGCGGTAAGCGGCATTGACCGTATCCATCGGCATTTTCTTAATATTCATATAGGCAGCACGGAACTCAGCGATGTCTGCCGAGGGCTTGGGCTGAGACAGCATTCTGTCGAAAAGAGCGATGACTTGGGTTGAATCGGCACCATGGCTCTCGTTATCCTGTATGAACGAGCGAATCATCATCAACTTGGTATCCAGGTCGGTCTTCTTGCCCAACAGAATGCGGTCGAGCATGGCGTGAGCCTGTTCTTTCTGGTCGGTGGCATTATAATAGTCGTAGAGCGACATTTGGGCATACGAGTTGTCAGGCTCTTCTTCGAGCACATGGGTAAACAACTTGTAGGCCTCTTTCCGGCGCTGGTGTTCCATAAGCCAGTTGCCCAACATGGTTTTATAAATCATATCAAGCGGATGCGCCTCGGTCAGCGACTTGAGTTCCTTGTAGGCTGACTTGGAATCGTTCATCAACTCGTAGATGTGCATCTTCTCAAGCGTGAACTTCTCGTTCTCGCCCTCTTCTGTCTCCAAGCGGTTGAGGGTTTTCAGCATCTGTGGATATTCTTTCTGCTGCTGATAAAGGCGCAACAGCATATAGAGCGCATCGGTATTGTCGTGATTCTGAGCGAAGATGCCTTCATAAGCTTCGATAGCCTTGTCGTACTGCTGGTTGGCAACATAATACTGTGCCATCCGCTCGCGAAAGGTAAGATTGGATGGAGCCAAGGTGATGGCACGCGCCAGACAGTCTTGAGCCAAGGAGTCTTGCTTCATCTGCTGGTAGTACATCGACTGATAGAAATACACCTCAGCAGCACGTGGATTGATCTTGCGGGCATGCTCAAAAAGTTCGAATGCATCGCCGTAACGACCCAAAGCCTGAAGACGGGCCGCCTCCTGAAAGAAGTAGTCGTAACGCTTGCGGTCATTGCCCGTCAAACCATCGGCAGCCTGCACGGGCATAGCTGTCAGGAATGCCATAAAGCTTATGAAGTCCAAGAATACTTGTCTCAAAATATTGATTCTATTCACAACAGATTAATTGAATGTATCTATATTTATTTTACACCTGTATGACCATAACCACCAGCACCTCTCTCGGTTTCATCGAGTGTCTCTACTTCGATGAATTCAGCATTTTCGTGCTTGGCAATCACCATTTGGGCAATACGCTCACCATCATTGATGACAAAGTCGGTCTGCGAGAAGTTGATGAGCAGAACCATGATCTCGCCTCGATAATCGGCATCAATCGTGCCGGGGGTATTAAGAACTGTAATGCCATGTTTCAATGCCAACCCACTGCGAGGACGTATCTGTGCCTCGAAGCCTGCTGGCAAAGCCATGAAAAGACCTGTAGGTACAAGCCGGCGTTCCATGGGGTGAAGCACGATAGATTCGTCGATATTAGCACGCAGGTCCATACCTGCGCTCTGGGGTGTGGCATAAGCTGGCAACGGCTGATGCCCACGGTTGATAATTTGTACTTTCATCATGTTCATTCTTTTAAGATGCAAAAATAATGTTTTTCGGGCACATTTAGGCATTTTCATGACGAAAATGATAGATTTTATAAAAAATAAATGCTTTTTTATTTTGTATTGTGTCAGGATTGCTGTATTTTTGCGATATGGAATGGATTAAACTCATATCTAACAAGCGCTTCGGACAGGAGCATAAGCATGCCGAGCGCCACGACGACCGGTCGGAGTTCAAACGCGACTACGACAGGCTCATCTTCTCGTCGGCTTTCAGACGACTGCAAAACAAGACTCAGGTTTTCCCCTTGCCTGGTTCTATCTTTGTACACAACCGACTGACCCACAGTCTGGAAGTATCGAGTGTAGGAATGTCGTTGGGCAACGACATCTCGAAACGTATCATAGAAAAGCGCCCAGAACTGAAGGATACTCTCTTTGAGGAAATAGGAACTATCGTGAGCGCAGCCTGTCTGGCACACGACTTGGGCAATCCTCCTTTCGGCCATTCTGGAGAGAAAGCCATACAGACTTTCTTCAGCGAAGGAGCAGGAAAAGCAGTAAAAGAGCTGGTTTCACCGGAGTTTTGGCAAGATATCACTCACTTCGAAGGCAACGCCAATGCCTTCCGCATACTGACCCACCAATTCAAGGGAAGACGCAAAGGCGGCTTCGTCATGACCTACTCCATGCTGGCTTCTATCGTAAAATATCCATTCGCCAGCCAGTTGGCTGGAAGTCATGGCAAGTTCGGTTTCTTCACCTTGGAAAAGGACTCGTACCAGAAAGTGGCCGATGAATTGGGCATTTTTTGCAAGTCAAAACCTGGTGAGCCTCTAAGATACGCCCGTCATCCATTGGTATATATGGTAGAGGCAGCCGACGACATCTGCTACGAAATCATGGACATCGAAGACTCCCACAAGCTCAAGATTCTGTCTTACGAAGAGACGGAGCGACTGCTGTTGGGATTTTTCGACAAGGAAACCCAAAATAAGATTAAGGAGCGAATCAAGGAAGAAGGCGTGACCGACGAGAACGAAAAGGTGGTCTACATGAGAGCCAGCGCCATCGGCCGACTGGAAAATGAATGTGTGGCAGCCTTCATAGAGCATGAGGAGGAGATTTTGGCAGGAACATTCGAGGGAAGCCTCATTGACCACATCGCCGAGCAACAGCGAAATGCCTACAAAGAATGCGAGAAGACTTCGTTTGCAAAGATTTACCACAGCAAGCCTGTACTCGACATCGAGCTCTCGGGTTACAAGATCATGGCTACACTTATGGAGGTGTTTGTCAATGCAGCCATCACACCCGAGCGTTTTGACTCTCAGCAACTGTTACGAAGGGTAAGCAGCCAGTACGACATCAACAACGAGAATATAGAGGAGCGAATCATGGCTGTCATCGACTATATCAGCGGAATGACCGACATTTACGCCCTCGACATCTATCAGAAGATAAACGGTATCAGCCTGCCTATCGTATAGGGCGTGAGGGAGAGAAACGGAAAACACGAACGCATATTTATACTGTATATTCATGCAATAATTGTCCGAAAAGCGCCGCATAACTGGGAAAAAGAATCTGCCCAACTGGAAAAATATTTTTTCCCAACTGGGAAATTATTTTTTCGCAGTTAACCATAGCGCCCCGATGAATATATATACTAAAGCTTTTCAGCAGAATAAATAGAAAAAACAAGTACTTGCATTGTCCATCGCAAGCAACTTCGTTTTATTAGCAAGTTAAAAATCGCAGACATTCATAAACAAGAATACTAAAAAAGCGCCTCGAATGAACGAAACGCTTCTTTAGTATCTTGTTTTACTTCTCCAACTTTCACTCCACTCGGAAGTTGAATGTCTTTTATAAAACGGATAAGGTTTACTTGTCTTCCTTTTCCTTATAAATAATATTGTTGGCGCCACTTGTTATCTTCAACGCCTCCGGATGCTCGGCTATGAAACTGTTGATATGGCGCACACGCTTTTCTTCCAAAATCTCGTCGACAGCAATCAGAATACCAGTTTCCTCCACATCACCAAAACCATAATTGATGGCTGTGCCGAAAAGCTTCATCGTAGGACTGAGATTCATATAGGCATTCACCAACGGAGGAATGTTGTAGCCCAACTCACGTACCTCGCGATTGAGAATGCGATAGTCAGCACGGAAGTCTTCCTCGGTAAAGAGCGCCTTCAGCTCACTCTCTGGAGTCTCTATTTTCAATGGTTTCATCGGGATAACGAGATTCTCCTTATCATCAAAGTGTTTCTTGAGGAAGTAGAGAATCATGTCACGACCACGGCGAATGTAAGACGGATACATCGTCATCTTGCCAAAGAAATACTTCAGCTCGGGATAGAGCACGGTAAGAGCTCCCAAACCATCCCACAGGTTGTCGAGCGCAAAGATGCTCTTGCTGTTCATGCGCACGTTCTGATATTCCAATGAGACAAAGGAACGTCCCAACTCCACGGTATAAGGCATGTACTCCTTTAGGAACTTGTCTGAGAAATGGAACATATGACTCGTAGCCAGTATAGGTTGTCCTTTGGCATCGAGCTGCCAGTCTTTACCCAAGAGATAACGATAACCGCCAATAATCTCGTCGGCCTCTGGATTCCATACGATGAGCTGCTTGTAACAGTTGTCTCCAAAGTCGAACTCGTCCAAATCCATCGACTTGCCCGAACCACCTCCTGCTGTACGGAATGCGATTTCACGAAGACGGCCTATCTCCTTCACCACATTGGGAGAATCGTTGGCTGTCACGATATAGATTTCGTTATGACTCTTGTTTGTCATACGAAGCTGCTTGTCGGGAGTGAGTTCACTCTTCAACAAGTCCCTGTCTATTGGCTGGATTATATCTTCTTCCATAATCTATGATGTAACTTTCTATAATTCGTAAACTTTGTCTTTTACATATTGCGCCCATTCTGTGGGAGTCTTGCTCTTGTCGAAGGTCTGCCAGGGTATGGGCTTGCCAAAGGCGATGCGGAAGTCCTTTCCCACATTCCGGTACATCTCGTCGACCAAGAAAAGCATGGCTAAGTTGAAAGGCAAACACTTGTCGCTGAATCGGGCGATGCGATAGAAGCGCTCCGAGTTCTGTCCACTGAAATGAATAGGCACAACATCGCGCTGATACTCCACACTCTTGGAGATAAATGTCTTTTTCCAGGGCAAGTCGCGAATACTGCCATCCGCCTGTTTACGGCTGTTGAGACCTGCAGGGAACATCAGCATGTGATTGTCGCTCTGGAAGCCAGCTTCCACCATACGGGGGAAGTCACGGCTCTGGCGTCCCGTCTTGTTGATTCCTATACTGACGGGCTTGAGACCTGGCAGATTAAGAAGCAGGTCGTTCACAAGATAACGGAACTTTCCGTCATAATGGGTGCCAATGATGGAGCCAAGCGCCACGCCGTCCTGTCCGCCCAACGGATGATTGGACACGAAGGTATAAAGCTTGCCATCGTTCTTGTTGGGCAGATTCTCCACTCCCTCGAGCTGTATGTTCATCTTGAGATACTTCACGCACTCGGTAAGCCACTCGGTACCCTGAAGATGACGACTTTCCCACAAGAAGCGGTTCACTTCATCCTCGTGAACGGTCTTCTTGAGCCAGGACACAAGAAAAGAGGGCACAAACTTTGCCTTTGTTCCCATCTTGCTCTTCAAAATCCTGCTTATGTCAATCGTTTTCTCTATAGATTCGCTCATGTTTGCTGTAAAAACATCTAAAGTACGTGCAAAAATAACTCAACTTTTTTAAATACGTGCCATTTTTGATGAAAAAATGATAAAATATAATGTTTTTGATGAAAAAACAGTCGATTTATATACCTTTTGACTCTCTTTTTATGCATAAAGCACTCTTTCGACATGCGGGAAACGAAGCCGACAATTTCTTGACGCAAGACAAAAAGCGACCTCATTTTATTAAGTTTTATAAATTTTGCAAGAAAAAGTAAACAGATATGAGGATTTTTGTGTACCTTTGGACCCGAATTCTTATTTAAATAGGTACACATGCGATCAATCGACAACAATACATACCACGTGCCTGTGCTTCTCAAAGAAAGCGTAGACGGTCTGTCCATACACCCTGGAGGAGTGTATGTGGACGTTACTTTCGGAGGAGGAGGCCACTCTAAGGAGATACTCTCACGAATAGCCGACAACGGTCACCTGTACAGCTTCGACCAAGACGCCGACGCCGAACAGAACGTCATACCCAATGAGCACTTCACCTTCGTATGCTCCAACTTCAGATACCTGAAGAACTGGATGCGCTACTATGGCGAGGAAGGTATTGACGGGTTGCTTGCCGATCTGGGTGTATCGAGCCATCATTTCGATGATGAGAGCAGAGGCTTCTCCTTCCGCTTCGACTCTCCGCTCGACATGAGAATGAACAAAAGAGCGGGCAAGACTGCTGCCGATATCGTAAACGAATACGAGGAGGAGGCACTTGCAGACATCTTCTACCTGTACGGCGAACTGCGCAACGCCCGGCGCATAGCTGCAGCTATCGTCAAAGCAAGAAGCAGCCAAAAGATAGAGACAACGACCGACTTCATACACGTAGTGGAGCCTTTCTTCAAGCGCGAGCGAGAGAAAAAAGACATGGCCAAACTGTTCCAGGCCCTGCGAATAGAGGTAAACCACGAGATGGACGCCCTGAAGGAAATGCTCAAGGCTGCGACAGAAATTCTGAAACCAGGTGGAAGACTGTCGGTCATCACTTACCACTCGCTGGAAGACCGAATCGTGAAAAACGTGATGAAGACGGGAAACCCAGAGGGAAAAGTAGTGCAGGACTTCTACGGAAGAATAGAATCTCCCTTCAGATTGATCAACAACAAGGTCATCATCCCCGACCAGGAAGAGCAAGAGAGAAACCCAAGAAGCCGAAGCGCCAAACTTAGAATTGCAGAAAAGAGATGAAAGAAAAAGAAATAAAGGAAGACCAGGGAGCGAAGGCCGACAGCAAGACTGCCGAGACACCCGCTCCTCAAGAGCTGGGCAAGAAGGCAAAAGAGGCAAAAGAAACGAAAGCCTCACAAAAGCCCCAAGACTCGCAAGACTCAGACGACACAAAGGAGCCGGCTGAGGGAGAGGAACACGAGGAGTCGCTCAAGGAAGCCATCGCCAAACAAGCCATAGAAGACGAGGCGCCCCTATCGTCGAGCTTCACCCTGAGAAAGATTTTGGGCGGCGACATTCTGACGGCACAAGTGATACGCCGGCAGATATGGCTCATCGTGTTAGTGGTGTTCTTTATCATCATATACATATCCAACAGATACAGCATACAACAGGACCTGATAGAGATAGACCAACTGCAGGAGGAACTGCAGAACGCCAAATACAAAGCCCTGTCGAGCAGCAGCCAGATAACAGAAAGAAGCCGAGAGAGCAACGTGCTGAAAATGCTGCAGAACAACAAAGACAGCGTCCTGCACATTGCCACCCAGCCACCATACATCATAAACGTACCGGAGAATGAGTAAATTTGACAATAAGAGAGTGATGCCACGATACAGCGCCATAGCCATCGTCATGACGGTCTTTGCACTCTGCATCGTAGGAAAATCCATATACATAGCAACGGCCAAGCGCGACTACTGGATGAAGGTGGCACAGCGACAGAAAAGGGATTCTGTAACCGTGAAGCCTACCCGAGGTAACATCCTTAGTTGCGACGGACAGCTGATGGCCAGCTCGCTGCCTGAATATAAGCTCTTCATGGACTTCAAGGCACTCAAGGAAGCTGGCAACGACTCGCTGTGGGACGTTAAGGAAGATTCCATCTGTATGGGGCTGAGTAAGATTTTCCCCGAACTGACATTCACCGAGTTCAAGCGACACATAGACGAGGGAAGAAAGAAACAAAGCCGACACTGGTCTTTATATCCACGCCGCATCAACTACAACACGTTCACCGAGGTGAAAGCCCTTCCGGTATTCAACCTGGGAAAGAACAGCAGCGGTTTCCATTGGGAAGAATACAACGCCCGAACACGTGGATTCGGAGGACTGGCTGGCAGAACCATCGGAGCCTTGTTTGGTGCCAAGGATACTGCCCGCTTCGGACTGGAACTCTCATACGACTCCATCCTGAGAGGAACCAACGGAATCGTGCAGCGCAAGAAAGTGCTTAACAAATACTTGAACATTACCGACACGCCACCTATAGACGGAGCCGACATCGTGACCACCATCAACGTGAGCATGCAAGACCTGGCGGAACGCTCATTAGAGCAGGAGTTGAAGGAAATCAACGGAAATGTGGGCGTAGCCATCGTCATGGAAGTGCATACGGGAGATGTGAAAGCCATCGTCAACCTGGAGAAGTGTGATGACGGCGAATATCGGGAAGTAAGAAACCATGCCGTCAGCGACTTGCTGGAGCCAGGCTCTGTATTCAAGCCAGCCTCGCTGCTTGTAGCCTTGGACGACGGAGTGGTTGACACCCTGTGCCGAGTGGAGACAGGAAACGGCGTATGGAACATGTATGGTCGAGACATGAAAGACCATAACTGGAGAAAGGGAGGCTACGGAATGCTTACCTTTGCGGAGACCCTGTGGTACAGTTCCAATATCGGAGTAAGCCGAATCATAGACGACCATTACCACAAACATCCAGAGAAGTTTGTGCAGGGAATAGACCGTCTCGGACTGAGAGACAATCTGAGAATACCATTGGTGGGCTCTACACCAGCCATCATCCGTATGCCTCGCAAGAACAGCCGTGGGCAATACGTCAACTGGAGCAAGACTGCCCTGCCATGGATGAGTATAGGATACGAGACACAGGTTCCGCCCATCAGCACGCTGACATTCTACAACGCAGTAGCCAACAACGGAAAGATGGTTCGTCCGCGCTTTGTCACCAAAGTGGTGAAGAACGGAGAAACCCTCAAAGAGTTCCCAGTAGAAGTCATGCGACCACAGATAGCCAAGGAAAAAAGCATCAAAGAACTGCAGACCATCTTGGAGCAAGTGGTAAGTGTGGGATTGGGACGTAAGGCAGGCTCACCCAATTTCAAGGTGGCAGGCAAGACGGGTACAGCCCAGATATCAAAAGGTGCGGGAGGATACAAGAACGGAGGAACAAACTACCTCGTCAGTTTCGCAGGCTATTTCCCTGCCGATGCTCCTCAATACAGCTGCATCGTCTGCATTCAGAAATCGGGACTCCCAGCTTCGGGCGGCACGATGAGTGGAAAGGTCTTTCATGAAATTTCAGAAGGCATCATGGCACAGAGTCTGAAACTCGATGTGAAAGATGCCCGCGACTCAGCCTCAGTCTTCTTGCCAGACGTAAAGTCAGGCAACATACTGGCTGCCGACTATGTGCTGAAGCATCTCGGAATAAACACCGCCACCAATTGGTCGGGCAGTTATGCGACAGGCAATCCTATATGGGGAAAGGCCGAGAAGGAAGGAAAGAAGAAAGTGCTGCTCATCAAGGAGAAGCAATACAGCAAGAATGCCGTACCCGATGTATCGGGCATGGGAGCAAGAGACGCTATCTTCATGATGGAAAGCCGAGGCATAAAGACCAGAATTTACGGTCGTGGAAAAGTAGTAAAACAAAGTCTTGTACCAGGAACAAGAATCCATAAAGGACAAGTCTGCGCACTCACACTCGACCTATAATATATAATAATGTATAGCAACATCAAAGAAACAGAATATGAAACTACAAGATTTACTCAAGAACATTCAGCCTGTGGAAATAGCAGGCGATGTGGAGACCGAGGTTACAGGAGTGAACATTGACTCTCGAAAAATCAAAGATAGCCATTTGTTCGTTGCCATGAAGGGAACGCAAGTAGATGGCCACAAGTTTATACCCAAAGCCATCGAGCTGGGCGCCAAATCCATTCTGTGCGAAGACATGCCAGAAGAAAAGGTGGAAGGCGTCACTTACGTGAAAGTAGAATCTACAGAGGACGCAGTGGGCAAGGTTGCTACCCTGTTCTATGGCGACCCTTCCAAGAAACTGAAGCTGGTGGGTGTGACAGGAACAAACGGAAAGACCACCATCGCCACCTTATTATATAATATGTTCCGCAAGTTCGGACATAAGTGCGGCTTGCTGTCTACCGTCTGCAACTATATCGAGGACGAAGCTATTCCTGCCGACCACACCACTCCTGATCCTATCGAACTCAACCTCCTGCTGAGCAAGATGGTGGAAGCAGGATGCGAGTATGCCTTTATGGAATGCTCTTCGCACGCCATAGCACAAAAGCGTATCGGCGGCCTGACATTCACAGGCGGCATCTTCACCAACCTCACACGCGACCATCTCGACTATCACAAGACTTTCGAGAACTATCGCAATGCCAAGAAGGCATTCTTCGACGGTCTGCCCAAGTCGGCCTTTGCCATTACCAATGCCGACGACAAGAACGGCATGATCATGGTACAGAACACAAAGGCCACCATCAAGACCTACTCTACACGAAGCATGGCTGATTTCAAGGCAAGAATCCTGGAATGCCACTTCGGAGGTATGTACTTGGATGTGGACGGCAGAGAAGTAGGCGTGCAGTTTATCGGTAAATTCAACGTAAGCAATCTGCTGGCAGTATATGGCGCAGCCATCATGCTGGGCAAAAAACCAGAAGACGTACTTGTAGTACTGAGCACACTGCACAGCGTGAACGGACGTCTCGAACCCATCCAGTCACCGGAAGGCTACACAGCCATCGTTGACTATGCTCATACTCCCGATGCTCTCGAGAATGTGCTCAATGCCATACATGAGGTGCTCAACGGAAAGGGAGAAGTCATCACCGTATGTGGTGCAGGCGGAAACCGCGACAAGGGCAAGCGACCACTCATGGCACAAGAAGCCGTCAAGCAAAGCGACAAGGTGATTATCACCAGCGACAATCCCCGTTTCGAGGAGCCACAGGACATCATCAACGACATGTTGGCTGGTCTGAACGAGCAGCAGATGAAGAAAGTCATCAGCATCGTTGACCGCAAAGAGGCCATCCGCACAGCATGCATGATGGCAAAGAAGGGCGATGTGATACTGGTGGCAGGCAAAGGCCACGAGGACTATCAGGAAATCAAGGGCGTGAAACACCACTTCGACGACAAGGAAGTGATTCGCGGCATCTTCGGTATTGACAAGAAATAAAAAAGAAGAAAATGTTATACTATCTCTTTAGATTTTTAGAGCAATGGGGCATTTCCGGCTCCCACATGTGGGGTTACATCTCTTTCCGTGCCCTCCTGGCTCTCATTCTTTCGTTGGTTATCTCGGCTTGGTTTGGCGAGAAGTTCATCAAGTACCTCAAGAGCAAGCAGATAACCGAGACTCAGCGCGATGCCAGCATCGACCCATTTGGTGTCAAAAAGATAGGAGTTCCATCCATGGGTGGCGTCATCATCATCATGGCAATACTCATACCAGTACTGCTGTTGGGACGTTTGCGCAACATCTACCTGATACTGATGCTCATCACCACCGTATGGCTTGGATTCCTTGGAGGAATGGACGACTTCATCAAGATCTTCAAGCGTGACAAGGAAGGACTGAAAGGAAAATACAAGATAGTGGGACAGCTCGGTATCGGACTTATCGTTGGCTTGGTGCTGTGGGCCTCACCTGATGTCAAGATGAACGAGAACTTAGCCATCGAGCGTCAGGGACAGGAGATGGTCGTCAAGCACAGGGCAGAGTCTACCAAGTCGCTGAAGACCACCATACCATTTATCAAGGGGCACAACCTTGACTACTCACGCATCATGGGATTCTGCGGCAAATACAAGACAGCAGCAGGATGGATTCTCTTCGTCCTGATGACTATCTTTGTCGTGACCGCTGTATCCAACGGAGCCAATCTGAATGACGGTATGGACGGAATGTGTGCAGGCAACTCTGCCATCATAGGTGTGGCATTGGGCATACTGGCCTATGTGTCTTCCCACATCCAATATGCCGCCTACCTCAACATTATGTACATACCTGGCTCCGAGGAGCTCGTAGTATTCTTCTGCGCCTTCATTGGAGCATTGATTGGCTTTCTGTGGTACAATGCCTATCCCGCACAAGTATTCATGGGAGATACAGGCTCGCTGACCATTGGCGGCATTATTGCTGTGGGAGCCATCATCATCCACAAAGAGCTCATGCTGCCTATTCTCTGTGGCATCTTCTTCGTAGAAAGCCTCAGCGTCATCGTACAGGTATACTACTATAAATTAGGCAAGCGTAAAGGTATCAAGCAGCGCATCTTCAAGAGAACGCCTATCCACGACAACTTCAGAACACAGGACAGCCAGCTCGACCCTGAGTGTAAGTATCTCATCAAGAAGCCACATGGTGCCATCCACGAATCAAAGATAACAATCCGTTTCTGGATTATCACCATCATTCTTGCTGCCTTAACAATTATAACATTGAAGATAAGATAAAAAATATGAGTAGAATTGTAATTTTAGGTGCTGGCGAAAGCGGAGCAGGAGCTGCCGTACTTGCCAAGAAAGAAGGTTTTGATGTATTTGTATCCGACATGTCAAAAATCAAGGACAAATACAAAAAGCTGCTTGATGACCACCAGATAGAATGGGAAGAAGGCCACCATACAGAAGAGAAAATACTGAATGCCAACGAAATCATCAAGAGCCCGGGTATTCCCAAAGAGGCTCCCATGATTCAGAAACTGATGGCGCAGGGCACACCTATCATCAGCGAGATAGAGTTTGCCGCAAGATATACTGACGCCAAGATGGTGTGCATCACTGGCAGCAATGGCAAGACCACAACCACATCACTCATATACCACATCTTCAAGGCGGCGGGCATGGATGCAGGTCTGGCAGGAAACATCGGAAACAGCCTTGCCCTCCAGGTTGCAGAGGAGCCACACAAGTACTACATCATCGAGTTGAGCAGTTTCCAGCTTGACAATATGTACAAGTTCCGCGCCAACATAGCCATCCTTCTCAACATCACACCCGACCACCTGGACCGTTACGACTTCTGCATGCAAAACTATGTGGACGCCAAGATGCGTATCACACAAAATCAGACAGAAGAAGACAGTTTCATCTATTGGAACGACGATCCCATCGTGAAGAAAGAGATTGAGAAATACAATCTGAAGTCAAGAATCTGTCCGTTTGCTGAGAACAAGGAGGAAGGATGTGTAGGATACATAGAGGACGGACTCTACAAACTCGACTACCCTACTCCTTTCGCCATGACAGAAGCTGAGCTGAGCCTTACAGGCAAACACAATATCTACAACAGCCTGGCAGCAGGACTTGCCTGCCATATTGCAGGAATTGACGAGGCTACGATCCGCAAGAGCCTGGGCGACTTTCCTGGCGTGGAACACCGCCTGGAGAAAGTATGCAAGGTGAACGGTGTGCAATACATCAACGACTCAAAGGCTACCAACGTAGATGCCTGCTGGTATGCACTCGAAAGCATGAAGACACCTACCATCCTGATCTTGGGAGGAAAGGACAAGGGCAACGACTACAGCCACATCACAGAACTGGTAAAGCAAAAGTGTGTAGGACTGGTATATTTGGGAGCCGACAACAAGAAGTTGCACGACAACTTCGACTGTCTTGGCATTCCAGTTTGTGATACTCACAGCATGAAAGACTGTATCGCAGCTTGCCACAAGATGGCAAAAGAAGGCGACACGGTTCTGCTGAGTCCATGTTGTGCAAGCTTCGACCTGTTCAAAAACATGGAAGACAGAGGCGAACAGTTCAAGACACTTGCCCGACAACTGTAAAAGACAGAAAGACTAAAGACAAAGAGGAAGACAAAAAAGAGAAATGAGCAACAAAATAGGTAACATATTCAAGGGAGACAAAGTCATCTGGATGGTGTTTTTCTTCCTCTGTATGATCAGCATCATTGAGGTTTACTCAGCCTCAAGTACGCTGTCGTACAAGAGCGGAAACTTCATGGGGCCAGTCATCAAACACATGGCTATCCTGGTTGGCGGTGTCTTCGTCATGATTTGCATGCTGAAGGTCAAGTGCAAGTATTTCAAAATCGTGACTCCTTTCATGATTTTTATCTCTATAGTCTTACTTCTGTGGGTACTGTTGGCTGGACAGTCTACCAATGGCGCATCCAGATGGATCAGCCTCGTGGGCATCCAGTTTCAGCCTTCCGAGATAGCCAAGGGAACACTCGTACTTGCAGTAGCACAGATTCTAAGTGCCATGCAGAACGAGAACGGAGCTGACAAGCGGGCATTCAAATACATCCTGACAATCAGCGCCGTTATGATTTTCCCCATCATGCTCGAGAACATGTCTACAGCCATGCTCTTGTGTATCACCATTTTCTTCATGATGATCATAGGAAGAGTGCCTGGTAAACTGCTCGGAAAGCTTGCTGGTATTGTACTGCTCACCATCGTCTTCGCCATCTCGATGGTCATGCTGTTGGGGCATGACGAAGAGAAGTTGGCAAAGACAAACGAAACCTTTACCGAACAGGTAGCGACAGAGCAACCTGAGAAGAAGAATACCGTACAGAAGATGTTCCACCGTATGGATACATGGAAAGCCCGTATCGACCACTTCCTCGACACAAAGCCTGTGTCGCCAGAGGAGGTAGACCTTGACAAGGATGCTCAGGTGGCTCATGCCAATATTGCCATTGCCTCATCCAACGTCATGGGCAAAGGTCCGGGAAACTCTGTAGAACGCGACTTCCTGTCGCAGGCCTTCTCCGACTTCATCTATGCCATCATCATTGAGGAGATGGGGGTGCCGGGAGGACTCTTTGTCGCATTCCTATATATCATCCTGCTCTTCAGAACAGGAAGAATAGCCAACCGGTGTGAGAACAATTTCCCGGCATTTCTTGCCATGGGACTTGCCATTCTTCTCGTCACACAGGCCCTTTTCAACATGGCAGTAGCCGTAGGACTCGCTCCTGTTACCGGACAGCCACTTCCACTTATCAGCCGAGGTGGAACATCATCCATCATCAACTGCATGTATGTGGGTATCATCCTAAGCATCAGCAGAACAGCCAAGAAGAAAGAAGGAGCAGATGACAGGCAGACTGACCCAAAATTGGCTACAGCATAAAAAAGAACAACATTTTAAATAAAAAATGCCATAAAATGGATTTTTTTATTTACCTTTGCGATAGAAACTGAAAAAATATGAATAACGAGCTAAGAATTATCATTAGTGGCGGTGGAACTGGTGGACACATCTTCCCTGCCGTATCTATTGCCAACGCAATTAAAGCCAAGCGTCCTGATGCAAAAATATTGTTTGTCGGGGCTAAAGGCAGAATGGAAATGCAACGTGTCCCTGCAGCAGGATACGAGATCAAAGGCTTGCCCATTTGCGGATTCGACCGCAAACACTTGCTCAAGAACTTCGCTGTACTTTTCAGAATCTGGAAAAGCCAAAGAATGGCTAAGAAGATCATCAAGGACTTCAAGCCAATGGCAGCAGTAGGAGTTGGAGGCTATGCAAGCGGTCCAACTCTCAACGTGTGTGCCAGCAAAGGTATTCCCTGCCTCATTCAAGAGCAGAACTCTTATGCAGGAGTAACCAACAAGCTTCTGGCCAAAAAAGCCCAGAAGATATGTGTGGCGTATGAGGGAATGGAGCGTTTCTTTCCTGCCGACAAGATTATCATGACAGGTAATCCTGTAAGACAGAATGTGCTGAGCACTACCCTCACAAAAGAGGAAGCACGCAAGCAGTTCGGTCTGGACCCTGAGAAGAAGACAATTCTGCTCGTAGGCGGAAGCTTAGGTGCAAGAACCATCAACGAAAGTGTCTTGCAGAACCTGGACATCATAGGAAACAGCGGCGTACAGTTTATCTGGCAAACAGGTAAGTACTACCACGAGAGCATCGTCAACCAGCTCAAAGGCAAAGACCTGCCAATGCTGAAGGTTACTGATTTCATCAGCGACATGGGAGCAGCCTATCAGGCAGCCGACCTTGTCATAAGCCGTGCAGGAGCCAGCAGTATCAGCGAGTTCTGCCTTATCGGCAAGCCTGTCATCTTGGTACCAAGTCCGAATGTGGCTGAAGACCATCAGACCAAAAACGCCATGGCACTGGTCAACAAGGATGCAGCCATCTATGTGAAGGATGCCGACGCACCGGCAGTACTCATCAAGAAGGCTGTCGGCATAGTTGAGGATGCAAAGAAACTCGCTTCTATGAGCGAGAATATCAAGAAATTAGGACTGAAGAACTCTGCCGACGTCATCGCCGACGAAGTCATAAAATTAGCAACAAAATAATGGAAATCAAAGATATAAAAGCAGTATATTTCGTAGGAGCAGGCGGCATCGGAATGAGCGCCATCGCCAGATATTTCTTAAAGAAAGGGCTCACCGTAGCCGGTTACGACAAGACTCCATCCGAGTTGACACACGAACTGGAAAAGGAAGGTATGCTCATCCACTATGAGGAGAATGTGGAACTGATTCCTTCTGCATGCAAGGATGCCAAGAACACGCTGGTCATCTACACACCTGCCATCCCCGCCACCCATCAGGAGCTTGTATACTTCCAGCAGAATGGATTCACCATCGAGAAACGTGCTCAGGTATTGGGCACACTCACCCGCACACATAAAGGACTATGCGTGGCCGGTACTCATGGCAAGACATCCACTTCCACCATGTGCGCGCACATCATGCACGAGAGTCATATCGACTGTAACGCATTCCTCGGAGGTATTTCAAAGAACTATGGAACCAACTACATCCTGTCCGACAAGAGCGACTATGTAGTCATTGAGGCAGATGAGTTCGACCGCAGTTTCCACTGGCTTCGTCCCTGGATGAGCGTCATTACAGCTACCGACCCCGACCATCTTGACATCTATGGTACAAAGGAAGCCTACTTGGAGAGTTTCCGTCATTACACAGAACTCATCCAGCCAGGCGGCGCCCTCATCATCCACAAAAACCTGGAGATGAAACAGCATGTACAGGAAGGCGTTCGCGTATATGAATACAGCCTCGACGAAGGAGACTTCCATGCCGAGAACATAAAGATCGACAACGGTGAAATCACATTCGATTTTGTCTCTCCTATTGAGAACGTACCCGGTGTTATCTTAGGGCAACCCGTACCTATCAATATAGAGAATGGTGTGGCAGCTATGGCCATGGCACAGCTCAATGGCTGCACAGCAGAAGAGTTGCGACAGGGCATGAAGACTTACGAGGGAGTGGTTCGCCGCTTCGACTTCAAGATAAAGACCGACAAGTTGGTACTGCTTTCCGACTATGCTCATCACCCCAAGGAGATTTACCAGAGTGCAAAGAGCCTAAGCAAGTTGTACAAGAACCGTAAGATAACAGCTATCTTCCAGCCTCATCTGTACACCCGTACAAGAGATTTCTACAAGGACTTTGCCGACAGTCTGAGCATGCTCGACGAAGTAATCCTCTGCGACATCTATCCTGCAAGAGAACAACCTATACCAGGAGTCACCTCCAAACTCATCTACGACAACCTCAAACCAGGCGTAGAGAAGAGTATGATTCATAAGGAAGATGTTCTCGACCTCGTAAGAAGCAGAGACTTCGACGTGCTCGTCATACTCGGAGCTGGCGACTTGGACAACTACGTCCCTGAAATAGAAAAAATTCTAAAGGAAAAAATATAATGCGCATCAATTGGAAGAAGACCATCATCATCTTGCTCGACCTCGTGCTCGGCGTTTATCTGACTTTCGCTATCACCAAGTTCAACAAACCTGATGAAAGCAAGAAAGTCTGCACAAAGGTGAACATTAACATACAAGACGAGATGACAAATGGTTTTCTGAACGCTAAAGAAATAAAGAAAAGGTTAGAAGCAAAGCAACTGTACCCTCTGAAGAAGAAGATGACCGACATCAGTGCCCGAAAAATAGAGGAGACACTGAAGACCAGTCCGTTTGTCAAGACAGCAGAATGTTACAAGACACAAAACGGCCTTGTCGACATCCATCTTACCCAGCGAATGCCTATCGTGCGGATAAAGAGCGCCAACAACGAGGACTACTATATAGACGACCACTATCAGGTGATGCCCAACACAAAATATACAAGCGACCTCATTGTGGCCACAGGACAGATCAATAAATGGTTTGCACAGAACTACATCTCGCTGTTAAGCAAATCACTTATGGTCAACGAATTGTGGAGAAACCAGATAGAGCAGATCAACGTACTGCCCGACAGGAGCATAGAACTGGTACCCAGAGTAGGCAACCACATTGTATATATAGGACGCCTGCCTGAATGCAGCTCGAAGAGGAAAAGAGAAGAGGAGATCAACAATTTTGTCAATAAGAAAATGGACAGATTGGAGAAATTCTACAAATATGGACTCTCACAGGCAGGATGGAACAAATACTCGTACATCAACATCGAGTTCGACAACCAGATTATCTGTAAAAAGAGGCAGCAATAAACAACACAGCAAATAAAAAATAGATAAATAGATACAACTATGCCAAAGGAATTTATCGTAGCAATTGAACTTGGTTCATCAAAGATGACAGGTATAGCAGGACAGAAGAACCTGGATGGCAGCATTACGGTTCTTGCCACAGTGGAGGAAGACTCGTCTTCTTGCATCAGGAAAGGTGTGATATACAATATCAACCAGACATGTCTTTGCCTGACCAATATCATCAAAAAGTTGAAGGCAATACTGAAGCAAGATATCCGACAGGTTTATGTCGGTGTGGGCGGCCGTTCTATCCGCAGCATCAAGAACGTAATCGTGAAAGACCTTCCAGAACACACCATCATCACACAGGAGATGATCAACGAACTGATGGATATCAACCGCAACATGACCTATCCTGACCAGGAAATTCTTGATGCCATCACCCAAGAATACAAGATAGACAGCCAGCACCAGCTGGATCCTGTTGGCATACAGTGTTCTCACCTCGAGGGCATCTTCCTGAATATCCTGTGGCGCAAGACTTTCTACAACAACATCAACACTTGTTTCGAGAATGCCCACATCTCTATTGCCGAGATGTATCTTGCACCTTTGGCATTGGCCGACCATATACTGACCGACTCTGAGAAGAGAGCTGGCTGTATGCTTGTCGACTTGGGTGCCGACACCACTACGGTATCTGTATACAGCAAGGGCATCTTGCGTCATCTTTCTGTCATTCCACTCGGTGGTAACAATATCACAAAAGACATCACCAGCCTGCAAATCGAAGAGCAGGATGCCGAGAAGATGAAGATTAAATATGGCAAGGCTTATACAGAGAACAGCAATATCGACCCAACACTCAACTACCCGATAGACAAAGACCGCGTGGTGGAAAGCAAGAAGTTCATCGAGATTGTGGAAGCACGTGTTGAGGAAATCGTGGAAAATGTATGGTTCCAGGTTCCTGCCGAATATGCCGACAAACTGTTGGGTGGCATCATCCTTACTGGAGGTGGCAGCAACATGCCGGAGATTGGCAAGGCTTTCAAGATGCACACACACATCGACAAAATTAGAATTGCCAAGTTCATCAACCAGACAGTCAACTCAAAAGACCCAAGATACACCAATCACGACGGAACTATGAACACCGTTCTTGGATTGTTGGCAAAAGGCAATATGAACTGTGCTGGCGACGAAATCAACAACGACCTGTTCAATCAGGATGGTCACACCACTGCCAATGATGTACATAAGACTCCACGAAATCCTAACGATACAGTTGGAACAGGCGTAGTTCTCACTGCTGCCGAAAAGCAGAAAGCAGAAGAGGAGGCACGTAAGAAAATAGAAGAAGAGGAAGAGGCTGCAAGAAAAGCTGCCGAAGAGGAGGCTGAGCGAATCAAGAAAGAGAAGAAAGAGAAGAGCATCTTCCACAGAGGCTTCCGATTCTTGAAGAAATTCGTCGAAGACAGTATTTCTGAGGAAGAATAGTTACACCTCTTTAATATATATACAAACAACAAATTTAATATAGATATTCATCATGCAAGATAACACTCCACATATTCTGGATTTTGGAGAACCAGAGAAAGAGAACAGCATCATCAAGGTAATTGGTGTAGGCGGTGGCGGCGGTAATGCAGTCAATCACATGTATAAAGAGGGCATCCATGATGTGAGTTTCGTACTCTGCAACACCGACAATCAGGCTCTCAACGACTCTCCTGTGCCCGTACATCTCCAATTAGGCAAGGAAGGACTTGGTGCCGGCAACAAACCAGAAAAAGCACGCGAGGCAGCCGAAGAAACATTGGACGACATCAAGAACATGCTGAATGATGGTACCAAGATGACCTTCATCACAGCTGGTATGGGTGGCGGCACCGGTACTGGTGCAGCTCCAGTCATAGCAAGAGTAAGCAAGGAATTAGGCATTCTTACCGTAGGTATCGTTACAATCCCCTTCCGTTTCGAGGGAACTAAGAAGATAGACCAAGCTCTGGATGGTGTTGAGGAAATGTCAAAGCACGTCGATGCACTGCTCGTTATCAACAATGAGCGCCTGCGTCAGATATATCCAGAACTGGCTGTGCTCGATGCTTTCGGCAAAGCAGACGACACACTGAGCATTGCAGCCAAGAGTATCGCCGAAATCATTACCGTACACGGACTCATCAACCTCGACTTCAACGATGTGAAGACAGTACTGAAAGATGGTGGCGTGGCAATCATGAGTACAGGTTATGGCGAGGGAGAAGGCAGAGTAAAGAAAGCCATCGAGGATGCGCTCAACTCTCCATTACTCAACGACAACGATGTGTTCAACTCCAAGAAGATTCTTCTCAGCATTGCCTTCTCAAGTGAGAGAAAAGACAACACAGGTCTCACCATGGACGAGATGAATGACGTCAACGACTTCATGGGCAACTTTGGCGACGACTTCGAACTGAAATGGGGATTGGCTATCGACCCCGAGCTGGGCAACAAGGTAAAGGTGACTGTTCTTGCAACAGGATTCGGCATAGAGGATGTAGACGGTATGAACGTACATCTCAGAAAACATACAGAGGAAGAGACACGCAGAATCGCCGAGCAGGAAGAAAAAAGAGCTGAGCGAGAAGACCGCAGAAAACATTACTATGGCTCTGACGGCAATACACCTCAGTACAAACGTCACCCACATATCTTCCTCTTCCGTCCTGAAGACCTGGACAACGAGGATGTCATCATGCAAGTGGAAGATACTCCAACCTACAAGCGTACTCGTCAGATGCTTGAAGACATTCGCCACATCGCCTCCGGTCAGCAAGAAACCAGTAAGAAAGAAGATGGCGATGAACCTGCAAAGGGCGTCATCAGTTTTGCTTAAACAAACAGTTCCTTCAATATAGGGAGAGTTTTCAATTCGGGGAAATCGGGCATATGCAAACGATAGTACCTTATAATCACCTCTACACATCTGTTACGCTCCTGGCGGGACATTGTGTAGAGGTGCATTGTTTGATAGCGAAGCCTCATCAAATCGCGCATCCGCAGAGAATCGTCTTTCGACAAGAACATCGAATGCACAGGCGCGGAAGCAACAAACTTTCCCTCACTCAGGTCGAAACAACCACCTTGTGATGCATCTTCCACATTGGGCACAATTCCCAAGAACAAGGTAAGACGAATCATGAAAACAATATGGAAGTTGGCAAACCCTTCACGCGCCAAGTCCAACCACTGCAGACTACTCTCCAGAAAACCGAACAGGGGAACGTTCTCCTGCTCGTTGCGAGTAGTATAATACAAGAACTCAGAAAGGAACATCGCCATAGACATCTTGTAGGGCGAAACCGGAATATCAACAAAAGGAACAGCAATGAAGACATCCTTGAGCCGTTGCAGACTGGCCTTAGGACGATAATCAAACTCTATGGACAAAACAGAAAGAGGTTGAAAATACTGACGCTTCACCTTAGCCTTCGCCGATTTGGGCAGACGAACCATAAAAGACAAACGCCCCAATGCCTCGGTAAGAAAATCAACAATAAGTTGATTATCACCGAATTTAACCACATGTAGCACAACAGCTTTCGTTTTTATAACCATTTACTCGCCTTTTTTACCAAAACTATGGCAAAAATACGAAAAAATATGCATTTGAAGAAAAATTCCACATAAAAAATTTGCGAGAACAAAAAAAATGTAGTAACTTTGCACCCGCAAACAACAAATGGTCCCTTCGTCTATCGGTTAGGACGAGAGATTTTCATTCTCTAAAGAGCAGTTCGACTCTGCTAGGGACTACAAGTAGAATATATAATAATAAAAAAAGATGGCAAATCATAAATCATCAATCAAGAGAATCCGTCAGGACAAAAAGAAGTCTCTGCACAATAAGTATTATGCAAAGACCATGCGTAACGCTGTACGCAAGTTGCGCAACATGACAGATAAGGAAGAGGCTACAAAGCTGTATCCTACTGTTCAGAAGCTTTTAGACAAGTTGGCTAAGATCAACATTATCCACAACAACAAGGCTGCTAACTTGAAGTCTGGTCTTGCTCAGCATATCGCTAAGTTGGGCTAATCTCAAATTAGGAGATAAACATACATAAGGCTGCATTCCGAAAGGATTGCAGCCTTAATTTGTTTACCGAACACCCTGGAGCTCACCCATAAAAGGAGCAGAAATGCCCCTTTTGAACACAAAAGGGAAAAATAAAAAAATAAGCATCGCTTTTTGTGGTTTTTTAGCAACATTCTATCCCTTTTCTCGCTTTTTTTTGTTATCTTTGCACGGAAATTATACTAAACAAAGAAATGGCAGAAAATCAAAACAACGCAAATAATTATTCAGCGAGCAATATCCAAGTTCTCGAAGGACTTGAGGCTGTTCGCAAACGTCCTGCGATGTACATCGGTGACATCTCCGAGAAAGGTCTGCATCACTTGGTAAATGAGACTGTAGACAACTCTATCGACGAGGCCATGGCAGGTTACTGTACAGACATAGAGGTAACTATCAACGAAGACAACTCTATCACAGTAGAAGACAACGGACGTGGTATTCCTGTAGACGAGCATGAAAAATTACACAAGTCTGCTCTCGAAGTAGTAATGACAGTGCTCCATGCCGGAGGTAAGTTCGACAAAGGTTCCTACAAAGTTTCCGGAGGTTTGCACGGTGTGGGTGTTAGTTGCGTTAATGCTCTGTCAACACACATGATGTCTCAGGTGTTCCGTGGAGGCAAGATCTACCAGCAGGAATACGAAAAGGGAAAGCCTCTCTATCCTGTAAAGGTGATTGGCGAGACCGACAAGCGCGGTACACGCCAGCAGTTCTGGCCAGACCCAACCATTTTCACCACAACAGTTTACAAATGGGATATTATTGCAAGCCGCATGCGTGAGTTGGCATTCCTTAATGCCGGCATCAAGATAACGCTGACCGACCTTCGTCCCGACGAAGAGGGAAAGACAAAACAGATGGTGTTCCATGCTAAGGATGGTTTGAAGGAATTCGTTCGCTATGTAGACCGTCATCGCACTCATCTCTTCGACGATGTCATCTATCTGAAGACAGAAAAACAGGGCATTCCTATCGAGATTGCCATCATGTATAATACTGATTACAGCGAGAATATTCACTCGTATGTAAACAACATCAACACCATCGAGGGTGGAACCCACCTCACTGGTTTCCGCATGGCGCTCACCCGCACACTGAAAGCATACGCAGAAGCAGAGCCAACCATAGCCAAGCAGATTGAGAAAGCCAAGGTCGAGATTGCACCTGAAGATTTCCGTGAGGGTCTTACAGCCGTCATCTCTATCAAGGTCGCTGAGCCGCAGTTTGAAGGTCAGACCAAAACCAAGCTTGGAAACAGCGAGGTGCAGGGTGCCGTACAGCAGGCTGTCAATGAGGCTTTGACCTACTATTTAGAGGAACATCCTGACGAAGCAAAGAAGATTTGCGAGAAAGTGGTCTTGGCTGCTACTGCACGTATCGCAGCACGCAAGGCACGCGAGAGTGTACAGCGCAAGAACTTTATGACCGGTGGAGGTCTGCCAGGCAAGTTGGCCGACTGCTCTATCAAGGATCCTAAGGAGAGCGAGATTTTCCTTGTCGAGGGTGACTCGGCTGGTGGTTCTGCCAAGCAGGGACGCGACCGCTTCCATCAGGCCATCCTTCCTTTGCGCGGTAAGATTCTCAACGTAGAGAAGGTACAATGGCATAAGGTGTTCGAGGCAGAGTCAGTAATGAACATCATCCAGAGTATCGGAGTCCGCTTCGGAGTAGACGGAGAAGACAGCAAGGAGGCCAACACAGACAAGTTGAGATACGACAAGATTATCATCATGACGGATGCCGACGTCGATGGTTCACACATCGACACCCTGATTATGACATTGTTCTATCGCTTCATGCCAAAGGTTATCGAGGAGGGACACCTCTATATCGCCACACCACCGCTCTACAAATGTTCTTTCAAGAACAAGGTGAGCGAATACTGCTATACAGAACAGCAGCGCCAGGCCTTTATCGACAAATATGGCGAAGGCGTGGAAGACAAGAACATCCACACTCAGCGATACAAAGGTTTGGGTGAGATGAACCCTGAGCAGCTTTGGGAAACCACCATGGACCCAAAGACACGACTCCTCAAACAAGTCACCATCGAGAATGCAGCTCATGCTGATGAGATCTTCTCTATGCTGATGGGAGACGATGTAGAGCCACGCCGTGAGTTTATCGAGCAGAACGCAACCTACGCTAATATCGACGCTTAATTAAACCATTTATACCAGGGCGGACTTCTTATCAAGAATGTCCGCCCTTTTAGTACTTAAACCCAAAAACCATGAGACAGTTTGTTTTCTCAGCGCTACTCTTAGCCAACAGTTTACCAGGACTTGCACAGGACAAGTTGCCATTCAACTTATGGTACACCAAGCCTGCAACAGTCTTCGAAGAGTCCTTGCCTATAGGCAACGGCAAGTTAGGAGCCCTCATATATGGAGGCGCCAACAACGATTCTATTTATCTCAACGACATCACCCTGTGGACGGGAAAACCTGTTGACAGGCAGGAAGGAGGCGAAGCCTACAAGTGGATTCCTAAGATAAGGGAAGCACTCTTCAGAGAAGATTACAAGGCTGCCGACTCACTCCAGCTGCATGTGCAAGGGCACAATTCGGAGTATTATCAGCCTCTTGCCATCATCAATATCAAGGACCAGAACCCGGGTCAAGCCACACAGTACTACCGTCAGCTCAGTCTCGACAGCGCCATAGCCACTCTGCGCTATAGCCGTGAAGGGGTGAACTACACCAGGGAATACTTCGCCTCACATCCTGATAAGATGATAGCCATCAAGCTCACCGCATCACAGAAGCAAGCCATCAACTGCGACATCTCGCTCACATCGCTTATTCCTCATCAGGTAAAAGCTTCGGGCAACCAGCTCACACTTACTGGTCATGCCATGGGAGAACCAGAGAACAGCACGCATTTCTGCTCAATACTGAGCATACGGAATACAGATGGAAGTATCACACCTACCGACTCTACCCTGCACCTACAGGGCGTAAGCGAGGCCATCATATACTTCGTAAACGAGACCAGCTATAATGGTTTCGACAAGCATCCCGTGACCGAAGGAGCCCCTTATATAGAAAAGGTGGCTGATGATGCTTGGCATCTGGTCAACTACACTTATCCCGAACTGCGCCAACGTCATGTAAACGACTACAAACAGTTCTTCGACCGCACCCGTTTCATGCTGAAAGGAGCCCGATACGACACTCAGCGCAACACGGAGCAACAACTCTTCGACTATACAGATAAGCAGGAACAAAACCCATATCTCGAGATGCTCTATTTCCAGTTTGGCAGATACCTGCTCATCAGTTGCTCACGCACTCCGGGTGTTCCTGCCAATCTGCAAGGCCTGTGGGCACCAGCCCGCCTTTCACCATGGCGAGGCAACTACACTATCAACATCAATCTGGAAGAGAACTACTGGCCTGCAGAAGTAGCCAACCTCTCTGAACTCACCATGCCTGTAGAAGGACTGGTAAAGGCCCTTGCCGTAACAGGAAAGTACACCGCCAAGCATTTTTATGGTATAGAGGAAGGCTGGTGTGCCGGACATAACACCGACGCATGGGCCATGAGTAATCCTGTAGGCACCAAGAAGGAAAGCCCCAAGTGGAGCAACTGGAACATGGGTGGAGCCTGGCTTGTACAGACACTTTGGGAGCACTATGACTACACACGCGATCTCGACTACCTGCGCCAGACAGCCTACCCGCTGATGAAAGGTGCAGCCGACTTCATGCTGAAGTGGCTTATCGACAATCCCAAGAAGCCGGGCGAGCTCATCACAGCCCCTTGTACCTCACCCGAGGCACAATATATAACAGACAAAGGCTACAAGGGAAGCACCCTATATGGAGGAACAGCCGATCTTGCCATCATTCACGAGCTTTTCAGGAATACCATCAAGGGAGCAAAGGCACTCAATACCGACCTTGCATATCAGGCTACTCTGCAAGATGCCATCAACCGTCTGCATCCTTACCAGATAGGCAAGAGGGGTAATCTGCAAGAATGGTACTACGATTGGGATGACCGGGACTGGCAACACCGCCATCAGTCTCATCTCTTAGGTCTGTATCCTTTCAACCATATCACATTAGCCAAGACTCCAGAAATTGCTGCAGCTGCATCCAAATCGTTGGAGATCAAGGGCAACAACTCTACTGGTTGGAGTACAGGATGGCGCATCTGTCTGTGGGCTCGTCTTCACAGAGCCGCCAAGTCGTATGCCATTCTGCGCAAACTGCTCAACTATGTCAGTCCCAACACATTAAAGAACCATTCTTCAGGAGGTACTTATCCGAACCTCTTTGATGCTCACCCACCCTTCCAGATTGACGGAAACTTTGGTGGAACTGCTGGTATCTGCGAGATGCTGATGCAGTGTGATGGCGAAACTATGGAACTGCTGCCATCACTCCCTGGCGCATGGAATACTGGCGAGATGAACGGTATCAAGGCACGTGGCAACTACAAGATCGACCTCAGTTGGAAAAATTACAAGGTTGCCAAAGCCAAGATTACCAGCCACTATGCAGGCGTGCTTACCGTTTGCTACAACGGCAAGCAGAAAGTGCTGCATTTCAAGGCTGGCGAAACCAAGACGGTCAAATAAAAGTCTGCTACCAAGTGACAATCATAATAACTGTCAAATAAATGACACGCAAAGTTATTTGCATCATATTCTCCATCCTCTGGGTACTGAACTCGCATAGTCAAGAGTTCGGTACCCACTGGATTTCTTATCCCTTTCCCGACGACAGCACCGAGGTGATGTTCCGCCATACTTGCATCACCAAGCACCGTCCCCAACAAGCTTTTATCACCTTTGCCAGTATGGGCAGCTGCAAGGTATATATCAACGAGAGAAATATATCGAGAGAGGTCTTCTACAGAAACGAAACTCCACAGGGTATCCTTCTGCATACCTACGACGTAACCCGTTATCTGCGTCCAGACTCCAATACCATAGCCGTATGGTATGCGCCATGCCCTCAAGCTACAGCATACTCGCAGGATGCAGCCAGCAAACAACTAACATTGGATTATTATGGTACAAACTATAACGGCTCGGCGTTCTATCAACAAGCCGACGAATCCTGGAGCTGCAGCCTGTCAGAAGGCAACCGGATAACGCAAGACAGCATAGGAAACACCATTGAGGTTTTCGACAACATACAATATGACAACAGTTGGAAAGCCTCCGACTTCCTCTTCCCAAAATCCGAAAAGCCCGTACGCAGGCTTTTTAAAGAGTCGAAAGGCATCTACACCACATTACCCACCTACCCTGCCTATGACAACAGGTTAAGACATGTATTGTTGCCTATAGCCGAGCACGAAGATTCCTTAGGCCTCCACTACGACTTTGACCGTTTCTTTCAAGGATCCGTACGCATCACACTGCGCGAGGCCAAGAAGGGAGAAAGACTTGAGATAAACGGACTGGTATATATCTGCAGCGGCGAAATGGACGAACAAGCCTTCCGCCGGCTCAGCACGAGCCGGCAAAAAACCATCACCATCAAGGGCGACCGCCATTTCCGCAAAAGTCAGATACAGAAAATAGAAGGATTGGAAATCTATTAATAGCCCAACTCATGGGCTACAGCACACAATTCGTCATACCACTCTTGTCCAAATCGTTTCACAAGAGGGCCTTCAAGGAACTTATATACGGGCAGATTCAACTCCTCGCCCTTCTTCACGGCAGCCTTGCAAATCTTCCATTGGTTATAGTTCAAACCATACACCCCGTTGCCAAAGTGTTTGGCACGAATGGGATACAAGGCACAAGAGATGGGTTTCATAAACTTAGACTTTCCCTCACGATAGGCACGCTCCAAGGCACAAAGACAGCAGTTCTGTATGGTGTGCCCGTCGTTCAGGTCCTTCAGGTCCTGATAGCATGTAAACACGCAGTCCTTGCCATTGACAATACTCGTCACCAGGTCGCCTTCTATATCCGTATACGCCACACCCTGTTTATCTATAACAGCCTGTGCCGAAGCCGACAGGTCTTCCCAAACGACATCGAGCATATTCTCTATCTCCATAATCTCGTCGAGGCTTACAGGAGCACCTGCATCGCCTTCGATACAGCACTCTCCCTTGCAGGCATCAAGGTCGCAACAGAATTTTTCAGTAAGAATATTAGGTGATACCAGCACATCACCCACCTGGAGAATACGCAGTTCGTCTTTGTTCATAAATGTTTCCTGTATATAAATAAGTGTATGATAAAATAAGGGGATATATAAATTAAATAAGGTGCAACTCTATATGCGTACATATAGAAAGTATCACAGCTTTTCAGCTGCCTCTACCATTTTATCGGTTCTATCCCATTCTGTCTGAGATACTCATTACAGCGGGAGAAATGATGATTGCCAAACCATCCGCCACGATTGGCAGATAATGGCGAAGGGTGCACGCTCTGCAATATCAAATGGCGCGAAGAGTCGATGAGTGAAGCCTTGCTGCGGGCATAGCCTCCCCAAAGAATAAATACCAGATGCTCCTTGTCCTTGCTGAGAGCCTTGATAGCAGCATCAGTAAACTGTTCCCATCCCTTGCGCTGATGGCTCGCTGCCTGATGGGCTCTAACTGTCAGGGTGGCATTGAGCAATAACACTCCCTGTTTGGCCCAGCGGGTCAGATCACCTGTAGCAGGCATCGGAATACCAAGATCCATCTGTATTTCCTTAAAGATATTCATCAACGATGGTGGAAAAATGACTCCTTCGGGTACAGAGAAACTCAGTCCCATAGCCTGTCCAGGCTCATGGTAAGGATCCTGACCGATAATCACCACCTTTACATCATCAAAAGGGCAAAGATTGAAGGCATTGAATATCAGGCGTCCGGGAGGATAACAAGGCGTATGCAGGTATTCCTCTCGTACAAAGTTGCTGAGATCGACAAAATACTGCTTCTCGAACTCGTCACCTATGTGCTGTCTCCAGCTGTCTTCTATCTTTACGTTCATGCTTAATATAAATTTAAAAGTATCTTAAGATACTTGCGCAAGTATCTTATATTACTTGGTCAAGTATCTTAGGATACTTTTTATAGGTATATAAAATTGTATTTTACTTATTGTCAGAAATCAAGTTCTCACCTGTCATGTCAGCAGGCTGCTCCAAGCCCATGATATGGAGGATAGAAGGAGCCACGTCGGCCAGACGACCATCCTTAACAGTAGCTGAGTTGTTGTCTGTTACATAGATGAATGGAACTGGGTTCAACGAGTGGGCGGTGTTTGGAGTACCGTCTGCATTGATGGCATGATCTGCATTTCCGTGGTCAGCGATGATGATAGCCTCATAATCGTTGGCCTTAGCAGCCTCGATAACATCCTTTACGCAGTTGTCTACAGCATGAACTGCCTTGGCAATAGCATTATAGATACCAGTGTGGCCTACCATATCACCATTAGCGAAGTTGACAACGATGAAGTCATACTCCTGTGTATTGATGGCACCCACCAACTTATCCTTCACCTCGTAAGCGCTCATTTCTGGCTTCAAGTCGTAGGTAGCAACCTTTGGAGAAGGAACCAGGATACGGTCCTCACCCTCATAAGGAGTCTCACGGCCACCATTGAAGAAGAATGTCACGTGTGCATACTTCTCTGTCTCAGCTGTATGGAGCTGCTTCTTGCCCTGCTTGCTCAGGTACTCACCAAGAGTATCCATTACATTCTCCTTAGGGAAGAGGATGTGTACACCCTTGAAGCTTGCATCGTATGGAGTCATGCAGTAGTACTGCAGGTCCTTGATGGTGTGCATGCCTTCCTCTGGCATATCCTGCTGAGTCAGCACCTGGGTCAGCTCCTTGGCACGGTCGTTACGATAGTTGATGAAGATAATGACATCACCTTCCTGTATTGTACCGTCAACGGTAGAGTTGCAGATTGGCTTGATGAACTCGTCGGTCACGTCCTCATCGTAGCTTTCCTGCATAGCCTTTACCATGTCGTCTGACTGCTTGCCCTTGCCCTCTACGAGCAGGTCGTAAGCCTCCTTCACACGGTTCCAGCGCTTGTCACGGTCCATAGCATAGAAACGACCTACGATGCTTGCGATATGAGCATCGTTCTTCTCGCAACAAGCCTGAACCTGCTCGATGAAGCCCTTACCGCTCTTTGGGTCGGTATCACGGCCGTCCATGAAACAGTGAACGTATGTATTCTTCAAACCATATTCCTTAGAAATCTCAATCAACTTGTAGAGGTGGTCGAGAGAAGAGTGCACGCCGCCAGTAGAGGTCAGACCCATCAGGTGGAGCTTCTTGCCTGTCTTCTGAGCGTAGCTGTAGGCATTGATGATTTCCTGATTCTTCAGAATATCACCGCTTTCGCAAGCCTTGTTGATCTTAACGAGGTCCTGATATACCACACGACCTGCGCCGATATTGAGGTGACCTACCTCTGAGTTACCCATCTGTCCTTCAGGCAAGCCTACGTTTTCACCGCAAGCCTGGAGCTGAGAGTGTGCTGAAACTGCTGTCAAATAATCCAGGTAAGGAGTTGGCGTATTATAGATTACGTCACCCTTGCCATGCTGTCCGATTCCCCATCCATCGAGAATCATCAAAAGAGCTTTTTTTGCCATAATTACATTAAAGATATAAAAATTCGAATTCTGCGTGCAAAGTTAAGCAATTTCACCGAAACGGCAAAGCAAGGCTCATGAAAAATAATAAAAAAAGACTTGTTGCGTTATATCTTCAGAACAATGTCTTTTTATCAATGAAGAATAGAATCGTACAATTAGACTTTCTGAAGTGTGTGTTCATCCTGCACGTCATCATGATACACTTGGTTTATTTGGGCCAGACCTACCCCTGGCTCAAGGAGTTCTTTCTGCTCTATACTACGCCTGTCTTCTTTGTCATCTCGGGTTTCCTGGCTCATGTCGACAAGCCATTTACCGAATTCTTCCAAAAGGTGAAATGGTGGCTTGTGCCCTACATCGTCATGGAGGGTCTCTACATCATCCTGGCTTCGGTACTTCCCATCAATGAGCATATCGACCAGCTCGACATACTCGTCTTTCTGCGCAAACTCACCATGGAGCCACTGGGGCCATACTGGTACATCCACAATCTCATCATCAGCTATGTGGCCTATTATGCCGTTTCATGGCTTTACCGCAACAAGATCAAGATAGGAGCCCTGCTGCTCACTGCTGCCTTCATCGGCATTTTAGTAGTATGGCTGGGCGTTATCTCCTGGCATTGCTGCATCTTCTTCACCATTGGTGTGGGCATCAAGCTCCTTCGCGTGCCGTTCCTGAGTGTCTTCCGCCCGTCATTGTTTGCCATTATCGTCACCATCGTGGGCATTACTTCCTGGCAGAGTTCTTATCCTGTCCTGATCCGCAGCCTGTGGCTCACCTATGTGATGACGGTATTCTGGCTGACGGTATATAGATTCATGCCCCAGCTCTTCAGGAACGGAGCGTTCGTCATCGGAAAGAACACCCTCCCCATCCTGTTGTTTTCGCCGGCTTTCACCATCATCACCAAGCTCTTTGCGCCTTTGTTCACTTTCGACCCTACGGTCATCCTCTTCACAATAACAGCTGTGGCCTTCACCGTCTGCGGTTGTTTGCTGACGGCAAAGGCCATGGACTATCTCAGGATTTCTCCTTATTTCTGCGGAAAGGATCATTTCTTCTGTCGCAAGTAGCTCATCTGAGCATGCACAGGACAGCAAACGCATCTAAAAAATCATTCGAAAGCTAACAACTTTATACGACAGCACCACTCGTTTCACGTTGTCCTGTCCATACTTCTGTTGATAGTAATCCGTCAAGTCACAAGTAAACGTTCCATACTTCGTAGGTTCTCCACCAGAAGGTCGTCTCACTTCATCCAGCGAGAAAGTAAAGGCCTGCTTCTTATCCATGTCAGGCCGAGTATAGAACTTGTATTCTGTATCTCCTTTTGCATAATCCACATAAAAGTCCATTAAATCATCATGGTCTTTGCTGGAATAACTCATATACCATCTTCCTTTACTACCATAACCGAAATAAACATCATTACCTACCTGTAGTTGTGGAAGGACTTGCGACTCATACATATCAGCACGTATAATCTCCTTCAAATCAGATGCACAATCTATTTTTTCGATTCGGTCTGTTATTCTCCAGAAGTCTATAGCCTGTGTCTTTACCAAAATCGTAACAGAAACATGTTCTTCACCTCTCACTAAATTGATACGAGTACGACCAATTTTCTTGGCTATAATGATATGCTTACCGGTTTCTTGATCCTCTTGCAACTCTGCCACGTCCTCATTCTCATTAGAAATACTGCACGATGCATCCAAGGTTCGTCCAACAGCATCCTCCAAAGAATACTCCTCATCTGCGTCCAAGAAACAATCCACCAAATAGCCGCTCCGCTCAAAATAAGGCGCATCATCGTCCTTACAGCTTACCAACAATACGCTTAGTGCCACTAAGCACATAAGATTAATTAAACTTACTTTTTTCATACGCAAAAAATTATGATAATGCAAAAGTATGAAAAAGTGAGAATTATCGAGTTAGAATCCGTTCACAAATTTTTCACTTTTTATAAATAACTGACATCCAAACATTTACAACAAGGTCACTTTTAGCAATGTGAATAGTTTCACATCAGACGGAACGAATGAACGAGTCTAATTCTTCTGCTTTACCCTCTTTTTTAAACATTTTCTTGAACAAACGTTTTCTGGACATAGTTAATGCGGAAGGTTCTCGATGAACAAGTGTTGATATATCAGACAAAGATACTTCTAACTTCAGCAACAAGCATATTTGGTACTCCAAATCTGACAAATTACATATACGATAGAGTTTAAGTTTGAAATCCACAAAATATTGATTGATAGCTTGATCCAATTCCGACCACTCTGCTTGAGTGATATTCTGATTTACTTTCATCTTATTGAGTAACAAAGAGTAAATCTCAGTCTCTTTCATTCGAGCCAAAGCATCTTTATTTGTTGATCCTTGCGATGCACTTTTTTCCAAAAGATGCTGCAACTCCTCCATCTGTCTTTTCTGTTCTATCTTGGCGTTCTTGCTATTCTTGTAATATACATAGAAACCAATTAGGACAAGACTGGTACACAATCCCAATATGACCAACAACAATTTATGCCTTTCATTCTCACTCTTCAACCTAACGTTTTCTTTTTCTCTTTGTGTATAATCATAAAGAGACTGGCATTTGGAAACAGCCTCTGTTTTGGTAATCTTTTCTATAGAATCACTATAGTTTAGAAACTTACGCCATACTTTCAACTTATTTTTGTCTGTTTTTTGTTCTAACATCATTTCTAATTTTATACGATAGGCATCACATTTTGCATATACCTCTCCGTACTGTTCTAATTTCTCAATATAGTAATTGACGGAATCAGGCATATTGCGCAACTTATAGTACTTCATAGCCACACAATATATACCACTTCTATTTTCGGGTCTGATATCACCAAACATTGGCAGAATGTATTTACCAGCAGAATCCGCATTTTGATAATGAGTTTCCAGATAAATATCTGCCAAACTTGACCTTGCAGAAGTAGCCATTTGAGGCATTTTTTTCTTTAATGCCAATTGCAAAGCTTTATGGCTATAAAAAATCGCACTATCCAATTTTTCTGTACTTGAATAAGAATAGCCCAAATCTCGCAAATCAAAAATCATTCCCTCTACATCGTTTCTTAAAGAATCAACTCTATAAGAAATTTTGTAATGGTCAATTGCTGCAGCATAATTTCCTTGATAAAACATGACATAACCTATTTGCGCATGCGTAATTCCCCACAGGCGCAAATGATCATCGGCTGTAATGTTATCCAAGACCTTATGATAATAATCCAATGCTTGTGGTGAATCGTGCAAATCAAAATAGGTAGAACCTGCCAAATAATATATTTCAGGCAACATTTTCTTATCCCCCTTTCCCTCATAATAGGCTATCATCTGGTTCAAATTTGTCAAATCAGAATGAGGGATGTAAGCTTTGTCTTGAGCTTTCAACTTTACTAAACGGAAATACATCCAATCCGCAGTATTTGACGTATCTAAATCTTTACGGATTTGGGCGAGTTTCTCCAATGCCTGTTTGGGATTAGAATAACACAAACTGTCAGCCTCCACCAAAGCAGATGGATACTCATGCCTGCCACAAGAGACGCAAAGTACAACCAGCAAGATAAATGATGCAATATTCTTTACCATGATGTGAACATTTATATTGACAACACGAAAATACTACATTATTCAGAAACGACAAAGCCTTGACCGATTTATTTGCGTCAAACCATCCTTAATTAACATCAATTAAACTAAATACGATACAGGATGCGCAAAGCGATAAGACACTTGTTTTCGACTTGTTGCTTTTTTATAAATACTGCTGCAGGAAAAATGCCTACTTATGGCACAAATGTGCCCTGCCTGGGGACACATTTGTGCTCTCTAAGGAGAAAATATACAGAAAGGGAAGTAATATGACTAATTGCGAAGTTCCAGAATGTTAAAACCAAAGCAAGCATACAGATATGCCTTATCTGTATATATATGTCTGCCCGACCTCTGCCCATCAAGGCTTCCGATATGGGTATAGACACAAGAAAAAGTATTTCTACAACACTTTATCTTCCGTCTCCTTTGGCTCTATACACATTATATAATAGATAGGCAGATAAGTGATTCCATTCTTCCGTTCCACCTGCTGAGCATTCGAGAGAACGAAGGCATTCTGGATGTTGTATTCCTTGATTTGCAGGAACTTATCCAAAGCACTATGTACCTGATAATCCTTACCCGACTTGATTTCGAGCGGAAGGACAGACAGATGCTCCATGTCATCAATCAGACACATAAATACACTTTTCCTATGATTTTACAGGCGCAAATATACACTTTTCCCACGAAACAACCAAGCAAAAACTACACTTTTCCTATAAATAACAATAAGAAAAACTACACTTTTCCTAAAAAAACAACCAAGCAAAAACTACACTTTTCCTATAAATAGCAATAAGAAAAACTACACTTTTCCTAAAAAGCAACCGGAAAAGCTGTTCTTTTCTATAGAAACTGAGAACTATCAACTGTCAAGACAGTCATGCTGGAGGGCTGAAGAAGGAGGAGAACAAAAGTCAACGAAAGGCTTTATTAGAGTCTGCCCAACGGCTTGGGCATTTTTGCCCATCGTATTGAACAACTCTGCCCAACGTTATGGGCAAAGTTGCCCAATGCGATGGGCAGAGTACATAGATTACTTCTGCTTCAGATAATTCAACTGAACATTAGGAGCACAAGCACTGCTTGTCTTCTCGGTGTATTCAGCCACTTTTAATGTAGCAGTTCCCTTGATGCTCTCCACATCGGTTCCCACCTGGAACAGATAATTGCCAGCATCAACCTTCCACTGACTGTTGGCTTCATCAAAGCTTGCCAAGTCGCGCTTCTCAAGAGTCATCTTCAAAGTCTGGCTCTCGCCTGGCTTTAACTCACGGGTCTTACCAAAGGCTTTCAGTTCCTTGGCAGGCTTCTCGTAAGCACCCTTAGGAGCTGTGACGTAAATCTGTGCCACCTGCTTGCCAGCAACCTTGCCAGTATTCTTGACGGTTACGCTTACCTCGATGTTCTTGCCGTTAGCCTTGACAGAAGGCTTGCCCATCTCGAAAGTAGTATAGCTCAGACCGAAGCCGAAAGGATAAGCCACATCCTTCTTGAAAGTGTCGAAGTAGCGATAGCCCACGTAGATGTCTTCTTCATGATTGCTGAAGTCAACGCCAGGAATATTACCCTTGCCCCAGCCTTCCATATTCTTATAGGTGTACATATCATACTCCTTGGCGAAGTTGGCGGTAGAAGGATGATCGACTGCTGCAATAGGCCAAGTCATGGTCAGTTTGCCCGATGGATTCACCTTTCCTGTCAGAATGTCGGCTACAGAGTTACCGCCTTCAATACCTGGTTGCCAAGCCACGAGGATGGCATCCACACGGTCGCGCCAGCTTGCTGTTTCCATAACAGATCCCGAGTTGATGATGACAATCACCTTCTTGCCCTTGGCATGGAAGGCATCAGAAACACGGAAGATCATATCCTGCTCAGTCTTACTCAGGTTGAACTCACCATTGATCTGGCGGTCCATACCCTCACCAGCCTGACGTCCGATGGTGATGATAGCAGCATCTGCCTTAGGCTCCTCATTGGCCACGCAACGCTCAGTTATCTCGATTTCATCGAGCTTTGGCTGTCCTTGATCGAGGAACCACATCATAGGATTCTTGTCTGCCTTGAGCTTTGCCTTGGCATATTTCACATAGTTCTGATAGATTTCTGTGAGCTGAGGAGTAGTAGCCACACCTATGTTCTTCAATCCTGTAACCATATCTACAGAATAGCCTACATTGACAGCTCCACTGCCAAGTCCACCCGACATAAAGTCATAGGAGTTGACACCAAAGAGAGCCACCGTCTTCAAACCACGAATAGGGAGAGCTGCATTGTTCTTCAGGAGTACCATACCCTCGGTGCTACTCTGGCGGGTAATGGCAGCATGAGCCTTGAGGTCGGGCTCTCCACTATATTTATATCCCTTGAAACGTGGAGTCTTCACGATGTATTCCAACACACGACGCACGTTGCGGTCTACGTCATTTACGTCCAATTTGCCCGATTTCACCGCATTTACTATATCTTTTACCTGTGCAGGATAGCCCGGCATCATCAGGTCGTTGCCAGCAGCCACCTCCTGTTCTACAGGCAGGTCTTCACGCTTACCAATCCAGTCGGTCTCTACGATTCCCTTATATCCCCAGTCGTCACGCAGGATGTTGGTCAAGAGGTCTTTGTTGCCCTGTGCATAGATGCCGTTTATCTTATTATATGCCGACATGATGGTCCATGGATTACTCTTGCGCACCATCATCTCAAAGCCCTTGAGATAAAGCTCACGCAAAGCACGCTGACTCAGGCGCTCATCCACACGGGTACGGTCACTTTCCTGTGAGTTCACAGCAAAATGCTTAGCACTCACGCCCACACCCTGACTCTGCACACCGAGCACAAAGGCTGTTCCTATAAGACCTGTCACAACAGGGTCTTCAGAGTAATACTCAAAGTTTCTGCCACAAAGCGGATTGCGATGCAGGTTCATGCCTGGTCCCAAAACCACATCACAGCCATACTCCAAGGTCTCATTACCGATGGCTTCGCCCACTTTGCGCACCAAATCGGTGTTCCAGGTAGAGGCCAGACAGGTTCCTACGGGGAAACCTGTGGCATAATAGTTACGGCTGTCGCCCTCGCGATGCGCATCTATATGCACTCCTGCCGGACCATCACACTGCACAGTAGCAGGAATTCCCAAACGCGGAATAGCCACTGTCGTTCCTGCAGCACCAGGAACAAACTTCTTCTGGTGTCCCAACATGGCTCCGCTTCCTACGAATCCATCGTTGCCACCTCCCACTAAGAGCTGTGCTTTCTCTTCCAAAGTCATTGCCTTGATTACTTCCTCAATGTTGTTGGCATTGAGTTGTGGTGCAGTCTGTGCCGTCATTGTCGCCGACAAGGCCCCAACTGCCATAGTAAGAACCATCTTCTTGTACTTCATCATTTACGTTATAGAGTTTAGTTATTAGCTTAGCAATATGCTGTCTTATCGCATGCAAATTTAATAAAATCGGGACGAAAAGCCAACTTTTTTCTTTCTTTTATTCTTCAAAAATCCATTTTTCTCTACGTTTTTAACCGATTAAGCATATCTGATTAACATATTGTTCAGTATCAGTACACAACATTCCTATCCCTCTTCATGAAGTTTGATGAAAAGTTGATGTTACGCAGATACCATAAATTTCAAAAAAACGCAGCAATCTCATTTATTAATATAGGTATAGGTAGAAAAAGCCTCAAGAGCGAATGCTTTCCTTAAGACAAAAACATTTCTATCTTTTACAAGTTTCATCAAAAAAGCAGGAAAAATACTTGAAAACCTTGTAGGAATCAGATAATTATCGTATCTTTGCTGAATTATCCAAAAATTGGATACCAGAATTAGGACATTTAAATAATGAAGGTATGGAGCAGAGAAATTCTTCCATCGAAATCTATCGTTCCCCAGAGGGCAACATAGAACTGAATGTAAAATTAGAAAATGATACCGTTTGGCTTACTCAAAGCCAAATGGCAGAGTTGTTTGGCCGTGACAGAACTGTGATTTCACGACATGTCAATAACTGTTTTAAAGAAGGTGAACTCGATAAATCCTTGGTATGTGCAAAATTTGCACATACCAAGAAATATGGCCGCCACGACGGCTTTGAACAGGTTGTCGAAACGGAATATTATAACCTGGATGTCATTATCTCCGTAGGCTATCGTGTAAAGTCTATCAATGGTACCAGATTCCGTCAATGGGCTAATTCTATCTTGAAGCAATACATCATCAAGGGTTATGCCATCAACCAGAAGCGCTTAGACAATTACAACGAACTGAAAGAAGTGGTTCGTTTGATGTCACGTGCGATTACATTGCAAGATCAAGTATCCGAGGGCGAATATAACGGACTGTTCAATGTCATCAGCGACTATGTTTATGCTCTGGATACTCTCGACAAATACGATTATCAGACATTGCTTATAGACAAGACGACTCAAACCGAACCGTTCCATGCCACCTACGAAAATGCCATGGAAGCCATCAATGCCCTGAAAGAAAAGTTTGGAGGCAGCAAATGGTTTGCCAATGAGAAGGATGATTCTTTCAAAAGCAGCATCGGTCAGATTTACCAAACCTTCGGTGGTGAAGAACTCTACGCTTCAGTAGAAGAGAAAGCAGCCATGCTGCTCTACCTTGTCGTAAAAAACCATTCATTCAGCGATGGCAACAAGAGAATTGCAGCCATGCTTTTTCTTTGGTTTATGGAGAAGAATGGCATTCTGTATGCAGAAAATGGACATAAGAGAATTGCCGACAACACACTCGTTGCACTGACTCTGATGATTGCAGAAAGCAGAACTGAGGAAAAAGATGTAATGGTAAAGGTGGTCGTCAACTTGATTAACAAAGATAATCAATAAGAATTGCCTTTTAAAAACCGCACAACAGCTGAAAGACAAGCGAGCAACAGTTGAAGAGCGACCGCATATCAGCTGTTGGGCGGTTAAAAAAAGAGCTGTTACATCCCAGAAAACTGATAATCACAGCACAAGTTTCTTCTCTATTTGTACATGATTTTCGGGAAGAATGTTTACCTTTGCATGCAGAATGAAGAAAACGGTCATATTATTTCTATTTTCCCTGTTGCTGACCTTCGTTGTCGGCTGTACGCCATCGCACTATCGTCTTTCGTTCGAAGAAATAGACGATATGGCTGACTATTATCCCGCCCAAGCCAAGGTATATTTGGAAAGAACCGACAGCAACGACAACAAAGGGTACTACAAGCTACTGGCTTGCAAGATAAGATACCAAATCACTGGCGTATATTTTTTGCGCCGAGATTCCGACATTGAGGACGCCATACAGATCTTTACCAAAGAAAACAATGAGCCTATGCTTGCGCGTGCATTATATTATAAGGGCGCCATGACTTTCAACACAACTCACGACACAACACAAACGCTGCAAATACTGAAGCAAGCCTGCAGACATAGCTCCATCATGCGTCAAAAGGAGAAGCTCGACCTCTACGACCTAATGTGCCGCATCACTCACGACAACTCCTACACCGTAAAACTCGAGGACGAGGCACGACAAAGCCACAACATATCCCATCGTGCCTGGGCGACACTCTACCGTGCCGTGAACAACCAAGACCGGCAGTTGGCAGAAGAAGCTTTCGACATCGCTTACTCCATTCCCGAGAACAAGGACAGTACATTAGGGCCTATGTACAACTATTATTTTCAAAAACTGATAGAACAGGGAAACACTCCCGACTCCGTCATCATGGATTACATCAATCTGGCAGATAACTACGGTGGTATAAATTACAAGACTTCAGTGGACCTGTATCGTTTTCTATGGAGATACGGCAAGACACAAAAAGGAGAGAAATTTCTCAACACCTATAAACCGGAAATAGATGAATTGTCCAATTACATGTACCTGGGTGCATATGAACATCTCATACCGTTTTACTTTGTGTACTTACACCTGGGTGACACAACGACTGCCGACAACATCGTCAAACTAATACATCAGTCAGAACCCGTCATTGAAAGACAAGGCAATGCAAACAAGGAACAAAAGGTGAAGCTAATGTATGAAGGAGGTTACAGTAGCTACCGATATGCGCAAGCGAAGAACTGGATTCTTGTAGCCAGCATCATCGTGCTTGCCATATTGCTGACAATGACATACCTTTTTGTTTCGCGAATACGAAAAGCCCAAAGCACCATTGCCGCTCTACACCATTCGCTACATCAGCTAAAAGACGTAGAGAACGCAACACTTGCAGAACGATGCGAGCAACTGAATCATGACATCACCACACAAGTACGCAAGCTGAAAAGACGTGACAAGGATATAGAACTATACAAGACACAAATAGGCGAACTGACCGATATAAGTCAGGGACTCATATACTACTCGCAAGCGGTACAGAACAAGAACATCAGTCAAATCGGCAAACAGGGAATCCTGCAGCTACTTGCCAGCTACAGGATGATAGACGAAAAATACAGCAAACAGCTTGCCTGCTACGATTTGAATCCCTCACATTGCCTCTTCTGCATACTCTACCACATGGGTAAAACTGACGAGGAGGTGATGCAAATCATGCAATATTCGATGGCTAATATAAGAGTAAGAAAGTCGCGCATCAAGAGTGACTGCGAGGTAGATTCCTTCGAGGCTGTGATAAGCCGTGAAGCGTAATTCGATTACAAAAAAGAGAATTGTATGGTTATATATCACGTTTAAGCACCTGATAACCAAGACATACCAACACTCATTGTTGTAATATTCGTTTGCAAGTTTGCAAGATTATACTTATTTTTGTAGCTGCAAATTATTACATAAAACAACATTTCGTATGACACAATTCAACTACTGCAAGGCGACCTTCTGTCGCCATCTCTTGTTTCTGGCCTTGGCTCTTTCATTCGGTTTCACCGCACAGGCCAAGGACAACACCATTACTTTGCCACCAACTTCACCCCACTTCGGTCCATCGCAAATAAATGTCATCTTCGACCACTACACTCCTGGATCCAGGGAACGCGTGCGCATAATTTTATACAACGGAGCGTTTCGTGGCGGTCCCTACGACACCAAACTGCGAAAGAACGCCGATGGCACACAGGGCTTCGCCATCACAGAAAATCTGGTGCTGCCTACCCAGGCAGACCTGAAGATAGGCAAGCGAGCAATCCCCATCATCATGGTTCCAGAAGGAAAGCTGACCATCACTCTCGACTCTACAAATGTGAAATTTGATGGCGACTATGCCGCCCTCTGCACCGAGTTGCAAACCGTCAAAGACAATCTGGAGACGAGTGGTCGAACATTCTTCGATGACATAAGAGGCATGACACCCCTGCAATACAAGCAGTTCATCGTCGATACTTATCAAGCCAACAAGAAGGCCATCGACAAGGCTGCGGTGAGCAAAGCCTGCAAAACTTATGCCCGTGTGCAACTCGACATCAACTACATAGGCCACCTCTTGGGCTACAAGACATACCTTAGCATGAGCAATATGATAAGCAAAGACAGCACAGCCCAAAAGAACTTAGAAACACCCATCGACTCGGCGTCCTATTTTAAGGGACTGTCCAAAATGTCCATCCTTCGCTCAGTCAATCAGCGTTACTATCCCTATTACTGCGAACTGGACAATAAGCCTCTCGGCATACACATTATCAATGACGAGCTGAGCGACAACCTGATCAAGGCCGACAAGTACGGCAAAAAACTTACCAGCAGCAATCCCTTCATGCCAGCCCCCAACACACCGCTCAGCGAGGAAGAACTCCAGACCGCCAAAACCGAGATTACCTGCCAGCCTGTATTACAATTGTTGCTGGCCAAGAACGAACAAGTAGCTCAAAAAGCGAAAGCCGACGCCGAAGCCTCGAAGAAGTTGAGGGAAGAAGCTGCCGCCAAGGGCACATTCTCCATCGTCGACATACCCGAGAAGCTGGCCGCTGGCAAGATTATCGAAACCCTCATCGCTCCCTACAAGGGAAAGACCATCCTCATCGACTTCTGGAACACATGGTGCATGCCATGCCGTGCAGCCATGAAATCCATCAAGCCAATCAAAGAAGAAATGAAAGACATAGTTTACATATACATTGCCGATGCCACCTCGCCTATCGACAAGTGGAACGAGATGATACCCGACATTCATGGCATTCACACTCGTATCAGCAATCCCCAGAGCACCGAGTTGGGCAAGCTGTACAATTTTGATGCCATTCCTACCTACGTAATCATCGACAAGCAGGGGCACAAAATCTACCAGCACACAGGCTTCCCAGGTATAGAAGCCCTGAAGGAAGCACTAACCAATGCTAATAAATAAAATATGAGAAAGACATTATTAATAACATACATTCTCGTTCTGGCCCTCACAATGCAGGGCAAGAACGAGAATCCTGTACGTTCGGCACTCGTGAGCCAGGGCGACAGTTGCATGGCAGAGCACGACTCGCAGCATGCCATCGGGTTTTATCAACAACATCTCAACACCCATCCCGGCGACTTGCCAGTATTACGCAAGTTGGCTTCTTGCTACCGAATGCGCGGCGACAACAAGAAAACCATCGCCTGTATGGACAGTATCCCCAAAGACAGCCTCAACCACGAGGACATGAGAATGCTCTTCTTTACTAATCTGAACCTTGGCAACAAATCCGCAATAGACAACTGGGGACTTCGTATCAGGCTAATGTATCCCAACGACAGCGAGGTGTTTACCACACTCCTTTCACACTGGAACAACTCCAACGAGCCCGAAAACGTTTCGGCCTTCGCCTTATCGTATGTACAGAAACAGGATTCCACCAACATCCTCATCAATAAGGAGCTTGCCTACTCGCTGTTTCTGCAATTCAGATACGAACAGGCAATACCTTATTACAAGAAGCTTATAGCCGATGGATTCGACAATTATGAATCAAATTTTGTATTAGGACTTTGCTACTACAACAGAGAGAAATTCCAAATGGCACTACCTTATCTGAAAAGAGCTGTAGACCTGAAAGACGACCCAACCATGAACAGCCTATACTTCTTGGGAATGGACTACAAGAAGCTGGCTGATGCCTGCAAGTCAGAACAGGAAGCAAAAAAAGAAGAATATCAGGAGTTAGCCATTCAGCACCTGAACCGTTCTATAGAAGTTGCCTACCCAAGAGAACGTGCGCTCTATATCAACCAGCAACTGGCAGAACTTTACTACGATAAAGGAAAGTTCGGAAATGCGGGACATGCTTTCGCCCAATGCATCGAATACGACGATAGCGACAACCCACTCAACTACTACAATGCAGCACAAATGTATATGGCCGATGGTGACGAACTGAAAGCACGCCTGTACCTTCGAATCTTCCTGCAGAAAGCACCGAAAATGAAAGAGGGAACAGAGAAGGAGAAACTCATCACCAAAGCAAAGGCACAGTTGAAAACAAGATAATTAAAAAGCACGGCTGACGAGCAAAGCCAAGGAACAAATCAAGGCAATGTAGGTGTGCGCAAGATATATCCCTTCTTGATGACCGCCTCGATACTCACTGAGGCATCCGAGCTGAGGGCTCGGCGCAGATAGGTTATCTGCACATTCAGAGCCAAGGAATTGGAATAAGAGTCGTCGCCCCACACCTCGTTGAGGATGCTTTCTCGCTCCACCAGTTGGTTAGGATGCGTGGCCAACATCCTTAATATCTCGGCTTGTCGAGAGGTGACAATGACACGTTCGTGGGCACAACACAGTTCGTTTTGGGCATAATAAAAAGCGATGGAACCGATAGAAATAGCGGATTCATCGCTATTTTTATTGTTCAAAGGCTGCTTCATCTCATAAATCATGTTTTTGAGGAAAGCATGACGAATGGCATCAATACGCTTCTGCACCACGATGGTCTTGACGAGATAATAAAGGCATCCCACCAATATCACAAAGAGCAGCAAACTACCTATCAACTGCCAGAGCATGGATCTCAGAACTGGCACAGGCGACATCATCACCTCGAAAGCAATGCCTTGTCGAAACATAGGATTGGTCTGATAACGAACTGTTACGGTTCTCGTCCATTGTCCCGTCACCTCAAAATGGCTATCAAGAAATACGTCTGGATACTTTACTTGCCTAAAGCCCTCTATCTTGCCATACCCTTTTTTATCCAGGTATGGCTGATAAGTTGCGGCTGTGGGCTTATGCTCCCTAAAGGCGGCATAGCGCGAGTATAGCTCATAGGCATCATCACTGGTAATGCCTATTTTCTGCACCTTGCCTAAATATTTTTTGTTATCCCAAAAGCTGAGCGTAGTAACAGCCTTCTGCACCTTCTTTGTATCAAACTTGGTTTCTATCTTGGTTTTGAACGTGTGCTTCTTATGTCCTTTATCGGCCTGCAATTTATATGTCTTGAACACATCCCTGAACGTCTTGTCGCAGTCTTCCTTGAACTGGTCCACCGTCTTGTCCAAACTATACTGATACTGGTTATAAAGCCAGTATGCCTGTGTGCAGAAAAGCAGCAGGATGGCCACTCCGCACAACACCCACACAATTTTGAGATTTATGTTCTTGTTCATGGTTGCAAAGGTACGGATAAAATCGCTAAAAGCCAAGGAACGTAATAAGATAATAATAGAACCAGACACACCATCATAACATCTCAGTAACATTATTATGCGGTTTCATCAGTTAAATACCTTACCTTTGTATTCAGAATACAGACAAACAGCAAAGAACATTATAAAACATCATGACAATGAAAAAAGCATTATTCATCGCTTGGTTGGCATTGGCCCATGCCTGTATGCTCCAAGCCCAAGGCGTTAATGTGTTCGACGAATCGTCCATCGGTATGGGCGATTCCATCGACCAAGAGAAGTACCAAGTCATTTACGACCTCAGCTATGTATACGGCAATCATCATAATAAGCAAGGCACCAACACTAACCGCATTACAGAGCAAATGTTGCTGCAAATAGGCAACCTCTATTCGGCCTTCTACAGCTACCCCATCTTCCAAAGAGACTCGCTCATCTACAGCAACATGAAGAAAGGTATAGAAAGCAACTTCTCGGGTAATTCTGGTACCATCAACTGGAAACTATACAAGAACTATCCCCAGCAAGGCAAGACTGCATATCTCGACTTTTTTGCCGCCGACCGATACCAGTGCGTAGAGCCCATCGAAAACATCGATTGGCAACCCACCGACAGTACCGACACCATCTGTGGTTATCCCTGCCATCAGGCCGTGGCCGCTTTCAAGGGCAGAACATGGACAGCATGGTATGCCGAAGACATTCCTCTGGACAATGGGCCATGGAAGTTGGGAGGTCTGCCCGGTCTGATTCTCAAGGCTTACGACAAGGACGGCGACTATTGCTTTACCGCCATAGCCCTGAAGAAGGGCAATGCCACCACACCTATATATTATAAAGGCAAGACTTTCGAACCCATCGACCGCAAGCAGCTCACCACCATATACAAGAAATATTGCGCCGACCCCATCGGCTACCTCCTGCAAGACAGCAAATATGCCAACATCACCATCAAAGATGGCAAGGGCAACCGCCTGTTGCACTCGAAGCAAGCCGAGCCGTTCAATCCGATAGAGCGATAAAGGGGCTGAGCAGCTATCCTCGATATGCTATCTGGAAATAATCGAGCGGTAGCTTTTAAGCTTTCCTTCCCCGTCTTATCACATCTGTCAAATAGATGTTAAAACGCATGTTTTGTTTGCAGAGCGACTTTTTTTTATTACTTTTGCATACAGATTAACATAAAAGGATATAATTATGAAGAAAATAATCTTAGCTATTGCAGCCATACTCTTCATGGGAGAACTAACAGCAACGGCCCAAATAAGAACTACCGTAAGCATTAACGGAATGAAGGGCAGTGACTTAGAGAGCATTGACAGTACCAAGTATCGCATCACCTACGAGGGGATATGGGTAAACAATCCATCCATTAAGCCATACATCTATACGGAAAGCGAGATGCGACTCGACATTGGTAATAAGGTAACCTACTTTTATGACAGAACGAAACAACTGAAAGACTCGCTGATGAGAGTGAGGGCCAAGACAGGCAACTTCGACTTCTCCGACCTTCCAAAGGGAGGACGCTTTCCTTTCTCCTATTACAAGAACTATCCTGCCACCGGGCAATCCACCCACATAGAATCCGTGGGCATGGAGAACTATAAGTGCACGGAAAACATAGAGATACCCAACTGGCAACTCGTTGCCGACAGCACAGCCGACATCATAGGATACCACTGCTTGTTGGCCAAAACAAAATTCAAGGGCAGAACTTGGTACGCATGGTATGCCGAAGACATCCCGATGCAAGAAGGTCCTTGGAAACTTTGCGGACTGCCAGGTCTGATACTGAAGGCATACGATGAAAACCGCGAATATGAATTTACAGCCATAGGCATGAGTACTGTCAAAACTGCAGAACCGATAACCATTGGCAAGGGAAAAAGAGAAGAAATCAGCCAAGAGGGACTTAGAAAAGCCAAGGAAAAGTTTACGCCAGGCATGATGTTGGAAGGTCTTTCCACCAAGATCGTAGCAATGAAAGACGAACACGGAAATGATGTGGACATAAAGAAGTTCATGAATAAGAAAAACGTCTTCAACCCTATAGAACTATAGTAAGACCTGTTTTTAATAAAGTAATAATACCCTAAAATGGCGGCGATAATATCTCAGAAATATCATTTTTTGGCTATAATCAAAGAAGACGATACCTTTGCCATTGCTAAACAGAAAAACAATAGATAGAGTATGAAGAGAATTGTTGCTGCTTTCATCACAATGTTATGGATGCTTGCGGTACCAACGGTGCTGCAAGCACAAACCGAAATAAGCGGTTATGTGGAAGATTCACTTTCGCACAACCGCTTGCCTAACGTTTCCATCACTTTGCTACGCAATGGAAAACCCATCAAGTTTACCCGAAGCAAGGCTGATGGTTCTTTTGTTCTATCTGTCGACGAAAGGCACGTGGGCGATATGCTGCAAGCTACCTGCATGGGCTACAAAAAGACAAAAACATCGATTCCTTCGAACAAAGAAGCCATTATCAGCATGCCTTCCACCGCATTCGTGCTCAAAGAGGTGCAGGTGAAAGGCTCACGCATCACAGGCCGCGACACCGTATCATTCGACCTGACACGATTTGCCGACGCACGAGACAAATCACTCAAAGATGTACTGAAGAAACTACCCGGTGTGGATGTGGCCAAGAATGGGCAGATCAACTATAATGGCAAGCCCATCAACCGATTCACCGTGGAAGGTCTCGACCTAACGGGAGGCAAGTACAACCAACTGGAGGAGAACATCAAGGCCAAAGATGTAAAAAAGGCCGAAGTCATCGAGCATGACCAGCCCATCAAGGCATTGCAGAACAAGACCTATACCGACAACGTGGCCATGAATATTGCCCTCAAGGACAGTGCTCGCGACCGGCTCATGCCTACCATCAAGCCATACCTATTAGTAGGTAACCATACCTATGTGGGTGGTGAGGTCAACCTAATGCAGATAGGTAAGAAAAGACAAATGATGTACGATGCCGCTTACGATCGCACAGGCAAAGACCTAAGCGGAAGCCTCGATGAATTAGCCTCGTACAGCAACCGGTTATCCTCGGCCACACTCCCCGCATGGCTCTCAGCTCCAACCCTTGAAGCCCCTATCGACGAGGAGCGATTGCGCTTCAATACCTCTCAAAAATATTCAATCAATCACATCTCCAAGAACAAGCAGGATGCCGAAACCCGACTCGAGGCCAACTATGTGCGCTCGCTCATCAGACAAAACCGAGAAAACACCTCCATATACGACCTTGGAGGCGAAGAGCCTGTGATGACCTCAGAACAAACACGCAAGACCATGAAGAGCGACATACTGAACATAGAATGGGAAAACAAGCTCAACCAAGCCACCCACTATGGCAATGAGCACTTCAGCCTGAATGCCCAACAAACCGACGGTCTATCCGCCATCAACCAAGCGCTCACCCAGCGCATACGCATACCACAACTCAACATCGAAGGCAGCCTCTATCGCCTCTTCGTATGGAAGAAGAGCCAACTGTCATGGCGCTCGATAGCCGACTACCATCATGGCGTGGCCGACCTGTATGTGAACGACGACCGCAGCCGCCTACGCACCAACCTATGGCATACTGCCCATTCCGTGGAGTGGCAGAAGAGCAGATTTCACTGGAGCCAACGATATCAAGCCTGCATCGACTTCAAGGACATCATCGTGGGCGACCAAACCTCCAACGCAAAGAAGAACCACAACATTGACATCTGCGCAAAGCTGACTCCCTTCTGGCAGTACAAGAATGGCGACTTGAGGATGTACTTCTCGCCCACCTTCACCTGGGAACGATTCACCAGACAGCAGAAGACCCTCCTCACCGCATCGCCCTTTGTGTATCTCAACCAGAAAATAGACTTCCGCAGGGAGCTTACTTTCTACACGGGCTACAACACCTCGACAGGCAGCCCCACCACCTATGCCATAGACCAATATCGCCGAAGTTATCGCTCCTGGTATACCTCGGCTGACATCGTTCCCATCAACCGTTCGCTATATGGCAAGCTGAGCTACGACTACAAGCGCCCCATCACAGAGGCCTTTTTCAGTGTCTCGATCAACGCCAGCCGATACTGGCAGAACACCGCCTCAGACCTTCGCATCGTAGACGGCAACTATTACACCGCCATTTATAAGCAGAACAGCAAGAGCGACAACCTCGGTGCCTCGCTCTATGTATCGAAGGGCTTCTACAACTGGCACCTAAAGACTCGACTCAAGGCAGACTACAACTATAGCAAAGGCACACAGTATACCAGCCATCAGACCATCGACTACACCAACCAGACCTATACGTTGACCCCATCCATCGACTTCTCGCCCTCATGGTGTCAGCTTAGCTACGAAGGAGAGTTCACAAAACTTAACACAAAACGAGCAAAATCGGCGAATTCATCGCTGTTCAACTGGCGGCAAGAGCTCTCTGCCACCGCTACCATCCATAACGTCGACCTTACTTTCTCGCTCGTGCATTATCGCAACGAACTGCAAGAAGGCGACAATATAAACTGCCTATTGGGGGATGCCACGGCCGTTTGGCGCATCAAAAAGCTCCGCCTTTCGGCAGAGCTTCGTAACATATTCAACAAAAAGAGTTACGCCGAAACTACATACAGCGGCGTTAGCACCCTGACCAATAGCTATGAGTTGCGTCCGCGCGAGCTAATGCTTACCGCACAGTATGCCTTCTAACGGCATTCATACAGTATTATAACTGCATACTATTAACATCCGCCCCCTTTCCGCTCTTAGTAGCGCCTTCAGAGAGAAAAAAGCTATATGGATTTTATGCCTACTCGGCATGCTCGTTTTACTCCGCCTGAATACCGAAATACTCGTTGAGTTCGGCGATAGCGGCACCATCCGTATTCTGCAAGTCCTTGATGAGCTTGCCCTTTTCCAGCAAAAGGATGCGGGAGGAGATATCTGCCACAAAGTTGAGGTTGTGGCTGGAGATGATGACCGTAGTGCCATGCTCCTTGCACACCTGATGAATCAGTCGGGCAATGTTCATCTGCGAAGAAGGGTCGAGATAGTTGAAAGGCTCGTCGAGCAAGAGAACCTTTGGGTTGACCACCATTGCGCCAATGATACCTATCTTCTGGCGGTTGCCCTGCGAGAAATCACGCAGATACTTCTTGGTTCCCATGATTTCATCGTGCATAAACGTCACAAAAGGAGCCAGACGTTCCTTCATCGTCTCATCGTCAATACCATACAAATCACCTATAAACGAGAAATACTCCTCAGGGGTCAGGAAGTCAACCAGGAAGCGTCCGTCAATATAGCTGCCCGTATAGGTTTTCCAGTCTTCCGACTCGTTGACCTTCTTTCCGTCGCTCTCCACAAAACCATCGTCAGCCTTTATCAGGTCGAGGACAAGACGCAGCAAGGTGGTCTTGCCTGCTCCGTTGTTACCTACCAATCCTACCAACTCGCCCTGGGCAATATCGAGGTTTTCTATATCCAGCACGGTTGTGCCATTATATATTTTCTTGAGATTCTGTATCTTAATCATTTTGCTGTACATTTTAATTCGTTGAACATTAAACTTAATTCTCCATATATTTCTCCATGCGCTCATAGCGTCTGCGATCGTATATAGCTGCCACGCGTGCTATTACCTTGCGATGAACCAACAGGCACACAACAGCTATAGCCACACTGACGATGCACCACACCTCTGCTCCCCACAGATAATAGACGCCTGCCATAAGACCTGAAGGCACCAAGAAGACAATACCATAAAGATTGATCTTCATGTTGGCTCCCTGCATGTTGAACATCGAGTTGGAGAAGATTTCCAACCGTGACGAAAAGAGACAGGTAGGCAGATTGGAAAGGTTGACAAACACAGCCATACCCATGGCACCCAACAAGGTAAACACCGTTATTTCGGGAGAAAGGAAGACGAAGACCAAACTGAAAACCGTCATCACACCGCTGATACTCAGATAGAAATAGAAGCAGTTGCACAACAGTTGTTCCACCTTGACAGGTTTTGTCATCAATCCCTGAAAGAAGTTGGCCTCTATACCAAAAGTCCACTGCGACAAGACTACCGAAGGCAGCAATACATCTCCCACCACATACATGATCAAGGAAACCTGATTGCCAGGATCACTATCGGGCAGGAATACCATCAGCAGGGCATCGAGGAAGAAGATGACCACCATGACAAGCACCATGTTGCGCACACGTTTGGCACGAAGCAGTCCGATGTACTGCAGCTTGTAAAGCGTTGTTTTGCCAAAACTTCTGAAACGGGACGTCTTCTGCTTGTGCTCATTATAAATCTTCAGGTTATAGAGATAGAAAAGCAAGCCGGTGATGATGAGCACAGCCCATACAGCCATACCGATGTTGATCAAGAATCCCGGCATCCAGGCGAAACATACAAGATAGGCAGTAAGGATGGCTCCCATACCTATCCAGCCCAACAGCAAGGGCCAGCGCAGCATCCAGTCGGTAGTTTTATAATAGCAAGTGACATAAATGCCATTGATGAAAGAGAAAGCCTGCATCAGCAGATAGCCCACAATGGCCTGAGGCATGCTGAGCATCCAGAAAAGCATGGGGAGCATGAGCACAGGCATGACGTAATTCCAGAAATTGGCAAGGTTGGTGAGCAGCAGGAAACGGTTCCAAACCTTCTCGGGCACAGGTCGCGACTTGAGATAATCGTCCATGGCCGTGCTGTCATGCTTCATCACCACCTTCAGGATGATATCGGGCACCAGCATTGTCAACACCAAAATGGCACAAAGAGCATCAGGAGTTCCGTCCTCGAAGAGTTCCTCGCCATCGAGGGTAGCTCCAAAGTAGAAGCCCAAGCCCACCATCACATAAACGAAGATGAGATAACCACCCACAACGGCATCCTTCCAGGTGAAGGAGCGACGTTGCTGAAGCCACCATAGTCTAAACAATAATCGTAACATAAATCTGTCTTATTAATGGTTTATGGGCACAAAGATAAGCAAAAAGTGCCAAAAGTCATTTCTTTTTGACAGAAATAACCTAAAAATAACCATCAAAAGATTGTGATAACATCAATGCCCACCCTTGGTACGGTAAGTAACCATGGGTGGGCAATGTATTTGATAGGATAAGGAAGCGGCTGCTTTATTTCAATCTGAACATGACAGGAATCTCTACGGAGCCGGCAACGACCTTGCCTTTCCCCTCAGGCACAAAGCGAGGCATCAACTTAACTATTCTCAAAGCCTCCTTGTCGAAAAGAGGGTCGTCGCTCATCATCACCTTGTATTGAGAGAGATTACCCTTGGTGTCTACCTGAGCGGAAATGATAACCCTTCCTTCCTTTTTCAACATGCGGGCAGCCTCAGGATAACGCACATGCTTGGCAACAAAAGCACGCATGGCATTCAGACCTCCTGGGAAGTAAGGAACGACGGTACCTGCATCTGAAAGCAGGTCGCTGTCCACCTTAACAGGCTCCGGCAAGGAGTCCTTAAGTACCTTACTTACCTCGAAGTCGGACGACTTCATGTGATTCTGTTTCTTTTCCGTGCAGCCTGTCATCAACAGGACTGCACAGAAAAGCAATATGAGATTTCTCTGTTTCATACTTTACTTGACAATCTTCTTGCCGTTCACGATATATATGCCTTTGTCAAGGCCGTTGGCAGAAGTGCCCATATAACGACCGTCCAAAGAGTAAACACCCTGGCCGTAGGAAGGCGCCTCATTATTCTCTACAAAGTGAATACCCGTGATGATGTTGTCGTTACTGCCACCCATGAAGTCGAAGTCGATGCTTCCATCCTCATTCTGAGTAATATTGGTGATAGGCTTACCCATGGTCGTTCCGCCCTGATAGATGGTAGCAGCAGGCGAAGAGGTGTCGGTAAGACTGTTGTTGCCATTAAATGGATACAAGTCACCAGCCTGCGAGTTTGCAGAAGCACCCTCTTCGTTGTCAGCATGGAAGATTGTAAGACGCTGATGATCGTTGTCAAGATAGGCATAGTCTTTGCCATACTGGTTGCTATAATTGACAATGGTGTTGACATTGTTCGACTCCCAGATATTTTCATCATAGTCCACATGGGTTATCATCATGCCACTGGCTGGCAACAGCTTGTCCCAGATACCCACGCTCTGCTGTCTGTTCTCGATGAGATAATACTCGTTCTTGTTGTTGTCATTATAGACAACAAATGCCTGTCCATACTTCACATCCTGCGCCTGCATACCTTTTACAGATGCTGGTTTATCAAGGACTGTGGGAGTTATCCAGCCAGCAACCCATTTCTCGTAGGCTGAATAGTTGGGAGGACAGAAGCTCTCACCATTATAGCTGCCAGAGCACATCAGGTCAAAGGAACCCATTCCGAAATTTCCACCATAATTGGTATCATATAGGTCTGGATAACCCAAACAATGAGAGAACTCATGACAGAGAGTTCCGATACCGTCTACACGTTCCCTATAAGCAATAGGAGTATATTGCAAGGTAAGTTCTGGTCCGCATGCGTATGTGTTCACCGTTACATTATTGTCCTTGCTTACATATGAGCCGTTGTTTCCATATTGCAACTTCGACTCATGAGGCCAGATTGTATTTTCGTCACCACCAGCAGCCTGTCCGAGTCCTGCAAAGAGGACATATACTTGCTCCACATACCCATCGCCATCCCAATCGTAGTCAGCAAAGTTGACATCCGGATCTGCCAAACGACAGGCATCGTACACCATATCACGAGGGCGGACATCATGTGATTCTCCTGAAGGTGCGCCATAGTAAGCATATTCATGATTGAGTGTATAAGGTCCTACCACATCAAAGTCCAGTTCAAACTGTCCGTTACTCTGTGCTAAGAAATAATCCTTCACACTGCCCACAAAGCCGAGCGAAGTATTATATCCAGTCTCATTTGCCATTCTGTCATACATCTTCTGGTTATGTCCAAACTTGAATTTCTTATCCTTATACTGCACAAGGATGATAAGACCTTTCTTCTTTCCTGTATAAGAACCATTGGTTTGACCCAAACTCTTTTTCGCAGACATACGACGAGCTTTCGCCATACGCTCAATACGGTCTTGATTGGCCTTGGCACGCAACTGACTCGCACGTAGCTGCAGAGCCTTGGCATCAACTCTTACATAACGCTTGCTTTCGCTGTCCAGATTATAGCTAACGCCTTCAGCATCCACCCAGTAACTGCAGAATTCATCACCACGAAGTTCCACCCTTTTCTGAGTTCCATCAGCCAAGGTAACCATACGCCAGACTCCCTTTTTGGCAGGTACCGCTTGGGCAGAAAGAGCCACAAAGCCCAGCAGGGAAGCAAGCATCAGTAGTTTCACATTTCTTTTCATCATCATATTTCTTTTGTTCTAAAAGCTGTTTAGAAAAAACAAGGCTCCAGAAAACCATTCAAGTTATCTGGAGCCTCAACTCATATCGTGTTTTTGTTTATGGAAAAACGCCTGTATTACTTAGCCCAAACTCCAAGTTTAGCCACAAACATCTTGTGCGCTTTGGCAGAAATCACAGCGGAGTGATGTGCTGCAGCCTTCTTTGCCTTGGCAAATGCAGCATGAACCTTAGCCTCGCCCTCACCAGTTACCTCGAAGGTATCTGACTCGAACGCATAAGGATTGTCAGAAGCATCTGTATAGATATTAAAGAAGGTATAGAGCTTCTTGCTGCTGTCATACTTAGAAATGAATCCCTTGCTTGCAAAGAACTTACCATTATCAGAATCAGCACCAAAGTAAGTCACAATATCAGTTACCAAGATGGCTGTACCATCATCGAGAGCAAGACCTGTCTCCTGTGTATCTACTGTGATTGTACCATCCTCTGCAACAGTAAACTCTAATGGAGTTTTATCGTCAGCAAAAGGAGTAATGCGGAACTTGGTAGGATCGCTACCACTCTGAGAGAGTACACCCTCGGTAACAACAGGCTTACCCATGAGTACACCTGGATCTTTTTTGAAGAGAATAGAACCATAACTCTTTGCACCCACAGTCACTGTACCGGCAGCAACGTCATTCCAAACCTCGGCAGCATCCTTGCTTGACTTGAGTGAGAGATTCAGAACATCTGAGCCTACAGCCTCGTCGTTAGCATTGTACAAAACCATCACGAGCACATACTTGCCAGTCTCATCGAAAGGAACCTGAACATCACCAGAAGCTGATACTTCCTTAGAAGCCACACTGCCGTCAATAATTCCGCTTACAGTAGCATTCAAGTCGCTGCTTGCAGAAACAAGAGCATACTTCACCTTGGCAACATCATTGCTCAAAGTCATGGTTACCTGTGCGAAATCATTATCATTGGCATCGGTAAAACGTCCCTTATAGGCTGCCTCGACTCTGTAATCAGCGATAACGTTTCCTGGTAAGGCTACAGAGAACAAACCATTGGTACCTCCATAATACATTTTTTCACCCATAATCAACAGCAACGATTTTGCAGGCATGGTGATTACACCCTTCTCCAGTTTACCAAATAATTCAGGTTTAGCAGTTTTGATTTTGTCAAGCGTAACACCCTGACTTAAATAGTTAGCAACAAAACTTGTTGCAGTAACAGCACCTAATCCAAGGTCAACACCAGTCTCACATGGCTCAAAATATACATAGTCGGGATCAGTAGCATTGATAACCCAATAATGGTCAGCACCATCATAGGTTGCTTCATTTTCCTCAGCATATTCGTCAGCCCATGCCTTATAAGGATTAAGAATACGGTATTTTCCTTCTTCAACAACACTCTTCTGAATTTTCACATCAAAAGTAGGAGGATCTATTCCTAAGAGAGAAGAAATTGCATCATCACGGAAGGCACCTGTTGACTTATTGGTATTAATGTCCATCCACTCTGTGGCACCAGCCTCAAAGGTAAATGAGCCAATACCATATGTTGTGTCATAGTCCTCATTGGCAACGCTGATGGTACCGCCATTATATGTACCATACTGCAAATCCTCAGGATTGTAGGTAATGGTGATAGGAGCCTCAGCCTCACCATCAGCAAATGTCACATGGTTAGGCACGCTGAAAATACTTCCCTCATCTGGAGTATAGTTCAAAAGAACGGTCAGTTCTCCCTTTGTCTCTACACGATGAAGTGTAACAACAAAGCTTGAGTTGCTCTTGCTCAACTCTATCTTCGACTGCTGGGTATTGCTGAAATACACTTCGTTGGCAACCTTAGGTGCACCCGTGTAGTCGTAGTCGCTGGTACATGAGCTGATGGCTAATGCCACCAAACTCACGAGTACCATATATGAAAATCTTAATATATTTTTCATAATTATGTTTGTTTATCTGTTAGTTCGTAAAACTATTGTTCTTTCCAGATTGTATATACATCTGATGGATCAGGGTTGTTCATACCTCTTACAGCCTGGTTGTTATTACCCTCGGAAGAAAGGAGAACCAAGTTCATCCATGCTGGGCGACCATTGGTGTTGAGACGAGTTAGGTCGTACCAATTGGTACCTGGGTAACCACGGGTTACAGAGTAGTTCAAACGCTTGATGTCAAAGAATGTCTGACCTTCGCCCCAAAGTTCTACACGTTTTTGAAAAACGATTTCTTCTACAACGTCATCTGTAGATGTTGCGTTACATGTGTAGTTAGGATCACGATAAGTCTTCATGAACGATTCTACGAGTTCCTTGCCCTTGGCAGGGTTGGTGTGGGCAGTTGCCTCGGCTTCGATGAAGTACATCTCCTCGACGCGCATCAAAGGATAAGCAGATGCTGCACCGATGTTAGGGTCGCTAATGTTACCCTCGTTAGGACGGAACTTGACGGATGAATATGCTGGCATGCGGTCTACCAAGCATGTTCCATCGCTTTCCTTCTTAGTTGCTTCGGGTATCTGAATAACCTTGTCGGCCAATTCTGAGCCTTCAGGAGCCTTGAATTCCAACTTGCGGAAGTCGGTGTCGCTGATACGCTCATACATTCTTTTGTCTATCTCATTGTAGTCGTTGTTTGCCTCACCATAGCCTACATAACCATAAGTGGTCTGGTTGCTCAACCACGATGTCCAGTTGACGATACCTGTCTTTACTGTTGAGTTTTCAGAAGTTTGCTGTGAACCCCACATCCACTTAGAGATATCATTGAAACCTGTCTTATAGTTGGTGCAATCATACTCTGTCATAGGGGTGACCTTGGCTGTATTGATGGCCTTACGAGCATACTCGGCAGCTTTCTCATAGTTCTCGTTCCACATATAGAGACGAGCCTTCAGACCATATACACAAGCCAAGTCTGGCAACACCTTGCTACGAGTGTCGGTCAAGTTGACAATATACTGTTCGGCTTTGTCCAGGTCGCTCTCGATAAAGTTGAACATCTCCTCATGAGTGGCACGTGGGTTATTGAGTGCATCGGCCTGGTTCATCTCGGCTGTTACGATAGGCACGGTAAGTCCCTTTACGTCGTTGCCCTCAGCATTGATGCTACTCACTTTGTCGTTAGGCAAGAACTCGTACATACGAGCCATGTCAAGATAACACATGGCACGGAAAGCAAGGCCTGCACCAAGATAACCCAGCTGTTGGTCGGTGGCATTATCTGGGTTCACGGCACCTATCATGTTGTTGCAAGCCAATACCTGCTGATAGTAATAGGTGTTGACAAACTGTGAGAATACATAGCCATCACCCTGATACTTGTCTTGTGCCCAATACTTGAAGTGAATGGTATAGTTCTGCGAAGACTGCAATAAGTCGCCTGTCATCAAGTCGCGAATGTATATACAAGCGCCATAACCAAATGGGAAGTGCCAACCATTGCTATAAACTGTATTAAGGAACGAAGGCATTGCCATCAAGAAAGACTCTGCCGAAGAAGGAGAGTTCTGAATCTGGCCTTCAGTTGCAATATTTGTAGGTTCTGTTTGCTCCATACAGCCTGTGAACGATGTCATGCAGACACCGGCAACCAAGAGGCTAACTACGGAGCGATATATTTTCTTTTTATCCATTGTGTTCTATTCTTTAGTCTGGTTATAACTGAATTAGAATGTAACTGTGATACCACCCGATACGGTACGAATAGAGCGATAGTTCAAGTTACTGCTGCCACCAGTGATGCTCTGACGTGGGTCGAGGCCCTGGCGCTTAGACCATGTCCATACATTGTCGGCCACTACGTAGACACGTACCTTCTGCAAGCCTATAGTCTGCATCCACTGACTTGGGAGAGTATAACCCAAGGTGAGGTTAGACAAGGTGAGGTAAGAAGCGTTGGTCAAGAAACGGTCTGAACCTGAATTCATGTATGAGTCGTTGAACTGCCAACGAGGAATGTTGGATGTTGTATTCTCTGGTGTCCAAGCCTTCTCCATATCTACGTGAATGGCAGTACCGGCGTTGCAGCCCATCAAGCCAGCGTAAGAGCTATCGTATACCTGACCACCAATCTGATACTGGAAGTCCATAGAGAAGTCGAGACCCTTCCAAGCTACACTTGTACCGAAACCTCCATATACGTCAGGCAATACATCTCCGCACATATAATAGTCGCCATCATTGTAAGTAGAAGCCTTTTCTTGACCAACAACCTTGCGGTGCTTGGTGCCTGAATAGTTGGCGTCTACCTTTTCGCCAGCATTGTTGTAATATACATCGTTCTGGTTATCATCCTTCTCGTACACGTTCTTGTAGAAGAGTGAAAGACCTGTCTCAGGGTCTACACCAGCATACTTCTTGGTGTAGTATGTAAAGCGTGAGTGACCCTCCTGGAAAAAGTAAGAACCATTCTGGTAACCCAAACCAATACCATCATACCAACGCTGCTTGGCAGAGCTAGAAAGCTTGGTAATCTCGTTGTGGTTAGATGTCAAGTTGACGTAAACGTTCCAAGTCAAATCCTTGGTACGGATAATGTCACCATGCAAGTCGATTTCAACACCACGGTTTACCATGTTTCCTACGTTGTCGAAGTAACTGTTCCATCCGTAAGATACAGGCAAGTAAACACGTGAAAGCATATCGGAAGTCTTGTTGCTATAATATTCGATGCTACCCCAGATGCGATTCTTTAGCAAAGAGAAATCTACACCGATGTTGAACTTACCGTTCTTCTCCCATGAGATGTTAGGGTTACCCAAAGAAGAAGGAGTCAAAGATACGTCATTGTTAGAGTTGACGATGTTGAAATACTTGGTATACATATAGCTACCAATGCCGTCGTTACCATTCTCACCATAAGAAGCCTTCAACTTCAATTCGTCAATCCAATTAACCTTGAACCAAGACTCCTTATGAAGGTTCCAACCTGCACCAAATGACCAGAAAGTACCCCACCAGTTGTCCTTAGCAAAACGAGAAGAAGCCTGACGCATAACAGATACACTACCAAAGTAACGAGAATCGTAGTTATACATGGCACGGCTCAGCCAAGACTCGGTGTTATACTCACTCATAGAAGAGTTACCAGAGCCCATTACTACGGCACCTGCCAATTCCTTATTGTCTACAGAGAACTGGTTGTTCTTGTTGGCTGTTAATGAGTAACCGTAAACGCGATAATACTCGTGACCCAGCATCACTTCGATATCGTGCTTGCCATATACCTGATGCCAGTTGATACGTTGCTGATAGTTGTAAGACCATGTGCGATCGTGGCCTTTGTATACTTGTCCGTTAGATTTAGAATACTGACCAAAGTAAGGGTTAAAGGTCAATGTAGCACGATCTTCGTTGAGATATACATTGTTGATAGAAGTAAACTTGAATCCGTAAGGCAACTGAATCTCTGCAAAGCCTGTACCATTGAAGGTGTTACCCTCGTCATTATTGGTGTTCAGTCTTGCGTCTGAGATAGGGTTGGCACCACCAGTGTAGGCACGGAATGGAGTCATCTTACCACTACCATAGTCGTAAGCCACCATGCGAGAAGTCTTGTCGTAGATGAGTTGCTTGTTCTCATCACGCATATACATAGGGTATATTGGGGCTATGTTGACAAATGTAAATACGTTACCATTAGATGATTCGCCTTCGTCGGAAAGTGCGTTGCTGTTGAAGTGACCGTAGCTCATGTTGGCACCTACCTTCAACCATTTGTTGATTTGATAGTCAGCCTTCAAACGACCGGTGAAACGGCGGTAGTTGGAAGCTGCAGTGATACCATCGTTGCTCAAGTAGTTGACAGAACCATAGAATGTACCTCTGTCAGAAGCACCTGTGGCTGTAACAGTATACTCTTGACGAAGGCTGTTGTTGTAGATTTCATCCACCCAGTCGTCTGGAGTCAAGTAATAAGTTGTACCATTCATGGTAGAGTAGGCACCAAGGGTCGCATTAGGGTTGAGCTTGCCGTTGGTACCAATGAGCTGCTGTCCCTCTGGGATAGTATACACATTGTAACCCAAGCCAAAAGAGGTGTTGGTAATCATGTTGTCATTGGCCCATTTCCATGCCTGGTCGTCTGTATAATTCCAAGCACTTTTTGCATAGTTGTTAAGAGCCTTGTACCACATCTCGTAGTAAGCAGCAGGGCTCTTGATAGTCTTGTACTCAGGAGTAGCCTTAGAGTTTGAACCCCACTTGGCATCTACGGTAAGAGTACCCTTTGTGCCTTTCTGTCCGCTTTTGGTTGTAATCAAGATAACACCGTTACCACCACGGGCACCATAAAGAGCTGTAGAAGAAGCATCCTTCAGCACTGTCATGCTTTCTACGTCGGCAGGGTTGATGTCGTTGAGAGAACCACCGTATGGTGAACCATCCAATACGATAAGAGGATCGTTGCCCGCATTGATAGAGTTGAAACCACGGATACGGATAGTAGGAGTGGAACCAGGCTGACCACTAGATGTGTAAATCTGCACACCTGCAGCCTTACCCTTCAAAGCATCTACAGCATTGGTTACCTGAACCTTACCAATCTCTTCTGCGCCTACAATGGCAGCAGAACCAGTAAAGGCACTCTTTTTCTGAGTACCATAGGCAACAACCATTACCTCATCAAGAGCGTGGTTGTCTGGATCCAATACAATCTTCATGTTCTTTGCGGCCTTGACGGTCTTGGTGACCATGCCGATGTACGATACCTCCAACTTCGCGTTGGCTGATACGTTCAGTGAGAAGTTACCATCAATGTTGGTAACAGTACCGGTATTGGTGCCTACCACCTTGATGCTGGCGCCGATAACTGGCGAGCCATCTTCGGAAGAGGTGACCGTTCCGGAAACTTGAGTTTGTGCCAAAGCCATTCCTATGCTAAGGAACAGGCAGGCGATAAACGTCATGAGTCTTTTTTCCATAAATCTCTCTCTTTTTTTTAAAATGAATGTATAAAGTTTATTCTTTTCTCATATCTTTGTCTCCACCTCGTGCCCCGAGGTGGAAAAAACTATGCTATTTTATATATAAAATCTCTCTCGTTTCAGTACAATATTTAACAATTATAGTGTAACGGCTGCAAAATTATATAAAATTTAGTTATTCACCAAATATTTCTTGCAAAAAGTTGCATTTTTAACCATTAAAGTCACAAAAGTCTAAAAAAACCGCTTTTTTACTTATCATTTATAAGCACATTTTGCCATTTCTGTGGTTTTAGGTAGCATTCTTTAACTTATTATGTCAGGATGAGCCTCGCTCGGCTCATAACTTCTATTCATGATGTCTTAACTTAAGTTTGTTAGTTCCGCACGCCCTGAAGGGAGCTTTTGAGTCGCCCATACTTGATCTACATGCGAAACTTGAACTGTTCATAATTGGATAACGCAAATACCCTTCACCCTTCATCTTTTCCTTGAAATCCCCTGTGTTTATCGGGGATTCAGAGGGAGAAGGGTGCAAGTCAACCCTTCATCACCCTTCATCACCCTTCAACTTTTTGCCATTTTCAGATTTCGGTTTACAACTGATAGAGTCGTGCTCATGCTTCTATTAAGCCCAGCCTGAGTCGTCTATTATGACCAACCTGAGTCGTCTATTATGACCAATCCGAGCCTTCTATTATGCCCAGTCCAGGTCTTCTATTAAGCCCCAGTTTAGGCTTCTATGATGCTTGCTATGGTTTCTATGGTTCCGCGCATTAATCTATACTTTCGCTTTCAGCAGTTTCATCTCCTCTGCCGTCAGCCCCGTCACATCTATGACTGTTGCTTCATCCATTCCCATTGCCAGCATCTTCTTTGCAATCTCAAGACTTCGCTGGTTCATACCTTCTTCCTTACCCTCTTTTTTACCTTTCTGGTAACTGTCATCCAAAAGAGTTCTTTCAATACTTACGGAATCCCAGAATTTGTCGTAGGCACGGAGTTCGGCATCTGTGAAGCCGGAAATCTCCAACTCCTCTACGGCTTTTCCTATCTCTGGGTCATTAAGTAGATCGGCAGGAATCTCCTTCGTATTGGAATTGATTTCCGTGAGGAAACGGAGCCACAAGACCATCATGCGCTTGTCGGCAATGGAATGAGGAGTGAACTTAGGGAGTTCTATGAAGGTGAAATGCAAGCCCTCTATTACCTTGTTGCTGTCCTTATCGTGCACGATGCGGTAGTTGTGAATGAAATCCGGAGTATCATGTGCAAAAATATCATTTATCAGGTTGAGAGAATACACAGGTTGGAGTTCGCTGTATTTTCCTCCCTTTTTAGCCTGACTCACATAGAGTTTGGATGCATTGAACAGTACTCGCTGCTGGAAAGCGTCAGACCATTCCATCTGCATTTCCACGCAGAACTTCCTGCCTCTGGCATCGGTGCAGAGTACATCCACTATGGTGTTCTTGCCCCCTTCGAGCTGGGGCACAAGTTCTGTTGGCAGATACTCTATCTCGTGTATCTGCTCCTCGTCGCTGAGTGGCAACAGGGCGTTCAGAAGGCTGATCAGTCTTGCAGGATGATTGCCGAATATCTTCTTGAACGTAAGGTCTGCCTTAGGGTCTAAGTACTTCATAACCATCTGTTTTAAAATCTATAACGCAAAGTTACGACTTTATCTTCATATCTGCAAAAAAAAATGAGAAAATATGAAGGGTGATGAAGGGTAATGAAGGGCGAAATTGTGCCATTCAGCCCCTGAAACCCCGATAAACACTGGGGATTCCGAGGGATAGATGAAGGGTGAAGGGTATTTGCGTAATTCATTTTTAAAAAAACGGATACAGACAAAATGCCTACTTGTGGCACAATAGTGCCCAGCAAGGAGCACAATAGTGCCCTTTGATGAGCAATGATACAGAAAGGGAAATCTATCTTTCGCTCCCACGTTTCTCTGTCTCGCTCCCACGTTTTTCTGTTTCGCTCCCACAAACGTCAGATGCGCTCAGAGAAAGCTACTCTGCTGCCGTGCCCATGGGGTGACAAACATTTATATATACTGCTCAAGTTTCGCAAGTTTTGCCCCACACGCCCTGAAAGGGCAGAAGCTCCTAGCCCAGGGCATCGCCCTGGGTAATTACGGACGCAAACCTGTCGCCCTGTAAGGGCAAAAGCTTTAAAATACCGGGCAATTTATAAGGCTGTTGCCCTTACAGGGCGCATTGCTGACTGCCATTAATACCCAGGGCGCTGCCCTGGGCTAAGAGCTTCTGCCCCTTCAGGGCGTATTGAGTAATTTCAGCCGTACAGTTCGAACGTTTTCAGGAGTTGATGGTTGGCATCGGCAAGTTGTGGGTCGAAGAGGCTCTTTATGTAAATCATCGTGGTGGAGGTGCTGGTGTGACCCAAAGCCTTGGAGATAAGTTGTACATCGAGGTCGTGCTGATAGGCAATGCTCGCCCAAGTATGTCTCACCACATAGGAGGAAAGGGGCTGGCTGGCAGAGATGCGCTTCGACAGGCACGACAGGTTGTAGTTGTAGCGGCGAAGCTGGTTTTGGTATTGCCCATGTGCCAATGCTGCTTCGGGAGAATTGATGATGGGAAAAACATACGGAGTATTGCTGTAAGACTCATACTTTCTGATGATCTCGCTCATACACGGTTCTATCGCCACCACTATCTCCTGTCCGGTTTTGTGACGGGCATAGTGAAATCTTCCGTCTCTGATTTGCTCCTTTCGCAGATAGGCAATATCAACGAAAGGCATTCCCATGGCATAAAAACTGAAAAGGAATATGTCGCGGGCGAAAGCAAGCGATGGCTTGTCATCGAGATTGAGGCTGCTCAGCCGCAGAATGTCCTCTTCCTGTGCACTGCGCTTGCGAGTATGTTCCTTCCCGGTGAACACTTTGCGGAAGGGTTGCGTGTCGGCAGTCATCTGCAAGGCTACACCTCTATTATATAAGGTACGCAAGGAACGCATATAGCACGAAATGGTGTTCATGCACAATCCCCGGTCTATAAGCCATCGCTGATAACGTTCCATTTCCTGCGGCAACATGTCAGCCAGCGTCCAGTCGTCTCTATTCCAGAAGAGAGTCAGCGAGTTGGCTGCGGTGCGATAGTTGGCTGCGGTCTTATAGCATTTTCGTGCCATAGCGCACTCTATCTCCTTACTGATGAAGTTCCAAGCAGGCTCTTCTTTGGAATTAGTTTTGTTCTCTGCACGATGCTTCCTACCTGTCAGGTGAAAGCCAAATTCTAACTTAAAATATACCATACTATAAAATCTTTTAGGGTTTATCTTTTGTCACTCAACTTTCGCAACTTCAGAAGTCAGAGCAGTTAAGGGAAGTGTTCACTCCCTATAGTCGTTAGAAAAGTTAAGTGACAACAGTCTTGGAGGGAATGATTAATGTTTAATTTTATGTCCACAAAAGCTATTGTCTTAACTCCTTAACTTCCCGATTAGCACATAGTTTTTTCCACCTCGGGGCACGAGGTGGAGACAAAGATATGAGAAAAGAATAAACTTTATACATTCATTTTAAAAAAAAGAGAGAGATTTATGGAAAAAAGACTCATGACGTTTATCGCCTGCCTGTTCCTTAGCATAGGAATGGCTTTGGCACAAACTCAAGTTTCCGGAACGGTCACCTCTTCCGAAGATGGCTCGCCAGTTATCGGCGCCAGCATCAAGGTGGTAGGCACCAATACCGGTACTGTTACCAACATTGATGGTAACTTCTCACTGAACGTATCAGCCAACGCGAAGTTGGAGGTATCGTACATCGGCATGGTCACCAAGACCGTCAAGGCCGCAAAGAACATGAAGATTGTATTGGATACTGACAACCATTCTTTGGATGAAGTCATGGTTGTTGCCTATGGTACAGCCAAGAAGAGCGCCTTTACAGGTTCGGCTGCTGTAGTAGGTTCTGAGGAACTTTCCAAGAAAGTTACCACTAACGTAGCTGATGCTTTGGTTGGTTCGGTATCTGGTTTGCAGATGCGTGGTAGTTCTGGTCAGCCAGGTGCAAGCCAGGGTAGCATCAACATTCGTGGTATCGCTTCTATGTATGCTGCTACAGACCCATTGATCATTGTCGATGGTGCTCCTTATTCAGCAAGTCTTTCTAATATCCCTACCGACGATATCGAGTCGGTTACAGTATTGAAGGATGCTGCTTCTGCTGCTCTTTATGGTGCACGTGGTGCTGCTGGTGTTATCATTGTGACAACCAAGAAGGGTGCCAATAATTCAGAAGGCAAGATTAATGTCGACATGAAGTGGGGTTCCAACTCTCGTGCCATTCCTGAGTATGATGTCATCACAGACCCTGGTCAGTATTACGAGGCTGTGTACTCAGAATATTACAACAAATATTACTATGCTGATGGATTGAGTGCCAGCGCTGCCAATGTAAAGGCAAACTCTGCTATGTTGAACAAATTGGCATACAATGTGTACAGCTATCCTGACACAGAGCAGCTCATTGGCTTGGACGGCAAGTTGAATCCTAATGCAACTTTAGGCCGCACCATCACAGGTGCCGGCGGTAAGTCATACTATGTAACACCTGACGACTGGACTGATGCTGTGTTCCAGAACTCTTTGCGTCAGGAATATAACGTAAACGCAAGTGGCGGTTCTGACCGTTCTTCTTATTATGCAAGCTTAGGTTACTTGAACGATGAGGGTATCATCAAGAACTCAAGCTTCGAGCGAATCACTGCTCGTTTGAAGGCAGACTATCAAATCAAGAAGTGGTTGAAAGTAGGTGCTAATATTGCATTTGTAAACTCTACACAGGAGGCAAACGCCAACTTAGGTACCAGCTTGAGCTTCACATCCAGCATGGCTCCTATTTATCCTTTGTATCTCCGTCAGATTGACGAAAATGGCAAAGTATATATCCCAACCGATGAGAGAGGCTTGCCTTTGTACGACTTGGGTTCATCTACATTAGGTATCAACCGTCCATTCAACAACAACTACAACCCTATTGCTTCCAACAACTATGACAAGAGCGAGAGCAAGGGTCATCAGTTGAATGGTACATTTACTGCAGACATCCAGATTACAGACTTCTTGAAGGCCAACTTGACCAGCACCATCATCTGGGGACAGACCAATGCGACAGGCTATGCCAACCCATTCTTCGGTTCTAAGGCGGGTGTGAACGGTTCGCTTTCTAAGTCTTCTACAGAAAGTTGGCGCCAGAACCACATACAGACTCTTACCTATTTCGACAACTTTGGCAAGCATGGTGTTACCGTGATGCTTGGTCACGAATACTACAAGATTAATAGTACCTATCTTGATGCCTTGGCTGAGGGTGGTTTCTCTCCAAGTATTCTGCAGATTAGTGCCTTTGCCAACAAGAAGGATGCAAGCGGCTATGAGTCAGCTTACAATGTAGAGGGTTTCTTCGGCAATGCTCAGTACAACTACGACAACAAGTATTTCGGCTCTTTCTCTTATCGTCGTGATGCTTCTTCACGCTTTGCCAAGGAGAACCGTTGGGGTAGCTTCTGGTCAGTAGGCGCTGCTTGGCTGATCAACAAGGAGGCATGGTTTAAAGCACCTTGGGTAGACGAGTTGAAGTTGAAGGCTTCTATCGGTCAGCAGGGTAACGATAACATCGGCAACTGGGCTTACACCGACCTCTATACCTTGTCTCAGGTTTCAGATACAGAGATGTCTGCATCTTTCGCACGCTTGGGTAATCCTAAGATTACTTGGGAGACTACTACCAACTTCAACATTGGTACAGAGTTCAGTTTCTTCAAAGGTCGACTGAGTGGTAGCTTCGACTTCTATACCAAGAAGACAACCGACTTGCTCTTCTGGTTGCGTGTACCAGAGTCACAGGGTACTCGTGGCTACTATAGCAATGTGGGCGACCTCCGCAACACGGGTGTTGAGCTGACCTTGACAGGTCACATTTTCCGCACTAAGGATTTCGACTGGTCAGTTACAGCAAACTTGGCACATAACAAGACCAAGATTTTGAAGCTTGACTCTACTTCAAAGAACCAATATGGCGGCTTCTCACAGGCAAGTGACATGAGCTACACCATGTATTGGTACAAGGAGGGTGGACCTCTCTACAATGGTTTCATGCCTAAGTATGCTGGCGTCAACGATAAGGGTGAGGCACTCTATTGGGTAGACGAGGATATCTCAGACAGTGAAATAACAGGTCGCCCCGGTCAGAAGTTGTCATACACTACAACTGATGTCAGCAAGGCCAGCAACTATGAGACAGGTTCTTTGTTGCCAAAGGTATCTGGCGGTCTTAGCACCACTGTTTCTTATAAGGGATTTGATGCTACATTCAGCTTCGACTACCAGATTGGAGGCAAGGTGTACGATATGAAGTATGCCGGTTTGATGAATCCTCTGACAGCCAACTCTACAGGTGGTGTGGCTATTCATAAGGACTATATCAAGTCATGGAGTCCTAACAATACCAGCAGCAACATTCCTCGCTGGCAGTATGGTGATGACAACAATCAGACATCTGACCGTTTCTTGACCAACGCAAGTTACTTCAACTTCCAGTCATTCACAGTAGGTTACACCTTCCCAAAGAACTTGATACCATACTTCTCTAAGATTCGCATTTACTGCTCTGGCGAGAACCTTGGTTTCATCTCAGCTCGCAAGGGCTTGGATCCACGCTACTCTTATGACGGTGTGACTGGCACAAGTTACTCACCTACACGTAATATCTCTGGTGGTATTCAATTGACGTTCTAAAAACATTAAAAGACGAAACAATGATGAAAATAAATAAAACAACATGTGTTGCTCTTGCATTGGCAGCTACTTCGTTCACCAGTTGTATCGAAGAAATTGACCCACAGAGCAGCACCGTAACCATAGACCAGGCAGCTTCGGCTCCCAACTCGTTCAACAAGTTCGTATCGGCTATAACAGCCGATATGAATGGTCGCCCAATGATGAACAGTGAATCCAAATTGAGTGCAAACAACTACGATTTTGGCTATCCTTCACAGATGATTCAGCGTGACCTTATGGGTCAGGACATCGCTTATCCTGCCACTGTCGCACCAGGATTTTTCACAGTCTGGTACAATTATTTCGATGTGTTGACACCACAATATTTGATGTGTCAAATTCCATGGTCTGTATATTATGCGTGGATTAAGAACTGTAATACTGTCATCAAGATGGGTGCAGGCAATCCTACAGAAGAGCAGAAGAGTGGCGTGGGTATCGCATACGCCATGCGCGCCTTCTTTTATGAGGATATGGCACAGATGTATGCCAACGAGACTTATACCAAGAATCCAGAGGCAGAGACCGTGCCTATCGTTTCTGATGACGAGAGCATCGACATGAACCACAACCCTCGTGCTACCAACGAGAAGATGTGGAACTTCATCATCTCCGACCTCGACAAGGCAGAGGAATATCTTGCTGGCTATGAGCGTCCGGACAAGACTACTCCTGATGTTTCTGTCGTTTATGGTCTGAAGGCCCGTGCGTACCTCGTAATGGGCAAATGGGACAAGGCAGAAGAATATGCCAAAAAGGCACAAGCAGGATATTCTGTGATGTCTTCTGCAGAATATACCGATCGTGAGACAGGTTTCAATACTCCTAACGAGGCATGGATGTTCTGCGTGACTTACAAGGATACAGACCCATGTATCAAACTCAACGATGCTGATACCTCTTGGGGTTCTCAGATGTCGCTTGAGATCAACCCAGACAAGGATGTCTCTGCCTGTGGCTATGCTGCCAATTATGGTGATGCCAAGTTGATAGACCGTCACCTCTATGAGACCATTCCTGCTACCGACTGTCGCAAGAAGTGCTTTGTTGACTTCTCTACCAACGACATGGAAGGTACGGAACTCGAGAATAAGTTGAAGGAATATTCTGACTATCCTACATGGCTTGAGTATTCTGCCGAAATGGCCAAGTGGCCAGGAACAGGTGGTCTGAGCTTGAAGTTCCGTACAGCCAATGGCGTGGAAGGACACAACAATACTGCCAAGGGCTTCCTCCAGTCTGTTCCATTGATGCGTGTTGAGGAAATGAAGCTTATCGAGGCAGAGGCTGCAGGTATGCAGGACGAGGCTCGTGGCAAGCAGTTGCTTGAGGCTTTTGCGAAGGCACGTGACCCACAATTCGTATATGGCAAGCACGTCAACGATAAGTATGGCAACAGCAGCAACTCCGGCTTCCAGAACGAGATTTGGTGGCAGCGTCGTGTAGAGCTTTGGGGCGAGGGCTTCGCTACTCTCGACATCAAGCGCTTTGGCAAGAGTGTGATTCGCAGCTATGCCGGAACAAACCACTGCGAGGAATCCCGTTGGAACACAACTGGTGTGCCACAATGGATGACCTTGATGATTGTGGAGAGTGAGGGTGCATACAATGCCGATTGTACTCAGAACCCGATGGTAACAACTCCTACAAGCGACTCACCAGAGTATGCATGGTAAAACTTTAGTTTAACAGATAAAAGAAAAGAATATGAAAAAATATATTTATGGACTGTTCTTTGCCCTCGTTTCGGTAGCTATGTTTACCGCCTGCTCTGAGGATGAAGGTTCCGACATCGGTTCTGACAGCCAAGCTAAAGCAACTCTTTATCAGTACACAGCCACAGAGCCTAATGATGCTGATATTGATACACAGATTCGTATCGCCACCAACAGCGCTACACAGAGTGCTTATCTGCTGGTAGAGAAAACTGCTGATTATGAAAGCCGTCTTACTCAACTGGGCGAGGAAGGCTATAAGGACTATGTTGTCGAGAATGGTGAGAAGATTGAAGGTGCAGAAGGTGCTGCCAATATTGACAAGACCATCAAGAGCCTTAGTGGTGACAACACTATCGCCGTGGTTGCTGTAGGTGGTGGAAAGTCATTGGCAACAGTACAGTTTACTGCCAACAGTTGGACTACCGTTGCCGAGGGTACTTACAACTTCAACGGTGTCGGTGCTCAGTTGTTTGGTGCTTCCAAACCAGCCACCTTGCAGGTAAATGACGCCAACCCTAAGTCATTCCGTTTCAAGAACTTCTGGGGAACAGGCAAGCACATGACCTTTAATCTTACAGACAAAAAGGGAACAGACAGCAATGGACTTACCATCACCCAACTTGTAGTTCCTGAGCAGGCTACTCCATATACTTATCCTAACTACGGAACAATCTATTATGCAGATGGTCTCACTCGCCAGTCGGTAAACTCACCCAGCTTCATGTACGATAACTATTACTGCATGATTTTGATGCAGTGGTATGTAAGTGCAAGTAACTTGGGGCAGATTACGAACTACGATACATTCGAGCCCAACGAGTAAACAAAAAGTTTATTATATTCTATAGAGAATGGCGAAGCCACAAGTGCTTCGCCATTCTTGTTTAGAGTCAGTTTTATCCCTAAATAAATTTATATAATATGAGAAAGACTCTTACACTTTTTATCGCATCTCTGCTCGCTCTGCCAAGTCTCGCTGACGACCGAAGCGAACAGGAAATGCAGACAATAGCGCTGCAGGCTCTCTGCTCCTCAAATATTCAGAGAGATGGAGCCAAGAAGGCAGCAGCCAAAATTGCCGTTGAGAAATATCAGTCATTAGCCATGGTCAATGTCTATGGAATCAAGGGTAAAGGTGTTGTTTTTGTCAGCAAAGATGACGACATGGAGCCTGTACTTGGAATTTCTGATGAAGATTTTGATGTAAATAATATGCCTTGTGGCATGAAGTGGTGGCTAAATACTGCCAACAAATCACTTGAAAGGATGAAAGCCAAAGGTATTACTTACCGAGCTAACCCAATGACAGTAAGTGGACGCCCCACCTATTTCATCAAGACCTACTGGAATCAGGGGACACCCTTCAACAATCTTTGTCCTCAGATTAATGGCAGCGCCGCCCCAACAGGTTGTATTGCTACTGCCATGGCGCAGATTATGAAGTACAAAAAATATCCTGCTACAAGTAAGGGTACAGGCATATATTCCGTAACTACGTATAAAGATAAAAACGACAAAGAGGGCACTACTAAGTGGTATAAGCGAGAACTGGGACATACTTATCAATGGACAGCTATGCTGTCAAGCCATGGAATGATGTCCGAAGACGAGAATGATGCTGTTGCCACACTGATGGCTGATGCTGGTGCTGCCAGTCAAATGAATTATCAGGCTAATGGCAGTGGTACTATAGAATGGTATGCTGCCAAGGGATTTGCCGAGAACTTCAGATATGACTCCTTGGCTATCAGTTGTCTGCAGCGTGACTTCTATACCGATGCGGAATGGATGGAAATGGTACGTAAAGAAATGGAAGCCAAAGAGCCTGTGCTCTATTGCGGTAGTGATGCAAATGAAGGTGGTCATGCCTTCTTGCTCGACGGCATTCAGAGCGATGGTAAAGTACATGTCAACTGGGGATGGGGAAAGTCTGGAGACGGATGGTTTGATATTGATGTTCTGAAACCTAATATCACTGGGTTTACTGGAGAGGGCTTCAACATCGGTCAAAGTATGGTTTGTGGCTTCAAGACACAGGAGACTCCAAGCGCTGATGAGGAAAACATTTCGCAATGGGTAACAGACGGATATAGTTTCTATATCAGCGACAACGAACTGCACGTCAAACTGACAAACGCCTATAATTACAGCCACCGCGTGTTCGAGGGTAGATTAGACATCGTGTTACAGGACATGGGTGACAACAGTAGCAAGCTCTATACTGATCCTATTTTCGAGACGGATACAGAAACTCCTTATGTAGATATGTTGAGTGGTTTTAATTACGGTGACAAAGATCATCCTGAAGTTGACTTCAATCTGAGTCAGGAGCCTGAGTTAAAGAATATTTCTGCAGGTACCTATAAGCTGTTTGTTGGCTCTAAGTCGACAAAAGAAAATGCCTATCAATGCTTGCGCAGCGTAGGTGGCACCATCATGTACACACTTGCCGTTGCTGCCGATGGCACGATGACATTAGCACAGGATGGCACTTCTGCTATCTCTGCCGTTACTGTAAAGCACAACATCTCTGCTCCTTATACCTATATATATAATATGCAAGGTCAGGAGGTGTATAAGTCGAAAACACAGGACTTCAGTCTCGATGAAGTTCCTGCTCACGGCGTATTGATTGTGAAGCAAGGCGACACAACAAGAAAGGTTGTGAAGTAAAACACTCTTCTATCATTCATCATTCATTAAAGACATTGCCCACCCATGGTTACTTACCGTACCAAGGGTGGGCATATCTTCTTATCTTCCTCTGCCTCAAATATTTTCCAATAAATTCCTTGCATCTTTCGGAAGAAAAGTGTAATTTTGCATAAGATTAGCTGCATCTCAGCATAATATTCAAGCAAGCTTGATATTCTGCATTCGATTTGCATAATCTTTGCAATCGAGAAAAGTAGAACACTTTAAATAAGGAGGTAAATATGGATTTATTTGATAGCAAAAGACAAGAAAGATTAGAGGCTGCAAGAAAGGCTTCTGTTGCCAGCAAAGAAGCGGCAAGAAAATTCCTCATTGAGGCAGGAATTTTGTTGCCTAACGGAGAAGTTGCACCACATTTGCGATAGGAATATCGCAGAATAAATCATCGGATAACGATTTTACGTACTTCGCCATTGGCGTAACGTACGATGCAGACTCCGGAACGAGGACCATCGAGGCGGGTTCCATTGAGCGAGTAATAAGCCACGATGCCATTCTCCTCGCCCGTCACGATGTCATGAATGCCTGAATCGATGATTGGGTCTACCACCTTCACCTCATCGAGGAAGAAACGCTTCTTTTCGGCCTTGAAGGTAACCTTTACTGTGCCTGTAGCTGTGATGTTGACACCAAACTGAGACCAGGAACCTTTCGGTATTCTAACGGAAGTCTTCGACAACGTGCCATTGTTGACAGAAAGAGTTAGGGAGGTGGCGTCATTAGTGCCGTCCCACCCTCCTGCCTTGAATGACAGATAAGCAGAGCCATTGACAGTAAAGGCGGGAGTCGTGATATTTCCGGCTATGTTACTGGTACCCAATCGTACACATCCGTCTCCTGAATAGATTTTGCCTGTACTGCTCCATCCTTGGTTGTCATATGCACTTGCAAAAGCTTCGCTCCCGGCAACACCGTTACCACTCCACTTGCCATCATTACCTCCTATTCCACCACACTTATTGAACGACTCGTAGAGCAAGACTGAGCCAGATGGGGTGACAGGAGTATCGGGATCGGTCTCTCCCCCACCACCACTACTACTGCGGTCTGCCTTGCTGAAGGTGAGCGAGGCTGTTCCGTCGGATGCCACACTGATGTCCTTGATATCCACATGCATATACTTGGTGCCGTCGCTATTCTTATTATATAAGGTGGCAGCAGGATTGGACTCGGCGGTAAGACTGTTGTTGGTGTTATAGGGATAAAGGTCGGAAGTAACGCCATAATCTGACGTAGACTTGCCTGCGCGGAAGATGGTTAAACGCTGATGGTCGTTATAATAAACATTTTTATTTTCATCATAGTAATTCCCCTTTGTATTGGGCATATTATTCCACCAGATATAGGCATCGTAGTCCACATGGGTGATCATCACACCTTCAGAAGGCAGATAAGCATCCCAACCTGTGTTTTGACGATTTTCCACGATGTAATATTCATCCTCGTGTGCCTTGTTTTTCAGCACATAGGCACTACCGCCCTCGCTGATGGCTTTCAGTCCTGCGACGTTGAGGTCTTCCTCGATAAGGGTAACATCCTGGAATGTTATCCAGCCACATTCATGCTTCTCGTAAGCCGAATAACCTGCAGGACATTTGCCGTCACCATTATAATTACCTGCACACATCAGATCGTAATCGCCCATTCCGAACCAACCTGAATAGCCGGTATCATATAAGTCAGGGAATCCCATGCAATGGGAGAACTCATGACAGAAAGTACCAATACCACCGAGTTTGCCACGACCATTCAACTCAGCACTGCAGGCATAGGTGTCAACCTTGACACCATTGAAGGAAAGAGACTTGCCATAATCGGATTCTGAAAGATAGTACATGTGTGGCCAAACAGTAGAAGTAGCACCGCCATCAGCCTCACCCATTCCAGCATAAAGCACAAACACCTGGTCTACTTCCCCATCGCCATCCCAGTCGTATTGAGAGAAATCGATGCCTTGAGTAGCTGCCCACTGACAAGCCTCAGCTACCATCTCACCGGCACGAAGGTCGTCGCCAGTATAAGCATCATTTCCTCCATAATAGGAACATGCGTTCTTCAGCTGACAGATGCCTACTACATCAAAGTCGAGCTCGAACTGTCCTGCACTCTGCGCCTTGAAGTAATCTTTCACGCTGCCCGTAAAACCATTATCGGTATAGTTCTCACCATTGATCACTTTCTTGTAAAGTGACAAGTTGTGACCACTCTGGAACTTGGAGTCAGTAAACTGTGCCAAGATGATCAGTCCCTTCTTCGTGCCTTGGAAAATACTGGCAGCATCAGCCTTTCGCCTCACTGCGCGACGGTTGTTGGCCTTGACTCTCCGTGCCACAGCCTTGCGACGAGAAGCCGAGAAGTGGGTATCAGAATAAACCTGGTAAGTTGCTGAAGCAGCATCATAGAGATAACGTGTTCCGTCCGCACTCTGGTAATAGTGCATGAACTCATCGCCAACCAACTGTACCTTGACCTGTGTACCATCAGAAAGCGAAATGGTGCGCCAGACTCCTGGCTTGGCGGGTACTGCCATTGCCGATAAGACAACAAAGAGCACAACCCATAGTGTAAACAACCTTTTCATCGTAAGTCTTTTCGTTGTGTTTTAGTAATTGAATGTTATAGAACTTCAGCAAGTTCAGAAGTTATAGAATTTGTGTAACCATCCGTTAAGTGACGCAAATTTACACATTTTATTTTCACCCCACAAGCTTTTCTGCATAATTCTTGAAAAAACCTATCGACTTTTCGCTAATGAGGAAGTTATCTTTCCCCAAAAAGACACTACATAGAAATGTGGGATAGAAAGAGAAAAGAAAAAAGTCCCGCATCATAAACATGACACGGGACTTTTGGGTGGATTATCCTATCCTACAGAGAACCCCAAGAAGGCTCTCTGATGGATAGAAGAAAGAATTTACTTGAGTGCGAACTTAATGGCAGAAACCTTACCATCGATGTCGGCTACGAGGTGATAAACACCTGCTATAGAGCCAGACAGGTTAAGGCTAACCTTATCGCCTGCATGTACAGGAGCGGCTATCTGCTGAGCCATCAGCTGACCGGCATTGCTGTAAACACGGAGCACTACCTTGTCGGCATTGACATGGAGAGTAACCTCACCATTCTCGTCGACCGTTACATCACCCTTGTTGCTGCCATCGGCCTCAACACCGTCGATGCCTGTGGTCTCAGATACTGTCAGAGAGATAACACCAGTTGAAGAAGCACCGTTGGCATCGGTAGCCACTACGTTGATGTTGGTCTTGCCTGCTGCCTTGGCTGCCAGGATGAATCCATCTTCCGACTTGAAGACAGTAGCTACAGATGCGTCCTCGACAGAAGCAGTGTAGGTCATCTTGTCGCCATCCACATCCTTGAAGAGCTCAGCGAAGTTGTACTGACCAGAGGTCTCGCCAACCTTCATAGCCAACTCTGTGGCACCTACGTACTCAGGAGCACGGTTGGTATGTTCTACATTGTAGTTGACAACAGCTGAGCTTACATTGCCAGACTTGTCCTTGGCATTAACAGCGAAAGAATGCTTTCCTGCAGTACCATAATCAGGAGCAAGAACGACACGGAGCTTTAAGCTGCCGCCAGCCTCAACAGAATAAGTACCATTGCTTTCAGAAATACCTTCCAGAGTACCGTCCTCATTCTCATAGCTCTCAACAGCAGCGATACCGTCTGCATCTTCCAGACTTACGGTGAAAGCCTCGCCCTCGGCATCAGCAACAGTTACATCAACAGCTGCCTTGCTTGCCTCAGGAACAGTGGTCTCACCTTCAGGAGCGGTGATGGTAGGAGCTGCATTCTTGTCGAGATAGATGTGATAGTTGTAGAGCTTGTTCATAGGATCATTGCTCTTCACTACGAGAGTAGCCTTATTGTTCTTAGAGAAGTAAGCGCTCTTGGCATTCACCTCGAACTGTACAGGAAGCGACTCGCCAGGAGCAATCTCACCTTCCTTCTTCTCGTTGAGCAACTTGATCCATGGCTCACCCTTCTCCTTCTCGATACAAGTCATGAAGTAACCGAAGGCACCATAGCTGTAAGCATTGTCGTAGAGTGTCTCTATGTCAACCCAGCCACCCAATGACTTCAAGTGTGCCATATAGCGATTGGTCTCCATATCTCCATCCTTGGTAGCCATCATGGCTGATGATTTGTAGCCGGCAGGATACTTCAATACGACATAGAAGGTATCGGCAGGATTGATGTAGATAGGGTTGTCAAACTCCAACATACGTGCAGCACCCTGGTAGCTGCCATCATCACGAGGTTCTTCCTTGTCAATATGAATCTTGCCATGACCGATGGTCTTCTCGGTAGCAGTAACATCATTGCCCAGAATAACAGAAGCCTCAATGTCCACATTCTCCAAGTCGCCTACAGTACCGACGAAATAGAGATGAGTAAGATTGAAACCTTCTGCAGGAGCCTCATAGCGAGTTGCTGCATAGAAGTTCTCATCCAGAGCAGTAGCACCCGTACCCATCAGGGCAGCCTGAGCATTTTCTACAGGGTTGAGTACTGGATAATAGAGCGCATTACCCTCATAGCCCTTAGGCAAGTCGTAGATGAACTTCTGATCGTCCTTCACCTTCTTCAAGCCAAGAGCCTTCACCATGCCCTTCTTGCCGGAAATCTTCTCTACACAGGTAGCCACGATATTCTTGGCTGCATCCTCAGAAGGATAAGAGATGACGTTATAGGCAGGAGCAGGATCGTTGCCGTCCTCATACTCATTGCCTGCATCACGACCAGATGGATCGAGACTCAATGAGTAAGTAAGCTTATACTCGCCTTCGTTCATCAGATTGACGGTAGAAGTGCCCTTATAGTCGGAAGCCACATTTGCAATATGCAACTCCTCTTGGTCGAAGGCCAAGACAGGAGCCTTTGTGATATTCAACTTGATGGTAGAGGTGTGTGTCTCCTCATTCAAGCCCTCTACAGTGAATACGAGAGGGAAATCCTTCTTATGTACTTTATATACAATATAAGGTGCGATTCTGAACTTCACGGTGTCGGTACCTACTACGATAGGAGCCATCATACCGCTCTGGTATGGAATCCATGCCTTGGCTGTAGCATCGTCAGAGAGAGCCAATGGACCTGGATCGATACCGTCATCGCCGCCATTGCTGCTTTGTGCAGCATAAACCTCAAGTTCACCTTCTGGAGCAGAAGGCTCAACATCAGGGTCATCAGAATCCGAGCCAGTAAACATCTCAGAAGCAACGTCTGTGATAGTGAATGCCTTGGTTCCCTTGTTGACTACATAGAATTCATAGTATGAAGGATCCATTGCGTTTTCATCTACAGGCTGCTCAACATTGATTATCTCAGGGAACTCAGCCTGAGCCTCACCAGTGATATTCAGCGTAACAGGAATCTTAACGCTTGCACGAGAAGGATCATTGGTGGTAACGTTCAACTCGTAGTCGTAAGTATCAGCCAACTGGTTAGCCTTCAACTCAACCGGCATTTCAACCTGTTCACCTGGAGCCACTACATAGTTCTTATAAGGAGTAAACTCGACGGTATTGCCGTCGGTGATATACATATCGGAAGGAGTAATACCGCGGGTACCGGTATTATCCATGATACCACAGAGTCCGAATACGCCCAACTGGAATCCATCAGGATCCACATTGTACTGGAACTTGAAGGAACCGTCCTTGCGGAGGATCACCTCGAAGTTCATACCCTGCATCATCGTATTGCCATAATTCTTATAGCTTACGATCACCTCGTCATCCTTAGCCTTGTAATATACACCATCAGAAGATGGAGTATTCATAGAGTGGTTACCCCAGAATGGGCAGATGATGTTGGTATAGAAGGTTTCTGTTGTTGGCAGACTTGCCGGTGGCTCAGGGAACTGCTTGTAATCCTCTACCGGTGCATCGAAAGATACGAAACCAGTATTGTAGATATACATCTCCTTGTACTTCTTGCCATAGAATGGGAACTCGAATGGAAGCTCCACCTTCTTGAAGTCTGTCTTGTCAATATAGTATGCATAAGGCATGTGCTCGGTATAGTCGTTGGTGATGTCTACCCACTTGTAAGGCACATCGAAGCCATCGAGCTTAGACTTGAACACATAGTCTACTGTAGACTTTCCTGTAGCCTCCAGGTCGGAAGCTGTATACCAAGAAGCAGGCTCAGCAGAGAACGTAAGGTTCTCATCGCCCTCGTTAGTTACCTGGATTGTCTTTTCTACGTTGGTACCATAAGGAGTTTCAACCTCCAGGCTCTCAGGATTACTCTTCCAGGTAGGATTACCAATCACCTCAGCCTTCAATGGGATTTCCTTGGTTGTACCGTCAGCGTATGTGATGACGAGCACATCTTCTACAGTACCCTTCTCGGCAGTAGGCAATGTTACTACGATATCCTTGCCCTGACCTGCAGGAACAGAGAATGCCGCATTCATTTCTTCTGCGAGAGTAAACTTGCCGTTCTTGACAGTTACGCTTCTCACGTTGAGAGCATCCTTACCATTGTTGCTCAACAAGACTGTGCGCTGCTGAGCAGAAGTACGGAATACCTTACCGAAATCTACACTGGTAGAATCGAGAGCAGCCTCAGCCTTCAGGTTATCGCCTACGATGTTGGCAGTCAACTTGACAGATGCACTTGGGTTGTTTGGGTCGTTGGTGATAACGGTGAGATAGTTGGTCAGAGGTCCTGCCACCAATTCATCGTTGGCTGCCAATGTTACCTTGATTTCCTTGCTTTCACCATTGCCTACATAGCCTTCAGTGCTTGACAGGCTCTTGATCATAGACTTGGCAGGAGCCACAATCTTGATGGCGCTACCTGTAACGATATCATAATAAGGAGCATCCAGACCACCATTGCTCTCCTGTACCTTGTTGGCATCAACAAATATACAAGGGTCGGCAGTAGCAATATCGCTGACACCTACGAAGTTGTGACCACCAGAGCCGAATACGCCTGCTGGATTATAATCATCGTAGTAAACCTCAACACTTCCGTCAGGGCAAAGAGCCATGTGGAAGCTGATAGTAGTTGTTTCACCGGCACCATTGGTTGCAGGAGTTACCACATCCTTGAACTTGATATAGAGTTTACCGTTCTTATGACCATAGGTAATCTTACTGTTGGCACCCATGTCCATCCAGCCAGAGTTGGTATAAGCCGAAATATAGCCCAATCCCTGTACACAATCGCCGGTAGGAACCATACAAGAGATACGGCCATCCGCCTGCTGCATGGAGACACCACCATAAGAAGATACGTAAATCTGCTCGTAGTCCTTGCCATAGAATGGGAACTTGAAGCCCACCTTGATAGGACCCGACTGCCAGTTGTCGTTGGTAAACTGAGAGGTGATGTCCTTCTCATCAGCCAACTCTGGGGCTGGCTCATACTCGAATGATTCATCGCCGGCAACATTAGAGATGGTAGTATAACCAAACTTATGTACTTTGGCAGTAGAACCTACTATCTTCTCGGAAGAGAACTTAGGGAAGACATACTGCAAAGGATAGTTACCCGTGTTCTTGATAGTGATGGTAGCAGTCTTATCCTCACCGCCTACCTTCAAGTCGCCAGCTTCGTAAGACTCAGGAGTTACACTCTGCTTGGCAGGAACTGAAGCGACACCGCGAACCAGGAATGAATACTGCTGACCATTCTTATCGGTCAGGGTAATGGTACTGCTGAAGTTGCCCTCCTTGGTAGGAGCGAACGTCACAGGCAACGTACCGGTAGAGCGGGCTGCAATATTATTGGCACCCTTTGACACATTGAACTGATCGGATGAAGACTTCAAGTTCTTTGGAGCCTGGAGCTGTCCATATTTACCACCGAATACACCATAACCGCTATTGGTCAACTCTACATCAATGGTCTTGGTCTGACCCACCAGCAAGTCACCGAAGTCGACCAGTTGCTGGCTGTGCAGTTCAGGCTTATAGCCCTTCACGGTCATAGACAAAGCAACCTGCTGCTTGGAATCAACAGCCTCATTGCTCTTGACATGGATATTGAAGTTGTAAGTACCATTCACCAGTTTCTGACCATCATTCTTCAGAGTAACCTTCTGGCTTTCGTTAGGACGAACCTCACCGCTAATAGGCTCAGGGTTGAGCACCTCACTCCAGTCTGGGTTCTTGCTGATGGCCTGTACTGCCCATGTGAGCTGACTGGCTACAGCCTCGAAGCTGGTGCCCTTGAGCACCTCACTCAACTGAGTCCAGGTTGTACCGTTATCAGAGCTATAGAAACTGTACTGGGCAACATCGGTTCGGGAAGTCTTGCCTGTAGCCAATGGGTTCTTGGCGCCAGCAGGGAACTTAGCCACTACCCAGAAGCTTGAACCAGGAGCAAAGTGAATCTGCTCTTTCAGGGTGATAGGATAATTGTATCCCCAGAAGTCATAATTAACCTTCTGAATCAAACTTGCAGTAGAGATAGAACGAGATCCGTCGTAAATCTCAATCACAGGATTCTGTCCGTTCTGTCCCTGGAAGCGAAGATCGGTCAGGTTGAAACCATTAGGATAAGTTGCCTTATCTACATAGAAATACTGAGCCAAAGCATTTGGCAGCTTGGTATCAGTTTCACCGATATAGCTGTACAACTGGTTGGAATAGGTCAAAGTGTCTGGCCAGTCCTTTGCCTGATAGTCGGAAGTGGCCACAGCATTGCGTTTTACAAGTGTTGGGCTGACAGTACCGCTGAAAGGAAGAACCTGACCAGGGTTCGGATTCTTGATGCGACCGCTGGTAGACATGGTAGCCTTGGTGGTTGCTGTAGTGAGCTGATACTTCAACACGCCCTCACCGGCATTCTTTACATTGAAAGAAGCCTCGGCTGTGGAAGCCTTGGTGGCATCTACGGTCATAGAAAGGTTCTTCTGATCTACCTGAACCTTAGGACCAGCATTGGTGGTAGCCTCCTTGATGGGAGAAACGGCAGAAGCCTTACCCCAACGGTTGTAAGCCACAATGGCGAAGTAGTACTTGGTAGAAGCCTTCAGACCGTCCAACTCGTAAGACATCTTGTCGCCTGAATACTTGAACTTGGTATCTACTGATACTGAGCTCAACTTGTTCAAGTCGTCTGTAGCAGTGAAAGCCTCTGTGCTATAATAAATCACATGATGGTCGATGCTCTTCTCTTCGGTTTCAGGAATCGTCCATTCGATGAGAGCATTGTCGTGAGATGCAGTAACAGTGAAGTCGGCAACAGCCTCAGGCACGCTACCCTCCTTGCCCTGCAAAGCCTTGTAAGCATCGATATAACCGGAACCCATCAAGCCCTTGTACTCAGGATTCTGAGTATACAGGTCGTTTACAGAAGTGGTAAGCAAGGTGCGGAGAGTCTCATTAGAGAACTGCTTGTTACCATACTTGGAAAGAATCAAGGCTGCAATACCAGATACATGAGGACACGCCATAGAGGTTCCCTCGTTGTAACCATAGGTACTGTTAGGCAAGGTACTCAATACGCCATACTGCTGACCATTGTCCTCCAAACCACCAGGGGCTGTCACATCAACCCACTTGCCACGGTTGGAATAATAAGCCACGCTTCCGTCAGGAGCCATGGAACCAACAGCCACAACCTTGTCAAGACAACCTGGATAATAGTTGCCTTCCTCACCATTGTTACCGGCAGCAAAGATACAGAGACCACCGTTCATCTTGTCGCCACCACCATTCTTGGTGAAGTAATCTACAGCCTCGGTAACCGACTTATCCTCATCGTCGGCAACACTGGCACCCCAGGAACACTGGGCAATGCTGGCACCGCGGTCAGCTGCATAAACAATGGCAGCACCGAAATCAGCTACTGCAGAACTGCTGGCACGGCTGTCGAATACCTGGCAGACCATCATCTTGACACCGCCCTTACCGTCGCTACCACCGGCAACACCGCAGACACCGATACCATTGTTATTGGTGGCACCTACGGTACCTGCTACGTGAGTACCATGAGAGTGAGCGTTGATATCGCTTGAATTGATAACGAAGTTGTAGCCGTAGAAATCATCTACAAAGCCATCGCCATCATCATCAACACCAGGCTTACCGTTCAACTCGGCTGTGTTGATCCACACATTGTCCTTCAGGTCGGGGTGATCTACCTGGAAACCACCATCAATGATGGCAACCACAACATCCTTAGAACCGGTAACACCAGTTTCCCAAGCCTTGAACACATTGGCATCAGCACCCACCTTGGTACCTGCGATATGACCATCGTTGTTGTAATGCCACTGGTCATTGAGCAATGGGTCGTTGAAAGGCATGGTAGAAGCTGCCTTGGCTGCCTTAGCCACCGCTGCTGGCGAAACCTCAAGGAAACGCTCACCGCCTATGGGTTTGTAAACCGGTATGCGCTGGGCATAAGCCACGCCCTCTGTAGAACGGAGCAAGTTACGGGCTTGTGCCAATTTCATACCTGATGCCTCGTAGTGGACATCGTACCAAAGATCCAGTCCTGCTGCCTTGTGCTTAGCCTCATCCTTACCGGCATAAGGGAAAACACGGGTCATAGAGACTGCCTTTACTTTCTGACTGACCCTGTCGAGCGGGGTCACGCCAGTCTGAACATACTTCTTGCTCGTACCTTTCACCGACAGCGGAAGCTTGGCAGCCACCAAACGGTCGGCTATCTCGCGCTGGAGTTTGACACGAACGACACCCTCTACGTAATTACCATCCGCAGAGGTTGCTGTAGAAGAAGATACAGACTGCGCCTGAATATGCACACTACTGCCTAAACACAGCATTGCACATACTAACAAAAGTAATCTTCTTGTCATCTTGAAAATGTTGTAAAAAATAAATATAAAACAAATAATAGTATATTATAATGCTATACGTAAATAAGTGTCGAAACAATCTGATAAGTGTTGATACGCCCTCATGAGTGTCTGTACGACACTAACTTTTTCTCTCGGGTGCAAAAGTAAATAAATTAATTGATATATGCAAGCATTTCTGACAGTTTTGTATAAAAAGACAGTAAAAATACATCATTTTACACTTTATCACGGCTGCAACTTACAGCCGCCCCATTTATCCATACTTTAACTTACAAAATATTATTTTTAGTTATTCTGAAATTAAGAGGTTATCGCATGACTGAGGTATTAAGGAATCAAATCCTCGAACAAAGATCATCTGTAATGGAAGTTAAACTCGTTAAAGGAAGTTAGAGAATAGGTTGTCTTCACCATGGAAAAGAGAAAAAGGCGTACCTTTACAGAAAATAACACGCAAAATAAAAACAAAGCAGAAAAAAGAAAAGAGAGAAATGTTATGAAGAAAACATTCGCATTATTATGCTTTCTGTGTGCATTCATCATGAATGCCACGGCACAGACATGGGTAGGAACCTGGGCTACAGCTCCACAGGCTGCCGTGAAGAGCAAAGTGTTATACAGCAATACGCCCCACTCCATCAGACAAGTGGTGAAGGTATCATTGGGCGGCGAGGTGATACGACTGAAACTGAGCAACATCTACAGTTCTGAACCCGTGGTGATACGTTCGGTCTATATCGCCCATGCCAAAGACTCATTTGGCGTAGACGCCAAGAGCGCTGAGTACCTGAAGTTTCACGGCAAGTACAAGACTGTTATTCCTGCTGGCAAGGCGATAGAGAGCGACCCACTGAAGTTCAACCTCAGACCTTTGGAGCGCGTTGCCATTACCATCAACTACACCTCATCGCCAGCCAAGCCTACCATGCACCCTGGCTCCCGCACCACCTCCTATATCATGAAAGGTGTAACCAATGCTCACTCCAATTTCAAAAAAGCACAACGCGTGAACCACTGGTACACTATCGCTGGCATTGATGTGTACACGATGAAAAACAACCTGAGCGCCATTGCCATCATAGGAAACTCAATAACCGATGGTCGCGGAACAACCGACAATGCACAGAACCGATGGCCCGACATCATGAGCGAGATGCTGCACCTGAAACATAAGATTACCAATCAGGGCGTACTCAACTTAGGTATCGGATCCAATCAGGTGGTAGTGCCCGGAGGAATAGGGACATTGGCCAAAGACCGATACGACCGCGACATCCTGGGACAATGCGGTGTGAAGAAGGTGATTATCTTCGAAGGTGTCAACGATATAGGAAACACTAAGAGCGGAAACAGCGAGACAACAGCCCGACTGCTGATAGAGAGTTATCAGAACATGATAAAGAAGGCTAAGGCCAAGCGCATGAAGGTGTATCTTGCCACCATCACTCCTTTCAAGGGTGCAGGCTATTACACTTATTTCCACGAGGCTTGCCGCCAATACGTGAACGACTGGATACGCAGTCAGGGCAAGGAGAAAAAGGTGGATGGCGTGCTCGACTTTGCCAAACTGATGCAAGACCCTACCGATGAGCACAGAATGAAGAAGGAATATGTATGCAGCGACTGGCTGCATCCCAACGCCGCAGGATATAAGGTAATGGGAATCTATGCGGCAGAAATAGTCAAATAGATTTGGAGGAGTTTAAGGAGTTAAGGCACTTGAGGTTTGGAGGAGTTAAGGAGTTAAAGGAGTTAAGACAACAGCTTTTTTCTTATATTTCAAACAATAAGGCATTTGTCTTAACTCCTTTAACTCCTTAACTCCATGAAATAACTCCTTATTGTTTTTCCCCACACGCCCTGGGCTAAGAGCTTCTGCCCTTTCAGGGCGTGCTGCTTGTGTCCATAACAACCATGGGCTAAGAGCTTTTGGGCCTTCAGCCCGTACTTAAACCACTTGCGAAACTTGAGCTCCTTACTTCAAAACAATCTTGCAGTCTTCCAGGCTCTCAACCGTAGCGAGCGCCTCATAGCGCATTCCCTCACGGCGCAGGAAGTCGCCACCATGCTGGAAGGCTTTCTCAATGATGAAGCCCATCGCCTCTATCTTGGCGCCAGCCTTTTCGCAGAGTTCCATCACGCCCTTGGAAGCATTACCATTGGCGAGGAAGTCATCGATGAAGATGACATGGTCGTCGGGAGTAAGATAGCTGTCGCTCACACAAACCGTATAGTCGCGGTCCTTGGTGAAAGAGTGAACCACAGAAGTAATCATACCCTCCATCGTCTTGGGCTGTTTCTTCTTGACGAAGACCACAGGAAGATGGGTCAGATAACCTACCATGATGGCAGGAGCGATACCCGATGCCTCAATGGTGATGATCTTGTTGTACTTAATGTCCTGGAACTGACGAACAAACTCCTTCGCCAAATCCATCATCAAGATAGGATCCATCTGGTGATTTACGAAACTGTCTACTTTTAAGATTCCACCAGGAAAACATCTGCCTTCCTGCATAATTCTTTCTTTCAGCAAATCCATTATGAATAGAATTTTATAGTAATATTAGCAAATAATTCTCTTTTTATTGTTCAAGATCCTTTGGCAACACGAGGTTGAGAACCACAGCAAGCAGGAAGACCACAGCCACGCAGTTGTCGGCAAACACCGTGCGGACAATCTCAGGGAAGATGTTGAACATGCCTGTAGCCTGGGTAAAGCCAAGGCCTACACTCAGCGAAAGGCTCACAATCACCATGTTGCGCTGTGAGAAACCCGTACGCGCCATCATACCGAAACCGGCAAAGAGGATGCTACCAAACATCATAATGGTGCAACCGCCCAAAACAGCCTGAGGAATGGTGGTAAGCACATAGCCTATGGCAGGGAACACACCACCGATAATCATTATCAAGGCTCCCATGGCAATGGTGAAACGATTGACCACACCCGACATAGCTGCCAATCCCACATTCTGACTGAACGAGGTGATAGGAGTACAACCGAAGAGACCAGACACCGTGCTGACGAAACCATCGCAGCAAACGGCAGAGCCCATCTCCTTGGTCTGAGGATTGCGCTTCAGCGCACTGTTGCAAAGGGCAGAAGTATCACCTATCGTCTCTGTGGCTGACACAAGATAGACGGCTACCACCGAGAGGATGGCACCGATATGAAACTCGGGAGTGAAAGGCAGAAGCTGGGGCAAGGCAACGAGCGAGAGACCGGTGAGTCCGCTGAAATTGACCATACCCATGAAGCAGGCAAGAATGTAGCCTACTATCAGACCCATAAGAACAGACAGCGAACGGAGGAAACCCTTGGCAAAAATCTGGCAGAGCAGACAGGCCAACAAGGTGACACTTCCAACAATCCAGTTGTTCACACTGCCGAAATCTGCAGCACCCTGTCCTCCAGCAAACGAGTTGGCACCTACAGGAAGTAGCGAGAAACCGATGGCGGTAACTACCGTAGCAGCCACAACGGGCGGAATGAGTTTAATCCAATACTTAGCAAAGAGTCCAAGTGTTCCCTCTATCAATCCACCAATGATCACCGCACCAATGAGGGTTCCCATGCCCTGAGAACCGGCAATGGCAATGGCCAGAGAAAGGAAGGTGAAGGAAATGCCCATCACGATAGGCAGGCGCGAGCCAATGCGCCAAACGGGATAAAGCTGTACCAACGTACCGATACCGGCTATGACCATACAGTTCTGGATAAGCACGGCGCTCACTGAACTGTCCAAGCCTACGGCTCCGGCAAGAATCATAATAGGAGCAATGTTGCTCACAAACATGGCCAGCACATGCTGAAGGCCGAAAGGAAGTGCTTTGGCGACGGGCACTCTGCCGTCGAGCTTGTAGAGATTTTCTATTGACTGTTCCATTGTCACATATATATAATTTCAGAAAGATGCGGCAAAAGTACAAATAAAATCCGAGAAATACAGCCCTTTCATCGCATTATTTGAACAACAGGAGAAAAAATATGCATCAATAATTTTGTTTTCACTGCAAATAACTGTACTTTTGCATCATCATTCCGGATAAAACAACAAGCAATGGAAAATCAATACATCAAGCAGTTCCCTGACCTGATGCAGGGCAAGAAAATCATGTATGTGCACGGCTTCCTCTCCTCGGGACAGAGCGGCACGGTAAAGATGTTGCAGGAGTTGATGCCTAATGCCACACTCGTGGCTGAGGACATTCCCGTGCATGCCGAAGAAGCCATAGAGATGCTGCGGGATATGCAGCAGAGGGAGAAACCCGACCTGATTGTAGGCACCTCCATGGGTGGTATGTTCACCGAGATGCTACACGGTACCGACCGCATCTTGGTAAACCCTGCTTTCGAGATGGGCAACACCATGAGCAGTATGACGGGAAGACAGGAGTTTCAGAACCCGCGCAAGGACGGAGTGCAGGAGCTGATGGTGAACAAGGGACTCATCAAGGAGTACAAGGACATTACCGCCCTGTGCTTTCAGAATGTAACACCCGAAGAACAAAACCGTGTCTACGGACTCTTTGGCGACAAGGACCCTGTGGTTCATACCTTCGACCTCTTCCACGAGCATTATCCACAAGCCATCCGCTTCCATGGTGAGCATCGGCTGATAGACAAGGTGGCATTCCATTATCTCGCACCCGTCATCCGATGGATAGACGACAAACAGAACGGAAAGGAACGCCCCATCGTGTATATCGACTTCGATGCCCTGCACGACAGTTACTGGAAAGCCACCAGCTCAATGCACAAGGCCTATGAGATGCTGATAGAATATTATAATGTGTACATTGTGGCACAGGCGCCCACCAACGACCATGACTATATGGCTCGTGTCATGACCTGGGTAGAGGAGTACCTATCTGCCCCAGCCTACAACCACGTCATTTTCTGCAACCAGAAGGCATTGCTCTATGGCGACTACTTCATCGACCCCTGTCTCGACAAGGGCTTCATGGGCACAGCCATCGAGTATGGCAGCGATGAATTCAAGACTTTTGAGGAAATCATCACCTTCTTCGAGCGCTTGGGAGGACAATAAAGATCCTCTCCTTATTCGAACTCGATGAGGAAATCGGTGAGCGACTTGTCGGTAGGAATGCCCAACTTCTTTCTGAGTCGGTATCTTGCACCTTCCACACCACGGATGGTAAGGTGAGTGAAGTTGGCAATATCCTTCGTATTCAGGTTCAGGCGCAAGAGGGCACATACCTTCAGGTCGTTCGACGTGAGGTCGGGATATTTCTCACGCAGACTGCGGAAGAACTTCTTGTGTATCAGGTCGAAGTTGTTTTGGAACGTATTCCAGAACAAGTCGTTGTCGCCACTCTTCATCTGCAACAACAGTTTGCTGGCATTCTTGGTGGTGATGGTTCCCTTGCGCATGCCTTCAAGCAGAGTTTCCTTCGCCTCACTGATGGAGTTGTTCATCGCCACCATATCGAAAGCCATGCTTGCCACGTCCTTTCCCTTAAGGGCGAGTTCGTTCTCCAAGAGTTGCTTCTGCTGTTCGGCAATGATGCGTTCCTGCTCTAACGATTTCATCTTCTGCTCCAGGAGTTCTTTTTCGGCAATCTTCTTATTGCGACGAATAATCTTGTTGGTACGCCAGCGGATATAGCCATAAACCAAAGCTGAAAGCAGCAACAGATACATCAGCCACGCCCACCATGAGAGCAGGAAAGGTGCGGGGAAGGAGAATTGATAGACAAGAGGCTTGCCTATGACATCGCCCTTGAGGTTTTTGACCACCACTGTCAGTTCATAATCTCCAAAGCCGAAGTTGCTGTACACGATCTCTGGCGAATAGGAAGACTCGGTAAGCGTATGGCCTCCACCCTTCAGCGTATAGCAGAACAGCAGCTTGTCGTTATCGTAGTTGGGGAACGACACTCTGAGCCGAATGTTACCCCATGCCTTCACCTTGCCATCGCTGACCACAGGCAGCTGATGCGCCACATTATCACGGTCCTTTGTCGTCACCTCGCTGAATGAAGCCTGATAGCAGGCGGGCTTCTTTCCCATTTCAGCACCTGTGCCCAAATATCTGCCTATACCATCGTTGAGGAAGAAATAGGTGGCACGACCCGAAGCATACATAGAATGTCCATAGATGTTGCACTCCTGCCCAAACGAAGAGTTGGAGATAAAGAACACCGGCAGGTTCTCCTTGCTGCCCGAATGCATGAGCCAATAGCCATCGCTATTGAGCAACCAGAAGGTTTTCTTATCAAGGAAGGCAGACGACACGATGCCCATGTCGCTCAACCTACCGCAACCATAATAGGGCAATATCTGCTTGCGTATATCATCGTAAGTAAAGAGACGGCCACCATACGAGAAGACCACACGTCCCATGATGGTCATCACATGGAATGCATCACCCTTGCTATTGGGCAGCGAAGAATAGAAGTTCACCCTTTCGAATCGCCTCATATCCCTGGAAAGTTCCAGTCGATAGAGACCTTTGCTCATGTGGGCTGCCCAGATGACACCCTGGTTGTCTATTTCTATCTCTCTGATAGGAGCACCGAAGCCTTTCACCGTCCAACCATAGCGCCATTTGTCGCCATCGCGTAAATAAATGCGGAAACTGTTGTAGGAAGACTCTATCAATGCATGCTGACCATAATGCTGATACTCACGCATCATAGTACTGCCCTGATTGTCGTTTAAAAGGTCGAAAGACTGATTGCCCACAAGGGCCTTTGTGCCTAAATTGTTGCCGGCAAACACCTGGTTGTCAAACTGAGATACATACCAGTTTTGTCCTTCGCAGCCATTCACTGGAACTATATTGTGTTCCTTCATGTCATATCGCCACACCGACTGGTTGGTGGCAATATACATATCGCTTCCCAAGGTAGCCACATCGTAGACCATACCGATGCCCTCGAGTCTCATCACCGAAAGGGGCAAACCCGTATGGATAAGGGCGATGCCATTGTCCAAGGCTGCCCATAAGTTGCCCGTTCTGTCCACCAAGAGATTGAGCACGGTATTGTTTCCCAGTCCGTTAGCCTTGCTGTAGTGCCACAACACCTTATTGGTATTGAGGTCGATGGCAAAGATTCCACTCTTGATGGTTCCCACCACCAAGGTATGCTTATTGAGCATGACAGTACGGTTGATCAAGGCTTGTCGGAGCAAAGCATCGACATCAGTACGAACAGGCTTCACCTGCTGTCCGTCGTATAGGAAGAGTCCATTCTGGTTGGTGGCCAACAAGAAAAGACTCTTGCCCAACTGGTGCAAGCCCATCACATGATCGTTGCCATAGTCTCTACGATGTAGGATGGGGGGGTAATACGTCTTGCTGACCCGGCACAATCCGTCGGAAATCAATTGAGCATAGAGTTGACCGCCTGTTTGGAAAAACCAGAGCGGCAGATGCTCCTTTATATAATAAGGTGTAACTTTCTTGCCATCGTAAACGAAATAAGAGCAGAATGACTGGAAGTAAATATGTCCATCAGCACCCTTCACGATATTCCATATCTCGTCATTATGCGACTGATATTTTTTGGGCCAAAGAGAATGATACACCATCTTACCCCATTCATCACGCACAAAATAACCGAAGTCGGTATAAGAGCCGACATAGATACGGTCGCCATCAGCAAGAATTGATCGCACCAATCCCTTGCTTGGCAAGGCTATGGTGCGCCACGAATAGCCATCAAAACTGAGCACACCATTATTGTTGGCAAAGTACATAATGCCCCTATCATCCTGCGTACAGCACCAGTTCTGCATGCCATAATGATAAGTGAACGAGTTATAGTATGAGATAATAGGCATAAAAATCTGTGCCTTTGTCATCATTGGACATAGACAAAAGATTAACATGACAAGCCATAAAAACTGCTTTTTCATTCTTTGATTTAGACGGGTTTGTGGTTATGTATTTGCAAAATTAATAAATTTATACCATCTACCAAAGAAAAAAGGCAAAATTTTGTCGTTTTCCTATCTTTCTCTTTTCCAAACGTTTAGAAATGGGCATCGTAGTAAAATCGTAGTGCCAAGAAAGCGCATCGTAGTTATATCGTGGCAACAAATTTGCCAAAACCCTTAAAAAGTATTTACTTTGCATCGCAGTTTTGAATCAACAATTATCTTAAAACAAAAAAACATGAAAAAGAATCTATTATTATTCATTTGCGCTTTTGTAGCCCAGCTGGCATTTGCCCAAGCTCAGGCTGTCAAAGGTACTGTCTTGGATAGTTCTGGCGAACCAGTCATTGGCGCCACTGTCAAAGTACTCGGTACAAAGCAAGCTACCGTTACGGACATAGACGGTAACTTCACCATCCAGGAAGTTAATCCTAACGCATCTATCAACATTTCTTATGTGGGTATGCAGCCTGTTACCCTCAAGGCTTCAGGCAACCTCAATGTCACATTGAAGGATGATTTCCAGAACCTCAACGACGTAGTTGTCATCGGTTACGGCTCTGCTAAGGCTAAGGACCTTACCTCTCCTATCACCGTTATCAAGGCAGCCGACATCCAGTCAACTCCCTCATCATCACCCATGACAGCCCTTCAGGGTAAGGTGGCTGGTGTGAACGTTGTAAGCAGCGGTACTCCTGGAGCCGGTCCTACCGTACGTATTCGCGGAACAGGCTCTTTTGCCAACAGTTCTCCACTTTATGTAGTAGACGGAATGTTCTACGACGACATCAACTTCCTTAACAACGAAGACATTCAGGAAATGTCGATCCTTAAGGATGCTTCTGCAGCTGCTATCTATGGTGTGCGTGCAGCAAATGGTGTAGTTATCATCACGACAAAGAAGGGTACCAAGGGTCAGAAGGCCAAGATTACCTACGACGGTTACATCGGATTCCAGAAGGCTACCAATGTGTTGGAAATGGCCAACTCTCAGGAGTATGCCACCATGTTGATGGAAGCTAACTACGATGCTTACTCTCCTACTATGAAAGCAGCCATCGACCGCTTTGGTGGCAGCTATGCTGACAGCGATTTCCACAAGTGGACTTATGGTGCTGATACCGACTGGTACAAGGAATTGCTACGCACAGCAGTTATCACGAACCATAGTGTAGGCATCAGCGGTGGTAGCGACAAGGCTACGTATTCGTTGGGTATCAGCTACCTCTATCAGGATGGTATCATGGATACAGAAAACAACTACAAGCGCCTCAACTTCCGTGCTGCAGTAGACTATGATGCTACCAGCTGGTTGAAGGTCGGTTTCAATGGCGTATTCAGCAAAAGTGATCAGGTATTGCCAAACAATGCCGCATGGCAGCAGGCTTTCAACACACCAAGTCTCATCCCAGTATTCGACGAGCAGAACGCACAGGCATTCCCTGACAAATATGCTACGCCAAGCAGCATCGGTCTGTCTACAAACTTCAAGAATCCTGTAGCTACAGCTAAATACTACGATGCCAAGAACGAGTTGCGCCAGTACATGACCAACTTCTATGCACAGATTAATCTCCTGCCACAGAAGTTGAACTTCAAGACTAACATCAGCTACAACTTCCAGGACATCAATGGTTCTGTGTTTACTCCTACTTACTATGTTAGTGACTCACAACAGAGCAACACTACCAACCTCAACAAGAGCAACACACAGTACAGCAGCTATATCTGGGACAACACCATTACCTATAAGGATAGCTACGCCAAGCACAACTTTGGTGCTATGTTGGGTGCTTCTATGCGCCAGGAGACCTATAAGAACTTGTGGGGCAATGCTACTGGTGTACCAGAGGGAAGCGATGCTTACCATTATCTGAGCCAGGGTAATCCTACAGGTCGCACATTGGGCGATGGTGGCACAAGATACAGAGGCTTGTCATACTTCGCACGTCTGAACTACGATTACGACAGCAAGTATTACCTGATGTTCACCATGCGTGCCGATGGCTCTTCTAAGTATCAGGACCAGTGGGGTTACTTCCCATCAGTAGGTGCTTCTTGGGTTATCAGCGAAGAGCCTTGGATGAAGGACGTGAAGGCTATCGACTACTTGAAACTTCGTGCAAGCTGGGGTAAGCTCGGTAACGACCATGTTGCAGCAAGTGACGGTTTTGCATCTATCGCCACAGGTAACGGTGTTTCCGGCGTATTCGGCAACACAACTATTCCTGGCTTCCAGAACACAACCTACTTCAGCTGGCTGCAGTGGGAGGTGGTAGATGAAATCAATGTTGGTTTCAACCTCTCTACTCTCCAGAACCGCTTGAACATCGATGCAGACTACTTCCATCGCATGACTAAGCACGCTGTTATCTCACCTCGCCTCTCTTTCGACAATAAGACATTGGCAGGCAACTATGGTAAGATTTTGAACCAAGGTTTCGATTTCTCAGCAACCTGGAACGACAGAATCGGCAAGGACTTCAAGTACCATGTAGGTACCAACCTCTCTTTCCTTAATAATAAGGTAAAGGATCTCGGCGGCGCTTCCATCATCAAGGGTGGAAAGACCGTGAACATCGTAGGCAAGGAGATGAACTCATTCTATGGTTTCAAGGTAGTAGGTATCTACCAGACCGCAGAAGAGTGCCAAAACGACCCTATTGCCGTAGCCAACGGACTGGAGCCTGGTGACTTCAAGTATGAGGACGTAGATCATAATGGCATTATCGACGGTGCAGACCGCCAGACATTGGGCTCTTATATTCCTAACTTTACTTATGGTATCAACCTCGGCTTCAACTGGAAGAACCTCGACTTTGAATTGACAACTTACGGACAGTCTGGTGCACAGATGTTCAACCGCAAGCGTGCCTTGAGATATGCACAGAGCGACTTTAACTTCGACAAGGATCTCTATGAGAATCGCTGGACAGGTGCAGGTTCTACCAACAGCTATCCATCAGCTAAGGCTCTTACAAAGGGCTGGAACGTATCAGACCAGAAGACCAACTCCTTCTTCGTAGAGGATGCTGATTTCTTCCGTATTCAGAACGTAACAGTAGGCTATAGCTTCAAGAACCTGAAGTTGGGTAGCTACACATTACCATCTATCCGCTTGAGCATGACAGCCGACCGTCCATTGACGCTGTTTGGTGCCAATGCATTCACTCCTGAGTTGAGCGATCCTGAGGGATGGGATACAGAAGTTTACCCATTGACAGGCACTTATACATTCGGTATTCAAATTCAGTTCTAACCTTTAAAACATCAAGACAATGAAAATCAATAAATATTTATCAGTATTAGCCCTTGCATCGTTGCTTTTCGGCGCAACGTCATGCAGTGACTACATCGATATCGACCCAGAGAACTCTGTTCCTGAGGAGAAAGTAGACTATACCAACCTCGACAATATGTATATGCCTGTATCGGGTGTCTATGCCAAGGTTAGAACAGGAGCTATGCACTGGGTAATATGGCCTCTGTCTACTGTTCGCGACGGTGACATCTGGTCTGGAAAGCCAGACGACCAAGCCCAATTGGTAGACTTCGGTAATTTCAACTACTCTGATAACAGTTTCTGGGGTCTCAACGAGATGTGGAATCAGTACTATGGCATCATCAAGGTAGCCAACTCTGCCTTAGAGTCACTCGACAGCTATGCCGCCAATGCCACTACCGACGCACAAAAAACTACCAACCGCTCTTATCAGGGTGAGGTAAAATTCCTTCGCGCCTACGCCTACTACCGTTTGGTTCAGGCTTTCGGTCCTGTCACCATTCTGCGTGACAACACTCAGACTAACCTGACACGTTCTACCGTTGCTGCTGTCAACAGATATATGTTGGAAGACTTGAACTACGCCATCCAGAACTGTCCTAAGGTACGTCCTAACGAAATGGCACACATCGGAGCTGTATCTGCATACAGTGCAGAAGCCTTAGCAGCCAAGGTTTACCTCAACATGGGCCAGTACGATAAGGTAGAGGAACTGACCGATGACATCATCAACAGCCAAAAGTTTGAACTCTACGGAGACTTCTATCAGTTGTTCAAAATTCCAGGAAAACTCTGCGACGAGTCTCTCTTCGAATGCCAGTGTACTGACTTCGGTCAGGGTTCCGGCGAGTTGGTAGATGTAGACCAGTGGTTCAACTTCCAGGGTCCAAGCATCTCTGGTCTCAGCAGCCAGGGGCAGCAAATTTCTTCAAGCGGATGGGGCTTCATGGGCTATACTGACGAATTCCGTCAGTGGGCAGAAAACCGTGGTGAGCAGGTAAGAGCTACCACAACTTTCCTTGTAGGTGGTACAACAACCCCAAGTGGCGACCAAGTAAAGAAACAGACCAACCCACTAAGAACAAACTGCTGGAACGGCAAGGCTTATACTCCTCTCAACCAGCTGACAGAAGGCAGAAACAAGTATGGTTGCAATAACAACGTTCGTGTACTGCGCTATGCTGACGTGCTGCTGATGAATGCAGAGGCAAAGGTTCGCCTTGGCAAGAATGGTGATACTCCTTTCAACACAGTAAGAACAAGAGCCCAGATGCCAGAGCTGCAGAATGTTACTGTAGACCAGATCTTGGACGAACGTCGCATGGAACTCTGCGGTGAGTGGGGTGAGTATTACAACGACCTCGTAAGAACAGGCAAGGCGAAAAGCGTTCTTGGTGCTAAGGGATGGACAGAAGAAAAGACTTACTATCCATTGCCATTCACTCAGATCACCGACAATGCCGACCTGAAAAAGGATCCTATCGACGAATAACGAGAAAACGTCATTCATATTGAATAATTCATAAGCTCTATTTCGATTTCATGAGCCAGTCCTTCGTCACAGAAGGCTGGTTCATGAATCTTCCGACAACTCATTATCACTATTCACTACTCACTTTTCATATACTCTATACACACTACTATGCATATCTTCAGAAAAGCTCTCTTCTTACTTTCTCTCTTTGTTGCAGGCTTTACATCGCAAGCCAAAGCACAAATAAGCGTTATGACTTTCAACATACGTCTGGATGCTTCTGTTGACAACGAAAACCGTTGGGACTGCCGTAAAGCAGAGGTGGCAAAGATGCTCACCTACTATCAGCCCGACCTCTTAGGTCTACAGGAAGTATGCCCCAACCAGATGGCAGACCTCAAGTCAGCCCTTCAAGGCATGTACGAGGGCATCGGTGTGGGACGCGACGACGGCAAGCACCAAGGTGAGCACAGCCCTATCTTCTATAACAAACACAAATTCAGTATGGTAAAGCATGGCGACTTTGCCTTGAGCGAGACACCAGAACAGTTCGGAAAGAAGGGCTGGGACGCTTCTTACAACCGTGTTTGTACCTGGGCGATACTGAAAGACAAAAAAACCGACAAGCAGGTGGTATACTTCAACACCCACCTCGACAACGACGGTAAGATAGCACGCAAGGAAGGCATCAAGCTCATCCTTTCCAAGATGAAGAAAGTGGCTAAGAACATGCCTGCCATCATCACCGGCGACTTTAACTGTACCGATGAGGAAGAACCTTCGGCCATACTGAGAGCCAACAAAATGGAAAATGCCCGCAACAAGGCTGCCATCGTTTATGGTCCAGACTGGACATGGCACGACTACGGCAGACTGCCTCTCGCAGAGCGTAACATCATCGACCATATCTTTATCAGCAACCAGCTGAAAGCTACTCGCTACAGAGTTATCGGTGATAAGCCCGACAAGGTTTATCTGTCCGACCACAATGCAGTATTCGTAAACTTAGACTACACCAAATGAACATTACCAAGCTATCATTCGCCACATGGATGCTGGTAATAGCCGCTCCATGTTTCGCCAGCCAGGACTCTGTCAAGGTTGTCAAGGGACAAGTGAGCGACTATTACATCCCTGTGGTTAACGAATATGAGCTGACTGGTATAGTTACCGACGAGCATGACCAGCCCTTAGAGGGAGCCACCGTCATGTTTTTTGCAAGTCCCGCACATTGCAATACCGACCACCAGGGTAGATACACGTTGAAGGCAACCGACAACGACCGACACCTATATATATACTACCCAGGTAAATCCTTTTCCAACATTATAAGAGACAAAGCACAGAGAGTCATCAACGTCAAGATGACACCTCTCGCCAACACGCGCTCCATTCTTCACCGCAAAAAAGCACAAATCACCCCATGGTATAACCCCTACAAGGAGAAGACAAGCACTTACTGCAACCCCATGAACATCAGTTACAACTACGAGCCATATAATAATAATGTGAAAACCAACGGCTCGTTTCGTTCATCTGCCGACCCCATGGCGCTGATGTACAAAGGCCAGTATCTGCTGTTCTCTACCAATCAGGGAGGTTTCCATTACTCAGACAACCTGAGCGACTGGAACTTCTGTCAAGCCACCTTCCAGCGCCACCCCAAAGACGATGATCAATGTGCACCGGCAGCATTCGTTGCTGGCGACACCCTCTTCTACACAGGCTCCACCTACGAGGGACTGCCTATATGGTACTCTACCAACCCCTTCACAGGAAGATGGAAACAAGCCGTTCACCGCAACACCCTCCCCTCATGGGACCCTTGTCTGTTCCTCGACGACGATGGAAGGCTCTATCTCTACTATGGTTCCAGCAACGAATATCCTCTTAAAGCCGTAGAGGTGAGCCGGGAAGACTTTTCTCCCATCAGCAAGATACACGACGTGCTGTTTCTGAAGCCCAATGAGCATGGATGGGAACGTTTCGGTATGAACAACGATGACGAAGTGACACTCAAACCCTTCACCGAAGGGGCTTATATGACCAAGCACGATGGAAAGTACTATCTGCAGTATGGCGCTCCCGGCACTGAATTCAAGACTTATGCAGACGGAGTCTATGTAGGCGACTCCCCCTTAGGTCCTTTCAAATATCAGCAGCACAACCCCATGTGCTATAAACCTGGTGGATTTGTAAAAGGATCGGGACACGGAGGAACCTTCAACGACCGATATGGCAACTACTGGCATGTGGCTACCTGCATGCTCTCACTGAAATATAAGTTTGAGCGCAGAATAGGGCTCTACCCTACTGCTTTCGACCCCGACGGAGTGATGTACAGCAGTACAAGTTTTGGCGATTACCCCAACTGGAATGCCGACCGTGACATCAAGAATCCTGACGACCGCTTTACGGGCTGGATGCTTCTTTCATATAAGAAACCTGTATGGGCTTCTTCTACCGACAGCACCTTCAGCACCCAGGCGCTCACCGATGAGGACATACGTACCTACTGGTCGGCAAAGAGTGGTGAGGCAGGCGAATGGGTGCTTCTCGACCTGGAAGGCAAGAAGAACATCAAGGCCATACAGCTTAACTTCTACGACCATCATACCGTGCAGCACAACCGCGCCAATGATGTGTATTACCAATACCGCATCTGGACAAGCGACGACAAAGAGCACTGGACACTGGCTGTAGACAAGAGCGACAACGACAAAGATGCACCTCACGACTACATAGAGTTGGACTCCACTCTGCAGGCACGCTATCTGCGCATAGAAAACCTGCACATGCCTTCGGATGGTTACTTCTGCCTGTCGGACATCCGCGTCTTCGGTCATGCCGAAGGCAATAAACCCGACATGGTGAAAGGTTTCAAGGCGACAAGAGACTTCAGGAAGGATGCCCGAAACATGATGCTGACCTGGAAGAAAGCCAATAACGCTTATGGATATCTCATACGTTACGGTACAGCCACCAGCAAGTTGTACAACTCGATATTGGTATATGGCGACACCCAATACGACATGAGAGGACTGGACAAGGACACCCGTTACTACTTCAGCATCCAGGCCATAGGAGAAACTGGCTGCTCGGCTCCTACAAAATGTATTAAGCAATAAAAAAGACACAATAACTAAAAGATATTCTGATGATGAAAATAACCAAGACACTTATCTCATTGCTGCTTCTGTCCTTATCATGGGCATCTTGCAGCGCCTCGGCAGATAGTTCTACCGACAAGAGCGACAAACCAGGCACCACTCCTGCCGTAACAGGCAGACCCTCCTCGTTTGCCAACGATGAGGAAATGCTCGACTACATTGAGAAGACCCACCTTAATTATATGTGGGATGGAGCCAACCCCAACTCCGGGCTGGCACCCGAGCGCATTCACCTCGATGGTATCTATCCACAGAACGACAAGCATGTGGTGACTACCGGAGGAAGCGGATTTGGCATAGCCGGCCTGCTGGCAGGTATAGACAGAGGTTACATCAGCCGTACCGAGGGTGTGCAGCGCCTTACCAAGATAGTAGATTTCTTAGGAAAAGCCGACCGATTCCATGGTGTTTGGTCGCACTGGATAGACGGCAATACAGGAAAGACCGTTCCTTTCGGACAGAAAGATGATGGTGGCGACCTCGTAGAAAGTTCGTTTCTCATGGCAAGTCTGCTGTGCGTACGCCAATATTTCGAGAATGGCAACGAACAGGAGAAACTCTTAGCAAGCAATATTGACAAGCTGTGGAAAGAGATGGAGTTCGACTGGTACCGCCGTGGCGGACAGGACGTGCTGTACTGGCACTGGTCGCCTAACTATGGTTGGGACATGAACTTCCCACTCGAAGGCTACAACGAATGCCTCATCACCTATATCTTAGGAGCGTCCTCACCGACTCATTCTATCCCTGCCGAATGTTATCACAAGGGATGGGCAAGAAGCGGAGGCATCAAGAGCAATGCCAAGCCTTACGGCTATCCGCTCGAACTGAAGCACAATGGCGCCGAACAGACCGGCGGTCCGCTGTTCTGGGCACAGTATTCCTATATCTGCCTCAACCCCAAGAACCTGAGCGACCAATATGCCAACTACTGGAATGTGGTAAGAAACCATGCCCTCAGCGACTACGAATACTGCGTGCGAAACCCGAAGGGATACAAAGGCTACGGCAAAGACTGCTGGGGACTGACTGCAAGCTATTCGGTAAACGGATATTCTGCCCATGCGCCCAACAACGACTTAGGTGTCATCACACCTACCGCAGCCCTGTCGTCATTCCCATATACTCCTACTGAGTCGATGGCAGCCCTGAAGTATTTCTGGAACAAAGGCAGTTGGATATGGGGTAAATATGGTTTCTATGATGCCTTCTCGGAAACTGCCCACTGGACAGTACCCCGCTATTTGGCTATCGACCAGCTGACCATCACCCCTATGATAGAGAATCATCGCTCAGGACTGCTCTGGCGACTCTTCATGAGCTGCCCAGAGATACAACAAGGACTCAAGAAACTGGGATTCAAGAGCAATTAAACAATGACAATAAAACAAGAGTTATTAAACAAGACATAAACCTATGAAGACAAAAAACATTCTTGCAGCATTTACCCTGCTGGCAGCAAGCCTCTGCCCCACCATGGCACAGGCCCAAAGCGATGAGGCTAAGATGAACACCTTCATCGATAACCTGATGAATAAAATGACGCTGAAAGAAAAACTCGGTCAGTTGAACCTTCCTGTTACAGGAGATATCGTTACCGGCCAGGCAAAAAGCAGCGACGTGGCAAGCAAAATCAAGCGTGGCGAAGTAGGCGGACTCTTCAACCTGAAAGGTGTTGAGAAAATCAAAGAAGTACAGAAGATTGCCGTAGAACAGAGCCGCCTGCACATCCCACTGCTCTTCGGTATGGACGTGATACATGGTTACGAGACCGTATTCCCTATCCCCTTCTCGCTCTCATGCTCATGGGATATGGAAGCCATCAAGCGTACAGCCCAGATAGCAGCACAGGAATGTTCGGCTGATGGTATCAACTGGACTTTCAGTCCTATGCTCGATATCTGCCGCGACCCACGATGGGGACGTATGGCAGAAGGAAACGGTGAGGACCCATACCTCGGTTCTTGCATCGCCAAAGCCATGGTGGAGGGTTATCAGGGACAGAATCTGGCAGCTCCCAACACCGTGATGGCTTGCGTGAAGCACTTTGCACTCTATGGCGGTGCAGAAGCAGGACGCGACTACAACACAGTGGACATGAGCCACTGGCGCATGTTCAATTACTATATGCCTCCCTACAAGGCTGCCGTTGACGCCGGCGCTCTGAGCGTGATGACCTCATTCAATGTGGTGGACGGCGTTCCCGCAACAGGCAACAAATGGTTGCTTACCGATGTGCTGCGCAAGATGTGGGGCTTCAAGGGAATGGTGGTAACCGACTATACTGCCATCCTGGAAATGACAGCCCACGGACTGGGCGACCTGCAGCAGGTTTCAGCCATGGCACTCAATGCAGGTACCGATATGGACATGGTGGCTGACGGATTCTTAGGCACTATAGAGAAGTCTATCAACGAGGGCAAGGTTACGATGGAAACCGTCAATACAGCATGCCGCCGCATCCTGGAAGCCAAATACAAGTTGGGACTCTTCGACGACCCATACAAATACTGCAACGTGAAACGCGCCAAGAAGGAAATCTACACTCCACAGAACAGAGCCTTCTCACGCGAGATAGCTGCCAAGACTTTCGTGCTGCTCAAGAACGAAGGCAATCTGTTGCCTTTGCAGCGCAAGGGTAAGATTGCCCTTATCGGTCCGTTGGCAGACAATTCCAAGAACATGTCGGGTACATGGAGCGTTGTGGCCCGTCTCGATGACAACAAGACCATCCTCGGTTCTATGAAGAAGGCACTGGAAGGAAAGGCAGAGGTGCTCTATGCAAAGGGCTCCAACCTGATGTATGATGCCAAGCGCGAAGCTGATGCCACCATGTTTGGCAGAGAGATGCGCGACAGCCGAAGCAACGAGGAAATGCTGAAGGAAGCACTCGACGTGGCTCAGCAAGCCGACATCATCGTTGCTGCTGTGGGCGAGTCGTCAGAGATGAGTGGCGAATGTAGCAGCCGCACCAATCTCGAGATGCCTGACGCACAGAAAGACTTGCTCATAGCCCTGAAGAAGACGGGCAAACCTATCGTACTCGTCAACTTCTCGGGCCGTGCCACCGTCATGACATGGGAACAGGAGAATTTCCCAGCCATCCTCAACGTTTGGTTTGGTGGTTGCGAATCGGGCGATGCCATCTGTGACGTTCTCTTCGGTGACAAGGTGCCAAGCGGAAAACTTACTGCCACCATGCCTAAGAGTGTAGGTCAGATACCTCTCTACTACAACCATCTGAATACGGGACGGCCACTGAAAGAGGGTAAATGGTTCTCTAAGTTTACCAGCAACTACCTCGATATAGACAACGACCCGCTGTACCCATTCGGTTATGGTCTGTCGTACACCACCTTCAAATATGGCAAGCCTACGCTCTCAAGCAACACTATGACCAACAACGAGACAATCAGTGTAAGCGTAGACATCACCAATACGGGTAACTACGATGCTGACGAAATAGCACAGATGTATATACGCGACCTGGCTGCCAGTGTTTCTCGCCCTGTAAAGGAACTGAAGGGCTTCGAGCGCATCTCTATCAAGAAGGGAGAAACAAAGACCGTCACCTTCACCATCACTCCAGAAGACCTGAAGTTCTACAACCAGGAGTTGGAATACAAGAACGAGCCTGGTGAGTTCGAGGTCATGGTAGGTCCTAACAGCAAGGATGTACAGACCCTCACCTTCACATTGAAATAACGACTTATACGACGGAATATGAAAAATATCTGGCTTATATTGACATTCCTCTTGGCATGGGCTTTTCCTCAGGTCCATGCCGAGAACACAGTAAAGATTCTCGCCATAGGCAACAGCTTCTCTGAAGATGCCATTGAGCAGAACCTGCACGAGTTGGCTGATGCCGAAGGCATTCAGACCATTGTGGCCAATCTCTATATCCCCGGATGCTCGCTCGAAAGACACATGCAATGTGTAAAAGGCGACCTGAAGGCATATAGATACAGAAAGACAGGAATAGACGGCAAGATGGTGGAGACACCCAACAAGCAGGTGAGCGAAGCCTTGAGCGAGGAAGACTGGGACTATGTGAGCGTACAGCAGGCAAGCCATTTCTCGGGTGTCTACTACACTTACCAGCCCTATCTCAACGAACTGATTGCCTATGTGAAGCAAAAGGCACCCAAAGCAAAGATTATCTTCCACCAGACATGGGCTTACGCTCAGACTTCCAATCATGACGGCTTCCGCAAGTATAGCAACAGTCAGGCCACCATGTTCTCTTCCATCTTAGGCGCAGCCAAACAGGCTCTCAAGGATGCACCTATCGACATCTTGGTGCCGGCAGGAACAGCTATACAGAATGCCCGCACATCGAGCTTGGGCGACAACCTGAACCGTGACGGCTACCATCTGCAGTTGGTGTACGGAAGATACACTGCTGCCTGTACTTGGTTTGAGGCTATCTTCAAGAAGTCGGTTGTAGGAAACAGCTATGCACCCGAAGGAATAACACAGCAACAGAAGAGCATCGCACAGAAAGCTGCTCATGCGGCAGTGAAACATCCTTTCGTGATTACGCATATCAAGCAATAGGCTTCAACTGCTTACGAAGCCGCTTTCATTGCTCTACGAAATAGGCTTCATTGACTATCGAAGCCGCTTTCATATTTCGAGGCTCTTCAAAAAAAAATTTTCAATATGGGTGCTGAGTAATTACTATAGGTTTTCACACAAGATGTCCATCTTTATCGAAGACGTCCCGACGCAAGGTATTCCTGCATCGGGACGTCTTGTTTGTAGAATCTCTCAAAGAGAGGGAATAAAGAGGTTGTACTTAATACTCTGTCTTCTCAGTACTTTCTTCCCACATACGGAAAGCACCCAAAGCCTCATCGCGCATCAAGGCAATCATCGGCTTATGGCGATCTGCTATCTTGCGGTCGATCTCCTCATAGATAAACTCATCATCGAAACCAATCTTCGCTGCATCCTGACGATTGTTGGCATAATAGATACAGTCGAGATGCGCCCAGTAGATAGCGCCAAGACACATGGGGCAAGGCTCGCAAGAGGTATAAATCTCACAACCCTTCAAATCGAAAGTGTGCAAGGCACGGGTAGCCATACGGATGGCATTCACTTCGGCATGAGCCGTAGGGTCTTGGTCTATGGTAACACTATTGGAGGCCTCAGCCACGATAACACCATCCTTGGCAATGACGGCTCCGAAAGGACCACCACCATGGCGCACGCTGTTCTCTGACAGGAGGATAGCTCTTTGCATCAGTTGTTCTTTTGTCATGTTGTTCGAGTTATTAGTTATACATTCTCATCCCATTTTTTAAAATCGGGGTTACAAATATACAACTTTTTAACGAATAAACCACATCTTAGGAGTATAAATATCAGAGACTTCTGACTTTTTCACAAGTTTTATACCTGTTTAATGCTTAGGCAAATGCGTAAAAGAGACAAAAGTCCGCACTTTTATGAAATTTCATCGAAAATATTTGGCGATTCAGAAATAAAGTCCTATCTTTGCAAACAGATATATTTACGAAAATAAAAAATAGAGAATATAAGATTGAGGATTCCGATGCTATACAGGCACCGGGATTCTTTATTTTTTACCCCATCTCTAAGAACACATTTATTAATAACAATAAACAATAAGAAAAATTATGGCTTACATGTCACAAGAAGGTTACGACAATCTCGTAGCTGAACTAAAACAGCTCGTTTCTGTGGAGCGCCCTAAGGCATCAGCCGCAATTGCTGAGGCAAGAGACAAGGGTGACCTAAGCGAGAACTCAGAGTATGATGCCGCCAAGGAGGCACAGGCTCATTTGGAAGACAAGATCAACCGCATCAAGCTCACCATTGCCGAGGCTAAGATCATCGACACCAAGCAGCTCAGCACCGACTGTGTGCAGATCATGTCGAAGGTAGAGATGACCAATATGGCCAACAAGGCAAAGATGAATTATACCATCGTGAGCGAGAGCGAGGCCAACCTGAAGGAGGGCAAGATTTCTATCAAGACTCCTATCGCACAGGGCTTGCTCAACAAGAAGGTGGGCGAGGTCGTGGAAATCAAGATTCCACGCGGTACTATCAAACTGCGCATCGACAAAATTTCATTCGAGTAAAAACAAAGGAACTATCATAAGGGCTGACAAACCCCTATGGCAGTTCCTTTTTTATGATATGTAAGCCAAACAAATATATACAGAGAATGAGATGTCGGTGCATGGCACGACACATGCTTTGCAACGACAGATTTTTGATTAACAATAAAAACGAAACAGACTATGGCAAGTATTTTCTCAAAGATTGCTGCCGGTGAAATCCCCAGCTACAAGTGTGCAGAAAGCGACAAGTTTTATGCGTTCCTCGATATCAGCCCTATCGGTAAAGGCCACACATTGGTGATTCCAAGAAAGGAAGTTGACTATATCTTCGACATGGAAGACCAGGACCTGGCCGAATTTGAAGTCTTCGCCAAGAAAGTGGCTAAGGCCATCAAGGCTGCCTTCCCCTGCAAGAAAGTGGCACAGGTGGTTCTCGGTCTCGAGGTGCCTCACGCCCATATCCACCTCATCCCTATGAACAGCGAGGCTGATGTGAACTTCCGCAAGGAACACCTCAAGCTATCAGAAGAGGAGTTCAAGGAAATCGCCAACAGCATCTACACAGAATTCCAGAAGCTGTAATTCTGAAAGAAACAGGAAAAATCCAAAGAGATAAAAACAAAGAGGAAAGAAATCATCACAGACTTCTTTCCTCTTTTTTGTTAAAGTTTCGAATGTTGAGTTAAATATACTCATCGCCCTTCTTGATCTGCACTTCGTTCACATACTTGCGAACCAAGGCAGAGGAGTCTTCCTTGCGACAGACGAGGAGCACGTTGTCTTTTTCGGCAACGATGAAGCCATCCAGTCCATTGAGCACCGCCAACTTGCCTTCAGGCAATTTGACAATGTTGTTGTGGCAGTCCTCCATCAGTACGTCGCTGTCTATCACCACATTATCGCTCTCCCCTTTCTTCATTGCCTCGTAGATGCTGTGCCACGTGCCTAAGTCAGCCCAGCCAAAGTCGCACTTCATCACATAGACGTCATTCGACTTCTCCAAGACGGCGTAGTCGATTGAGATATTGGGATAAGAAGGGAAGTTCTCCTTCATATAGGCATTCTCGGTCTCCACACTAAAGACGGGATACTTCTCGTCGTAACCTCGAAGCACAGATGGCAAAAGATGGCCAAAGTTGTTGTAGAGATGTTTCACATTGAAGAGGAACAGGCTGGTGTTCCAATAGAACTCGCCACTATCTACGAAAATCTTGGCAAAGTCGCGCTCAGGCTTCTCGGTAAACGACTGTACCTTATAGAGTCCTTCGCCCACAGAATCGCCCAACTGAATGTATCCATAGCCAGGCTCAGGACGGGTAGGTTTCACACCCATGGAGAGGAAGCAACTGTTGTCGGCAACAAAGTGCAGCCCCTCCAACATATCCTTGCAGAACGCCTCCTCGTTGAACACAGCCTGATCGGATGGCGTAGCCACGATGCAAGCCTCAGGATTCTGCATGGCTATGCGATGCGCAGCCCATGCCACACTCGGAGCTGTATTGCGATGAATGGGTTCCGACAAGATGTGCTCGGAGGAAACATCGGGCAGCTGCTGCCTTACAAATTCCACATACTCCTCGTTGGTATTGATATAGATATGGTCGGCTGGCACAATCCTTGCCATCCTGTCATAAGTTTGCTGCAACTGAGTACGCCCCACACCGAAGAAATCAAGAAACTGTTTGGGATAAGCATTGCGGCTGCTGGGCCACAGTCTTCTACCCTTTCCTCCGGCGAGTATGATACAATAATTGTTATGATCGTTTTTTGTCATTTGGCAGACTATATAATGATATTGTTTTAATTCACGTGTAAAATTAGGAAATATCTATGAACCTACCAAGTTTTTTTCCACAATTTAAGACAGAAGTGGCAAAATAAAACACTTATTTAGCCTTTCGTATAAGAAAAATCATCTTTTCAGAAACTTTTCTGCAAAAAAGTTTGTCAGTTCAAAAATTATTAGTACCTTTGCAACCGCAAAAGCCCAGATGGCGGAATCGGTAGACGCGCTGGTCTCAAACACCAGTGGAGCAATCCATCCCGGTTCGATCCCGGGTCTGGGTACTGAATTAAATTATTAAACGCTTGTAAGCCAATCGCTTGCAAGCGTTTTTTGCTTTTTAAGGTGTACTAAAAGTGTACTTATTCTTACTGCCAGTACGATAAATTGAGAGAGAATATTATCTCACCATTATCTTAATGCCATCTACGATATAGAGGCCAGGACGAAGGACAACGGTCTGCTCCTGACCTGCCGTCAGACGAACTTCTGCTGTTTTCTGTCCTCCAATATGGTAGATGCCCACTCGCTTGTCGGCATCTGTCTTGATGACCACAGCTCCCTTTTCGCCTCGTACATAAGTTCCGGCATCTGTCTTCACTGAAGATATGGAAGATGGTACGCCAGTGACATAGGCTATCAGAGCATTGCCCTTGATCCATTTCCGACCACTACCTGTAACTATATCATAATAGTGTCTACCTATGGTACAATTAGCAAATTCCGAATATTGTTTTGTTGTAAAATCATATGAATTGAAATATACAAGAATAGAATGACTGCCCACCTCATCTGGAGTGACAGTATATTCCACATAGGTAATCGCTCCATTACCTGCAGCCCTTGCCCTATTAGGCTCTATCCAACCGTTATTGGTTTCGGCATTATATGGCACGAAGCAATAATCCAAATAGCCAGGTCCACCTGTATTCTTTACGCCAAACCTTACCACGAGTTTATCGTCTTCAACCAATGGCAATTTACATTTTGCCCTGTAACATATTCCTTCACCAAACTTACCTGGAGTAGCATTACTCTCTGAAGAAACGACTGTGAAATTAGGAGCCGCTGCCGTCGTCAACGTAAACAGCTGACCGTTCACGATGACTTCATCCTTGTTGGCTACATCCGTTATCCACAGATACTGTTGAGACGAAGAGGTTTCGGGTATCTCTATCTGTCGTGTCACCGAACCGCGAGCTGGTATGGTGATATACAAGTCGAAATCTTTCGAACTGGGCTTGGTGCTGGTCGTATTGGTGTAGATTTTCACCAAACCATTGAACTCCATATCCATACTGTTGGTAAATGTTACCGTCAGCGGATTGGTCATACCAGTGTAAAGACCATCTTCGGCTGTTACCGTTGCTGCCAGAGGAGTAGTAACAGGAGACAGCGTTGTGGCATCAACATTGATGATGAAAGGTTGGTTGTTAGAGAATGAACAAATATGCCAATTCTTCGTATCTGAACTATAGATAGGATAAATCACATTGATACCCATAGGGAAAGGATAGTTGATGGTAAGTTTTGGATTATGACCATAAGTACCATAAGTACCTCCATCAGGCTTAACTGCAGGCAATTTCCACAGACCATTATAGTCAGACACACGGGCTATGGTTCCGTTTGCCATCTTTATGCCATAGGCAAAATAACCGGAAAAAGCAGAAGTACTCTGGTTAGAAAAGCAGGTTGTGGCTTCTGCCTGGAAATTCTCTGAGACATGTGCACGGGTTGTCTTAGTCCAGGTAATACCACAATTGCCACTATAGTTGAGCGACATGATCTGCGGATATGAAGCAAGAGGCTCATCCACCTTGCCATTATCGGGAGCTATACCGATAATCATAGAGCAGTCTCGATTGTAGCCATCCACAGCAGAGCCTGAGCCTGCACCACCCTTCGTGGGTTGAAGTATCGTCAGGTCGAAGTAACCATCCTGATAGCCTCCCCATCCCCAGTTGATGTGATAAAGACCTTTTCCATCACTTCCATCGCATACAAACTCATGACCACCATCCGAAGCCTGACCGCTATAAAGAATGGGGCGCTTTGCCTTCAGCTCATTATCGATCAGCGTCATCCATTGCTGCAAGGTAAAGACTGTACGGGTAAGGTCTTGCATCAAGTCGGCGTCATAGCCGAAATAAGTCGCCAAGATGATTGGTGTGACGTTTGCTCCCGACGAAGGACCATAGTCCATCTTTACCGCAGCTCCACAATGGTACATCAATTTGGCAACAGCATCAGCTTGCGCAGAGTTGTAATCCGACTTTGAATAATCAGGCAACATATTGTCCCAGTCGTAGGTCGCACCAGAAGATATTTCTGGTATTTGAATTCCATAACTTTTAGCAGTATAAGCCTTAATAGTAGCTTTCAACTCCTTAGGATACTGATAATACATCATCACCTGCGCCATGGCTGTAGCCACACAGCCCGTAACGGCACGATTGGTACCATTGTAAGAGGGACACATATTATTATAAGGTGCCATCTGGTTCCACTTGATACCACCCAAGAGAGGAGCTACAGCAGCAGAGTTGGCCCGATCGGCACGCCACTGGCGAGCCTCAGCCAATCCTCCTGACACCTGAGCATCACCCTTGAGCAATGCCTCTACCGTTTCCTGATAAGCCTTCATAAAGCCCACATAGTTGGCTGGCAAATGGTCGGGGTCGTAAGTGCCCTGAGCAGAGTAGCCCACCACTTCCGGCATTCTGTCGTCACCCGACACAATGGTAAATCCCTTGTCCTCGCCATTGGCAAAGACATAATAGCATGTGGCAGAAGGAGAAACAGCAGAAGAAACCGACATGCGGGGAGCCGCCTTTGCTGAAGCCGCCACCTCGGCATCCATCTCTATGCCAAGCATGGCTGCCTGGCGCTGAGCTATCGCCTTAGCCTGCTGATAGCTACGCGGACCGGCTATTGCCGAAACCGACAACAATAGCATCAATGACAATAAAAGTAATAAGTCCTTCTTCATAAAAATTCAATGTTTTAGTCAGTGAATAGTTTTAAATTTCATCTTTTTATTTGTGCCACAAATATAGCTTATTTTTCACAAACAAACAAGTATTAGAGCCTTAAAAAATGTTCAAAACAAGAAAATCATACCATTTGCTCCTTTTTTTACGATTTGACACCTACCTCAAGGCTGTAGTACCTTAGCTTCCTGACTCAACTTTCGCAAATGGGAATGCTTAGAGAAGTTACGGGGAAGTTAAGCCGAGGAGTGATTGCTGTTCTACCCCCCCCCTCATGCAAAACATGAAATACATATAAAAAAATGAGTATAGATTTGGAAATATGAGATTTTATCCGTATTTTTGCAGCAATTAGACAAAACTATTTAATAACTCTATTAAAAACCCCATTTATTCATGAAGAAACTTTTTAGCTTGGTTTGCACCTGTTTGCTGGCAATGAGCATGCAGGCAGCAGAAACCGACAAGTATGACGCGCTCTATGAGAACCTTCCTTTCCAGATGGAGAAGGTGACACGTCCTCAGTTCCCTGCCAACGAGGTAAACCTGAAGGATTTCGGAGCCGTAGGTGATGGTTCTACCCTTTGCACCGAAGCTTTCAGCAAGGCTATCGAAGCCCTGAGCCAGAAAGGCGGAGGAAAGCTCATCGTGCCACAGGGCGTATGGTTTACAGGCCCCATCACATTGAAGAGCAACATCAACCTGCACATCGAGAAGGGCGGCATTATCCTTTTCTCACCCGATGATGCCCTCTATCCTTTCGTCAAGACTTCTTTCGAGGGTCTCGACACACGCCGTTGCCAGTCGCCTATCTCGGGCAACGGACTCACCAACGTGGCTATTACTGGTCAGGGAGCCATCGACGGTAATGGCGAGTACTGGCGTCCTCTGAAAAAGCAGAAAGTAACCGACGCTCAGTGGAAAGCCATCACTTCACGCGGCGGTGCCTACAAGCGCAAGGACTACTGGTTCCCATCAGAAGGCGCTCTCAAGGCAGACAACAGCGCCAACATGAACGTGCCTGCAGAACCTACATCAGAAGAGGGATGGAACGAAATCAAGCGATTCCTCCGCCCTGTCATGGTAAGCTTGGTAAACTGCAAGAATGTTTGGCTCAATGGTGTCATCTTCCAGAACTCTCCTGCCTGGAACATCCATCCATTGATGTGCGAGAACGTGCTCATCGAAGATGTACTGGTACGCAACCCTGCGTATGCACAGAATGGTGACGGTCTTGACCTGGAGTCTTGCAAGAACGCACTCATCGTCAATTCTACTTTCGATGTGGGCGATGACGGTATCTGTATCAAGAGCGGTAAAGACGCCGACGGAAGAAAACGTGGCATTCCTTGCGAGAACGTCATCGTAGACGGATGTACAGTCTTCAAGGGTCATGGTGGATTCGTAGTAGGTAGCGAGATGAGCGGTGGTGTGAAGAACGTGATGGTTACCAACTGCCAGTTCCTCGGTACCGATGTAGGTCTGCGTTTCAAGAGCACACGTGGCCGTGGCGGCGTAGTAGAGAACATCTTCATCAAGAATATGTCTATGTTCGACATTCAGACCGACGTGATCACCTTCGACCTTTATTATGGAGGCAAGTCGGCTGTTGAGGTTCTCAACGATGGCGACGAGGCCAAGAACCAGAAGGTAGAGAAATTCAAGGTAGACGAGACTACACCTTGCTTCCGCAACATCGACATCGACCATGTCATCTGCCGTACAGCCCGCCGTGCTGCTTACTTCAACGGTTTGCCAGAGATGCCAGTTCAGAACATCAGCATCAAGGACTTGGAGGTGAACAATGCCGAACAGGGCATCGTGATCAACCGTACAGAGAACGTGAAGCTCGAGAATATCAAGGTTACTGCAAAGACTCATACCTTCGATGCCAAGAACTCGAAGAACGTGAGTGTAAACAGCAAAACCTACAAGAAGATCGACGAAAAGGGCGTTACCCTCGATTTCTAAAGACTGCGAAGACTTGCCATATAGGACAAAAAGCCTATATGGAATACAATACTTAGTAAATTCAAAAACATTTTGCGGTAAAAACACAGCAAACATTCTGATATTTTGCTGCGTTTTTACCGCAAATTTCGTTTATCACTATTGAAAAAAAATCGTCAAACAACAATGATTATTTTGCCAATCACCTTTAAAATCTCCGTTCAAAGGCTTTGAACGCACATTCAAAGGCTCTGAACGGACATTCAAAGGCTTTGAACGAAGAATTAATAGTCAAAAAACATTTTTATCAGTAGACAACATCTTTTTAAGTTCTCTAAGAAGAACTCTATCCTTCCTTCATACTCTTTCTCACCAGCTTGCCCACGAAATTCCAGGCAGGCATCTTCTTGAGTGTACTGCGTACTGGCTGGATATCCCATAGCAGAAACACGAGCAACACAGCTATGCCAATGAGACAAGTAATGCCGTACAGCTGGCGTATGCTGATCATCAACAGGTTGGAGGCATCGTAAGGTAAGCCACGAGCCATATTGTCTGTCATCTGATGCCGAATACCGAAACTGTACAGGCCCGAGCACATGGCCGACACAGGACCATTGCGTATGATGCCTGCCATGGTAAGTCCCATAAAGAAATGCTGGAAGGGCATCAGCTCCTCAAGATAAATGGTGAGCATACAGAAGAAGATGGCATTACCAAACGAACGCAGGAAAGTTGGCAGATAAAGTGCCTGCAGGGGCAATCCCGGGTCGATGAGGAAATACATCATGACAGGATAGCACACCATAGCCATAACTCCCAAAGTGAGAAGACGTGTATACTTCTGTCGAAGCACCTTGCACCAGAACAGGCAGAAAAGGCAGCCTGCGATGGCTCCCACCCACTCTACAAAGTTGAGCACATTGGTGGTAAAGGTGCCAAAGTGCAAGACGCCACCCGTAAAAGCCGTCTGCAGAACCTTGGGAGTACTGCCCATCCACTCGACAAAGGCAAAGAGGATAAGCAGAGGCACAAGCCGCTTGTACTTCCATGCCCCAGGAGCAATATAGGGATGACGGATGTGGCGCATGCGCTGAATACAGAAGTAGCCCGTCACGACAAACAGCAACACGTCCATGCGCAGGATATCGCTGTCGAACCAGTTGTAGTGTTCACCATAATTGAAAAAGAAGATAAACTCCAACATCCATGCCGACCACAGCAGACAACCCAAGTAATCGATGCTGATAAACGGCAGAGGCTTCATGAAACGAAAGTCGTGAGTGGTGACATACACCACAAGTGCCACACATAGCAAGGCACCGGTCATCGTCCAGTTGATGATACGCCAGTCCTGATAAATATAGATAAGATGCTCAGTTATCCACGGTGAAAGCGACATATTTCCCAGCACCAGACAGTAAAGCAAGGGAAAGAAAATAGTAAAGTCGCGCTTCGAGGTCATCCACAACTGAATGTTCGACATACACTCAAAACATCCACAGAGTTTGAAGAACCCCGCGATATAAGCCAAGACACACATCACCGGCACCGAGTCGGTAAACATGATGAGGAAGTTGCACGCCGCTATTATCAAGGCCGCATTCAGCAGAAGCCTGCGGTTGGTAAAGCGGAACTTCAACCTAAAGAGGAAGGGAAAGGGCATAGCCACGCCCACCACATTGAACATGACAATCATGAGCACATCCTCACGCATCAGACTGTACTCTCCCATCACCTGCGACATGGCACCACCATAAATGCCTCCCGACATGAGGAAGACAAAGGCAAAGAGCAAATATATCCATGGCTGCAGCCTGCGAGGCACGTAGCCATTGAAAGAAGGAACCCTGAAAGGTCCCTGAAGCATTGGAGGTCCTGGCATTATAATGATTTCTTCACTTTAGTTTCTACATTTAATCCCGCACGGAGCAAAGCCACCTGCTTGGGGTCGTTATCCTTGTCGAGAGCGATACGTACGGGCACACGCTGCTCCACCTTTACAAAGTTGCCCGTGGCATTATCGACAGGAATCATCGAATAGGCTGAACCTGCCGCTGCCGACAAAGCCTCCACCTTGCCATGAAAGACGACTCCCGGTATGGCATCGGCGGTGAAATCGACGGTTTTGCCTACTTCTATACCGTCCATCTGCGTCTCACGATAGTTGGCTACCACCCATACGTCATCATCATCTACGATACGTGCCAACATCTGTCCGGGCTGTACCAACTGCCCTACATGAATGTCTTTTCTGCCCATCACACCATCACAGGTAGCCACAATGACAGTATAGGAAAGATTGAGACGGGCAAGATTGAGCTGGGCTTCAGCCACACTCTCACCTGCACGCGAGCTACCCAACTGATGGGTCTGCACATTACGTACCGAGGCAGCACTCTGGCGACGGCTGTTGGCCTGTTCATAGCGTGCCTTGGCTCCCAAGTATCGGGCATAGGCATTGTCGTATTGCTGACGCGTAACAGCATCTTTCTTCATCAAAGCCGCAAAGCGGTCGAAATCCTTTTTGGCATTCAGCATGTCCACACGAGCCTCCTCAATACCGGCCGATGCAGTCTGCACATTGCTGACCGTAGTACCCATGCTTGCCGTAACCACCGATGAGCCCGACTTTGAACCGCGAAGACCTGCCTCAGCCTGTGCCACCTGCAAACGAAATTCTGCATCCTCGATGATGACAAGCGTATCTCCCTTGTGCACATGCTGGAAATCGGTAAAACGGATCTCCTTGATAAATCCTGGCACACGGGTATTGATGGGGGTTATATGACGACACACCTGGGCATCATCGGTATACTCCACATCGACTCCATGCACGAAATGACTGAAACACCAGGCCACAGCTCCTAACAGGAAGAGCACAACCACTACATTATATATTCTCTTGATTATTTTCTTGTTCATTACTATTAAAAATATGAAGTGTTGTATGAAAAGTTAGATTTTACCTGCAACATATTGCAGACGATAGTAGGCATATACGATATTGATACGGGCATCCACCTCCAGCAACTCGGCATTGAGCTTTAGATTGGAAGCATCCACCATATCGGTAACAAGCGCCAACTGGCTGAGATAACGTGCATTGATCACATCGTAGTTCTGCGAAGCCAGCTCCACGCTCTTCTGTTGGGTTGCCAACTCAACATAGGTTTGCTGATACTGCACATAGGCAGCCTGCACCCTGTTGTTGAGCTGTTCCGCCTGCACGTCACGAGTTTGCTGCATCTGACGAGTCTCCACAGCAGCCTGCTTCACGCGCTTGTTGCTCTTGAACAACGAACTAAGGCTATACTTCACCCCTACGCCCACGTACCATACATTGAGATTCTTGTCGATGGGAGGAAGTTCGAAGGTGATAGGCCCGTCAAAATGATTGGCTGCCACAAAAGCCACCTTGGGCAAGAGTTCGCTCTTGGCAAGTTTCTCCTTGGCCTTGGCTGCCTGTATATTCAGCACGCTCTGCTCCAAAATAGGCGAATTCATCGCACTTTCTGCCTGCCAATAACCTTCTCCATCCTGGGCATAGGTCTTGTCGGCTATGGTTGCATCGGGAACAATGGTCTGCGATACTGGCAAGCCCAAAGTGTTGCAAAGCTGATAGTTCAGAATACTGCGATTGTTACGAAGCGACGTAAGACCCAGCCTGAGCGACTGCATCTGCAACTCATAGCGGGTAATGTCGTTCTTCAGCGCCATACCCTCCTTCTGTTTAGCCTTGATATCAGCGATGAGCTGTTCGGTGAGTTCGATATTTTTCTCGTACACCTTGATACGGTTGTCTATCTTGCAAAGGTCTAAATACTGCCCCAACACCATGAAACGTTCTTGCTGCCGGGTAAGTTTTACGCCCACTTCTGCCTGTTGCTTGCCCAATTCGGCAAGACGAATGCCAGCATGGATGGCTCCACCGGCATAAACCACCTGCTGGGCATCAATGGCAAAGCTGTTGCCATAATGCGGAGAATGAAGTCCATGAACATCGGAGAAATCACGATCGGTCATCAGTACGTTACCCAAATAACTGAACGACAGCGAAGCATCAATATCAGGAAGACGCTTGCTCCGGGCTGCCTCTACACCCAAACCGGCTGCAGCTACACCCGTCTTCTGGGCACGCAGACTCTTGCTGTTATCCTCTACCTTTTCGAAAAGCTGACCTACAGTCATGGGAACACTTTGACCAATACGTCCCGAACCGTCTGTCTGGGCATGCGCCCACATACAGCCTCCCAGCAAAAGGAGGCCTACAAACATAAATTGTCTTGTCATCAGAATTTTACCTTTTATAAATCTGGGTGCAAAGGTACTGAGTTTTCTGCTAACGACTGTTTTAAATATTACCCTACGGATGGACTTTTAGGGAACAATTCTTCTTATATCTCTCATAAAATACGTATCTTTGCAAACAAAAAGAGAACAAAACCAATGATTAATGAATTAGACAGCCGACAGGAAGCCCGACTTTTCGTTACCACACTTGACGAATGGACCTTTGAACCGCAGGTAATCACCTATGGCGGCATACTGATTTGCCGAAAAGGAAAGGCAAGACTGAAAGTAAACTTCAAGGAATGGGAAATGCACGAAGGAGCTGTGATAACGATTTTCCCAAATGATGTGGTGTTGCTGACCAAGGATAACGGGAACGACTTCGAGGTGGAAATGCTGAAATACAACGCCTCCTTGCTGCGTGAGGCAAGTCTGCAGTTAGAGCAAACTGTCTATTCAGCCTTGCGCGAGGACCGCTGCAGACAGGACTCTCCTGTCGTCATCAATATCATCAACCACATGTTTGCCCTGCTCAGGGTGTACTTCGACCAAGCAGCATGCACCTGTCTTACACAGTTGGTGCTATGTCAGCTGAAAGCTTTCTTCATAGGATTCAACGAATACCTGCTACGAAATCCACAATATCGCCCCGATGAAATCAAGTCTTATCGTGTAAGAGAACTCTTCAACCACTTCATGCACCTGATGGAAAGAGACTACAAGGCATCAAGGGATGTCAATTATTATGCCGACCTGATGAACATTACGCCCAAATATCTCACCAACATCGTGCGACAGGTGACGGGACACACCCCAAAGACCATCATCGACCAGTATGTCATACTGCAAATCAAGATGCAGTTGCATCGCAGTCAGCAAAGCATCAAGGAAATAGCATGGGAATATCATTTCTCTGACTCAAGTTTCTTCTGCCGCTACTTTAAAAAACATACAGGAAAGACACCACAACAGATCAGAGAACAGACAGCCGACAAAACCAACCAGCAGGAAGACAGAACAGACTTCTAACTCAAGTTTCTCAAGTGGTTTATGTACGGGCTGAAGGCCCAAAAGCTCTTAGCCCAGGGCAGCGCCCTGGGTATAATGGCTATCGGCAAGGCGCCCTGTAAGGGCAAAAGCCTTATAAATTGTTAGGAGTTTTAAAGCTTTTGCCCTTACAGGGCGATAGGCTATCATCCGTAATAACCCAGGGCGCTGCCCTGGGCTAAGAGCTTCTGCCCCTTCAGGGCGTGTGGGGCGAAACTTCTTCTAATATAAAAGCCTGTCTGCAGGAAAAAGCCGACAATACCAACCAGCCATCGGCCTGTTTCATTAAAGACTGCGGTGGTACATCTTCCTGATTTCTTCGTTTATGAAATCTTGAAAATCAGGACTGTCGATAATCTCGACATGGCTGTACAGTCCCAAGACAAAACGGGCAATACCCAAGTAGCTTGCCACATCCATAGACAACAGCCAGTACTTAGGAGCATTTTCTTCATTATTATCGGTTTCATCGGGCAATTCTTCGATGAATTCGGCTGATTTGGGATATTCCTCAATCATCAGACTATATGCCAGACGGTCGAGTTTCAACCTGACAGGCAACCGCTCATCACCACTAAACATAAAGAGATCGGTAAACATCTGGCGATGCTTTGCCTCGTTGCCCCACTCCAGATCGAGCAGGATAACATTGCCCATACGCGACACCTTGAACGTCTTGTTCATCTTGGAACTAAGTTCATAGCAGCGCACATCATTATTGTTGTTCATCATAAGGAAAGGCTCCACCACCCGGTCGGTACAACTCTTGCTGTGAGGCGAGGAATAACCTTCTATCTTGACAAGCCGATGACACTTGATGGCATCGTAGAGCACGCCGACATGATGGGCAGCCTGCTCGCGCAACTGAGGATTGGCAAGGATGTTAAGGTCATAGAAACGATCCAACTTGCGGCGCAGTCGCTCCACGATGGCATTATTGTCTTCCACCTTATTTAATATAGAGAGCATGGTGAGGGCTTCCTCCTCAGTGAAGTTGATGGTTTCGAAGAGATGCTTGAAGAATGGCGACTCCCTGTCAAGACTATATATCCTGCCATTCTTCTCCACCTTGAAGCCCCAGTCGCGGAAACTCTCCAAATAATAATACAGCATACGTCGCGAAATGCCCGCACGCTCGCAAAGAGTATCCACGTCATAACGATGGTTCTCGGTAAGGAGAAGCATCAGGTTCATTTCTTTTTCCAGTTTGTCGTGTCGCATAAAGCCTGAATGTGATAAGTTGATGAGTCGGCAAGAGGCTGAAGACTGCTTTTTATGTTAATAGAGCTTAACAGCCACTCACTTTTAACATAAGAACTCAGAAAGTGAACATATATTGCACAAAAGCCTCCTAATTTTGCCCTCAGAAACAAAGAAAGACCAGTAAAAGGGCTTTCATACAGTAAGAAAACTATAAAACTATAAAGAATTATGGAAAAGAATATCACATTGGGCACTTCAGCCGACATCAACTTCGTAGTAAACAGCATCAGCAACGGCAGCAAGAGCGTTGTGGACGGCAGTAAGAACCTGATAAGCAGTATCAAGAGTTTGCTGCAAAGCGGCAAACAACCCATAGAATGGCTGCAAAGCTACTATTCCATCATCATGGAAAAGGAAGTGAGCATGAAGCAGACCCTCCTCCTCATCGCCACCCAGTTTACATTCGTACTGGGCATCCTGCCTGCCGACATCAATCTGGCATTAAGAGCCGCTTTCTTGGGCAGTTTCGCCTTCTGCCTGCATCTGTGCAAGAAGAGTTTTCAAGAGGAAATATAAATTGATTTCATTAACCGTCACTTAATCCTTGAACTCAAGTGAAAGTTCGCCCGAACCCAAGAGATTGTAGCTCATGCGGTGATAAGGCGTAACCCCATACTCCCTGATGGCTGCCCGGTGCTTCTTGGTGGGATAACCCTTGTTGCTCTTCCAGTCGTACTGAGGATATTCCTCGGCAAGGGCATCCATATAGTCGTCACGATAGGTCTTGGCCAGAATGCTTGCTGCAGCTATCGCCATATACTTGCCGTCGCCTTTCACTATCGTGGTGTGAGGCAGATCATGGTATGGCTTGAAACGATTGCCATCCACAATAATCGCCTCTGGACGAACCTTGAGCTGATCGAGTGCCCTGTGCATCGCCAAGATACTGGCATTGAGGATATTGATCTTATCTATCTCCTCGGGAGTAACGATTCCTACAGCCCATGCCACGGCATCACGCTCTATCTGCACGCGAAGAGCCTTGCGCCTCTTGTCTGTAAGTTGCTTGCTGTCGTTGAGTGCTTCATTCTGATAACCAGGAGGCAGAATGACAGCAGCAGCATAAACACTGCCAGCCAGACAACCACGACCAGCCTCATCGCAGCCGGCCTCTATAAGGTCCTTATAATAATGACTTTCCAACATCTTCTAAATGGTGTTTTACTGAATAATAAAAACTATTTGATGCAAAAGTAGTACAAATAACTGACTCCAACAAATCTTGATGGATTATTTTTTAGGATTACGTATGAAACTATAGGATAAATGGACGATGAAATCAGTAATTTTGCAAACAAAACTAATCAAAACCCATTATGAAACAAAAGATTTGTATTCTTTTATCAGCTATCGCTATCTCGCTCGGCTGCTCAGCCAAGAAGCAGACGAGCACTTTCCCCGACGGCACACCTATCTCTTCATGGTTTGCCGACACCACTGGTGTGGAACTGAAGGACATGGGCAAGCCCTACATCATTACCGATTATGGAGTGGTAAATGACTCAACCATCATTCAGACCCAGAAGATTCAGGAAGTCATAGACCGCTGTCATGCCAATGGTGGCGGAGTCATCGTGGTACCTGCAGGCACTTATCTTACAGGCTCACTATTCTTCAAACCAGGCTGCAACCTGTATTTGGAAGAGAACGCCACACTGAAAGGAAGCGATGCCATCACCCATTATCAGATAGTGAAGACTCGACTGGAAGGTCAGACCTTAGACTATTTTGCAGCACTCATCAATGCCGATCATCACGATGGTTTCACCATTGCAGGCAAGGGAACCCTCAACGGCAACGGACATAAATTCTACGATGAGTTCTGGCTGCGCCGAAAAGTCATCAAGAAGTGTACCAACTTGGAGGCTCTCCGCCCAAGACTGGTCTACATCTCCAACTCCAACGACGTGAAGGTAAGCGGCATCAGAATGGTGAACTCTGGTTTCTGGACCAACCATCTGTACAAGTGCAAGCGCGTGAAATACCTCAACCTGTATATCTACGCACCCACAAGTGGCTACCCCAAAGGTCCCAGCACCGACGCCATAGACATCGATGGATGCGAGGATATGCTGATAAGAGGCTGTTGGGTAAACGTGAACGATGACGGTGTGTGTCTGAAAGGCGGCAAGGGAACCTTCGTAGACAAGGACAGCACCAATGCTCCCTGCCGCAACGTCATCGTAGAGAACTGCTATTTCAAGAAAGCCGGTGGAGGTGTCACCTTCGGAAGCGAGTGCTATGATGCCAAGAATGTGATTATAAGAGACTGCCAGTTCAACGGAACCAGCAACATCCTTCTCTTCAAGATGCGCCCCGACACACCACAGAGATACGAGGATGTACTGGCAGAAAACTGCACAGGAGTAGTTACCTTCGGCATCAGAACCCGTATTTGGACCCAGTTCTACGACAAGAAAGACAGAGACGACATGCCCCGTTCAGTCATCAACAACGTGAAGATGAAGAATATCAAGGTGAAGAGCACCAAACAGTTCTACACAATGATACCTTCAGAAAACTACGACTTGGGTAGTTTCTCATTCGAAAACATCGATGTCACCGACCCTGTAGGAATTATGGACACATCGGTATTGGGCAGTTGCAAGCTCAACAAAGTAAAACTTAATGGTAAAGCCATCAAGTAGTTCTTTTTAAATTAAAGGAGTTAAGGAGTTAAAGGAGTTAAGACAACAGTCTATTTGGATAAGACGCAGGACATTAGTCCCTTACCTACAGAAATAGACGTTACCCACTAAGCATTTGTCTTAACTCCTTTAACTCCTTAACTCCTTTAACTCCTGAAAAAATCTCCTAAAGAAAATCTCCTAAAGAAACATTCTCAAAGAAGCCCCCTTAACTTCTGTACTGCGATGGCGGCATACCAAACTGCTCCTTGAAGCACTTGCTGAAGTAGTACGGATTGTCGAAACCTACAGCATAAGCCACCTCCGACACATTCTTCTCGCCCTCCTTCAACAGTTCGGCGGCTTTTCTCAGTCGGATGACACGGATATACTCATTAGGTGTATAACCCGTAGTTCCCCTTACCTTTTTATAGAAGATGGTGCGTCCCAAGTGCAACAGTCCTGCCACCTTGTCGACAGAAAGATCTTGTTCGCCAAGGCGAGAATAGACGATACTGTCAAGACGCTTGACAAACAAGCTGTCCTGCTCGTTGCTGAGCATGGCAGAACGAATCTCCTGTGGCTCCTTGCCAAACTTCTGACGAAGTATCTCACGCTGGTTGAGCAACTGCAGAATGCGAGCCATGAGCAACTGCGGGCTGAACGGCTTGGTAATGTAAGCATCGGCTCCCGACTCTGTTCCTTCGAGCACATTCTCGTCAGTACTGAGGGCTGTGAGGAGAATGATGGGGATATGACTCGTCTCAAAACTGTTCTTTAGACGTTTAGTAAGCTCGAAGCCATTCATTCCTGGCATCATCACGTCGCTTACTATCAAGTCGACATCCAACTCCTTTGCCATGGCAATACCCGTCTTGCCATCCGAAGCCACCTTCAGGTCGAAACAGCTCTCCAGTTCAGAGAGCAGGAACTCACGTACATCGTTGTCGTCTTCTATCAGAAGAATGGTACGACGGTTGAGCGGAGCAGATGGTGCAGAAGGCACAGCATCAGTTGTTTTTTCTTCCTGTCCGTCCCGTTCCTTTGCCAAATCGGCCTTCAGGATAGGGCTGTCCTTTACCAAGAAGTCGGAAGCCTCGTAGCAGTCTTTCTGCAGAGGAATTGTGACCACAAAGACCGAACCTCCGCCCTCGTTCTCCTGATAAGTTATCTCGCCATGATGCGTCTTCACAAGTTCATGGGTAAGATGGAGTCCGATGCCAAAGCTCTCGCCCGTGTAACTGCTCTGCATGAATCGGCTGAAGAGCTGCGCTCGCTTCTCCTGCGGAATGCCCACTCCCGTGTCAGCCACACGGATGGTCATCACATCCGTGAAAGAGAGGCTTACAGAGATGGTTCCCTTGGCAGGGGTGTACTTGAAGGCGTTGGACAAAAGATTGAACACCACCTTGTCTATCATCTGCTGGTCGAGGAACATCGCACGTGACGGCTCCGACGACTCGAAACTGTAAGCTATCTCCTTCGATTCGGCTGCATCGTCGAACATACGGCAGATGCCCTTGACAAACATCACGGCATCGGTCTCCTGCAAGGAAAGTTTCAGCTTACCAGCCTGCATCTTGCGGAACTCCAAGAGTTGGTCGATGAGTCGCAACATACGCTGCACGCTCTTGTCCATTACCCGTATAGTTTTCTCCAACTCTGTCTGCCAGCGGTTGGCTTTCATGATGCGCTTCTCCTTCTCGAGCGAGCCTTGCATCAGGGTGAGAGGAGTACGGAACTCGTGGGCTATATTGGTGAAGAAGACCAACTTGTAGCGAGTGAGCTCCTGTTCAAGACGGATTCGGTTGCGAAGCACATTCTTGTCGTGCACAAACTTCACCACCAAGATGATGACACCCAGGACAAGCAGCACATAAATCATTATCGCCCAGGACGTAAGATAGAAAGGAGGCTTGACACGAATAACCAACGTACTCTCCTTACCCCAGGTGCCATCCGACGTACATGCCTTGACATGCAGAACATACTTGCCTGCTGGCAGTTTCTGATAAGCCGCCCAGGGCGTGGACGAAGGTTTGCTCCATGCCTGGTCGAAGCCTTCCAGACGATAGGTATACTTCACATTGCGCACATCGGAATAGTCGAGCGTAGAGAAATGTATGTTGGGCGAACGCTGCTCATAGGTCAGCGTTATCTCATCGGAATAAGGATAAGAGGTGAATACCACGTCGGTGAGCCCGCTGACATGACTAAGACGTGAAGGCTGGATAATGGTAAGACCATAGTTGCCACCCAGCACCACTCTGCCGTCATCAAGACATACTGCCGAGTTCTCGTTATACACATTACCCATAGGATTGCGCGAAAACAGGTAGTTCTCAAACGACTTCTTGCGGGCATTCCAGGCTGTCACACCCTGCTGAGTAGAAACCCAGAGGTTGCCATCAGGTGTGTCCACCACCGACTGAACCAGATTGTTGACCAGTCCATTCGAAGTATTGAAGACATGGAACTTAGGCTCTGCCTCACCATCACCCTGCTCTACCTGCACCAGTCCATCGCCCGATGCCGATAGCCACAATCGCCCCTGTCTGTCGACAAGCACATCGCGTATTTCATAATCACGCACATAGGTCTTAAACCGGCTGGCATCCTTCACAAACTCATCGGTAGGAATACGGATAAGACCTCCCGATGTTCCGCACCAAAGCACGCCATGCTTATCTATCGCCATGCATCTCACCTCGTTAAGCCCCACGCTGTCGGCAAAAAACGTCTTCACCTCATAGCCATCCTTTCGTGGCATGACAAGGCTCAATCCCTTGCCAAAGGTTCCTATCCACATGCGATGCTTGGCATCGGAAGCCATACAGAACACGTTTCTGTCCTTAAAGTCGAGTCCTTTGGCTCCATAGATTCCCTTGCCACGAGTGCCTATCCAGGTTTCACCATTAGGCATCTGGACTATGCCGTAAACATTCGAGTCGAAATGGCTCTTGTCCAAAACCTGGCTCATGTCGGCACTATAGTGGTAAAGACTTCCCTCACGGGTGCCCACCATGACTGTGCCGTCATTCATCTTCTTCACCATTCGAACGACATTCGAAAAGTCCATATTGCCCTCGCCATTGGGATAAATGCGTTCCACACCCTTGTCCATCACCTGGATGTGCGACACGCCTCCGTATTCCGAGCTTACCCACACTCCATCGTGACGGTCGGCAATAATGCCGAGAAGATAGTTGGAGGCGATAGGCGACTCTCCCAACTTGTCTGCCACGAAATGCTGGCTCTGGGTCAGGTTCTGGTTGAACACGAAAAGTCCTTTGCCATAAGTGGAAATCCAGATGAGCCCATGATTGTCCTCTACGATATGGAATCGCTCATGGTCGATGTAATTGGTGGTTTGCTGGGGGAAGAGAATCAGGGGCACAAGCTTGTCCTGTCTTACCAAGCGCAGCTCGCCCGTCTTGTTGTATATCCACTTTCGGCCTTTGTTGTCAGTCAACACCCTGCCATTGGGGATAAGCCATTCGCCCTCACACTCCGCAACCTTTCCTGTACGTACGTCGATAGAGAATGAACGGCGGTTGGTGAAAACTATCCACCTGTTGCCCAAGAGCAAGTCGCCGGTGGCTACCTCACCGTCAACATAGGCTACATGGGAAAATCGCTGCAGCTTGCCTTGTCGAAGAACATAGACATCGCCCTTCTCCGAAACCATCAGCATCTCGTGATGGAAGGGGCGCGTACGCGACATTCTCATGCCCTTGGCTATGCAGGACAGGCGGCCTTCGGAATAAAGGAAAACCTTGTCAGTGGTACAAAGCACCACATTGTCTTTGTCCAGACTGTCTATCAGGGGTACTCGGGAAGAACCTATTTCCGCCTGGGCAAACCTACGTATCAAGAAAGAACCACTGCGATAGTCTACCAACATGGCTCCATCTTTGGCTCCCCAAAGCCAGAACATTCCATCGCGAACCAGCTTCCACTTAGTGAAATGAAGCTTCTCTATTTCCTGACAATACTTCTCCACCTTGCCGTCCACCATGTTCAGGCAAGTGAAAGTCTCAGAAGAAGAATACACCCACAACTTCTTATAGGTAACATCCTCCAAAGCCTTCTTTGTGCGACCGATAAAAGCAGACGCACCAGTACTGTCTTTGTCCAAATAGGTTGTTACCACGTTACCGTCGTAGCGGGCGAGTCCATTGTGCGTGGAAAACCACAGAAAGCCCTTCTGGTCCTGCTGCATATCGGTGACGACATTAGAGGGCAATCCATCCTGAATGGTTACCCTCTTCGCCTTCACCTCTATGGGAAGGGAAAGAATCTCGGCATGCTTCTCCACCGCTATCTGTGCCATAGGCTCCGTGCCAACGCCACGCTGTCCGCCATCATGGCAGGAACTGGCGAGCAAGGCAAAAGCCGCCGCCATAAGGAAATTAATGTATCTCATTATTCAGATTAGTTCTTTACACGGTGCAAAGATACGCCAAATACTTGGAAAAACCACATCTCCCTACCACAAAATTCACTTCTCCCTACCACAAAACCATGAGAAGCCTATCACAAAGTCCATGGAAGACTACTCCCAAGCATGAAGCACAACCTATATTTGGTAGAATATAAGCTATATTTCATCGGGCACAGCTTATATCTAACTAAATAAAGGTTAGACAAAGCAGTTGGCAGCAGGCTTCTCGGAAGTTTGTCTCTATAAGAAAAGCTTTTTATGTCAGGGCGATAAAAAAATTATCGCAATATTCTTGCCCTATGCAGGCCATATAAACGGCACAGTAAATGCTCAACAAGGGCAAAGGTCTTTTCAACCTGCTGAAATAACCCCATTCATACCAATCGAAAAGGGACGAGCTCATCGCGAGTTCGTCCCTTTTTTACTAAAAATAATTCTTATTTACCGAAATGTATGTACTGTACTAAAAACAATCTTTACTTGTAAGCTGGATGCTGCTGACCTTCAAGACCTGCATTTACATCAAGAATCTTAGAGGTGTTGAACGGCATCAGCTCTGTCATATTCTTTTGCAAGCCATAGAATACACCAGAATTACCTGTAATCCAGGCGTTGTTGCTCGACACTCCAGTTACGTCCTCTACACACAGGTTGCCTTTCTGCTTGATAGAAACGATACTGAACATATTGAGGATGGTGTAGGTATGCTTCACTGCACCCTCTGGCTTGTTGGCCTCGCTATACAGTTTTCCATCCTTCTCGTAAAGGTCGGCTGTAGTAGAGCCCTTGCCTTTGGAAGAACTATTCAAAACTTTAAGACCACTGATTTGAGCGGCAGTAAGTCCCAAATTCTCCACCTCAGCCTGCGAGAGGTCAATATAGTTCAATGCGATGGTAGGATCCTCAAACTTAGGTGTGGTTGAGAGATAGTAAGCACGATAAACAGGCACGTTGGCAAACTCGCCATCACGCTTAGCCAAGTCTATCAGGCGCTGCTTGGCAGCCATCAGCATCTCATACTGCTTACCCCAGCGAGTAAGGTCGGTACGACGCAGACCCTCATTGGAAAGCTCAAGTTTACGCTCCTTCTGGATGAAGGTGAGGAAATCGTCATGGTTGGTAGGAATACCAGCAGCAGCCTTGGCCTCATTGCCACGGAAGGCACGCTTGCGGACTTCCTTCACAGCATTGATAGCCTCCTGAGTAGGACCATTGTTCACCTCGTTCAGAGCCTCAGCATACATCAACAGTACGTCGGCATAGCGAAGCAATGGGAAGTTGATGTTACGCTTACTGTTGGTGGCACCCATATCCTTCTTCCAGTTGATGCGGTACTTGCCCACACCCATACCGTTGTAAGCATTCATCTGATACTTATTGCCCTTGGCACTAAGCACGATACCATAGTTGCTGACAGACACGTCACGACGCTGGTCATCCTTGTCAAAATCAAAGAACAGAGTTGGGAAAGCCATCATCTGTGAACCACCCTTGCCCATACCACCTTCAGAATTGTCGTTACCTGAAGTTGGGATACCATTGACATAACCAGTTCTTACATCAGCAGAATTCTCACCATACATACCATACTCCAGCATGGTTTCCTTATTGTAAGTCTGGTTGCCCAAATCTCTGAACAACTGGTCATAGTTGTCGAGCAAGCCATTCTGACGCTTCTCGATAACAGCCTTGCAGGCGTCAGCTGCAATCTGATAAAGCTCCTTTACACGAGCAGCATCCGAACGCTGTGCGATGTGAAGAGTAGAAGCGTCGTAGGTATTGAGGTCCCAACGCAGAGAGTAGCCTGCTGCATAGAGAGCTACACGCGCCAAGATGCCATAAGCAGAGTTCTTGCAGAAACGCTCAGGTGTAGAAGGAGCATTGGCCTCACCCTGCCATGGCAGGAGCTCTACAGCCTTCTGCAAATCGGCAATGCACTGGTCGTAGATCACATCACGGTCGGTACGTGGAGAAGAGAAGGTTGACAACTCAGATGTTGGAACTGTTGTGAAGGGAACGTCGCCATAGAAGCGAATCAGATTCCAGTAAGCATAGGCACGGACGGCCAACGCCTCACCAAGAAGCGCATTCACCTTTCCCTTTTCGCTCTCCGAAACGCTCATTAATGGCAAATTCTTGATGCACACATTGGCATACTCGATGGCTGCATACATAGAGGTATACGTATTGCTGAGCATACCTGTGACGTTGGTGAAGTTGTAGTTGGAAACGTCATACTTAGAGTTGCTCTCTGTTGAGGCGCACTCGTCGGTACCCTCAAGCAGCTGATAGCCCAGCTCCTGAGTATGGAGGCTGGCATAAGCACCCACTGTGGCAAGTTCTGCACGGCCCACTGTCTCAAAGATAGTGCCGCTGTCGGCCTTTGACTCAGAAGGCATATCCAACCAGTCCTGGCAAGATGTCATGGTCAAAGCAATGGCCGTAACACCTAATATATTTAATATCTTATTCATATATTACTCTTGTTAGAATGAATTGATTAGAATGTTAAGTTTACACCTACTACCCAGCTCTTAGCACGTGGGTAAGAAGAATTGTCCACACCTGGAGTCAGGGCGCTTCCTGAAGCAGAAACCTCAGGGTCGTAGCCAGAATAACCAGAAATAGTGCAGATATTGTTCATTGTCGCATAGACACGAGCCTTCTGCAAGTAGATTTTCTTCAACCATGTCTTAGGGAATGTGTAACCCAAAGTGATGGTGTTCAGACGAAGGAATGAACCATTCTCAATGTAATAGCTGCTATGGTCAGAGATGGCATACTTGTTATTGGAAGAAATATTCCACATACGGCTGCCATTGTCCTCGCCTGGGTTCAACTCTTTCAAACGGGCAAGGTTGGTTGTCTCCTTACCTGTGAGAGGGTCAATGAGGGTGTAGCGGTTAGCCATGTCTGAGATGGTGTTCTGGTTGGCCAGGTAAGGACCAACGAAACGCTGAGTACTCATGTTGAACACATCGTTGCCTACTGAGAAGTTCATGAAGACTGTCAGGTCGAAGCCTTTATAAGTAAAGGTGTTGTTCCAACCTCCAGTAAAGTCAGGAGATGCATTGCCGATGACGGTGCGGTCGTTGACACTCCACACAGGATTGCCGTTCTTGTCGGTTTCACCTGATAACGCCTTATACTTCACGTCACCTGGCTTCACAGCCTTGCGGTCGAAGCCCTTCAGGCTGGCAATACCATCCTTCAACTTGTAAGTACCATCCTCGTTCTGGATAAAGTCGGCAGTGGTGTAAAGACCATCATATACCAAGCCATAGAACTGGCCGAGAGATTTGCCCTTCTCGATCTTGAAGCCCATGCGAGACTCGTACTCCTGGATAAAGTAGTCTGACTCACTGCTGCCACCATAGATATCGAGCACCTTAGAGCGGTTGAAAGCTACATTGAAGTCTGTTGACCAAGTGAAGTCCTTAGTACGAACTGGTGTTGCGTTGATAACAATTTCCACACCACGGTTACGGATAGAACCTACATTCTGATACTGTGTTGTATAACCTGTAGAAGAAGGAATCTGGTTCTTGATAAGCAGGTTCTTAGAGGTATTGTTGTACCAGTCGATACCTACATTGAGGCGGCTGCCAAATACCGAAACGTCAAGACCTACGTTGACAGTTTCTGTCTTCTCCCACTTGAGGTCCTTATTTCCAAGAGTCTTACCTGGTACATAAGTGATATAGTCCTTACCGCCAATGCCATAATGGCCAGAGCCGTAAGAAGTAGCATACATATTGTCGTCGATATTATCGTTACCGGCTGTACCATAACCTACACGAAGCTTCAAGTTGTCGAAGATATCCTTCAAACCTTCCATGAATGGTTCCTCTGAAATACGCCATGCTGCAGATGCAGATGGGAAGTAGCCCCACTGGTTGCCCTTAGCAAACTTAGAAGAGCCGTCACCACGAAGAGTGGCATTGACAAGATAACGGTCCAGATAGTTGTAAGATACACGGGTGAACCAAGATACACGGCCACGACGTGTCTTGCCTGATGACCAAACTGCAGGAATACCCATGCTGACATCATTCAAGCCGAAGTTACCATCAGAGAACTCACGATACTCGTTGTCGAGCTTCATAGTCTCCCAGTAAGTAGTCTCCTGACCGAGCAGAGCTGAGAAGTGATGATCTTTGTTGAGGTCGAACGAGTAGTTCAATGTATTGGTAATCTGCCACTGGTAAGCCTCTGCATTGTTGCGCTTGCCATAACCATAAGGGCTCTTGTTGGCTGCAGCTGTCTTGGTAGAGCCATCATCCCAATAGTCAGTGCGAGTCTGCTTCCACTGATAGCTGCCAGCTGTACGCCATGTCAAATTCTTGATGATGTCGAACTCAATACCAGCATTCACAGTAGCAAGACGAGTAAACTTCTCGTTTGTGATAGCATTATTGGTAAGAATTGGGTTGTTAGAGTCGTAGTTGTTACTACCAGGAATGGCATCGAAGGCATCTGTGAGGTCTTCGCCGAGCATCTGCTCATTGGTGAAACGAACACCACCTGTTACAGGCTGAAGAATAGTCTGCTTCAAAGTACCACCAAGAGAACCGCCACCTTCGAGCTTGGTCATCTGCAAGGCAGAAGAGAAATCGAAGCGTACGCCCTTCCAAAGTTCGTGATTGATCTTGGCACGGACACTGTTCTTATAGTAACCATGCTTTGCCATGATACCATCCTCGCCTGTATAGTTGTAGCTGAGCATATACTTTGTCTTCTCGCTACCACCAGAGATATTGATATTATGTGTCTGAGCCACACCAGTAGATCCGAACACCTCGTCCTGCCAGTCGATACCGGCACGGTTGCCATATTCGCTTGCTATACGGTCATAAGCGCCTGTATAGAAGTCGGCGTCACTTACGCTGCCACCAAAAAGGCTTGCGAAAGCATCCTCGTTGCCACGAAGAGTCTGGAACTCATACTGATATTTCACGTAATCCTCAACACCAAGCAGGTCGAGTTTCTTGCCAAGGCGCTGGAAACTTACATAACCATTGTAAGAAACCTCTGTCTTGCCGGCCTTACCGCTCTTGGTAGTAATAAGGATTACACCATTGGCACCAGCAGCACCATAAATAGCGGTAGCAGAAGCATCCTTCATCACATCGATGGTCTCGATATCGTTGATATCGACATTTCTCAAACCATCTTCCATCTGGAAACCATCCACGATGTAGAGAGGCTTGGTGCTCTGTGTGATAGACGTACCACCACGTACTGTAATGTTGATATCGGCACCTGGGGCGCCACTCTGAGTAATAATGTTCACACCGGCAGCCTTACCTGTCAAAGCCTGAGCGGCAGAAGTGGCAGGTATATTGGCAAGATCCTTACCGCTGACAGAGGCTGTAGCTGCTGTCAAGTCTCTTTTCTTTACCTTGGCATAACCAATAGAAACAACCTCATCGAGCATCTGAGCCTCGGGCTCAAGCTGCACATTGATCTGTGTACGACCCTTGATGTCTACTGTCTTTGTCTTGTAACCTACATAAGAAATAACCAAAGACTTGGCAGATGAAGGAACGGTGAGCTTAAAGTTACCATCTACGTCGGTAGCAGTGCCTGTATTACCAGGTACAACTTTTACCGTTGCACCGATAACTACATCCATGTCATCCGTCACTTGTCCTGAAATAGTCACCCCTTGAGCGAGGCCTTCCACAGGAGCTACCAGCAGCATGAACAATACCATGCAAACCTGGAACATAAGTGATTTGTTTTGCATAAAATGAATTTTTAAGTTTATTATTGTATTTACTATTGTTATTCTCTGTCAACTAAAAGAGGGGCTTCAGACCTTCCCATTTCACATCCCAGTTGCCATCTTGTGGGAAACCTGGATTGGGATGAACACTTCCGTCCCAACCTGCACACATCATGGCTACTGCCATCAGGTAACCTCCATTGCCAGGAAGATAAAGACGAAGACGACCATCCTGATAGTTATGACCGCTTACAAGATAGGTGTTCTTCTGCTGCTTCATCAGCAAGGCTCCTACTGCATTCTCGGGCTCACCCATGCGGGCGGCTCCCATAGCCATCATCGGATAATCCCATCCCCAGGATGTCTCCCACTTCCAGTTCTTCCAAATCCACTGCTCTGTCTTCTTCATCTGGGCAAAGTCAATCTGGCGACTGTTGTATGGGAACAGACCTATCGCTCCCATCACTGCGGGATGATCGCTGTACATCTTTTCATTCTTATAAGTATCAGGCTCGGTCTCTGCTGCGAGATACAGACTGTCCTTGGATGCCAATGGAGAAATCTTCTGAATGACATCATCCCAATGTGCATTGCGCTCCTTGCCCAATCGCTCGCGCCAGGTCTGTGCAATCTGCAAGGCACAATGCCACTGGCTCAACTCGAAAGGAGGATTGATGGTTGTTGCTGCTGGCAGAGTTTCCTGAGCTGCTATACAACCACGAAGGATATAGCGGTCGTTCTGCTTGTCGTAATCGGCAAAGTCGCCCATAAATTCAGCGGTTTCATCGACCAAACGTGCATATTTCTGCAAGAGTGCAGGTGTTGGGTTGGCACGATAGAGCAACTCAGCCAAATAAATGAGGTGAGGCTGTTGCCAGATCAGGAAACTTCCCACGCCTGAAGGTGCCTCGCCTACCCAAGGGTCGGTCATCTTCATCCAGCGCACTCCCTTGAATCCCTGTCGCTCGGCTATCTTGCGGGCATTGGCTTCTGCCTTGAAATACCAGGAAAGTGAACGTTCCAACATCTCAGGGTGTCCCCAAAGAGCAAACTGTGCCTGATGCCAGAGAATCATCTCCAAATGGAATTTGCCAAACCATGAATTATAGGTGAGTCCTGTCTCCTGTGGAGGTGTCTCGCCAGCATCCTGAATGGCGAGCAGATACTGGCTCAATACTACACGACGCTCCATCTCCTTGGCACGTGGGTCCTTGCAGTTGGAGAAGTCTGCCATACCTCCCTTTTTCCAATAACCCATCCAGTATGCCTTGGCTGCATCGGCAACATCGGCAAAGGTCTTATTGGCTGTTGATGTCTGCTCAGCATATTCGCAGGTAACTTTCAGGTCAGAAGACTTGGCTTGCAACTGATAGAAGTTCTTGCCCTTCTGCTTCAATTTAGCAGTTCCTTGCCATCTTAACATCACAAAATATACGGTTTCATCGATTATTCTCTTTAAAACTGCAGAGTTGGATGTTTGAGCAACAAGTGTCGTGGAATGCAACTTATCCTTAGTCCAGTCGCAGGCATCATCGCAATGTCCACCAGTAGGATAAGCGAAGCGTACATCCACAGCAATGGCTCCCTTAGACTGTATGTGGGTAGCTATCATATCGAGAACAGGGTCGCAGGCTGTTTCCACCTGGTAAGCCTTACCTTTATATGTAAAGCTGCTCTTGATCATACCTTCCCACATGTTCAGAGTCTGGTCTATCTGCTTGATCTGCTTAGGATCAGTGCCCAGCGACAATCCCAATGTACCCAAATGCAGACGATGAGGGTTTACACGATACCAGTCGCCGGCAGCCTTGGCTCGTTTGTTGTCCTTTACCTGTGTGGCATAAGGTTCCTTACGGCCTCTGCCAAAATCGTAATAACGCCAGCTTTCCTCTGGTTGATAATTCTCTGGATTGGCAAAAGAATGCCAGCCCCAATCGCTCATAGTTCCCAATGGCACACCATGAGAATAAGACTTAGGGAAAGACTGTAAGCCTGTGCCATCGACTGTCATGGCAAAACCACCATTACCTACAGAGAGCGAGTTGAGCGAATCCATTGTTGTAACATGTGGATTGTTACGCTCTACCACTTTCTTTCTATCGATGGGTTGCTGAGCCAAAGAGCTCAATGCAAACAACAGGCAAATGCTTAAGATTAATTTTTTCATTTGTTTTTAGCTATTTTTCGATGGCAAAATTAGCGCTTTTCACATATTATAGCTATACAAAATTGTACACTATCATATATTTTCATTCCATCAAACGGAATTTCACGCACATAGTATTGGACGAGTATTTGCTATAAATGGCAAATAAGTAAATAAAATATGTCTGAACTAAAATACCTATTTTATATAAGGTGTGCACTTATTATAGATAAAATAAGGTGCATTTATAGCAAACAAGGCACAGACACACATTTATGATTCTTTTAAGAAGTTATTTTATATCTCGTGTGCATATATAGGAGGAAGTGTACAATTGTGTACACTTCCACCCATCATTTCATTTCATGATTTTTCGTGTTACCACTTTTCCGGCTTTTGTAGTCAATCGCAACAAATATGCACCATCACCCACATTAGAGATTTTTCTTCCTGACAAATCGTAGTATTCTACTTTGGCAGGGATTTCCTGCATAGATATATTTCCAACACCTGTAGCAGTGGCGACCTTGACAATACCTTCAGTAGAAAGAGAAGTCAAATCCCAAACTTGTCCCTCTCCTGGTTTCTCTGGAATCATCTTTACTGTTCCGCCTAATGTCACTCCAGAAGAGAAGACTTTGAATACTTCTCCATCGACAAAGGTCATTGGTACATCCGCGTCTCCCATTTGGATGACAGCGCCATCCTCCAAGGTTACAGCATCAGAAGCTATCACATTGTTGCTTGTACCTTCCAACAACACATTAACAATACCACAGCTTTTGACGGTCAAAGAGCTTTTCAAAGACAACTTGGCGCCATTAGCGCCTTTTTCGAAATCTCCTGCCTGGATCGTGGCACCAGCATCTACACAAACAGCACCAGCAATACTTCCCTCACCTGATAGAGTTGCATATTTCATGACATTTACTGCTCCTGTTCCACTATTTGTGCCATTAACTATCAAATTACCACCTTGTACGTTGGTGACACCCTTATAGTCGTTGTCACCTGTCAAACGCCAATAACCAGTACCTTGCTTATTGATATTTACCGTACCTTGATACTTTGAGCTACTGCCACTCATAGACCAATTGTTGATTCTTCCAGCAAAAGTCTCATCCGTATTGGCGGTTCCTATGTTCCAAATACACTCAAAATCTTTTGTTTTTTTACTACTTCCACTCAAATAAGTAGTTGAAGCACCTGATAATCCTCCTATGGTAGCATTACCTTTCGTAGCCCAAATTCCCATACGAGCGTTACCTGCCAACTCCACAACACTATTCTTGAAATTAACGGAATTATCATTCAGCAAGAACAAAGACCCTTCTTTTTCAGAAGAGATACCATTTGCAACCAAACGTCCTGCAAATGCTGAGAAGTTATCACCCTTCAGATACTCTCGCAAATAAGGAACATTCAGTTGAAGAGTACCAGACCCGGTCAATGGTGTAGCTATATAACAATTGCGGTGTGGAGAGAACTGCGAAACCGTTCCTTCCTTCACTTCTATCGGGAATGAGTAAGTCTCAAAACTGTTATCCTCACCATTCGTCTTCAGTTCTCCTCCTTCCATAATCAGCTTGGAAGAAGAACCTATACCCGCTTTTGCGACCTCAATAGTCGAGAGATTGAGAGTTCCTCCACGAAGAATCGTCGTTCCCTTGTAGCCAAAGAACTTACTTGAGGCAACAGATACTTGACCTTTTCCATCAAAGACTATATTGCCGTCTCCTTCAAACGATCCATTCATCGTAACCGTCGCAGCACTATTCTCTACTTCAAAAGTCGATTCCCTCTTTATCTGAGCCGCTTTATCCGTAGCAGTTGTTTCTCCTGTATAGCGATAAGTTCCTCCATCAAAAATCCAACTCTGCGCAAAGTTTGCACTCGCACCAATAGAGCTGGGCTCACTGCCATTTTTCAAAGTATTGAAAGCCAACACTCCTTCATGAAGCACCGTGGCTCCGGTGTAATTGTTTAATGAATTTAATGTCAGAGTGCCTTCACCGGCTTTATTGACAGAAGTCTCACCAGCGATTGCACCAGCGCCAGATATCTCTACGTTTCCATCACCTTTGACGACAAGAGCAGCAGGACTCACAGTCTCATCCAGTGCCACATGAACATCCTTTGAGGCATCGAAGAGCACCTTTTCGTTATCAGTAAAAGACGCTAAACCACCATTCCAACTTTTGGCACTATAATCCCAAACAGTAGCAGAATTATCCCATGTCAAATCTGGTTGATAAGAATCTATATCCAACATGCCTGCTTCTATAGGACGAGTGGCCATCGTGAGCTCTGGAGAATACTCGGAGAATTTATCGGAACCTTCGAAAGCACGCACTCTCGTCAAGAAAGCAGTGCCTGGTTCAAGACCTTCAATTGTACACGAAGTCGAATTAGCTGCCACACGAGCCACTTCTTTCCAAGCCTCTTCACCAGCCTTCTTCAGTTCTACAATAAAGCCATCCTCAGCATACGTATAATCTCTCCACTTCAACTTAATGCTCGTAGTTGTAGCAGAAACAAATTCCACACACATCGGGGCACGTAAGAAATAATCGCGGTCATCAACAGTAATGCCGTTGATGTAGTTCTCGATGTTAGCATACCCATTGGTTGCGATTACCATCGCATCATCCTTGTTAGGATCTGTCCCATGCGTTTTCTCCCACTCGTCAGGCATACCGTCACCATCGGTATCTACTTTTTTATTGCCTCCCCAAACAGTCCATGTAGCAGGGCTACCATATACCAGATTTTCCTCATTAGATATCAATTCTCCACTCTTTCCAAGAGAATTAACTTCGTCAACCATATAACAATCCGCATAGTCGCGATATGGCAAAGACGCTCCTACAGTAGGAAGCAGATTGGTCAACAAACTATTGCCGGGATACTTTGGCATCTCTGGATAATCATAGCGAGTCGTTTGACGCACACCTGCCGCATAGTTTGTCACCTCAGCAGGGTCAAACTTACCATCCATATTGCTATCCTGCCAGTTATCCTCTCCATAGAAGCTAAACGCACCTTCTCCTCCTCCACCAGAAAAGGCATTTCCACCGTTAGCAGGACCATTGATAAACAAATTGCCTTCTATATTAGCAAAGGAATCTCCCTTAGAGTCTCCACCCATAATGTAACAACCATTCTTCCAATTATAAACGATATTGTTTACATACTGGTTTTTTCCTTTTATCTTGTTGTTACGAGTTGCGTTATCTACATAAAGATTGCGATAGAGCGAAATGTAGTCAGACTGCATCAAGCCTCCCGCACTATGAGGCATCAACCCTTGTCCCATAATACTATTCGAAATCGTTATGTAGCCAGGAACGACACCTTTGTTGTCTGGATTGATGGAAAACGTCTCATCCAATCCCCAAGAGAAAGAACAATGGTCGAATATCATATTCTGTCCGTTGGCTATACCTGCCGCATCTTTTCCCGACGAGCCATTGTGTCCCATACGGAAACGCATATAGCGTACGATAATATTGTCTGAACCCGAGAAGGACACGCCATTACCATAGACGGTTATGCCTTCGCCTGGAGCTGTCTGACCCGCAACATATAAGTTGTTTTTAAAAACCAATCGGTCCTTAATGTTGATGACACCAGCGACATCAAACACGATTATGCGATTGGGCTGACTGATGGCATCTCTCAAAGACCCAGTACCAGAATCATTCAAATTAGTAACATGATAAACTGTACCTCCATCACGGGCACCTACCGCAAAACGTCCCCATCCCTGAGCTTCAGGAAATGCCAATTGCTGAGCTTGAGTTGCCAAGCAACTACTTACCAGCAATGCTGAGAACAAAAACTTAGTTGATTTTCTCATTGTCATAGTTATTAGTTTAGTTATTAGTTTAGTTTTCAAGAATAAAGAACAAATATCAACATGAAAAGCTATTTCATGTAATTTGCATTTACCGAATAAAACGATAGACTATCTCACTAAGATAGATTCCCTGCCTTAGCGAGATAGTCTATTATCATTTATTAATAACCTGGCAACTGAGTCAGGTTAGGGTTGTCAACCATTGGATGACCAGCACTCTTGTTTGCAAAAGGAAGTAATTCACAATGATTTTCCTCATATCCATAATACAAGCCATCACTTCCGTCAGCAGCCTCAATCCAATTAGGATAAGTTCCTCCATTCTCTGACTTTCCTGTAGGCTTGGTATAAATGATATTACCAATCTGTAAAGCCTTAGCACCACCAGAGAAACCAACAGACTGGCGTGCCTTTACATTGAATGAGCTGTTATATGCCTCAAACATATTGACTGGATACCATTTATCGCCATTATTCACTGTTATTCCATGCGCTTGAACAATTTCTGCCAACTTTGCCTGATTAGGAACGGTCTTTAATATTTCGATTTCGTGAGCATCTGTAATGTCAATATATTCAACTGCCAAGAACTCGTCGCCATATACCTGCGCATCTTTGTGGAACTTGTAAAGACGATAAGTAGCAACATTAGCATATGCTCCTCGTTTATCGGACAAATCCTTCATATCCTGCTTAGTTTGAGCAATTTCCTTAGCCAAACGTCCCATACGAATCAAATCTGTTCGGAGCATAAACTCTGTAGCAAATTCCCACTTCCTTTCTTGAGCCAAAGCATCATCGAAGGCTGTTTGAGTTGAAGGAATCTCCATATCAGCAATTCCTGCACGTTCACGAACTTCCTTCAAAGCATTCTTTGCTTCAGAAGTAGGACCATTATTCAAGAAATTCTCTGCCTCTGCATACATCAGGAGTACATCTGCATAACGAAGAATTGGAATATTCAAGTTACGTTTGCTCGCATCTTGTGCCTCTACACACCATGAAAGGCGGAATTTGCCCGACATGATACAAGAATATGTGGTACCAACATCTACCCATGTGTCATTCTTGGCACCTTTATTTAAGAAATAAATACTGTAAGAAGTACAATTGACATCTCTACGAGTATCTTTCTTGTCAAAAGATAGATAATAGGAAGGCAAAATAAACTGCATAGCTTTGCGTGAACCAAAAGTGCCGCCTCTTGAACCTGGATGTGCATAAACTTGGAATTTAGAGTTGGTCTCTGAACCATATTGAGCTAAAGAGAGAAGCATCTCAGAATTTACAGAGGTCAGATTACGCTGATCAAAGTTATACCACAAATTCTCATAACCACTCTTGCCGTTAGCTGCTTTTACCAAATAGTTTTCACCTTTATTAATAACAGCCTTGCAAGCATTGTCAGCAATCTGATACAACTCCTTTACTCGTTCTACATCATCACGACGCTTCACTTGCATGGTATTAACGTCATTGGTCTCAAGATTCCAGCGAAGAGAATAGCCACCAGCATATAGCGCTGTACGTGCAAGCAAAGCATAAGCTGCCTGCTTGGTAAAGCGTTCTGTTGTTGCATATCCGCTCTCAGAGAACCATGGCAAATAATCAACCGCCTGCTGAAGGTCTGCAATTATCTTGTCATAGATTACATCACGTGAAGTACGCTTTGGATACAAGGCCTCATTCTTATCTGAAATATCATCCATAGGCAACCAACGAGCTGGCACATCACCATAAACACGTATTAAGTTAAGATAACCGAAAGCACGAAGGCACAAAGCCTCACCTAACATCGAGTTACGCTTATCGCTCTCCGCCATTTCACTCAAGTTTTTGATGGCAATATTAGCTTGCTCTATTGCACCATACTCTTCATTATATACTCCTGTCAAAGTCGTAGGAGTAGTAGCATCATACTTATAGTTACAAATATTATACTTAGAGTTGTTGGTTGTTCCATCCTCACATGAATGCATAACACCATCACCCATGCCCATTTGATAATAAAAATCGCCTGGGACAATACCTCTATAACACCCTTGTACGAACAAGTCTGCATTAGTTTCATTCTGAAAAGCGAACTCTGTATCGTCAGATTTATAAGCCTCCATATCAAGCCAATCGTTACAAGAGGTCAGTCCGATTGCAGCCATTACAGCCACGAATATCTTATTTATCTTCATTACTTTTCGTATTAAATATTTTACACTTAAACTTAGAATGTAACATTCAAGCCCACAACAAAGCTCCTTGAGCGAGGATAAGTAGAACTGTCATAACCTGGAGTTGTAGCTACACCTTTTGCAGCAGACACCTCTGGATCATAACCGTCATAGCCTGTAATGGTTGCCACATTATAAACAGTAAAGTAGATTCGGGCATTGCTGATATATGCCTTGCTCACCCAAGCTTTAGGGAATGTGTATCCCAAGGTAATCTGCGACAAACGTAAATATGAACCATCCTCTACATAATAAGAAGAAGGATAAGTGATACAATTGGTATTCACCTTGCTTGGACTCCATGTACGAGAAGCTTCATTTGGATTCAACTCCTTCAAACGAGCTAAAGTAGTCGCAGTTTTACCTGTCGCAGGATCTATGAGACGATAATAGTTGTCACCAAATTCTGAAGGAACATTTTGGAACATGGCGTATGGGCTCAAGCTATGCTTAGTGGCATTGTAAATGTCATTTCCTATTGAGAACTTCATAAACATGTTGAAATCGAAGCCTTTATAGGTAATTGTATTGTTGAAACCACCAACGCAATCAGGTGTACCGTTACCTATCTTAACCATCTTTTTTGTAAACTTAGTTCCATCCTCGTTGTCTGCTGCAAACTTGATGTCACCAGGCTGGATATTTGTCTTAGCTACAGAGACTACACCTTCTTTAAGTACAAACTTACCATTTACTTCTTCGAAATCATCGGTTGTATAGATACCTTCGTATTTATAACCATACATATCTCCCAACTCTTGACCTACTGTTGCATAATAAGTTACAGAACCACTTCTGTTACCACCAACAGTGAATACCTTACTGTCTATTCCGTTTTCCAAAGAAATTACCTTTGACTTATTGAAAGACAGATTCAAATCAGAAGTCCAACGGAAATTCTTAGTCTGTACATTGACTGTATTCAAAGTAAATTCCCAACCACGATTGCGCATCTTGCCAATATTCTGATATTGGTATGTATAACCAGTACTTGCAGGAACAACACTCTGCATCAACAAGTTGCTTGCCTCGTTGTTATACCATTCAGCAGTCAAATTAATACGACTTTTCAGAAAAGATACGTCCACACCAATATTAGTTGACTTTAAAGTTTCCCACTGCAAAGCACTATTTCCAAGTGTACCACTCAATGCATAAGCAGGATTAGTGGTATTGTTATTCATAGGATAGATGGTCTGTGACACGTTGGTACGATACAGATAATCAGAAATATTATTATTTCCTGTAGCACCATAACCCACACGTAATTTCAGACTACTAACCACATCATTGATCGGTTTATCCTTAAAGAATTTTTCCTCTGAGATACGCCAAGCACCTGCAATAGAAGGGAAATATCCCCACTGATGACCACGAGCGAACTTGGAAGAACCATCAGCACGAAGAGAAGCTGTCAATATATAACGTTCGTCGTAATTGTAATTTAAACGACCGAAGAAAGAAACGATTCCACTATGAGAATGTCCCGAGCTTTTATCCTTTACATTAGCTACAGAAATATCATCCAAGCCATGGTTAGGAACAGGGAACTTATTTAAGGTCATAGAATTACTCTCTGACTCAGAATAAGTCGTTTCCTGACCCAACAAAGCTGTTATTTTATGCTTCTTTGCAAAAGTTTGATGATAATTCAATGTATTAGTAACTTGCCACTTATAGCTTTCACTATTACCTATACTACCGTTAATACCAGTATTAACAGGATCCATGATGTAAGATGTAGATCTTTCATCTGCAAAAGAAGTTGACTTGGCATTGCTCCAAGTATAACTACCTGCTGTACGCCAAGTAAAATGTTTCAAAAAATCAAATTCCAAGCCAGCATTAACAGTAAAGAGACGTGAATGTTTCTTACTTGTTGAAGCAAGATTTTGGATTAACGGATTGGCAGTATCGTAAGAAGAGTCAAGGCTGGAAAAGTCAGGATAAGTCTGTTCGTTAAGCAGTTGATCCAGAGTAAACATAGTACCTCCTGTAATAGGTTGAAGAAGGACACTCTTCATTCCAGAATAAGCTCCTCCACCATGTACACTACGTCCACTAAACATTGTGTTCACATCTAAACGGATTCCTTTATAAAGCTCAGAATTCACCTTTGCACGGAAAGAGTTCTTTTTGTCATTATGGTTAGCCAACAATCCATCTTGATTATAATAATTGTAGCTCAACATTACCTGAGTCTTATCGGTACCGGTAGTAATATTAATGTTGTGATTTTGCTTGAAAGCAGAACCGCCAAACACTTCATCCTGCCAATCTAAAGAAGCTGCATTTGCATAATTACTTTCTATACGACCATAAACACCCGTATAAAAATCAGCTTCATCAGTTGCCTTACCATTATCAAACACATTACTCCAAATGGAAGCCTTACCATTCAAAGCTGCCATCTCATACTGATATTTAACAAAATCAGCAGCATTACTCATCATATCCAACTTCTTAGACAACACATCAAAAGCGAAATAAGTGTTATAGTTGATTTGAGTCTTACCTTTATGACCTGATTTTGTCGTAATCAATATAATACCATTAGATCCACGAGCACCATAAATCGCAGTAGAAGAAGCATCCTTCAAGACATCAATACTCTCAATATCATTTACATCAATATTCTCCAAAGCATTGCTCATCTCGAAGCCATCCACAATATACAGAGGCTCTGAGCCTTGAGTTAAGGACATACCACCACGAACTGTTACAGTAGAACTGGAACCAGGCGCACCACTTTTTGAAATAATATTAACGCCCGCAGCTTTTCCTGCTAAAGCTTGTGCAGCAGAAGAAACAGGTACGTTTACCAACTCCTTACCATTTACAGAAGCTGTAGCACCTGTCAAATCTTTCCTTTTTACCTTGGCATAACCAATAGAAACAACCTCGTCGAGCATCTGAGCCTCAGGCTCAAGCTGTACATTAATCTGTGTACGGCCCTTGATGTCGACTGTCTTGGTCTTGTAACCTACATAAGAAATAACCAAAGACTTGGCAGATGAAGGAACAGTCAGCTTAAAGTTACCATCCACATCGGTAACAGTGCCTGTATTACCGGGTACAACTTTTACCGTTGCACCGATAACTACATCCATGTCATCCGTCACTTGTC
>ERZ1026846.7-NODE-7-length-153826-cov-16.790247_pt1 | contig 153826 bp, 110 predicted proteins | sample MGYA00380153_ERZ1026846 | MGnify/ENA primary metagenome ERZ1026846 (study PRJEB33269, sample SAMEA4719789) | human gut metagenome | biome: human-associated habitat; feature: organic feature; material: feces | place: Cameroon | collected 2013-10 ...
GCTCGTTGCATCTTGTTGAGCCTGCCTGAAAATTAGGATTCAATACCTTTTTCATAGTTTATATCGGTATTAAAATGTCCTCTCTGGTACGACAGCAGTCGAAGAGGAATCCATGCTGTATTTTATAGTACCATCATTCCCCGTCTTGTGATTTCGAACTCACTCATCGGGTAGTCTTTGTTTTACTAAGACAATGCAAATTTCGCTGTTTTTTCGTTGGTAGCCAAGGAATAAATTAGATTACGTATTGCCGTGAAAATACTGGTTTTCAATGCGTTGCAATTCTGTTTTTGCGATAAAAAGTAGATTGAAAAAGCCGAAATTAGATTGGAAAAAGGCAAAAAGTAGATTGAACACTCTGTCCCAATCTACTTTTTATGCAAAATCAATCTACTTTCCTTGAAAACTCCACCAAACCATACTTATGTAAACTAAAAAAGTGTATCAGCTATAGTCGGCCGATACACTTTTTGTATATTTCAGATAAAAACCCACTAGTGTCCCGTTAAAACGAGACGATTTAAATATAAGTTATTAAAATAGAATGATTTAGACTCGATATTTCATGTACACGATTTGAATTGACTAACTTTGCAGTCTTTATCAAAGAAGCGTGTTACATGAATTTCGGAAAGATCGTATTCGCACAGATTATGCAGTTCATACCTCGTAGGGAATTCAATGATATTGTTGCCAAGTACAGAGGCAATTACAGGGTGAGAAACCTCACCTGTTATGACCAGTTGCTGGTTATGTGCCTGGCTCAATATGCTGATAAGAATAGTCTGCGCGATATAGAGGCAAGCCTGAATGCGTTGGCTGTTACCCATAAGCTCTATCACTGCGGTATTAGCTATGCCGTCCCTCGCAATACTTTGGCTAAGGCGAATGAGCTCAGAGATTGGCATATCTATGCGGAATTGGGGCAAGTCCTTATCAAAAAGGTGCGCCCGCTCTATACGAAGGATAGCTTCAGACTTGACATTGACAACATGGTCTATGCGTTCGACAGCAGTACCATCAGTCTCTGTCTCAAACTCTGTCCTTGGGCAAAATTCAGAAAGAAGAAGGGTGGCATTAAACTGCATGCCCAGCTTGATTTGAGAGGCAATCTCCCAGTATTCGTGCTTTTGACCAAAGCTTCGGTTCACGATGTTAACGCTTTGGATGAAATCTGTGTCGAGATGGGAGCTATCTATCTGATAGACAAAGGGTATGTGGACTTCAACAGACTCTTCAATGTCATCCACAAGAATGGCGCATTCTTTGTAACAAGAGCTAAGGACAACATGCAATATGAGATTGTCAAGTCCATGCCTGTTGATAAGCAGACAGGTGTTATCAGTGATGAGATTGTCAGACTTACTAAGGAAAACTCCAAGCAGAAGTACCCAGAGGAATTTCGCATGGTAGTCTATGAAGACTTTGCCACGGGAAATCTCTACCGTTTCATCACCAACCACTTGGGATACGATGCTCTTACCATCGCAGAACTCTATAGAGAGCGATGGAACGTGGAACTTTTCTTCAAATGGATAAAGCAACATCTGCATATCAAGTCGTTTTACGGAACCTCAGAGAATGCTGTCTATACACAAATCTGGATAGCAGTCTGTGCATTTCTGCTACTGGCTATAGCCAAGAAGCACATGCATATCGAGGAACCATCTCTGTATATGATTTCCCAGACCATAGGTACTATGTTGTTTGAGAGGATACCCATACCTGAATTGTTTAACAAACCTATTATTAACGTCCCAAAGGATGATGGTCAACTCGATTTATTTCGAGATCTAAAATCTTAACGGGACAGTAGTGATAAAAACCCTAAAAACAAATCTACTTTCTTCAGGCTATGTTTCCCATCAAATCCTCGTCGTTGCTGTCGGTAAACAGTACGATAATGTTGGAAAGGAAGCGCTTTACAGCTGGATCTTCCTTGTCGTAACTCTGTCTATGGTTGTTCACGGCAGCATATTTCACTACCTTATGCTGGCCTTTGTAATGGCTGATGAAATACTCAAGAGCTTTTTTCACATTGTTGGGCAACGCCCATTGACAGAATATATACTCGTACATTCCCATGTCCTTATGTTTGAAGTCGGGTGGCAAGAGTTCGTCAAAATGACTTATCACATACTTTATCTTCTTTACGGTTTTGGGATTGTTGCCCCACAGAGCCTTCTCTTCCAGAGTGATGTCAGCGGTATCCGTGAAGCATTCTATAATGCAGAAGTGCTCCATTTCGGCATGATTGTGCTTATGAAATTCACCTTGCGCGAATCCTTCTTCTGAGGCATAGTTTAGGTAACTCTGATATGCAGGTGTTATCTCTCTAAGGCTGTTAACCGTGTCTTCGGTTATAAGCATTATTTCATTCTTAAGACGCTTGTATGCCTTATTTCTATATGAGTCCAGAGAGCACTTGCTTCTTATTGGGTCGTTACGAATCTCCATCTCTTCCTTCAGAATCTCCGTGCACAGGTTCATACATTCTTCTTCTGCCCTGAAGAACTTTATAAGCTCGGAAAACAAGCCTTGCACAACAGACGGATAGGTGGACAAGTCGAACAGATTCAACTCGTAGACATTCTTGCCCAATAACGACCCTTCGATTGCCGACTTCTGTTGTATGCCAAAAGTTGCACATTCGGCAGGCGTGGGATGCTTCCTTGGGCAGAATTTCCTGAATATGGTTTTCAAGGGCGACATATGGCTGCGCATATGTCGGAGAATCTCACTTACGGAATTGTAATAAAAATTGTGGTCGGTGGCAAAATCACTATTAAAAACCTCTTCGTATTTATGAAGTCGCACGAGTTCCTTATCCATTTTCTCACGAGCCTGAGAAATGTATTCTGCCAGACGTTCAATCTCGACAAGGTCCATGTGCTTCATTTTAAGGGCACTCAACAGGCGGTCGGCTCCTTCAAGTTCAAAATTTGAGACGATGTCTTTCACCTGAAGCAGTCGGTCGAGCGTTGGTTCAATATCGGTTTTGTAGTAAGCCTTAAGGCACTTTTGTTGAAGGGTTTCTGTCATTTGATGTTTTTAGTTATTGGAGATAAGACAATTTGAAAAACACCTATAGGGTGTTAGAAAATACAAATTTACTACTTTTATTTTGTTCGGTTGTCATGACGAGCAAATAAAATACAGAAAATTTTTGCGCCCTAAAGATTGTTAATTAAAATGTGAATGTAATAAGGAGGAAGAAGGGGATAGATATGAAGCATCGGCAGACAGAAATTAAGAAATGTGTGGTGTTGGCTCTGTGCGAATAGACGTAAAATGTTGATGAACGACATTATTCTGCAAGGTAAAGACTGCGGATTATGCTTTGGATTTGGAGCGTGCGAATGGGGCTTGTAGGAGGTACGGTTCGGAGACCGTACCACGCAATAGCTATATTTAATGGTTTGCTTATTAATGTAGGCTTTGTGAGATTACATTATTAATGTAGGCTTTGTGCAATTTCGTTTATTTCTTCTGCCGTAAGCCCCGTATATCTTTGTATTTTTTCTGTAGAGTCGCCATCGCTTAGCATGAGCTTTGCAAACTCAATGTTCTTCTGTCGCTCAGCCTCAGCCTTTCCTTTTTCCATACCTTTTTCCATTCCCTGCGCCATACCTTTTTCCATTCCCTGCGCCATACCCTGCGCCATTCCCTGCGCCATACCCTGCGCCATTCCCTGCGCCATTCCCTGCGCCATTCCTTCCTCTAATCCTTGCTTTCGTCCGTCTTCCAAGCCTGTCTTTATGGCGTATTTGTATGTGGCGTAGGCGTCGCGCATAATTCTGATGCTATCCTCGTATTTGTCCATGTCTTTTTTGCTGAGAGTTCTAAGGTCAGAAATCTCAGCCAATTTCTTAAATACTGCGTTTTTAGCCAGGAATGGCATTCTTTCAAATGTATTCATATTCTTTAAAACAAATATCCAACGTTCAAAATCGTTTTCACACTCTGTCTCTGTCTTCTCAAAGAACGGCAGCATTAGATACACCATGCGTATCTTGTCAGACACCATCTTTCCATTGTCTTTATCTGCGAGTATCATGTCCGTTCGTAATTTGCCCAATGGCAGCAACGGGTCGACGAAGTTCATGAAGCATATTGTGTAAACAGGGCGTATATCATAGTCCCATTCGCCTTTTATGCCTTGGTTTACTATCACGCGTGAGGTATAATACAAAGCCCGGTCAATGAAGTGTTCTTGTCCTCGGTTTTGCATTTCCACGATAATCTCTTTGCCCTCGTCCGTTGTGCAATAGATATCGAATATCACCTCTCTTGAATCTTTCGACAGTCCGATTTGTTCTTTGTTGCCGAACGCCAGCGACTTAATTACGAATTCGCCTGCAAACAGGTCGTTCAAGAAACAAATCAGCAAGTCTTTAGAAATTTCGCGACCAAAGATATGTTTAAATCCCCAATCAGAGAAAGGATTGATGAATTGTGCCATATTTCTATTGTTTTGATTTACTGCAAAAATACGATTTTGTTGTGAGAAATACAAGAATAGAGCGCTATTTATTTATTATTTATGTGTTTTTGTAAAATGATTACAAAAAGGCTGACACCTTTGATTAAGTGTCAGCCCTAATTTTATGTTGTTTGCAAAGTTTTACTGTCCTGCAATTTTTCTTTTTATTTTCTGAACTTTATTGTCTTTGTGCCCGATATCAGTACGAACACTCCTTGAGGCAACGTCGAGAGCAGGCGTGGCCATAGGTCGTAAGTCACGGTTGTTGTGGTGACGAGTACTCCGTTGAGACCATACACCTTCAACGTTTCACCTATCTCAAACACCTGGTCGGACGTGCTGACAGAGCCAATGCCTGTGAAGCCTTCGGAATCAACCGTAAAGTCGGCTATGTTTTTCTCGTCAGGCGTAACCACGAAGGTATAGTATTGTCCATTATTGTAGTCTTCTTCGTTGAAAAAGAGCGTTCCGTTGTACTTGGCGTTCTTCGAGAGCATGGGCGTAAGCGTGATGGTTTGCGTTACGTTCTGCTGCAATATCACATTAGTTACCGAGTCTGCCACCATCTCGCCCTTTTCCTTGTCGTAGAAAATTGCCTTCACGACGGCTTTTCTGCTTATTTCCTCACCGTCCTCACGATTGTATGGGTAGTGATACTTCAGATCGAACTGCAGATTGGCTGTATATTGTGTGTCGTCTGCGTATGCCGCCTTGGCTGGAGCGTTGTTTGACGTCATCTTGCATGAGATGAGCTTCATATTGGGTGTTTTCAAGTTGTTTTTCAGCTCGTATCTCCAATAAGAAGGCTTGCCGTAAAAGTCGCGTGGCATCAGTCCGGCACGTTCGCCGTCGGGTGTCAGATAGCGGCACTTGAACTCATAGTTGCCCGTAAGCGGGTACAGGCGATTGTTGTATGGAATTGTTGTGCCTACCGTCCAGTTCTCTATTACGGTCAATAGTCGCTCCTCCTTGGTGTCCTGATTTACTGCGTATATGCGCAGAGTCACCGGACTCGTGTTTTTGTTAGCGTATTTCAGGGCTGGTGAAAAGCCGTCCAAATAATATTCGTTTTCAAACGTTTTACAATTCAGCTCATCATTATCCATCACTAAACCGTCGTATGCATACACCAGGTCTGTGCCGTCAAGGATAGGATAGTTGGGCTTCTCCGCTACATCTATATATATGTCCTTACCCATAACCACCTTAGTCTGTCCCTCTGGCACCAACACCTGATAGCGTCCGGCCGGCATGGTGAAGTTGTTGTCAACGTTCTTCGGCTCAAACTTGAAGGCTGTTGTGGCTGTGTAGTTGTTGTAGACGAAATTGAACGATACAGAGCTTGATCCGCTGGTGCCGTAAAGTTTGCCAGTATCCACATTACGGAACTGCAGGTAGGTGTTCTGTGAAGCACCCGATGCCTTTACGTTCAGATAGAAGCGTGTACCAGCATATATTTCGCTGGCAGGCGTAACATCTTCGATGGTGAGAGTCTTCACAAGGTCTTCTCCCTCCAAACCACGTATTATCATGCCCGTTCCTTCATTCACGATTTCGAGGGTAGGTATGAGTTGCTTCGGCATAGGGCAGAGTTGTGGCTTGTTGTCCTTGTCATAATAAGCCATGCGCAGTTCGTATACGCCGTCAGCCACACCTTGCGGCACCTTTTTGAAGCTATTTGAAAGATTGTAGCGCGTGATGTCTGGCCATCCCTTAATGTCCAGTTGGTAAACTCCGGAAGTAAGATTTGTCACTATATGACCGTTATTGGCAAGAACGGTTATAATGTTTCTTTTCTTCGAGTCGTACGTATTGGTGACCATGAAGTAATACATGTTGCTTTTCGACGTCACAATGCTCTCGCTTGCTCTTGCCGGTGCTGCCTTAGCATTGTGTTGTGGTGCCTTTACGGCATCGCCACGCGAAGCAGCCCAGTCGCACACGTGGAACGGCTGATAACACGCCTCCTGCCAGTCGGTGGTTCGCGGCTGTATGCCGATAATCATGGAGTGCTGGCAGCGATAGCCTTGTTCGTAATTGAATGTTCCGCCCGGGTTGAGTATCGCCACGTCGTAATATCCGTCGGCAACGCCGCCCCATCCCCAGTTGACGTGTACATAGTTCTTCTCGTCAATGCCGTCAATGACGAAGGCGTGGTTTCTCGCGGGTTTGACAATGTAGCCGCCGTTCACGTCGCTCGCAGAATAGATGATGGGGCGTCCTGCCTCCATTTCATCCTGTATCATGCTCATCCATTTGTCCGTGGAGATGTAGTAATCGGAACTGCGTACCATGTCGACATAATAATGCAGGTCGCGTTCCACATACATACATTCATAATTGTAGTATCGGTTGAGGGCAACGAATGGAAGGTAAGCGCTGGTTTCGTCATAACCGAATTTTGCCTTGCTGGCTACTGCAGCCTCAAATATCAGCTTGCCCACGGCATCCTTCTGTGTCTTTGTAGCGTTTACGCCATCGTAGGTGTTGAGCATGTTGTCCCAGTCGTAGGTGGTGGTAGAGTAGTCGATGTTGTATTCGGTCTCTGACTCTACGTCGGCATACTCCAGCTTGCCGTCACCCTTACGGTCCTGATGATAGTAATTGAGCACCTGAGCCAATGCTACGGGCACACAACCTGCCACTACCGTCTTCGTGCCGTTGGACGGGCATTTGCTGTTGTATGGTGCACCTTGATTCCATTGTGTCTTTAGCATAGGTGCCACAGGAGCCACGGTCTTGCCCTCCCAATGCGGTTCGGTAGTGGCGTCTGTGGCTGTCATGGCTTCACGGTATTGTGCAAGCCACACCTTCATGGCGTCAGGCATGTTGGTTGGGTCGATAGAACCCTTGTCTGAATAGCCCGCCACCAGTGTGTTGCCGTTGCCAGCGCACACCACGCAGTAGCCGCCTTCCTCGGCGTTGAAGGCATACACGCCGCCATTGTCGGCGGCTGCTCCGCCTTTACCCTTTACCTTTGCAATAGATTTGCCGATGTTAACTGTGGAGAGATTCACAGCCCCACCTCTTTTCTGGGTCATGAAGCTCAACGCCGTCTCCTTGGCTTCGTCAGCGGTTTGTGCCGAGACCTGAGACGGCAAGACGAATGATGCCAACATAATTGTTGACAAGAGTAAATTGTCTGTCTTCTTCATTTGAGCATTAAAATTTCTGATTTTTTATCTGTATGTCATAATAGTTGTCGCCACATACGGTTCTGTGCTTTATGATGCTGAACTCATGAATGTTTGAAGGCACATTCTGTATTGTTATTAATGCCTTCATAGGAATGTCTGGCTGAAGCGTAACGCCGTCCCAGTTGTCTATGCTTTTGCCGCCTATTGTCATCGTGTGCTTGTAGGTGTTGCCCTCGCTGTCGTATACTGCATGTCCGCTGCCGTCGCTGGCTGCCAGCTTGAACGCATTGGTTCCAATGTTCTTCACCGTGGCATCTACGATTACATTCTTGCCGGTCTTGTCGCGGTAAACCCTGTTGAGGTTGTACTGGAGAATGGGCAGCGACACGAATATGTTGTCGGCATTGGTGTTGCTTGGCATCTTGATGGCGTTGGAGCCAATAGTATAGCTGAACTTCTGGTTGTTCTTGCCGTCCTCCACAATGCCGCCGAAGCGCACACTCTTGATGAAGCGGCAGCTTGTGCTCACCTTCTTTATCGAGATGAATCCCTTGACGGGCACTCCAGAGGGCAACGTCTTGAACAGCTCGCCGCCCCAACCGTCTTCGCCTCCAACATTGAAGCTTATAGCGTGGATGTTGTTGTTGTCGTCGGTGGCATAGGCATCGTTTATTTCGCCCCAGAATGGGCGGAATGTGATGTCGCTCGTCGAGGTGTTAATTACTATGAACCGCAGCAACACCTCGTCGCCCCAGTATTCGCACGATGTCACCTTGAAGTCGATATGAGGAATGTAGCCCTTTGTGTCGCTGCTTGACGAGTTGCTGTTGTTGGATGTTTTAGTCGATTCGGTGGTTGCGTCAAGCAAAGCTCCCGCTACCTTGCCGAGTTTCTTGAAGAATTGGGCGTTGGCGTTCTGCACGCTGAGTGACGACAGCACCAGGGCCATGCCGATGATAGTTTTTGCTTTCATATTTTTATAGATTTCTTCTTGTTACTATTTAGCATTGATTGTGTAAGTCTCGAACGTGTCGTAGTCGTTGAAGTCGTTGAAGTCGAATTTTACGCCTTTCGCGCCTTTCTGCAGCTGCTGGTACTTCGCCCATCCGCTCTCGTTGAACACTTGGTTGCCAAAGCTTATCGTCACCTTGCCGCCCTCGAACGAGGCTATGGCGTTCTGCGACTCTGGGTCATACGACCATTCAGCTGCGTCTTTTAGCTTCTCCACAGCGTCTCTTACGAATGTATGCGTGTTTGCTACTTTGCCGCCGAGCTTTATCGGCAGTTTCTCTACCTCTATGCTCTTAATCTTTCCCTTGCCGTCGCCGATGGCGGTGAAGATGGTGGTGTGCGTTTTGTCGCTGAACTCGCAAACGGTCATGTCCGACTGGTTAACTGGTATCTCTTCCTTGTAGCAGTATATGTAGCATGAGTCGGGCATTTCGCTTATCTTCGCACCAATCTTTACAGGACCAACACCTTCTGTCGTTGCGCGTTTGTCGGTATAGTCGAAGTATGTGTTGTAGTCGACAAGTTCAATAGAGACGATGCTGTCGAGCGACATGAGATAATGCATCTGCTTGTCGTACTTGTCGTTGTCTTCAAGAGTCTCGTCAAGTGAGCAAGCATTGTACTCTCCGATTGTGAACTGCAAGTTCTGGTATGAGTGGAAATGTGCCATACCTTTATCTGTTACAGTTCCATCGGCAGCCTTGCCGAGATAATACAATTCTGGAGTGACCTGTGAATTGTCGTTACGTTTGAGCTTTACGGTTATATAGCCACCCATGGCATCGGCTGTGTCAACCCTTGCGGTAATGTTCAAGTCGCCGAACTTCATTCCTGTCTTGTCTTCAAGCGGGAAGTCCTTGCCCGACTCAAGTCGTGCCATGTCGTCAACCAATGCCTTGCGCGTGTCGTCGCCTATCTTGTCGTGTATGCGCTTCTGCATCTTTTCGTATTCCTTCAGAAAGTCGTCGCTTGACACGTTGATGGCGTGCTTGTCGCGGGCTTTTTCCATTAGTTTCTTCATGTTGTCGGCCTCCGAATGGTATGCTTCGTAGCACTTGGCGCGTGCCTCCGGTATGCTTCCCAACACGCCGTTGCCCATGAAACTGTAGCCGTCTACGCTGTTGCCGCATGAGCACATAATTGCCGTTGTGGCTATAAGCGCCGATATCATGCACTTCGTTCTTTTGTTCATATGCAATGTTTTATTGGTTTAATAATACACTATTGTGCGGGTCTCTGTCCACGGGTCGCGTCCGGTGGCGCCGTGGCACGTGCGCTTGGTCCAGTTGCCTTGCTCGTCTATCTTGGTGTAGTCGTAGGTTACGTTTTCCTCGTAGGTTATCGGTTCATCGGCTCCCATTTCGCTTATCTCGCCCTTGCAGTAGCGCGAGCTTACGAAGCCTTTGTCGTTGTACTTGTATGTGTAGTTGTCGGTTCCAGAGTCAGCATCGCTCATCGACGACTTCTTCACACGGCCGTTGGCATCGTAGCTGAACAAATAGCTTGTGAGTTCGTTCTCGCCGAGCGCGTATCTCTCTATCAGTCCTTGCTTGTTGCGCGAGATGTTCTCCTTGCGACCGTTGATGGTCGTCAGGTTGCCATGCTTGTCGAAGGCGTAGGTTATGGTCTCATCGTTGGCTTCGGCGTTCTTCCACTTGCAGGTCTTCACGTTGCCCACAAGCTGGAATGTCGGGCGGTCGCCGGGCTTGTTGGCTTCGGTTTTGGGCTGCTGTTCCGGCTGTGCCGTAGCTGTGGGGTCGGTGGCAGTTGTGTCAGCCTGCTCAACGTTGGGTGTAGGTTGTTCCTTTGTGCCATTCTTGCACGATAGTGTTGTAAATGTTATGGCAGCGAAAGTAGCTGCCATAATCGAATAGAAAGGTTTTCTCATAGTTTTATGGGTTTAGTTATTTTACTGCAATGTTGTAGAATGCAACCTCGTGGTCGCCAAATGGATAGTTGTTGGCGATACAGCTCAGTTCGAAACAGAATGTCTTGGCATTGGGCTTTACATTCTCAATGCGGACGGTGTACTGCTGTGTTGCCGACTGGCGCAGCTTGGTGGCAATGCCTGTCTGGAAGTTGGAGCCATTGAGAGATATTCCCATATAGTTGTATTCCTCGTTGGTGTTGTCTTTTGCGTCGTCGGTGGTTAGTTGGAAGTCGTACAGGTCTTTGCCGGTGTTGTTTGTCACGGTGAATATGATTTCGGCAACATTCTTTCCGTTTACGGTCTTCTTTGTGGCGCTCTTGAGCGTGTATTCAAGTCCGAGATCGTTAGTGCAAATGCCGTTACTCAGAATGCGGTTGTCGGCAATTTTAATGTTGTCAATCTCTCCGCGTCCGTCGAAGTCGAGAGTCTGGCATGAGCAGTTGAATATAAGGTTGAGTCGGTTGGCTTTGGTAGATGTGTTGAAGTCTTCGATGAGGAACGATCCCGTAATGGTTTCGCCCTTGCTCATCGGGGTGCGCACGCTTGTCTGCCAATTTTCGCCGAGCGAGAGTTCCGAATAGTATTTCTCTCCGGTGTTGTCCTCACACATGTCCCATACGCTGCCGCCGTTGAGCTGTACTTGCTGCAAGTCTTTTCCAGATATGTTCTTCATCGTGAAGTCTACCTTGAGATTATCGCCTACGCGCTCGCAGTTGGTTATGCTCATCTTGAAGTAGGTAGAGAATGTTGGTTCCTGGTCTTCGTTTTCTTCTTCGCACGATGCGAACGCGAGTACGGCAAAAAGCATTAAGAACAGATACTTTAAATTTTTCATATACATAATTTTGTTTGTGGCACGCATGGTTTGTGTTGTTTTTTAGCGTGTTGTGCCTGGTTAGTAAAAAAGTGACTGTCTGTGGGTCAATAGGATTATGTATACAAAAAAAAGCGTGTAACCGTTCCTCTGCCTGTCTAATCATAGGTTACCGCCAAGTGACCTGAACGCATAACAAGCGAGGAACAGTCCACGCCTTATTAGCGTGAACCTTCCTACTGCTTGTTCTCATGCGTTGAATGATTGGCGGTATTCATGATTAGAGAACAAGAGCAATAAAGCTCAATATCAAAAGTATAGAACGGAAACGCATTGTTAATGATTGCGAGGAATTGTGTCTTCCCCGATTAAATCCCATTGACAGGTCGCAATTCTCATAATTGCAAAACCATTAGCGTTTCATTCTTGTTTTTCTATCTGTTTCTTCTGTAAATTTTAAAAGTTAGACAATATAATTCTTGCAATTAAAAAATAGGCTCTGCCCGTAAGTTGTAAATTACCTTGCAAAAATAACAATAATTTAAGAACTGAAGAAACAATATCGAAAAATTTTTATATGAAAATAATGCAACCCCTATATTTTAGGAGGCTAAAATGCTAACTGTACCACGCAAATGGCTATAGTATTGATAATGTATAGCTTACGTGGTACGGTTCTGTGCCCTCGTTCGGAGATCGTAACTTCTACAGTTTTGTGGATAATTCGTGTTGTTATAGCGTGAAGTCGAATGCCAGTCCACCACCCTCGTTGTTCTTCACGCTTATGCTGCCTCCATGCAGAATGACGGCATTCTTGACGATAGCGAGTCCCAGTCCTGTGCCACCCATTTTTCTTGATCGTCCCTTGTCTACGCGGTAGAAGCGCTCGAAGAGGCGTGGCAGATGTTCGGCGGGCACGCCCACGCCGTTGTCGCAGAACGAAAAGTGCCACTTGGGCAAGTCGTTCGCGTCGTCGTCGGTTTCGTGGCGGTTGATGGGGGTGGCAGCGAGGGTGATGGTGGTTCCCTCGCCAGCGTAGGCGATGGCGTTGTCGGTTAGGTTGCGAAATACGCTGTACAACAGACTAGGATTGCCCTTCACCACGATTCCTTGTGGTAGATTGTTGACAACAGCCATGTGCTTCTGTTGCAGCTGTAGGGCCGTTTCCTTCTGTATGTTGGCCACGATGTCTGAGATGTTCACCTGCTCGTTGCCCATCATCTCTGGCGCGTCGTCCATGCGGTTTAGGGTTGAGATGTCTTGCAGCAACGACGTTAGGCGCTGGCTTTGGGCGTAGCATCGCTTAAGGAACATGTCGCGTGCCGTGTCGCTGGTGTTGGGATTGTCCAGGATGGTTTCCAGATAGCCCTGAATGCTTGCCACAGGCGTCTTGAGCTCGTGGGCAATGTTCTGCGTCAGTTGGCGTTTAAGCACGTCCTGCTCGCGTCGTGTGGTCTGCAATCGCTTGTAAATCTTGATTATGCGCTCGGCAATCTCGCCCAGTTCGTCGGCAGGAAAGCCAACAAGGTCCTCTGTGTCGAGCGATTCGCCGTGGTCGGCACGTGTGGCAAATGTGCGCAGCCTCTGAATGTTGTCGTCCAGTCGGCGTGTAAAGCGGTACAGTATGACGGTAAGCAGCAACATGGTGCCGAATGCAAACCAAATGTAGTGTTGGTCGGCCTGTAGCGACTTGGCAAGGTCGCTGGTGTAGGGCAGGGCCGTGCGAATGATGAGTGAGTCGTTGGCAAAGTATGTGGCCGAGTAGAAGAAGTCGCCGTTGACGGTCTTGCTGTTGCGCTCCACGGTAGAGCCCACGCCCTTGCTCAAGGCGGCTGCCACCTCGGGTCGCGAGGCATGGTTGGCAACATGTCCGTATTGCTTAAGGCTGCTGTCGTACATCACATGTCCGCTGGGCGATATAAGCGTAACGCGCAGATGGGGCATGTTGTGCGACTTGACGTAAGCGTCGAGCGCCTGTTCCGAGTAGTCGGGAAAGAGGTGCAGATATTCCTCCATGCGCGTGTTGTAGTCTTGCAGCTTAAGGTTTAGGGTGTCCACCTTATACTGCTTCTCCCTGGTTTGCTGAAACACGATGAATGCCACGGCAAAGACCAGGAACACGGACAGCACGCTGAGATAGAGCTTGGTTCCAACGGATATTCGCATAGTTTTTCGGTTTGTTTTTTATTGTTTTAGCGACCTTTTCTATTGTTTTTAGCGCCTTTTTTTATTGTTTTAAGCATCAAAATAGTAGCCAAATCCCAGGCGCGTTACGATGCACTTGGCAAATGGGCCAATCTTCTTTCTAAGGCGCGTGATGTTTACGTCCACGGTTCGGTCGAGCACCAGCACGTCCTTTGGCCATATGCGCTCAATAAGCTCCTGTCGTGAGAATACGCGTCCACGCTCGCTAAGCAGTAGGTTTAGCAGCTCAAACTCGGTCTTGGTGAATGGCACATCCTCGCCCTCGATGCTTACCGTCTTCTTGTCGAGGTTCATAATGATGCCCTGGTACGACAGCACCTGTGGCTCGCCCTCGTCGGCGCTGGTGGCTGTGCGTCGCAGTACGGCGCGCACCCTAACCATAACCTCGCGCAGGGAGAAAGGCTTTGATATGTAGTCGTCGGCACCCAGGTTGAATCCGGTAACGGTGTCGTTCTCGGTGTCGCGTGCTGTTAGGAATATGATGGGCACGTTGGCAGTTGTGGGTCTTTCCTTCAGCTTGCGCGCCATGGCAAATCCTGACATTCCGCCCATCATCACGTCGAGCAGCAAGAGCGAGAACGAGGCTATGTCCATCTGCAACGCCTCCTCGGCCGACGAGGCTGTAGCCACCTCGTAGCCCTCGGTTTCAAGATTGAACTTAAGGATTTCGAGCAAGTCCTGTTCGTCGTCCACAACAAGTATTCTCTGGTTCTGTTTCATCTTATATTTAATAATGTATATAGTTTTCAGCCGTGTAATTGTAAAGAAATTGTATCTTTTCTTTGATTACGTTGCAAAGATACACATTCTGCTCATCATACATATTGCACAGGCGTTACAATTTTGTTACATCAAAATATCTATCTTTATTTTTTGTGCTTTCAACCATTTGCATTAACTTTGCATATTGCATCTGCCTTGCCGCCATAAAATGAATGGTAGGGGCAGGCAAATCTCAAATATAGTTTCATGAACAACGACAAATTAGGACTCTTAGACAACATACAGTATCCAAGCGACTTGCGTCGTCTGGACGTGGCTCAGTTGCCCAGGTTGTGCGCCGAGCTGCGCCGCGACATTGTTGAGGAATTGGCCGAAAATCCAGGTCATCTCGCATCGTCGCTGGGCGTGGTAGAACTGACGGTTGCCCTGCACTACGTGTTCAACACCCCCAACGACCGCATAGTGTGGGATGTGGGCCATCAGGCCTACGGCCACAAGATACTGACGGGCCGCAAGGATAACTTTCACACCAATCGCAAGCTGCATGGCGTAAGGCCGTTCCCCTCGCCTGAGGAGAGCCCCTACGACACCTTTACGTGCGGACACGCGTCCAACTCCATCTCGGCGGCTTTGGGCATGGCTGTGGCGGCTCGCAAGACGGGACACGCCAACCGACATGTGGTGGCTGTGATAGGCGATGGAGCCATGTCGGGCGGACTGGCCTTCGAGGGACTGAACAACGTGTCGTCGTCGCCCAACGACCTCCTTATCGTGCTGAACGACAACGATATGAGCATAGACCGTGCCGTGGGAGGTATGGAGAAGTATCTACTGAACCTTGACACCAACGCCACGTACAATCGGCTGCGCGACCGTGCCTCGCAATGGCTGCGCTCTAAGGGCTACCTGAACGACGACCGACGCAAGGGAATAATACGGCTGAACAACGCCCTGAAGTCGGCGCTGGCTCATCAGCAGAACATTTTTGAGGGCATGAACATTCGCTACTTCGGACCGTTCAACGGCAACGATGTGGGCGAGGTGGTGCGCATACTTGAACAGCTTAAGGACATGCGCGGACCAAAGCTGCTGCATCTGCACACCGTTAAGGGCAAGGGCTACAAGCCTGCCGAGGAGCATGCCACCATATGGCACGCGCCTGGCAAATTTGACCCCGACACGGGCGAGCGTATCAACGAGGGCGAGCCTTATCCGCTGAAATACCAGGAGGTGTTCGGCAAGACGTTGCTGGAACTGGCAAAGAGCAACCCCAACATCGTGGGCGTTACGCCAGCCATGCCCACAGGATGCTCTATGGACATAATGATGAAGGAAATGCCCGACAGGGTGTTCGATGTGGGTATTGCCGAGGGACATGCAGCCACATTCTCATGTGGTATGGCCAAGGACGGATTGATGCCCTTCTGCAACATCTACAGCGCCTTTGCTCAGCGCGCCTACGACAATATAATACACGACGCGGCAATACTGAACCTGCCCGTTGTGTTCTGCCTCGACCGTGCCGGACTGGTGGGCGAGGACGGACCTACGCATCATGGCGTGTTCGACATAGCGGCATTAAGACCTGTGCCCAACCTTACCCTGTGCTCGCCTATGGACGAGCGCGAACTGCGCCGAATGATGTACACAGCCCAACTGCCAGGCAAGGGAACCGTCGTTATACGCTATCCGCGTGGAAAAGGCGTGTGCGGCGAAGACTGGCAATGCCCGCTTGAGGAAATACCTGTGGGCAAGGCACGCTGCATAAGTCAGGGCAAGGACGTGGCTGTGCTGAGCTACGGACCTATTGGCAACGACGTGCAGAAGGCTGTAAACGAGCTTAAGGAAGAGGGATGCCCGCTGAGCGTGGCCCACTATGACATGCGGTTCTGCAAGCCTCTGGACACGGAGCTACTGGAGGATGTTTCTGTCCGTTTCAAACGTGTGGTTACGGTGGAGGACGCACAGCGTGCAGGAGGCTTCGGATCGGCCGTACTGGAGTGGATGAGCGACAACAACAAGGATGTGAAGGTGCAGCGAATAGGTCTGCCCGACCACTTTGTGGAGCATGGAACCGTAAACGAGCTGAAGGTTATTGCAGGCATCGACAATGACTCGATAAAGAAGGTAATTAGAGAGGGATAACGTAAGCTGTTAAGGAGCAATCTGCTACCATCGAGAACGAAAAGCTCCTTAACTTCTGAACTTTCTAAAAATCAATATAGATCAACAATGAAGATAATAATAGCTGGCGCCTATGCCATCGGAACCCACCTTGCACGACTGCTGTCGCGCGAGCATGACGACATCGTTGTGATTGAGCCCAACGAGGAACGTTTGGCAGGTATTGGCCAGGATGTGGACATCCTGACAATGGAGGCATCGCCTACAAGCATAAAGGCACTAAAACAGGCTGGTGCCGAGGATGCCGACCTGTTTATCGGCGTAACGCCAAACGAGTGCCAGAACATGACGGCGTGCACACTTGCAAAGGCTCTTGGAACCAAGAAGACCGTGGCTAAGGTGGACAATTCGGAATACATAGCCCCCGAGCTGCAGGAGTTTTTCTCAGAGTTGGGCGTAAGCTCTATCATCTATCCGGAGATGTTGGCCGCCATCGACATCAACAACGGACTTAAGATGTCGTGGGTTAGGCAGCGTTGGGACGTACACGACGGAGCCCTTGTTATGCTGGGCGTAAAGTTGCGCGAGACGTGCACAATACTCGACCGCCCGTTACGCGAGCTCTGCGGTCCTGATGATCCTTACCACATTGTGGCCATAAAGCGCCAAGGCGACACCATTATCCCAGGCGGTAACGACTGTCTGCAGATGTACGACATGGCCTACTTTATGACTACCAAGCAATATATTCCATACATCCGAAAGATTGTGGGCAAGGAGCATTATGTGGACGTGAAGAACGTGATGATAATGGGAGGCGGAGCCACAGCCGTGCGCACCGTAAAGACTATGCCAAGCTACATGGACGTGAAGATTATAGAGACCGACGACCAGCGTTGCGAGCGACTGAACTCTATACTTGAGAACGACAAGGCGCTTATAATCAACGGCGACGGACGCGACCTGTCCTTGCTCGTAGAGGAGGGTATAAAGAACACACAGGCCTTTGTGGCGCTAACAGGAAATGCCGAGACCAATATCCTTGCCTGCCTCACAGCCAAGCGCATGGGCGTGCGCAAGACGGTGGCCATGGTGGAGAACATCGACTACGTGAGCATGGCCGAGAGTCTGGACATAGGCACCATAATCAACAAGAAGTCGATTGCGGCAAGCCACATCTACCAAATGATGCTTGATGCCAATGTGCACAACGTGCGATTCCTTATGACAGCCAATGCCGATGTGGCGGAGTTTATTCCGTCGGAAGGCTCGAAGGTGACGCGCAAACCGGTTAAGGACCTTGGACTGCCTAAGGGAATGACCATCGGCGGACTGGTGCGCGACGGTCAGGGACTGCTTGTGTCGGGCAACACGATGATACGTCCGGGCGATTCGGTTATGGTGTTCTGCCACAACCTAAACATGAAGAAGATAGAAAAGTTCTTCCTATGATAAATCTCAAACTGATATACAAGATTATTGGCTCGCTGCTATTCATAGAGGCAATGATGCTGTTGGTGTGCCTTGGCGTGTCGGTTTACTACCACGAGGACGACCTCCTGGCGTTTGTCTGCTCCATAGCCATATCTGCGGGAACAGCACTGGTGTTGCGACTGTTTGCACGCAACTGCGACAACAACCTCTCTCGCCGCGACGCCTATCTTGTGGTTACGCTTACGTGGGTGGTTTTCTCGCTCTTCGGCACGTTGCCATTCCTTATAGGTGGCTATCTGCACTCGTTTACCGATGCCTTCTTCGAGACAATGTCGGGATTCACCACTACCGGAGCCTCCATTATCGACGATGTGGACGCTCTGCCACACGGCATTCTGTTTTGGCGCTCGTTTACCCAGTGGATAGGCGGTCTTGGTATCGTGTTCTTCACGATAGCCCTTCTGCCGTCGTTGGTGGGAGGTAGCGTAAAGGTGTTTGCAGCCGAGGCTACGGGCCCTATAAAGACCAAGCTTCACCCCCGACTCAGCACCAATGCCAAGTGGATATGGGTGGTATACTTATGTATCACGTTGCTGTGTATTGTTTCGCTGAAGTTAGCCGGAATGGATTTCTTTAGCAGCGTGAACTACAGCTTCACTACAGCCGCTACGGGTGGATTTGCCACACATAGCGACTACAGCTATCTTACCCCCGTGGTGCAGTATATCGTAACCTTCTTCTGCTTTGTATCGGGTGTCAACTTCACCATGCTTTACATCACGGCGTCGAAGCGCAAGATAAGCACCCTGTTCAATAGTGCCGAATGCAAGTTCTACTTCTTTGTAGTAGTGGCCTTCACACTATTCATAGCCTTCGAGTTGATGTGGAAGAACGGCTACGCGCTTGAGCCTGCGTTGCGCAGCAGCGTGTTTCAGGTGGTGTCGTTCATTACCACAACAGGTCTGCTTTCCGACGACCCTGCAGTATGGCCGCACGTTACGTGGGTAGTGCTTGCCGTATGTATGTTCTTTGGAGCGTGCTCTGGCTCAACCAGTGGTGGCTTTAAGTGCATTCGTTGCGTTATGCTATTGAAGATAATAAAAAACGAGTTTCGACAGATGTTGCACCCCAATGCTGTGTTGCCCATGCGTGTGGACGGTACAAATGTACCATCGTCTAAACGTGTAACGCTGCTCGCCTTCTTGTCCATATACCTTATATTATGTTTGTTTTGCTCGTTCTCGATGATAGCAATGGGCATCGACAATACTAATGCCATTACCATAACACTTAGTTCGCTTGGCAATGTGGGCCCTACACTCGGTACCGAGATTGGTCCTACTATGTCGTGGAGCGAGCTACCAGTAGCAGCCAAGTGGATTTGTTCGGTGCTGATGCTCATAGGCCGTCTTGAGATATTCAGCGTCTTAGTGATATTCACACCGCAGTTCTGGAAGGAGAATTAAACTTTCAGAACGTGTTAGAACGGAAACTACTAATGTAGAAACGTATTAGTAATATATACTAATATATATAAATATATGGAACTAATTAAATTTTATGCCCTTCTAAAGTCAACCCTTTGGGGTGGCGAGAAGATTGTCCCATTCAAGCACCTTAGCACCGAGCAGCATAATGTAGGCGAGAACTGGGAAATTTCAGGTGTTCCCGACAATGAGACAGTCGTAGCCAATGGAGTTTATGTAGGGAAAAAACTAAATGATATTGTAGCTATTTTGAAGGAGAAACTTGTAGGAAAGGACAACTACGAGCGCTTTGGCAACGAGTTTCCGTTGCTCGTCAAGTTTATTGACGCTCGTCAGGACCTGTCCATACAGGTACATCCAACCGACGAGATAGCCAAGCGTCATGGCAAAGAACGTGGCAAGACAGAGATGTGGTATCTGCTCGACAGCGACAAGGATGCCTCTCTGCTGTGCGGACTGAAGAAACAGATTACGCCGTCGCAGTATGCCGAAATGGTGGCAAACGACACTATTGTGGATGCCATTGCCCGCTATAATGTTAAGGAGGGCGATTGCTTCTTTATACCTGCAGGACGCATACATGCCATTGGTCCAGGCTCTTTCCTTGTAGAGATACAGCAGACGTCGGACGTTACTTATCGCATTTACGACTATAAGCGTATTGATAAGCACGGCAACTATCGTGAACTGCACACCAAGCAGGCTGCCGAGTGCATCGACTATAATGTTTCTTCGAGCTATCGCATAGAGTATACACCTGCCAAAAATCAGGGGGTAAGTTTGGTGCAATGTCCTTACTTCTGCACCGCCGTGTACGACCTTAACGAGCCAATGACGCTCGACTACTCCGAGCTTGACAGCTTTGTTGTCCTCATCGGACTGAAGGGCGAGGCGAAGATTACCGACAACGAGGGCAACATCATCAGCTTCCAGGCTGGCGAGAGCATCCTTGTGCCGGCTACAACAAAGACGCTTAAGGTTGAGGGAACAATAAAGTTCCTAGTAACATACGTTTAGATTCAAATAAAAAAAACATTTGGATGTTCAATTATTGGCGAACACCCAAATGTTTTTTTATGTTGCATATTGCCTCAATCCCTATTGGGAGGAGGGGCTTTCTTCCTTTTTTAATCGTCCTGACCAAACAACGGGTCTTCCGGCATAACCATCAAAGGCTTCTGGTCGAATTCCTTGAGCAACGTTTCCGGCACATACTTCTTGTCTACGACAAGGCGGAACATGTATTCGTTGAACCAGCGGTTGGTCATTATAAGACAGCCGTTGACGCCATTGTTGGCACCCCAGCTGTTTTCAACCTTCCACTTAATGGGGTTGCCGTCCTTGTCGAGGTCTACAGCCGTTAGGGTCATGGCGTGTGTAGAGCCGCTGTCGAAGGTGGCGATGCGCTCAGCCTTGTTCATCTTGTTGAACGAGGTAGAGAAAAGCGAGCCATAGTCGAAATTCTCTGTGTCGAGATAACCTGAGGCACGGTCGAGCTGCTTGCCAACATCGTACGACGAATACATCTTCTTGCCGTCCTTAAGTGAGGCAATAGCAAGCTTGGCAATATCCTCAACCGGCAGGTTAAGATACTTCCAGTTCTGTCCGTCGTAAACGTGGCGGTCGTACTCCACCTCATAAGTCTTGTGGTAAGGGCGGCGTGGGTCGTTCATCACCATGATGAATGTTCCCTCCAACGGATGGCCCACTACCTCGTCGTAGAACGACTTAGGAGTGAAGCGGCGTGGTTCGCCCACAGCCTTGCCGTCCTTGTTGCGGAACTGGTAGGTGAACTCCTTTACAGGCTCGCCCATCGTGATAGACAGCATGTGGTATACGGTGCCAAGCATCTCGGTCTTGCGCTGGTTGATTGCGGCAACCTTCTTGCCGTCGGCCACCATCTTGCCGTCGGCCACCATCTTGCGTAGCTCCAAGCCAAACTCGCGCAGCTTTGTAGAGATGAGCGACGAAATCTTTGAGGTGTTCTCGGCCGAGAAAGTCTCTGGCTGAACCGACATAGGCACCAAGCCATACTTAGGAGCAAGGTCGGCAGCGCCGCAGAATGTGCCGCCGTCGTTAAGCGGATTCTTGAAGAAGAACTGTACACGCTGATCGTCGATAGGCTTCTTAGCATTGTCTATCACGCCCTGAAGCATAAGGTTGGCCTTCTCGAGTTGGTCGAAGAAGAAGAGGTAAACGTGCGAGAAGTCTACCACAATAGAGTCGCCATGGTTGCGTGCAAAATCTGAGCGCAACACGTTGAAGCTTGAGAACATCCAGCAGCGTCCCGAGCTTTTCTGGTTGTGTATCGACTGCTTGGCAGTCTCCACGCTGAAGTGGTCGTTGGTGTAGCGGTTGTTGCCAAAGTTCTTTGCCAAGTCGTCAATCTTGTTGGATGCAAGAGCATTGAAGAGAGCCTTGTCGGCAGTAGTTGTTGCCTTCTGTGTCTTCTCAATATTCTGCAACATCTCGGCAGAGATGCCTCCCTGCTTGTTTTGTGCGCCGGCTGTTGTGGCAAGCGCCAGGCATAAGCCTAAAGCCAATGTCTTTGTATTCATCTTTTTAAATTAGTTTGTTTTACTTGTTTTCAACCTACAAAAATAGGTATTAATCCCGATAAAGCCAAATCTTTTACTTGATTTTTAGAAAGATAGAACTATAATGTACTTTATTGTACTAAGAATTGAAATAAATTGTTTAATTTTGCAAATTATTATTAGTATTCACTAACATTTATTTCTTAAATACACAACAATGAAGACCAACAAACTCACCATTTTGGTAGTTTTGCTTGTTGCCGTTCTTTTCTCGGCAAAGGCTAAGGCACAAACCAATGCACAAGTTTTGTACGATTTCGGCTCAGACCGTAAGTTTGTCACCCTCACACTTGAGATGTTCAAGCAAGACAAGTGGGGTAGCACCTATTTCTTTGTAGACCACGACTTCAACTACGACAAGGTAACTGGAGCCGAGCATAACATTGCCCAGGGCGGTACTTATACCGAGATTTCGCGCGCCCTCAACTTCTGGAAGAACTCAAACATGAAGAACTGGAGCCTTCATGCCGAGTATAATGGCGGTATTTACGCATCTTATCCTATCAACAACGCATGGCTCTTTGGTGTGGAATACTTCATGCACGACAAGTCGTTCAAGAATGTTCTGACACTTGAGGCTCTGTACAAAACAATCCGTAAGACCGACCAAAATGTGCCAATGCAGTTTACTGCTGTGTGGACCTGCAACGACATTTTCGGTGTAAAGGGCCTGAAGTTTAACGGCTTTGCCGATTTCTGGTGGGAGACTCACGCCGTAGACTATCGTGAGGACGGATCATTCGACACCAAGCACACAGTATTCATTACCGAGCCACAGCTGTGGTACAACGTAGGCCAGCACTTTGGTTGCGAGAATCTAAGTCTTGGAGGCGAGGTAGAACTGTCTAACAACTTTGGCTCGACAGGCGGATTCAAGTGTCGTCCGTGTCTTGGCGTTAAGTGGGACTTCTAAAAGGTAAAAAAGTAAAAGGGTAAAAAAAGTAAAAAGTTTGATTCTATAGTCTTTAGAGGCTCAGTTAGTTATATAGACTTATAAAGTCTTAAAACTCAAAAAGACTTAGAAGACTTAAAACTCAATAACAATGCTTTCAAAACTTTTCGGCTTCGATCCGTCGAAGCACAGTATCAAGACCGAGGTAATGGCGGGCATCACCACATTCCTCACCATGGCATACATCCTTGCGGTCAACCCAAGCATCTTTGCCAACCTCGCATCCAAGGGAATGGACACCAACGCCGTGTTCACGTCTACGGCTCTTGCAGCCATCGTTGGCACATTAGTTATGGCTATATATGCCAAGAAACCCTTCGGACTGGCTCCTGGTATGGGTCTTAACGCCTTCTTCGTGTTCACCGTGTGCCTCACTATGGGCTACTCATGGCAGTTTGCACTTACAGCCATCCTCATAGAGGGATTCCTCTTTGTGCTTATGACGCTCACACGCATACGCACACTCATCGTCGACGCCATTCCGGCTGCGCTCAAGAGAGCCATCGGAGCTGGCATCGGACTCTTCATTGCCTTTATCGGACTGAAGAATGCGGGCATCATTGTAGAAAACTCGGCTACGTTTGTAAGCATCGGTCACCTTACATCGGGTACCGCCTTGCTTGGTGTTATAGGCATCATCTTCACCTCTGTGCTCGTTATCAAGAATGTGCCTGGCTCGCTGCTTATCGGCATCCTCGGCACAGCTCTTATCGGCATACCTATGGGTATCACCCATTTCACGGGCATACTTGACACTCCGCCGTCAATAGAGCCTATCTTATGCCAGTTCGAGTTTCACAACATTTTTACCATCGACATGGTTATCGTGGTGTTCACCTTCCTCTTTATCGACATGTTCGACACCATGGGCACCCTCGTTGGTGTGTGTACCAAGGCAGGTATGATGCGCAAGGACGGCCGTATTCCAGGTCTTAACAAGGCTTTCATGGCAGACGCTATCGCTACTATGACTGGCGCATGCTTGGGCGCAAGTACCACAACAACCTATGTAGAGAGTGCTTCGGGTGTAGCCCTGGGCGGTCGTACAGGTCTTACAGCCTTCTCTACAGCTGTTTGCTTTGCCGTGGCTCTGTTCTTCTCTCCGCTGTTCCTCTCTATTCCGGCTGCTGCCACAACCCCGGTTTTGGTAATCGTTGGCTTGTTCATGCTGTCGCCAGTAAAGGACATCGACCTTGACAACTATGCCGAAGCCATCCCTGCTTTCATCACCATCGTCATGATGCCGCTTACATACAGCATCTCCGACGGTATCCTCTGCGGCGTTATCTCGTATGTTGCCATCAACATGCTGTGCGCCAACTGGAAGAAGCTCAACCCCACGCTTTACGTCCTCGCCGTGCTGTTTGTAATAAAATACATTTTTATTTAAGGATTGCACAGATATTTGGAGGAATCAAACAATAATGGGCATTAACGACGCTTACAAAGCTTGTCGTTAATGCCCATGTGTTTTTCTATGGAAAAGTCACTTTGTCCTTTGTATGTAGTTCCCACGGAACGCACAGACGACACAGAAGCTTACGGGCTTAAGCTTTTGAAATTCACAGACCGTATAGACGCTGCGCGTCATACGACAGAAGGCAGAAATGATTGCTTGTTTGGCGTCGCAAGCAATCATTTCTGTGGATTCTTGCCTCGCGAACTACAAGCAAAGGAGCTACAAACAAAGGAACTACAAGTATAAGAGAGTTGGATTATACGTATTGCGTTATCATCGAAAAAGTGTATAGTTTCCTCGGTTGTATCATCGAAAAAATGTAGAATTTCAACGATTGTATCATCGAAAAAGTGTGGTTTTTGCTTGTCTGTATCATCGAAAAAGTGTTTCTTTGCAAAGAAACCCATTAGAAATCAGATAATTATGAAGAGGAAGATATATAACCAACTTTTGGCATGGAAAGAAAGCAAGGATAGAAAGCCTTTGATGTTGCTTGGCGCACGACAAGTGGGCAAGACTTGGATTATGCAACACTTTGGAGAAAACGAATATAAAAAGGTTGCTTATATAAACTGTGACGACGAGCCAAGAATGAAGCAACTCTTTGAGCTTGACTATAATATAGAGCGCATCCTTATCACCATTCAAGCCATAACGGGTGTAAGGGTTACACCTGGCGATACGTTGATAATACTTGATGAGATTCAGGAGATACCAAGAGGTCTGCATAGTTTGAAGTACTTCTGCGAAAAGGCTCCCGAGTATCACATTATGGTTGCTGGCTCGCCTTTACCGAGCAATATGTTATGCAGCAACTGTTGGTGTTGGGAATCAAGCCGTATTATTGGAGCAATGCCAAGACTCCTGCCGAGATCGACTTTGTTGTGCAATACAACAATCGTGTGGTGCCGGTTGAGGTTAAGGCGGAGGTGAATGTGCGCGCTCGCTCGTTGGCACAATTTGTAAAGGACAACCCCGAACTCAAGGGACTTCGTATCTCTATGAAAGGTTATGCCGACCAAGAATGGATGGAGAACATCCCTCTTGTAGCCATTGGCGCATACTTCACTCCTCAAACCTAACCTTAAATCTATCTCCTTACACCCTAACGAACAATGTAGAAAAACGTAAAACGAGAAATAAAAGTTGTTAAATGTTAGCTCAATATTTCTCATATTATTATTAATGTGAGTAACTTTGCAGTCGGAAAACTTGATAAGCGAATTTAGTTTTCTATATAGCGATAACTTTTTTATGATACTATATATTAATAAGGTGTAAAGTTGAAATAACGAATAAACAAAATATTTAGTTACAAATAGGTATGAATAAAACAAAGATTTTATTGGTTGCAGCTTTGACTGCAGTGCTCGCCTCTTGTGGTGGCGGCAAGAGTGGCGGCAAGCCAAACTTCGGCGACAATGAGTATGCCGTACGTACTGTCCAGGGACAGAACGCAGACCTACAGACCACTTATCCCGCAACAATCAAGGGTGTACAGGACGTAGAGATTCGTCCGAAAGTATCTGGTTTCATCACAAAGCTTTGTGTTAAGGAAGGTCAGCAGGTTAAGGCTGGTCAGCTCCTTTTCGTTATCGACAACGTTACTTATGCCGCTGCCGTACGTCAGGCTAAGGCTGCTGTTAATGCTGCCAAGGCTCAACTCAATACTGCCCGCCTTACATACAAAAACTCGGAGAAGCTCTTCAAGAACAACGTTATCGGTTCGTACGAGCTTCAGTCTACCAAGAACGCTATGGAGAGCGCAGCCGCACAGCTGGCTCAGGCAGAGGCTGCATACGTATCGGCTAAGCAGAACCTCGACTTCTGCTACGTAACAAGTCCTGCCAACGGTGTTATTGGCGACCTGCCTTATCGTGTTGGCGCGCTTGTAAGCGCTTCTTCACAGCAGCCTCTTACAACCGTTTCTAACAACTCTACTATGCAGGTTTACTTCTCAATGACTGAGAAGGATCTCCTCGACATGACCAAGACAGCTGGCAACATGAACACAGCTATCTCAAACTATCCAGCTGTTAAGCTTCAGCTTGCAGATGGTTCTATCTACAATCATCCGGGTAAGGTGGCTACTGTGAGTGGTGTTATCGACCCAACTACTGGTACTGTGTCTATGCGTGCCGACTTCCCCAACCCTGAGCGTGTGCTCAAGACTGGTGCTTCTGGTTCTATCGTAGTTCCCCACACTGCTACTGGTGCTGTTATTATTCCTCAGGACGCTGTTGTTGAGGTTCAGGACAAGCACTTCGTTTATATTGTTGGCAAGGACAACAAGGTGAAGTATACTCCTGTAACTCTTAATCCGCAGAACGATGGCAAGACTTATATTATCACTTCAGGTCTTAAGGTTGGCGACCGTTTCGTAGTAAATGGTGTTTCTTCACTCCAGGACGGTATGGAAATCAAGCCTGTTACAGAGGCTCAGTATGCCGAGAAGCTGAAGAAGACAGAGGAACTGGGTGAGGCTCAGGGCGACCTCGGCAAGCTGAAGAAGGCATTCGGAAAATAAAGAATTCAGAAGTTAAGAGCTTGGAAGTTAAGCCAATAGCACATATTAAGTAGCTTGACATATGGCTTAACTCCATTATTCTTAACTTCTTAACTCCTAAATTTTAAACAAATGAAATTAGATAGATTTATCAAACGCCCGGTGCTTTCCACGGTGATTTCTATCCTCGTGGTTATTCTGGGTGTACTCGGATTGGTGTCGCTGCCTATCGAGCAGTACCCTAATATGGCGCCTCCTACCATTATGGTGCGTGCCGCCTATACCGGTGCCAACTCCCAGACTGTGCTCAACTCTGTGCTTGCACCGCTTGAGGAGTCAATCAACGGTGTGGAAGGCATGACTTACATGACTTCTGCCGCTACCAATGATGGTTCGGCTTCTATCACCGTATTCTTTAAGCAGGGTATGGACCCTGACATGTGTCAGGTCAACGTTCAGAACCGTGTGTCGCAGGCTTCGGCTTTGCTGCCTGCCGAGGTTACCAAGGCTGGTGTGACTGTTGCTAAGCGTCAGTCGTCTACCGTTATCCTCTTCGGTCTTACAGCTGACGACGACCGCTACGATGACAAGTTCCTTACCAACTACGCCAACATCAACGTCATTCCTGCCATCAAGCGTGTGAATGGTGTGGGTGAGTGTCAGTGCTTCTCACAGAAGGACTACACTATGCGCCTTTGGATTGACCCAGTGAAGATGAAGAGCTACGGCTTGATTCCTTCCGACCTTACTGGTGTGCTTGCTCAGCAGAACATTGAGGCTGCTCCTGGTTCAGTAGGCGAGTCTTCTGACAATCAGTATCAGTATACATTCCGTTATAGAGGTCGTCTGCAGACTCCTGAGGAGTTTGGCGACATGATTATCAAGTCTACTCAGGACGGTCAGACTATCCGTGTTAAGGATGTGGCACGCGTAGAGATGGGTGCCCTCTCATATACTGTAGAGTCAAAGAACAACGGTAAGTCATCTGTAACCATGATGGTTACCCAGACCGCTGGTTCTAACGCTACTGAGATTGCTACCAACATCAAGAAGCTCCTCAAGGAGCAGGAGGCTTCTATGCCACCGGGAATCCACTTCGACATCATGCAGGATGTTACAGAGTTCCTCTTCGCCTCTATCGAGGACCTTATCAAGACTCTCTGCGAGGCATTCGTTCTTGTGTTTATCGTGGTGTACATCTTCCTTCAGGACACACGCTCAACACTTATTCCGTTGATTGCCGTGCCTGTGTCGTTGATTGGTACATTCTTCTTCCTCTATGTGTTTGGCTTCTCGCTCAACTTGCTTACACTTGCCGCCCTCGTGCTTGCCATTGCCATTGTGGTCGATGATGCCATTGTGGTTGTGGAGGCCGTCCATGCCAAGCTCGACCTTGGCTACAAATCGGCCAAGCTTGCGTCTATCGACGCCATGAACGAGATTTCGGGAGCCATCATCTCTATTACCCTCGTTATGGCATCCGTGTTTATCCCTGTGTCATTCATGGGTGGTACGTCTGGTGCATTCTACCGTGAGTTCGGTATCACTATGGCTATCTCTATCATCATCTCGGCTCTTAACGCCTTGACACTTTCTCCGGCTCTTTGTGCTATCTTGCTTAAGCCGAAGGATGAGGAGGGCAAGGAGCGCAAGATGTCAATGGTCGACCGTTTCCACGCATCGTTCAATGCCGCTTATGGCAAGGTGCAGGAGAAGTATACCAAGGGTGTGCGTCGCCTTGTGGAGCGTCCTATCATCGCCATCGCTACTGTAGTTGTTGCTATTGCTGCAATGGCTGTGCTCATGGGTACTACCAAGACTGGTCTTGTGCCTGACGAGGATACCGGTACTGTATTCTGTACTGTTTCTACACCTCCAGGAACTTCAATGAAGAAGACCAATGAGGTTATGGACCAGGTAGACCGTATGCTTGCTACCAACCCTGCTATCGCCAGCCGTATGCGTATCACTGGTTACAACTTCATCGCTGGTCAGGGCTCTAACCAGGGTACGTTCATTATCAAGCTCAAGAGCTTCGAGGAGCGTCAGAAGGATGAGGGACCGCTTAAGTATATCGGAGTTCACAACCTTGGTTCTACAATGGTACTCGGTATGATTTATAAGCAGACTGCAGCTATCAAGGGGGCCCAGATTCTTGCCTTCCAGCCACCTATGGTGCAGGGCTTCTCTGCAACCAACGGTATGACCTTCTCTATGCAGGACCGTACTGGTGGTGATGTGAACAAGTTCTTTGACATTACTCAGAAGTATATCGCAGCCCTCAACGAGCGTCCGGAGATTTCGAACGCCATGACCTCGTACAACACCAAGTATCCGCAGTATAAGATTGATGTTGACGTGGCTAAGTGTAAGCAGAGCGGCATCGACCCGTCTGCAGTGCTCTCTACAATGCAGGGCTACTATGGCGGTATGTATGCGTCTAACTTTAACTCTTACGGTAAGCTCTATCGTGTATATGTTCAGGCTCCGCCTGAGGCACGTGCCGACATCAAGAGTCTCGACAATATCTATGTGCGCACATCGGCTGGAGCTATGGCTCCTATCAAGGAGTATGTCAACCTTAGCCGTGTGTATGGTCCGCAGGAGATTGACCGTTTCAACCTCTTCACATCTATCAATGTGAACGCTTCGGCTGCCGAGGGTTACTCTACTGGTGACGCTATCAACGCTATGGCTGAGGTTGCCAAGACCACTCTGCCAGCAGGCTACACCTACGAGTTCTCAGGTCTTACACGTACCGAGCAGGAGTCATCCAACTCTACTGCTATCGTGTTCGTACTCTGCTTGACCTTCGTTTACTTGATTCTCTCGGCACAGTACGAGTCTTATGTTCTGCCTCTGTCGGTAATCCTCTCAATTCCGTTCGGTCTTGCAGGAGCCTTCATCTTCACCAACATGTTTGGCAAGAACAACGACATCTACATGCAGATTGCGCTCATCATGCTTATGGGTCTTCTTGCTAAGAACGCCATCCTTATTGTACAGTTCGCCCTTGAGCGTCGCCTTACTGGTATGGCTATCTCATGGTCGGCAGTGCTCGGTGCTTCGGCTCGTCTGCGTCCTATCTTGATGACCTCATTGGCTATGATTATCGGTCTTCTTCCATTGCTCATGCCTTGGGGTGTAGGTTATAATGGTAACATGACACTTGGTGCTGCAGCCGTAGGCGGTATGCTTATCGGTATGCTCTGCCAGATTATGGTTGTACCAGCTCTGTTCTACATCTTCCAGACTCTGCAGGAGAAGATCAAGCCTATCGAGTTTGAGGGCGACTCTGCTAATGTTGATTCTGAGATTCGTCAGTACACCAACCCCTATGTGGCTGGAGCATTGCAGGATCAGATAGACAAGAAATCGAATTAAGGTTTTTAAGAATTTATAGTAGTTAAAAAGAATTTATAGCCATTACCTATTTCTGATGGAAAGGCATTTGGCTATAACTTCTTTATAACTTTATATTCTTTAAATTCTAAACAAAGTAACAATGAAATTAAACAAGATATTTCTTTTCGCATCTGCATCCTTGTTGATGACCAGTTGCGGATTATACAACAAGTACGAGCGTCCTGAGGTCAACGCCAAGGGCATTGTGCGTGATGTTCAGAGCACCACCGACACACTTGCCGTGGCCGACACAGCAAGCTTTGGCAATCTGCCTTGGCGTGAGGTGTTCACCGACCCACAGCTTCAGTCGCTCATCGAGACAGGTCTGGCCAACAATACCAACCTGCTCAATGCAGCTCTCAACGTTAAGATGGTTGAGGACCAGCTTATGATTGCCAAGTTGGCTTTCGTTCCTGGTTTCACTTTCTCTCCGCAGGGAACTGTGGCTTCTTGGGATGGCAATAAGGCTACAAAGACTTATTCTTTGCCAGTTACCGCATCTTGGAGTGTCGACCTCTTTGGCAATCTTCTCAATGTGAAGCGTTCTGCCCAGATGGCTCTCCTTGCAACTAAGGACTATCAGCAGGTGGTGCAGACAAAGGTGATTTCGAACATCGCCAATATGTACTACACTCTGCTTATGCTCGATAAGCAGCTTCAAGTGGTGAATGATATGAGCAAGCTCGTGGAAGAGACATGGAACATCATGAAGATTCAGAAGGAGCTTGGTCGTGTGAAGGAGACTTCTGTGCAGAGTGCTGAGGCTAACCTCTATTCTGTCAAGGCTCAGTCAGCCGACCTCAAGCGTCAGATTCGCGAGACAGAGAACTCGCTCTCGCTTTTGCTCGGTCAGCAGGCTCAGACTATCAAGCGTGGAACATTCGAGGGACAGTCGCTTCCTTCAAAGTTCTCTACAGGTATTGGTCTGCAGCTTCTCAACAACCGTCCTGATGTTCACTATGCCGAGATGTCGCTCGCTCAGTGCTTCTATGATGTTAATACAGCTCGCTCAAAGTTCTATCCTAACATCACAATCTCTGGTACTGGTGCCTTCACCAACTCAGGTGGCGGTGGCATTGTCAATCCAGGCAAATGGCTTCTTTCGGCTGTAGGCTCACTCACACAGCCTATCTTTGCCCATGGACAGATTGTTGCAGGCCTTAAGGTTGCCAAGGCTAAGCAAGAGCAGGCTTACAACACATGGCAGAACGCTGTGTTGTCGGCAGGTTCTGAGGTGAGCAACGCCCTTGTGCTCTACAACTCGTCTGACGAGAAGTCGAAGCTTGAGGAGAAGCAGGTGGAGAGCTTGAAGAAGAATGTGGAGTACAACAAGATGTTGTTCAACGATGGTTCTGCCACATATCTTGAGGTAATCACCGCTCAACAGAGTCTTCTCAATGCCGAGCTGTCGAAGGTGGCAGACGACTTCTACAAGATGCAGGCAGTGGTAAACCTCTACTACGCTTTGGGCGGAGGAAGATATTAAAAAGTGAAGAGTGAAAAACGAAGAGTGAAGAATCCATATGTGACACAAAGCAATTGGATTTTCTCTTTTCCCCTTTCCACTTATACAATTGGATACTTCACTCTTCACTCTTAGTTCTTAACTTTCAAAATTCAAAATTATGATTAGTGATAAAGCATATATAGCTCCTGGCGCAAAGATTGGCAACAATGTGACAATCTATCCGTTTGCCTACATCGAGGACGACGTTGTTATTGGCGACGACTGCGTAATCTTTCCTTACGTGAGCATCATGCGCGGCACAACACTTGGCCGTGACAACAAGGTGTATCAGAACACGGTGCTTGGCGCCGAGCCGCAGGACTTCAACTATAAGGGTGCGGAGACTCGTCTTGTTATCGGCGACGAGAATATATTCCGCGAGAATGTTGTTGTAAACCGTGCCACTTTTGCCGATGGCGAGACACGTATTGGCAACCGCAACTTCTTTATGGAGGGTGTGCATATCTCTCACGACACCAAGATTGACGACTACGTTACCTTTGGTTATGGTACTAAGATTGCCGGCGACTGCGAGATTCACAGTGCAGCCATCTTCTCATCTGGTGTTATCGTCAATGCCAATGTGCGCATTGGTGGTGCCTCTATGGTTACCAGTGGTGTGCGCATCTCCAAGGATGTGCCTCCGTTCATCGTGGCTACCGACAACCCTGTGCGCTATGGTGGCGTGAACGAGACTCTCTTGAAGTCATCCAACACTTCAGCGAAAGTCATCAGCCATATTGCCAATGCCTATCGTCTTGTGTTCCATGGTCAGACCAGCGTGTTCGATGCTATCAACCAGATTAAGGAGCAGGTGCCTGAAGGTAAGGAAATCAGCGCTATCGTCAAGTTTCTTGAGGGTAGCCAGATTGGTATCATCAGCAAATTGTAAAACAGATATTTCATACCTTTTATATATTAGTGTTGTTATTTCAATAAGTAAGCGGCAGGGTAGACGAGAGGTCTGCCCTGCCGTTGTTGGATTATAGAGGAGGGAGCCGTCCATAATATATTTTTCTAATATTGCTGTCCGGTAAAACTCCAAAGAGCATAAATACCCTCCCCGAAGTCCAGTAAAATAGGACTTCGGGGTATATTTTTTTAAAAGTAAGCCCCCTAATCGAAAAGACTTGGCTCAGGTGGTGCTTTTTGCATCTCCTTTGCAAGGAAATCATTGCCAAAGTGAGCGATATAAAATTCAAGGCTAAAGTTGATGATGCCGACATAGAGAAACTGACAGATGACAGAAAGAAACTCCTTGGCGAAGCTGTGCTTTAGTGTTGATACAAAAAGAGAGGGAGCTGCTCAATAGAGTGGCTCCCTCTTTTTTGTATGAATTATTTTAGTTCCAAATCCAGCTCAACGGGGCAATGATCGCTGCCGAATATCTCGTTGTGTATAGAGGCATGAGTTATTTGGTCGAGCAGTCTTTCGGACACGATAAAGTAGTCGATACGCCATCCGGCATTTTTCTCGCGTGCCTTAAATCGGTACGACCACCACGAGTAGGTAGTATCCTCGGGATGCAGCCTACGGAATGTATCCACAAAACCATTGTCAAGGAAGCGTGTCATTTTGGCGCGTTCCTCGTCGGTAAAGCCAGCGTTCTTGCGGTTGGTCTTGGGGTTCTTTAGGTCAATCTCCTGATGTGCCACGTTAAGGTCGCCACATAATACTACGGGTTTCTTCTTGTCCAAATCCTTGATGTAAGCCAGAAAGTCGTCCTCCCAAGTCATGCGATAGTCGAGCCTGCGTAGGCCGTCTTGCGAGTTTGGCGTATAGCATGTAACGAGGTAGAACTGTTGCATCTCGAGCGTAATGACACGTCCTTCGTGGTCGTGCTGGTCGATGCCTATACCATATGTAACTGATAGCGGTTGGTGGCGTGTGTATACGGCTGTGCCCGAATAGCCCTTTTTGTCGGCATAATTCCAGTAGGATGTGTATCCAGGAAACTGCAGGTCGAGCTGACCCTCTTGCATCTTGGTCTCTTGCAGACAAAAAAAGTCTGCGTCGAGCGCGCAGAAGGAATCCTCGAATCCCTTCTGCACGCATGCACGCAGACCGTTAACGTTCCATGAAATAAATTTCATATATAGCGTTTTTGCTTGTTTCTATTGTGTTATTCGTATCCGCATGTCACTATGAGCGGACGGAAGTAGTTGATGGGGAATGATGGGTAATAGTCTACCGGTTCCTTGTCTACGGAGATAGAGGCAAATAGCATGTTGAGCTTCATGTTTCGGCTGCCCGACTGTGTGTATACGCCCACGTAGTAGTTCATCTGGAATACGAAGTAGACGGTGTGAGACTCGCCGTTGTACTCAAGCTTCTTTGAGATGATGTAGGGGTTGAGTATAAACTTGTATCCGTTGGTAAGTGTAAATTGCGGGTCGGAGCTTGGCACAAAGTACTTGCACTTGATATCCTCGGCAGGTAGCTTGCTTATGGCTGTACGCAGGGCACGCAATGTCTTAGCTTGGTCCGATTCGTCTTTAGACGAGATGTAAATGGCAGAGTCGAGCATGTTGATAGGGAAGTTGCGCACAACGATCAACGAGTCTTCGCCACGGTAAGGGTCGCCAGCCTTGCAGTCCCAACTTGTAATATTGTTGTACATTGATTCCCATTTTCTGCCGTCGGCGCTTGGCTTCTGTATTTTCAGCTTGCCGGTGTATGTGCCATACATCTGGCTTTGTATCTGCTTTTGCTGTTCGGGTGTGTAGGCGCTGTATCCGTCGTCGGTGTTGCACGATGTGAGCGACATTGCAATGGCTCCGATAAGGAGCAAGAATAATGCTTTAAGATTCTTCATTGTTTTGTTTTTTTTATTGTTTTAAAATTGTTATACGTTTTGCATATGCTATACATATATATAATACAGCAATATGCAAATCATTGCATTGTATAACAATTTTTTTTTAGAATTTTCTTGAATCCGAGTTGATGAGATTCATAAATTCCTGGCGTGTCTTGGCCTGCTCGAATGCTCCAGAGAAGTCGCTTGTCATGGTTATAGAACCCAACTTTTCTACGCCGCGCATCTGCATGCACATGTGCTTGGCCTCTATCACAACCATAACGCCAAGCGGATGCAGCGTCTGTTCGATGCACTCGCGTATCTGCTGTGTAAGTCGCTCTTGCACCTGCAGACGGTGGGAGAATATGTCGACAACACGTGCTATCTTGCTTAGGCCTGTGATGTAGCCGTTGGGTATGTAGGCCACGTGTGCCTTTCCGTAGAAGGGCAGCATGTGGTGCTCGCAAAGAGAGAACACGTCGATGTCCTTTACTATCACCATTTGGTTGTAGTCTTCCTTGAAGAGGGCATCGGTAAGAACCTTGTGAGGGTCTTGTGTGTAGCCACGTGTAAGCACCTGCATAGCTTTGGCAACGCGCATAGGTGTCTTTTGCAGTCCTTCGCGTTCTGTGTCTTCGCCAAGCAGCGATAGCACTGACTTGTAGTGTGATGCGAGTTCGTCGAGTCCCTCGCGGTATTCTGGATTCAAGTTCATGAGTTTTGAGTTTTGAATTTTGAGTTATGCGCTTTGCGCATTATGAGTTTTTGAATTTTGAGTTCTGAATTGTCAAAACTCTTAATACGCTACTGTAATCTTTCCGCTAACGATGCAAGCTTGCTTGTATCCCATCTTCCGCACCTGATGCAGTATGGCGCTTGCCTCCTCGTATGTGCGGTAGTTGCCCATACGGCATATCCATCGTGGCGAGTAGAAGTGTACGTATACTGGTTGGCTTGGGAAAGCTTGCTTTACGGCATTGCCTGCATTCTGTGCCTTAATCTTGTCGTTGCGTGTATTGCCTCCGGCAAAAACCTGCACACGATAGCCGTTGACCTTGTACGAGCGTCGCATAACCTTCTTGCGTGTATCAACTACCTCAGGCTGTTCTGTCTCGTGTTCCGAAGAAGGCTCATGGCGAGCCTGCTCATGATGGGTCTGCTCGTATGATCGGTGGGCATTATTGGTTGAGTCGCCGTTATGTTGTTGGGTGTTGTGCTTTTGTGGCTCAGCATCCTGATTGTTCTTCTTTTTGTTTGGAGTGTTGTTTTGATGCGTAGGCTCTGCTTGTTTCTTTACAGGTTCTTGAGCTCTTGCGCTAACGTTGGCGTTGTTAACCAACTCCTCTATCTCGCGACTCTGTGTCACGACAACGCTTGCCTTGCCTTGCTGTTTCTGTTGCAGGTGCTGTGTGTAAGTCTGTGCCTTGGTGGCTGTGGCAATGCCAAGCATAAGGCATAAGATGAAGTATAAGCGTTTCATTGGTTGTGTGTAAATTGAAAATCAGTGAGACGGCAATGCCTGTGTGGGCATGCAGTCTCACTGTTTCTTTTAAAGAATATCTTTTTAATTACTTCTTCCAAGCGTCAATGATGCCCTTGAAGTCGGCACACTTCAATGAAGCGCCACCAATCAAGCCACCGTCGATGTTAGGCTTAGAGAAGAGTTCAGGAGCGTTGCTTGCCTTGCAGCTACCGCCATAGAGGATAGATGTGTCCTCTGCAGCCTCGTTGCCATACTTCTCGGCTACGATAGAGCGGATGTATGCAAGCATTTCCTCTGCCTGGTCAGATGTGGCAGTCATGCCAGTACCAATAGCCCAGATTGGCTCGTAAGCGATGATGATGTTCTTCCAAGCCTCTGCGTCGAGGTGGAATACCGAACCTTCGAGCTCAGCCTTTACTACATCGTTCTGCTTCTCTGCCTTGCGCTCCTCGAGAGTCTCGCCACAGCAGAAGATTACCTTCAAGCCATGTGCAAGAGCGAGGTCTACCTTCTCCTTCAGAATCTCGGCTGTCTCGCCATAGTACTGGCGACGCTCTGAGTGGCCAAGGATTACATACTGTGCACCAGTGCTCTTAACCATTTCGGCAGAAACCTCACCAGTGTAAGCACCCTTCTCCTTGTCGGCGCAGTTCTCAGCACCAAGACCTACAACAGAAGAATCCAATACGTTGGCAACAGAAGCCAAGTGGATGAACGGAGTGCAAATTACTACGTCGCAGTTAGGCTTTTCAGCTACAAGTGCCTCGTTGATTTCCTTAGCGAGAGCTACACCATCCTGCAGGTTGAGGTTCATTTTCCAGTTACCTGCTACAATTTTCTTTCTCATTTTCTTTTTTTGATTTAAAGATTTGGAATATATTATTCTCTTTCTGTTTACTTCTTACCCATTTGGTCCAAGCCCACAGTCGGTCGGCAAGCGACAGTAGGATCAGTGGCAGCAAGAATGTCAGCACAACCTTTAGTATGCTTGACGACATTCCGTTATCTGTTGGCATCTGTCCTATAGACAATTTGTTTAGTGGCGCCGTCAGTTCGTCGGTCTGTGGCAATAGGTTGTGGCTCCACTTGCCTATTATAGTGCCGTTCTTCAGCAGTAGAAGTCCGGGGTTGGAGCGTATTATTGTCTTGAGTGTTGTCTCGTCTGACAAGCAGAAGGGATATTCAGCACCAGTTATGTCGCGCCATCTTGTAATGTCTTTGTCGGTAGAAGCCGTAAGACAGTAGAAGGCTGCGCCTTGCTCTTGGGCGTATTCGTATATTTGGTCGATGTCGCCAAAGTTGCTGTCGTCTGCTTTTGCCAATGATGGGGCTATAAGCAGAAATGTATATCCAGGGCGTGAGAGTATTGAGTCGGTAATATCTTCACCAGTTGTTGCCGAGTCGATGATAAAGTCGTGTATAGGTGGCTCGTATCCTTGCTTGGTAACAACCGTACGGGCATCTACAAACTGCCATGTAGAGTCGGGATAGTTGTCGACTGTAAACTCCCTTGTCTTGCCATCCTTTTGCATGATGAATGTTGTGGCATACTCGGTTTGTGGCGCTCCCTCTGGTATGGTCATGGCTTCCTTTATGTTGACACCTATGTGGTAGGGGCGGAAGTCGAATGTTGGGAGTGCGTACAGACACCAAAGGCTTGTGCCAAGGATGTAGACTACTGCATAGTTCATCACCAACCATTGGTTGGATGGCGATATAAGTCGTAGCATACATGCCGGTTGCCAAGCCACTATAGCCGCACATGCCACCAGCAGTATATTCTTTAGCAGCGTCTCGCCATTAGTCAGTATGAATGCATCGCCAAAACATCCGCAGTCTTTTACGGGGTCGGCAATGTATATCCATACAGTTATCAGCGTCATCACGGCCATAAATGCCAGTGTTAGACGTGTTGTTATCTGGCGTTTTATTGCAAACAGCATGAATACGCCGAGTGCAAACTCTATCGCTGCCAGCACCACTGCCAATAGTAGTGTGGTCCATTGTGGCACCATACCGGCAAGGTCTATCGCCGCCAGATAGTCGGTTATCTTATATTGTGTGCCCAATGGGTCTATGGCCTTGACATATCCTGATATGATAAAGGTTATGGCAAGAATCAGTCGGCACACGTTAACTATGATAACTCGCAACTTGTTCATAGTTCTTTGTTTTCGAGCATCTTTATCGCACCGAAGCATGCGTAGTTGATAATGTCCATATAGTTGGCGTCGATGCCTTCCGACACGAGTGTAGAACCATTCAGATTCTCAATCTCCTTAACGCGCTGTATCTTTGTAAGGATAAAGTCGGTGTAGCTGCTTACGCGCATGTCTCTCCATGCCTCGTTATAGTCGTGGTTCTTGCGCAACATAAGCTCCAGACACTTTTTGGCGTGCTCGTCGTATAGGTTTAGTGCCTGGTCGGGAGTCATGTCTACAGTGTCGGCATATCCTTTCTCAAGTTGTATGAGTCCGATGATGCCGTAGTTGATAAGTGCAATAAATTCTGGGCGTATGCCTTCTCCCACAAGCGATGTGCCTGTAGTCTCAAGTGAGCGTATGCGTTTAGCTTTGATGAAGAGCTGGTCGGTAAGCGATACCGGTCTCAATATGCGCCATGATGCACCATAATCGTGCAGCTTCTTGGCAAATAGCGAGCGGCATTCTGCCATTACGTTTCTAAATTGCTCTTCAGTCTTGCTGAATTGTTCGTCTGTATTATTCATAATTCGGCGCAAAAATACAAATTTCCTGTGATATATACAAGAGATTGCTTGTGATATGCACAAGATACGAGCCTATTTTAGTGTTGTTTCTGTCGCAAGTGTATCATTCTCACCACGCCACACATAGCTTCGTAGCGTGCTTGCAGTGAGTCGCGCTTTACGGTCATCATATTGCGGCGGTAGAGATTGGTCTCTGTTTTAAGTGCCTCTGTCATTTCTTGCAACTTTATGTCTGTGCTTGCCACATCTGCCTGAGCCAATTTTAGTGATGCGTTTTGCCATAGGCGCAATGCCGTCTTGCGGGCTTCTATTGCCTGTGGATAATGCTCGCGCAACTGCACAATAGAGTCGAGTGTAGCTCGGTAATTGCCGCTTTTATACAGCGAGTCTATTTTGGCGAGCAAGGGCTTTGCCTTGTCTTCTTCGCTCTGCGAGCATGCAGAAAGCAGCATAGCTGCCAATGATATGGTGATTAGGTGTCTCATAATTGGCAAAAGTACAACTTTATAGCGCAATGGGCAAGTAAATTCGGAATATTTAACTTTAAGCTAAGAATTTTGACTTGTATCAAAAAAAAGAGAGCCGTTATGTAAGTTTTGTGTTTATTGTTTGCGTGCACAGGTTTCTGTTTGTATCTTTGCAACGTCTAAAAGACATAAAGGATAACATTTAGGATAACAAATTAAAAGAAAGGAAAAAGATTATGGTAACTATGTTGTTATTGGCTGTTGTGGCAATTTCTCTTGCCCAGGTCATTAGTATGGCACACAAGATAGACATTAAGTAAACATTACTTCTTAATGCTATCAATGCCTTCTTCTATTTAATCGAAGAAAAATTTGGTAAGTTGTTAAAATATTACAGCCGGCAGACTATGTGTTTGTCGGCTGTTTTTTTTATATGTGTATAAACACAAAAAATCTCATACCACCATCGCTGGCAATATGAGATTTTATGCTGCGCTTCAGCATTTATTAGCTGTGTTATAATAATTTACTGTTATTTCTTTTCTGAGTTGACAGCCTTGATCTTCTGGCAAACGAGCTCCAGATCGTCACGCAACTTCTGTACCTTGCGGTTCATCTCATCGATAAGGCTATTGCCCTTCTTTGAGCTTGCATTAAGGAATCCAAGGTTATTCTCGTATGTCTGAATCTCTTGACGCAACTGGTCGCGACGGCGCATAAGGCGTCCGCGCTCAGAATCAAGAGCTTCCTCGCCACGCTTTGCCACGTTCTTCAAACCCGACTTAAAGTCGTCCAAACGACGACGGCGTGTAGAGATATTGAGCTGCTTGTATATATTGTCGAGCACTTCGTGGAACTCGGCATACAGCTTGTCCTTATCTTTGTAAGGCACATGTCCCACCTTATTATATTCTTCTACCAAAGCCTGAACATTCTCGCGTGTTGTTTCGGCAGCGTTCTCAAGCATAGAGCGAAGCTTTGCAATAATCTCGTTCTTCTTGTTAAGGTTGGCATGCTCCTCATTGCGTGTTCCGGCGTTGGCTGCATTACGTGCCTCAAAGAACTTGTTGCATGCTCCAAGGAACTCGTTCCAAAGCTGGTCGCCAAGCTTCTTTGGCACCATGCCTATAGTCTTCCATTCCTTCTGCAATGCAATGAGCTTGTCGCTTGTCGACTTCCATTCTGTAGAGTCGGCAAGTTCCTTAGCCTTTTCAACAAGAGCGCGCTTCTTGTCAGCATTCTCTGCAAATGTCTTCTTCATCTCCTTGAAGTATTCGGCTTTACGGCCAAAGAAGTCGTCACAGGCAGCACGGAAGCGTTCAAATATCTTTACATTCATCTTCTGTGGTGCAAAACCTATGGTCTTCCATTCATTCTGCAGTTCGATAATCTCCTTAGAGCGTGACTCCCAATCGCTGGCTGTCTTGTTCTCCACTTTACCCAGCTCTTCAACCTTCTCGCATAGAGCTGTCTTGCGTGCAAGATTCTCGTCTTCCTTAGCACGAATCTGCTCGAAGTGCTGCTGATGGCGCTTGTTGATAACTGTAGAAGCAGCCTTAAAGCGTGTCCATATCTGCTCGCGAAGTTCCTTTGCTACCGGACCTATTTCGCGATATTGCTGGTGCAACTCCTGCAACTGATGGAATGCGCTGATAACATCCTCCTCATTGGCAAGGTTTTCTGCAGCCTCACACAGCTTGGTCTTAAGCTCAAGGTTCTTCTTGAAATCATATTCGCGAGCCTCTGAGTTTAGCTTCAGCAAGTCGTAGAACTGCTCTACATACAGCTGATAATTGCGCCAAAGCTCACTTGCCTTGTCGGCTGGTACGGCCTTGATGTCCTTCCACTGCTGCTGCAGTTCCTTGAATTCATTATATGATTTGTTGGCTTCATCAGGCGATGTAGCCATAGCCTTTATCTTTTCTATTATCTCGAGCTTCTTTTCGAGATTAGCCTGTTTTTCAGCCTCTTGCTCTTGGAACACCTTTTGTCTCTTTTCGCGTACGACAGCCATTTCTGCCTTGAATGCTTCTTCATCTTCATCAGGCAGAATCTGATAGGTTGCAGGGTCGCCGCCACCATCAATGTATTCCTTAAGTTTGGCTTCACGCTCTGTGATGTGCAGTTTGTAGAACACGGTCTTTAGAAGGTCTATCTCGTCCTTGTTAGGATTCTCGTCGCTTGCGGCGATTTCCTTAAGGCGTTCAACCACCTCTTTCTTGTTCTTGTACACTTTGGCGTTCTCTACTTTTTGAGCGTCAGCAGCCTGTGTGGTCTGCTCTACGTTCTGTTCTTCTTGTGCACCTTGCAACAGGGCGTTTTCTTGAGAGTCCATCATTTAACTGTTTTAAGTTTATGATACGGGTAATTCAAATACACAACACTTAGCCATCAAGATTGATATTGTTTTGTTGTTTGTGGTTAACGGCTTCGTGTTATTTCACGTTTAAATAGGTTGCAAACTTAATAAAAAAAATTGAATATAAGCGAAAAAAGTAATTTTTTTTCGCTTATATCCCATATAAACAAGCTTTATAGCAGTCGTTTGTGGCGTAGTATGACCCACGACAGCACCGATACCACAACAGATATGATTAGTGCTACGGGGAATCCCCAACGATAATCTTCCATGCCGTTGATTAGGTTCATACCAAAGAGTGATGATATTAGCGTAGGCAACATCATCACGATAGACACTGACGTGAGGGTACGCATCACGGTATTCATGTTGTTGTTGATGATGCTCGAGTAGGTGTCCATTGTCGATTCAAGGATGTCCGAGTATATGCTTGTTGTTTCTCTTGCCTGCGACATCTCGATGTTTACGTCCTCGATAAGGTCGGCATCAAGCTCGTCCACTTGCAACTTAAACTTCAGTTTGGCAAGCAATGTCTCGTTGCCTCGGATGGATGTTGTAAAGTATGTAAGCGAGTCTTGCAGTCGCGACAATGCTATAAGCGACTCGTTGTTCACGTTATGGTCGAGGTTGTGCTTGGCCTTCTCTATAAGTGTGTTGATTTGCTTCAATCGCTTAAGGTACCAAACAGCCGATGATAGGAACAGTCTGAAGATCATGTCCACATAGTCGGTAAATCCCTCTCCGCGCTTTTGATGGTACGACACAAAGTCAATCATCATGTTGGTCTCGTAATAACACACAGTGATGGTTACATCACGCTTGTGTATTATACCGAGAGGCACAGTGGTGTATGGCGTACGCGAGCGTATCTCCTTGACGTATGGTATACGCAAGATGATAAGCATCCATCCGTCGTCGTACTCATAACGGGCACGTTCGTCGGCGTCGCTGATATCGGATAAAAAATAGTCGGGTATATTGAATCGTTCTTCCAACAGTTGCTGGTCTTCGTCAGTTGGACATGTTACTTGAATCCAGCAGTTGGGCTGCCATTCCTCGATTTGCTTGAGTGTAGAGTTGGTGTTCCAAAATGTTCTCATAAAGATAATCTCCATGGGTTTAATAATGCGGGGAGACCAGCTTTATGATGCCGTCCTCCTGCACTACAAGTTCATATTTTCCGCGTGATAATCGTCCATAAAATGTTATGATTTGATTTTTCGACTGCAAAGGTACGCAAAATCGTTTACATATTATTATAAGTTTTCGTATTTCTTTCGGTTTTTAACAGGATTGCAACAAATAACTACAGCACGTTATGGCTGTGGCATTGGCGCTGGCTTTTATAAAATAACTGAAGTTTCGCAAGTGAAAGTAGTTAAGAAGTTAAGGAGTTGTCGCACCCTATGGTCACTAAGGAGTTAAGTCATTAGCTTTTTACTTTATTTATAGCACTAAAAGCATTTGGCTTAACTTCTTAACTCCTTTAACTACTGAATTCTCTGAACTTGCGAAAGTTCAGTAAAATAAATAAAAACAAGCTTGTTTGTTTTGTATTGTCTTTGATTTCCATTAACTTTGTACTTAATAATTTAAATTTATAATATAGCAAGGATTTGGAACTAAAGAAGACCATAAACAATACGCTTAAGGTAAGTCTCTCGCTGCTGCTTGGCGGACTGATTCTGTACTGGATGTATCGCGGTTTCGACTTCGGTAAGGTTGAGCAGGTGTTGCTGCACGACATGAACTGGATGTGGATGTTGCTATCATTCCCGTTTGGCATACTTGCACAGATGTTCCGTGGTTGGCGATGGCACCTTACACTTGAACCAGTTGGCGAACATCCGCGCACTTCTACCAGTATCAACTCTATATTTCTTTCTTATGCCGTTAGTCTGCTGGTTCCTCGCATAGGCGAGTTTGCGCGTTGCGGTATATTAAGACGTTACGATGGAGTTTCTTTCCCTAAAGCTTTGGGTACCGTAGTGATGGAGCGTGCTATCGACTCGCTGCTTGTAATGCTTATTGCCTTGCTCACATTCATCTTCCAAATTAAGATATTCAATATCTTCTTCAATCGCACCGGTACCAATATCGATACCATACTTGCCGGATTCTCCACAACCGGCTATATCGTTACTGCCGTGTGTGGCATTGCGGTGTGTGTGCTGTTATGGTATATCATGCGTAGGTTTGCTATATATAATAAGGTGAAGTCTACTGTCAAGGGAATATGGCAGGGAGTGATGTCTATACGCAATGTCAAGCACCCTGTTCTCTTTGTGGCTTTTACCCTTGCTATATGGGGCAGCTACTTTCTTCACTATTATCTTACGTTCTTCTGCTTCGAGTCTACAGCCCATCTTGGTATGGCTTGCGCTCTCGTTACCTTTATCGTGGGTAGTATTGCTGTTATTGTGCCTACTCCTAATGGTGCTGGTCCGTGGCATTTTGCCGTTAAGACTATGCTTATACTGTATGGTGTAGCCGATACCGACGCTCTTAACTTTGTGCTTATTGTACATAGCGTGCAAACTCTGCTTGTTGTGGCTTTGGGTGTTTATGCCTGGGCTGCATTGGCTCTTACCAAGAAGAGAATTACGAATTAGGAGTTACGAATGACGAGTTACGAATTATAGATTTTTTTAATACATATTACTATGAGTGAAATCAAAAACCTAAACCCCGAGTGTATTTGGCGCAACTTTGATGCACTGACACAGGTGCCGCGCCCATCTGGACATCTTGAGAAAGTACAGCAGTTCTTGCTCGACTTTGCCGCACGTGTTGGAGTGGAGGCATTCAAGGATGCTGCCGGAAACATTGTTATGCGCAAACCTGCTTCTCCGGGTATGGAGAACCGTAAGGGTATTATTCTTCAGGGACACATGGATATGGTGCCACAGAAGACAAAGGAGTCGACCCATAACTTCGAGACCGACCCTATTGAGACATATATAGATGGCGATTGGGTACGTGCCAAGGGTACTACACTTGGTTCCGATAACGGTATGGGTGTTGCTGCTATTATGGCTGTTATGGAAGACAAGACATTGGTACATGGTCCTATCGAAGGTCTTATCACAGCCGATGAGGAGACAGGCATGTTCGGTGCTAACGACCTTCCTGCCGACGAGCTTAATGGCGATATACTCCTTAATCTCGACTCGGAGACTTGGGGCAAGTTTGTTATCGGCTCGGCTGGCGGTATAGATATTACTGCTACTCTCGCCTATAAGGAAGTGGCTACCGACAAGGAGGACGCTGCTGTAAAGGTCGTTATCAAGGGCTTGAAGGGTGGTCACTCTGGTCTTGAGATACACGAGGGACGTGGCAACGCCAACAAGCTTATGGCTCGCTTCGTTCGTGAGGCTATCGCCGAGTATGGCGCACGTCTTGCTACATGGCATGGTGGCAATATGCGTAATGCCATTCCTTTTGAGTGCGAGGTAGTGCTCACATTGCCTAAGGAGAATGTTGAGGCTTTGAAGGAGAATGTTGAGGAATGGTGCAAACTGTTCAACCACGAGTATCGCACAATCGAGGAGAATATCCAGTTCTTTGCCGAGGATGTTGCTACTCCAGAGAACGAGACTCCTGAGGAAATTCAGGACAACCTCTTGGACGCTATCTATGGTTGCCACAACGGTGTACTGCGTATGATTCCGGTGTTCCCAACTGTTGTAGAGACATCATCCAACCTTGCTATTATCGATATCGAGGGTGGACATGCCTACTTCAAGCTGCTTGCCCGTTCGGCTAACGAGAGCATGCGCGACTATATTGCCAAAACTCTTGAGTCGACATTCTCTATGGCTGGCATGAAGGTTGAGTTTAGCGGAGCATACGGTGGATGGGATCCTAACACCGACAGCGAAATTTTGCACCTGCTTGAAAAGAACTATCTTGAGCTGTTTGGCGAGGAGGCTATCGAGCAGGTAGACCATGCTGGTCTTGAGTGCTCGGTTATCCTTGAGAAGTATCCGCACCTCGATGTTGTGTCTCTTGGTCCGACGCTTCGCTCACCGCACACCACTATTGAGCGTTGCAACATCTCTACAGTTGCTCCTTTCTGGGAACTGTTGAAGAAGACTATGGAGACAGTGCCAGTTAAGTAATTTCGCTTGCGAATTTTGAACACCTTATTACATATACAACAAAAAGCCCAGAGCATCAATGCTCTGGGCTTTTTGTTAGCATCTTAGAAGATGCCCCATTTTTTCTTGCGTTTGGGTTGTTCGTGTTGAGTCTCAAACGAACCTTCGTTTATAATGTCTTCCCACGTTTGGCGTTTCTGTATCATGCGATATATCTGTCCCCAGTCGGGTAAACCTCCCAGGTTGCGGTCGTCAATAAATAAGTCTGCCTTTAGCTTGCGCGAGAAGTGGTTGTTGTTGTCAAGCGTCTCTTCTGGATAGTCCTTGTTGACAGCATAAAACTCAACACCACGATCCTTGCACCATTTAACGGCATCGTCAAGCAACTTACCCTCTCTTACACTCCACATTATCAGCTTGTGGTTCTGCTTCATAAGCATTTTCAGTGTCTCGGTGGCAAATGGAATCTCGCGTCCTATTGCTGGGTATTTGTGTTCAACGATAGTGCCGTCAAAGTCAACAGCTATAATCATATTCTTTTGTTATTGTTACTGTTTAAAAGAGTTATTACTTCTTTAACGAGTTGTCGTTCTTGTTGCCGTAGCCACTGCTTGTGTAAGTTCCGTATGTGCCATACGAACCATATGAAGCCATCTGGCGGTTGTTGCTATGTCCGTATGTGCCATATTTGCCATATTTGCCATACTTGCCGTAGCCATAGTAGTAGCCATACTTCTTCTTCGACATGTCGATGCCGTTGATTACGATGCACATGTTAGGCAACTTCTTCTGCTGGTTGAAACCATTAATAAGATCGAAGCTTGACTTTGCTGTGTAGTCGGCACGACACATATATATAGTAATATCGGCGCAACGACCTATCTGTATGGTGTCTGTTACAAGACCTGCAGGTGCGGTATCCATGAGTATGTAGTCGTAGTCTTCCTTCAGCAAGTCGATAATCTGCTGCAATGCCGGACGCGATACAAGCTCTGCCGGGTTTGGAGGAATAGGACCTGCCATAAGAAGGTCAAGATTGTCGTTGGCACCCGACTTTACAATCTGCTCTCTGATATCCTCCTTTGTAGGATTGCCATGTACAAGCAGGTTGGTGATGCCATGCTTGCGGTCCTTAAGGTCGAACAACTGAGCCAGACGAGGCTTGCGTATATCCAAACCGATAAGTATAACCTTCTTGCCCAGCAATGCAAAGCTCATGGCAAGGTTGGATGTGATGAATGTCTTACCCTCGCCCGATGTTGTAGAAGTGGTCATAATAACCTTCTGTCCGTCCTTCAGCATAAACTGGATGTTTGTGCGTATAGAGCGGAATATCTCCTCCATAATGTTGTTGGTGTTCTCGTGTACCACGATACCAGCCTTCGACTTAACCTCTTCGCTTGCAATAGCCACATCGCCAATGATAGGCAGATTGGTAAGTTTCTCTACATCGTCGTGTCCCTCAATCTTATAACGGAAGAAGTTGATGAGGAACAGCACACCTATAGGCAGTGCAAGTCCAAGAACAAGCGCCATAAGCAAGATGATAGAGGTCTTTGGGCTTGTCTTGCCCATAACCAATGGATCGTCTATAAGCTTGCCCTTGTCTGCTGTAGCTGCCAGAGATATAGAGTTTTCCTCGCGCTTCTGCAGCAACATAAGGTACAGACCCGACTTAACCTCCTGCTGACGTCCAATCTGTGTAAGCACGCGCTCCTGCTCCGGACTAGATGATATCTGTCCTGCGTATGTGTTATACTGCTGTTGTATGCTGTTGCGCTGTATGTCTGCGTTGCGTTGAGCCTGGCTCATGGCGCGGCGTATGCTGCTTATAAGGTCGTCGAGTTGTGCTGTAAGTGGAGTTACAGCAGGCGAGTTCTCACTTGCGCTACGCAATAGGCGGTTGCGCTCAATAGCGATGTCGTTGTACTTGTTTATAAGAGCCGAGGCTGTAGGATCGGTCAAGCCCACGTTGGTAGGCAGAGTCTGATACTTGTTTACAGGCTCGTTCATATAGTCGTCGATACTTCTCAGAAGCTCAATCTGCATATTTGTCTCGGCCAACTTCTGTGTGTAAACATCCGAGCTGGCTATAGTCTGAGCCGAGTTGATCTTCGGGTCGATGATGTTGTAGCGACGCTTAGTCGACTCAAGATCGCCCTCTGTAGCACCCAATTCATTGTTTATCTTCTCAAGACGCGAGTTGATAAACTGCTCTGTGCGCATTGCTATCTCGTTCTTATCCTCGTTGGCTTGGCGGTTGTAGCAAACCGACAGCTGGCGCAGATAGTCTACGGCACGCATAGGCACAGCGTCTTTCAATACAAGTTCGGCTATTGTTGTGGTCTTTGATGTCTGGCTTACCGCCATTGACTTGGCATATATCTTACCAGCCATCTTTGGTGATACTATGACAGCCTTAAGCGAGCGGTCCTCTGGCATCTGGTATCCAGGGTTTGCATTAAAGCTTATAATACCCACGCTGGTGTTGATGCTGAAAGGTAGGCGCGCTGTGGTGCGGTCTATCTTGTGCTTAATAGGCAACTTGTCGGGGTCGTTAGGCACATACACGTAGGTACCAGTGATGTGATACTGACCTTTCTCAAGCTTGATGTTAAGCTTGATAGGCATCTTAAGGTTTTCAAGACTGTTTGCATCCAAGTCTACATTCACCGGCTGAGTGCGGTAGATGATGTGGTCCTTTATGCGTCCTGATATCCAATAGTTTACGTATAGCTTGAGATCTTTTACAGTCTCGCTTGCAAGGTTTGACGATCCAAGAATAACCATCTCGTTGTCTATTCCTGCCGAGTTGGTCATAATGCCAAGTGTAGACGAGGCAAGCAACTGGCTCTTTCCGGCATATCCTCTGTTAGAGTTGTTCTGGTCATCCTTAATCAGCAGCTTCACGTTGGCCTGATATATAGGTGTGGCTAACTTAAGGTATACCACAGCCAAGCTAAGGCAAACGATGAGCGACAATACGAACCACTTCCAGTTGAGCACAACCATTGTGTAAAGCGTCCTAATGTCGAACGACGACTTCTCGGTTTCGTTTTCTTGCTGGACATTGTACAATCCTGCGGTTTTGTTTTCTTCCATTTTTTATTATCAGCAATAATTTGTTTGCACTTAATAGTCTAAGTGTTTATGTTATGTTTCTTGTTATATAAATCAACTTTTCTTACTACTTCTCGCCCTCAGCCAGTTGCAGCAGATACTTACCGTAGTTGTTCTTGCACATAGGTTGAGCTATGGTCTTAAGCTTCTCGCTGTCAATCCATCCCTTCTTGTAAGCTATCTCCTCAAGGCATGCCACCTTTAGTCCCTGTCTCTTCTCAATTACCTCTATAAAGGTGCTTGCCTCCGACAAGCTGTCGTGTGTGCCAGTATCAAGCCATGCAAATCCGCGTTGCAAGGTCATTACCTTTAGGTCTCCCTTGGCAAGATATTCCTGGTTTACGGTTGTTATCTCCAGTTCGCCACGCTTGCTTGGCTTTATATGGTTGGCTATATCTACCACACTGTTAGGGTAGAAGTATAGTCCCACCACGGCATAATTGCTTTTTGGATGCTCTGGTTTCTCCTCTATGCTAAGGCAATTGCCGTTGCTGTCAAACTCAGCCACGCCATATCGTTCGGGGTCGTTAACATAGTAGCCGAATACCGTAGCCTTGCCTTCCTTTTCAACATTCTGCACACTCTCATGCAGCAACTGTGTAAATCCGGCTCCGTAGAATATGTTGTCGCCCAATACAAGGCATGCCGAATCGCCGTTAAGGAAGTCGGCTCCTATGATAAATGCTTGTGCCAAACCGCCAGGATATGGTTGCTCGGCATATTCAAACTTCACACCCAAGTCGCTGCCGTCGCCCAACAGTCGCTTGAATGATGGCAGATCGTCTGGAGTTGATATAATGAGTATATCCCTAATATCCGCCAACATGAGCACGGAGATAGGATAGTATATCATTGGCTTGTCAAATATAGGGATAAGCTGCTTGCTTATACCCTTTGTGATGGGGTAAAGTCGAGTACCCGAACCACCCGCTAAAACAATTCCTTTCATAGTCGTGAGGTGTGTTGTACTAATTAATGATTCGAAAACGCATAAAAGCGTACAAAGATACTAATAATTGTTGGAATAAGCCCATATGCAGACCTAAAAAATGCCTGTTATTATATTATTGTCAAATATTTATGTGTATACCTCCAAAACTTTTGCGAGATTGGAATAGTTTTATTAATTTTGCATATGATAGGCTTTGCCCTTCGTTCGCCTAAATACATGGAGACGACATTATGGCGCGAAGCCTTTCCTCAAGGTTAAATTTAAAATATAAACATTACACAAACATGGGATTCTTATCAAAACTTTTCAACAGAAAGGACGATAATAACAAAACAGGCGGAATGGAAGACTACATGCAGCTTGTGCGTGTTTACTTCCAGGCTTCTATAGCCGCAAACGTTGGTATTACCAATCTTGCCATGCTACCCGATCTGCGTGTGTTCAAGTCTACGCTTCATGTGCAGACTGTCAACAACAAGCTGGGACTTGGCGAAAAGAGCGCATGCCGCAAGATGTTAAAGGATATCTATGGCACCGACGACCTATTCTTCAAGGAGGTAGACCAAAGTATTCGCAAAAACTGCCGCAAGATGCAGGACGTCCAGGTTTATCTCATTCAGTTCCAGGGATTCACACAGGACATAATGATGCTTATGGGCAACCTTATGAAGTTTAAGTTGCGTCTGCCTTCTATCTTCAAAAGTGCTTTGTACAAGATGACAGAGAAGACCGTTGCCGAACTATTTACCAAGAACGACTATACCGACCCTGCCGTGCTTAAGGCTGTTGTGGCTATACGCCAGTACAATAATCGACTTGGTTTCTCGCAGAAGTGGATATCCGACTTTGTATATCAGGTGGTGATGCTTGCCAAGAAAGAACCTAAGCCAACCGACGACCAAGAGGCAAAGAAATAAGCTAACGACTCAAAAAACTGTTACATTTTTTTGTGCCGTTCACAGAAATAACTTAATTTTGTAATCAAATAGTAGCATAATGGAAGCTGATGCCAAATCTATCGACCTTTTCACTACCCGTGTCAGGCAGATGATTCTTCAGTACGAAGAATTAAGGGGGCATAATGCCGCGCTTAATGCAACAATCGAACAGCAAAAAGCACGCATTAGTCAACTTGAGGCGCATGTCACTCAGCTACAAAACGATTACAAGAGTCTGAAAGTAGCACGTATGGTCGAGATTGCCAATGGCGATATGGAGGCTGCCCAAAAGCTTCTTGCCAAACTGATAAGAGACGTAGACAAGTGTATTACGCTTGTAAGCGAGGGCAAGTCGACTGAATAACACTTCAATATTATGGCAGAAGAAAATCAAGACAAGTTGCGCATCAGGCTTCATGTTTACGACACCGAGATACCAGTCAACGTGCGTCCTGAGGACGAACCCTACTATCGCGATGCCGCACAGCTCATTACGAGCACCGTTAATGCCTATGCCTCGAGATACAAAGGACCAAAGAACGAGAAAGAACTGCTCTATATGGCGCTTATCGATATTGCCTTGCGCTATCAGATGGAACTGTCGCGCAACGATACTAAGCCTTATAAGGACATCATCGGCAAACTGACACAGGAAATTGAGGATGTGCTGAAGAAGGAGTAAGCCACCAAACCCAAAATTGTGAACAATCACGTATATAATAAATAATGTATAATAAAATATAATAATGTTAGGTATCATAATTAGTGCCGTGCTCGCCCTCATAATAGGCGCAGCAGCAGGCTATACTATTTTCCGCTACGTAATACAGGGAAAATATAATGAGATGATTGCAGCCGCCAACAAGGAGGCTGAGGTTATAAAGGAGAAGAAGCTCCTTGAGGTCAAGGAGAAGTTCCTCAACAAGAAGGCTGAGCTTGAAAAGGAGGTGCAATCGCGCAACCAGAAGATACAGCAGAGCGAAAACCGCTTGAAGCAACGCGAGATTTCGCTCAATCAGCGTCAGGAGGAACTTGGCCGACGCAAGCAGGAATGCGACCAGAGTGCTCAACGCATAGAGAACGAGAAGAAACTTATTGCTCTTAAGCAAGAGGAACTTGAGAAGATGCAGATTAAGGAGCGCGAGAAACTCGAGGAACTCTCAGGTCTTAGCGCCGAAGAGGCTAAGAATCGTCTCGTTGAAAGCCTTAAGGACGAGGCTCGCACCGATGCAGCTTCTTACGTTAACGAGATTATGGATGAGGCTAAGCTCAATGCCAACACTCAGGCCAAGAAGATTGTTATCCAGACTATACAGCGTGTGGCTACCGAGACAGCCATCGAAAACTCTGTATCTGTATTCCATATCGAGAACGACGAGGTTAAGGGACGTATCATCGGACGCGAGGGTCGCAACATTCGCGCACTTGAGGCAGCTACCGGAGTTGAGATCGTTGTAGACGATACCCCAGAGGCTATCGTTATATCTGCATTCGACCCCGTTCGTCGTGAGGTATGTCGCCTTGCTTTACATCAGCTTGTTGCCGATGGACGTATACATCCGGCACGTATCGAGGAAGTAGTGGCCAAGGTTAAGAAGCAGCTCGACAACGAGATAATCGAGACTGGCAAGCGCACAGCTATCGACCTTGGTATCCATGGCTTGCATCCTGAACTTATCCGTATCATCGGTAAGATGAAGTATCGTTCGTCTTACGGACAGAATCTATTGCAGCATGCACGCGAGACAGCTAACCTTTGCGCCGTTATGGCAGCCGAGCTTGGTTTGAATCCAAAGAAGGCTAAACGTGCCGGACTATTGCATGATATAGGCAAGGTACCCGATGAGGAGAGCGAATTGCCACATGCTCTCTATGGTGCCAAGATTGCCGAGAAGTACAAGGAAAAACCAGATATCTGCAATGCTATCGGCGCTCACCACGACGAGATGGAGATGAACACTCTCCTTGCTCCTATTGTACAGGTGTGCGATGCTATATCTGGCGCACGTCCTGGTGCTCGCCGCGAGATAGTAGAGGCCTATATCAAGCGTCTTAACGACCTTGAAGCTATCGCAATGTCTTATCCTGGCGTTACAAAGACTTACGCTATTCAGGCTGGTCGCGAGTTGCGTGTCATCGTCGGAGCAGACAAGATGGACGATAAGGAGACCGAGAGCTTGTCGGGCGAGATTGCAAACAAGATTCAGACTGAGATGACTTATCCGGGTCAGGTTAAGATTACCGTTATTCGCGAGACTCGCTCGGTTGCATACGCTAAATAAGCAATTTGTATCTTATATCAATATAAAGAAAAGTCCCCAAGAAGCAACCGCTTCTTGGGGACTTTTCTTTCTGTTTTTATCAACTTGTGTTTCTACTTTGTTATCTCTCCACAAAGGTTTGTATTCATCAAATTGCGTATGGTGTGGCAGTCGGAATACCTTGCCTGTAGGAACATCAACTTGGTTACGGCACTCTCTACAGTAGAGTCGTAACCGCTTACTATTCCGGCATCCTTTAGCTGATAGCTTGCCTCATAGCGTCCCATCTTTACGTTGCCTGCCACACATTGTGTAATGTTTACCACAGTTACGCCACGCTTTGTAGCGTCCATAAGCAGCTGCCTAATCCATGGTTTTTGCGGAGCGTTGCCACTACCGAACGAGCGCATAACGATACCACGCAACTCAGGAGCCTCAAGCACATGGCGCACAATATTCTGTTGAATGCCTGGGAAGAGCGAGAACACCACCACGTTAGGGTCCATGGCATAGTGCGGAATCATCGGACGACTATAGTCGGGCTTCAATATAAAGTGAGGGTTAAACTGAAACTCTACACCGGCCTCGCATAGATGCGGATAGTTGAATGTATTGAAAGCATTGAAACCATCGGCACTTTCCTTGGTACTGCGGTTACCTCTAAGCAGTCTACCACCAAAGAAAATGCACACCTCAGGCACCATTGGACGACCATTGTCATCGTAAGCCGAAGCCAACTCAATACTTGTTACCAGATTCTCCTTGCCGTCTGTACGCAGCTGACCAATAGGCAACTGTGAGCCAGTAAGTATTACAGGCTTCGTAAGGTTCTCGAGCATAAACGACAAGGCACTTGCTGTGTAAGCCATAGTGTCTGTGCCGTGCAGTATAACAAATCCGTCATAACGGTCGTAGCCATCGGCTATAATGCGCACAATTTGTGCCCAACGCCTAAGCGAGATGTCCGATGAATCGATCGGAGGAGTAAACTGATAAACGTCTACATCCGTTTTCAGGTAGGCATATTCGGGCAAGTTGGCAATGAGGTGTTCGAAGTTGAGGGGTTCGAGAGCACCAGTTTGTGGATTGCGTCCCATACCAATAGTGCCGCCAGTATATATCAGCAGCACCTTGTGTTGGCGCAAGTTAGCATTGTCGTTGTTCATGTGGTGTATTGTTATTATATGGCAAAATTAATATAAAAATATGACATCCTACATTGTTTGTCTATATTTTTATCATTTAAATGCATTGAAATAACAATATTTCGTTTTTTAGCCCCAAAAACTAATATATTCGTATCCGTATGTGGCGATATGTAAGCTGTTCAGCATCCGTACCAACCATCCACGGTCATCTAACTTTCGTTTTGACATGTCAGCGCCTCTTCTACACACCCCTCTTAAATAGCTAGAAAAACGATAACATTATCGTTGGCAAAGTAATATATATTACTTGCCAATTTAATATAATATACTTTGCCATTTAATATAATATACTTTGCCATTTAATATATATTACTTTTAGGAGGCGTATTTATGGCTCTTTTTACCAGTGTATATTTCTGCTGCGCCATAACCGTCTTTACTTTAATAAGTTTCTGCCTCCTGTATCTTCGAGGATTCTCATTTGTTGGATAGCAATCTGATTCAGTTTGATGAGTCTTTCAGATTGTGCCATACCATCGTTGATAAACACAGCATTGAGATTCTCCATGTTCGATAGGCAGATTAGCTCATTTATATTGGCATAATCACGAATGTTACCTTTCTTATCGGGATTCTGCTCACGCCATTGTCTTGCCGTCATACCAAACATAGCCATGTTGAGTACATCCGCTTCATCGGCATACTTCATAGCTGCTTGTTCACGTGTCACCTCGTTTGGAATAAGATTTTCCTTGATTGCATCTGTGTGAATACGATAGTTTATCTTTGATAATTCACGTTTGGCAGACCAACCTATCTGTTTTTGCTCATCTTCTTTCAGTCGTTGGAACTCCTTTATCAAATACAATTCAAATTCTACTGAAACCCAACTTGCAAACTTAAACGCAATGTCCCTTTGTGCATAGGTTCCTCCATTTGCCCCACTTTTACAAATAATACCAACCGCATTTGTTATTTCTACCCATCGAGTTGGACTCATTGTAAAAGCATTGGAACCTGCTTCTTTCAAAAGGGGGTCGAATTCGACCCCTTTGAAATTCGGGTTGTTCAACTGCTCCCAAAGTCCAAGATATTCCAATGTGTTTTTAGAACGCAACCAATTCTTTACCACATCTTTTGGTTCTATTGCATTCTTTTGTCTCGCTATATCTGTGATACAGATATAATCGACTCCATTTTTAGATAGGGTCTTTATCGTTTGGTTCTTTACTATTATTTTTGCCATAATATTATACTTCTAATTGTATTGTCTGTACCATATGATTAGCTCGTAATATATCTAAAATCGGATATTATGCCACTACTTTGACTGAATATGTTTCAAGTGACGCTTGATTAGTCAAGTACGATTTTTCTTGCAAGCAGACATGTGCCTATTATTCCACCACGTTCATTAAGTTTGGATAGGCACAAACGTGTGTCACGATTTACTATACTGAGTGAGTATTTCCTAACAGAAGCACTTACTGCTTGTAGTAGGAACTCTCCTGCGCGTGATAGTACGCCTCCAATAACGACCAACTCTGGGTTGAATAGGTTGATGAGGTTTGCCACACTTTCGCCAAGGCGCAAACCGACATGCTCTACAACATCAATACAAAGAGGGTCTTCATCGTTTATTGCATCTAAAATGCTTTCCAGAGAGTATATGTCTCCTGTATGATTAGTAAGAAATGATGATTCACCTTCTTCGATACGGTTGCGCACTATACGTTGCAATGCACTTCCTGAAGCTTCTGTCTCTAGACATCCTTTTTTTCCACAGTGGCATAATATGTCGTTGTCGAACATATGGGTATGGCCAAATTCACCAGCAAAGCCTGACTTGCCACGGTATAATTCGCCATCTATAATAATGCCCAAACCAAGACCCCAACTGGCATTTATGAACAGTACATCGCGTTCGCCTCTTACAACACCTTTAATGTACTCGCCATAGGCAAAGGCGCGAGTGTCGTTTTCAATATCTACTTGATATCCAAGGCGGTCTGATAATAATCTAGTTAATGGTTGCTCCGAAAAGTTGTAAATAGTATGACTGTAGCCACTTGACGAGTTTACACGTCCAGAGATACAGAACATCACTTCTTGTATTCGGCTCTTGTCAATTTCTGATTTGTCTATGAATTGTTTAACAAGTCTACATAATTCGTCAACCGACTCCATTGTATTCTCTGTATGGCAAGGTACGTTGTCGTCAAGTTCTACGAGGTCGCCACGGAAATTCATTAGTCCGAGGTTGATGAAACCAACCTTTATCTCTACTCCGACAAAGAATCCAGAGTCGGGATTGAGTCCATACAGTATAGGTCGTCGACCTTCATTTGTTTCTTGCTTGCCATATTCTTCTATATAGCCCAACTCTAATAGTTCGCTCACAGCTTTTGTTACTGTGGGTATACTAAGCGAGATATCTTTGGCAAGCTCTTGGATTGTGGAGTTTCCATTAGTAACAAAGTACTTTATTATGTCTTTTTTGAATGTGGCGTTCTTGCCTTCGCCACCTAGATTAAATATATTTGGCATAGAGGTTGACTATATAATATAATAAGGTAAGGTTTTTTGATTCTATTCTATTTTTCTTATTGGGTTGCATTACCACTTGGGCTAAGCAAGACAAAGATAGTAATTATTATGCAATTAACCAAACTTTCAATATGGTTTATTATTTAATATGTAAATTTAGAGGGGTTTATTAAAGGTTTTATGTTAAATTCGATATTAATTAGCAATAATAATGAAATATTTTTGAAAATGCTTGGTAGTTATTAAAATAATTTATAAATTTGCCGACGTAAAACCAAATCATTTTAATAACTTAAACTATATGGAAAAGATTAAAGGACTGATTGACGCACCGTTTACTCCTTTTTATGAGAACGGCGAGGTAAATCTCGAGCCAATCGAGCGTTACGCAAACATGCTTGTAAAGAATGGTCTTAAGGGTGTATTCATCAACGGATCATCTGGTGAGGGTTATATGCTTACAGAAGAAGAGCGCATGGCTTTGGCAGAGCGTTGGGTTAGCGTTGCTCCAGAAGGCTTCAAGGTTTTGGTTCATGTAGGTAGCTGCTGTGTTAAGTCAAGCCGTAAGCTTGCCGAGCATGCTCAGAAGATAGGCGCATTTGCTATTGGTGCTATGGCTCCTCCATTCCCTAAGGTAGGACGTGTAGAAGAGCTTGTTAAGTATTGCGAGGAAATTGCTGCTGGTGCTCCTGATCTTCCTTTCTACTTCTACCATATTCCTGCATTCAATGGTGCTTACCTTTCAATGGTTGACTTCCTTAAGGCTGTTGATGGTCGCATTCCTAACTTTGCCGGTATCAAGTATACTTACGAGAGTTTGTACGAGTACAATCAGTGTCGTCTTTATGCTAATGGCAAGTTTGATATGCTTCACGGACAGGACGAAACAATTCTTCCTTGCCTTGCAATGGGTGGAGCACAAGGTGGCATCGGTGGTACAACAAACTACAATGGACGTTGTCTTACTGGCATCCTTGATGCTTGGAAAGAAGGTGATATTGAGAAGGCACGTGAACTTCAGAACTTTGCACAGGACGTAATCAATGTTATCTGTCACTTCCGTGGCAATATTGTTGGTGGTAAGCGTATCATGAAGCTTATCGGTCTTGACCTTGGCAAGAACCGCACTCCGTTCAACAATATGACAGATGAGGAAGAGGCTCGTATGAAGAAGGAACTCGAGGATATCGACTTCTTCAACAAGTGCAACATCTTTTAGTTTTCATTAAGCTAATAAGAGGTACGACCGGAGAGTCGTACCTCTCCACAATAATAGTATACAAATGATGGATACAAACAAATACTTAGGCTACTGGGCAGAGTGCTACCGTGAAGACTTTGTTCAGAACATTATGCCTTTCTGGATGAAGTATGGTCTTGACCGTGAGAATGGTGGTGTATATACATGCGTTGCTCGTGATGGCGAATTAATGGATACCACAAAGTCTGTATGGTTTCAGGGCCGTTTTGCCTATATCTGCTGCTTTGCTTACAATAATATAGAGCGACGTCAGGAATGGCTTGATGCTGCAAAGTCGACTATAGACTTTATTGAAGCACATTGTTTCGACACCGATCGTCATATGTTCTTTGAGGTTGCAGCCGATGGAACACCTCTTCGCAAGCGTCGTTATGTGTTCAGTGAGAGTTTTGCAGCAATAGCAATGGCAGAGTATTGCAAGGCTACTGGCGACCGTCAGTATGCAGATAAGGCAATGCAGATATTCAGAGATATGCGTCATCGTCTTACTACTCCAGGACTTCTTGAGCCTAAATATCTGCCTACAGTTGAGTCTATAGGCCACAGCATAACGATGATTCTCATCAACGTTGCCAACGTATTGAAGCAGGTGATAGACGATTCTGAGCTTGACGAGCAGACCGACATCTCTCTTAAGTCGCTTACAAAGAACTTTGTTCATCCCGAGTTTAAGGCATTGCTCGAGACCGTTGGTCCTAACGGCGAGTTTATCGACAGCATCAATGGTCGCCTTATAAACCCTGGTCATTGTATCGAAACCTCTTGGTTCCTTATGGATACGGCAGAGCGTCGTGGTGACAAGGAATTGTTGAAGTTTGCTTTGCAAGTACTTGACTGGTCTTGGGACTGGGGTTGGGATAAGGAGTTTGGTGGTATAATCAACTTCCGCGACTGTAAGGGTTATCCACAGCAAGACTACTCGCAAGATATGAAGTTTTGGTGGCCACAGTGTGAGACAATTATTGCAAATCTTTATGCATATAAGCTAACTGGAGATGAGAAGTACTTGGAGCGTCACCGCATTATAAGTGAGTGGACCTACGCACACTTCCCAGATCATGAGTACGGCGAATGGTATGGATATCTGCACCGTGATGGTTCAGTAGCACAGCCAGCAAAGGGTAATATCTTCAAGGGACCATTCCATGTTCCTCGTATGATGATTCGCTCGTACATGCTCTGTAATGAGATTTTGGTCAATAAGAAATAAGGTTCATTTTGGTTATAGGGAAAAGTTAATTAAGATGGGTAAGTTAAGCCGTATGCCATGTGTGCCAAGATACATTTGTCATTACAAAGGCATTAATGGTTACGGCTTAACTACTAAACTATAGAACTTACAATCCTTTATTCATTATATATATATCAAACTTAAATAGATTAACACCTAAACTTTTTATGAAGAATTCAAAGATTTATCCCTGGGTAGTTGTTGGTCTTCTTGGAGGCGTAGCTCTACTCAACTACATGGACCGCCAGATGCTCAGCACAATGAAGGATGCCATGCAGATGGATATACAGGAGTTGCAGTCGGCTACAAACTTTGGTCGACTTATGGCTGTTTTCCTCTGGATATATGGTTTGATGAGTCCAGTGTCTGGTATCATTGCCGACCGTCTTAGCCGTAAATGGCTAATTGTTGGCAGTCTCTTGGTATGGTCATCTGTAACCTACCTTATGGGCTTAGCTACTACTTTCGACCAAGTGTTTTGGTTGCGTTCGCTTATGGGCATTAGCGAAGCACTCTACTTGCCAGCTGGTTTGGCTCTTATAGCCGATTATCATACTGGTGGTTCACGCTCTCTTGCAGTTGGCATACATATGACTGGTTTGTATATAGGACAGGCAGTCGGCGGTTTTGGTGCTACACTTGCAGCTGCATATTCATGGCATACAACATTCCACTGGTTTGGAATTATCGGTATTGTATATGCAATTATTCTAGCAGTGTTCCTTCGTGATAAGCAACGTGAGGAAATTGCAGAAGCGGTAAAGGCTACCAAGCCAAAGTCTATGAGTGTATTTGCAAGCATGAAATCGTTATTCAGCAATGTGGCTTTCTGGGTTATTTTGCTTTATTTCGCTGCTCCAAGTTTGCCAGGATGGGCAACAAAGAACTGGTTGCCAACACTCTTTGCAGAGAATCTTAACTTGCCTATGTCACAAGCTGGACCAATGGCAACTATCACAATTGCAGCATCATCGTTCATTGGTGTGTTACTAGGTGGTACATTGAGTGACCGTTGGGTAAAGCGCAACATACGTGGACGTGTATATACTGGCGCTATAGGTCTTGGTCTTACAATACCTTCGCTTCTTCTGCTTGGCTTCGGTCATAGTGTGGTAGGTATTATCTGTGCAGGATTGTTGTTCGGTATCGGTTTTGGTATGTTTGATGCCAACAATATGCCTATTCTTTGCCAGTTTGTTGGAGCACGCCAACGTGCAACAGCTTATGGCATTATGAATATGGTAGGTGTGTTTGCTGGAGCTGCCATAACAAATGTTTTGGGTCAATGGAGCGATAATGGTGACTTAGGACTCGGTTTTGCTGTGCTTGCTGCAGTAGTGGCAGTAGCTCTTGCTGTGCAACTGTTCGCCTTGCGTCCAAAGACAGATAATATGGATTAGAGTTCGTATTTAGGTTTATTAATTTCAAATATTGTTTAACAATGATAATATCAAGTCTACAACACAGCGAGCGTATAGAGTCGCTTCATCCGTTGTTTAAGATGGCGTTCGATTACATAAAGTCGCACGACTTACTTAACACACCATGCGGACGTATCGAACTTCAGGGCGACGACTTGTACATAAACAATGTCAACCCCGAATGTATTGCTGCAGAAAAGCAAGTGCTTGAGATGCACCGCAAGTATATAGATATTCACGTGTTGTTGGAAGGCGAGGAAACTATAGGTTGGAAAGACCTTGCTGATACTGGCTTGCCTACAAAGCCATACGATGAGGATGCCGACTGTGCCCTATATGCAGAACCAGCTACGGTATATGCCAAACTTCATCCAGGACAATTTATGATTGTTTGGCCAGAAGATCCACATGCTCCTGTTATAGGTAGCCGTAAGGTAAGGAAACTTATCGTAAAAGTAAAGATATAATAACAAACCAATTACTAACAATAAACAATCAATTTATGGCAACTAACTTTAAGTCAATTAGTTTTGCTCTGCTTGCAATTGGGGGGGGTACTAAATCCTCAAATAGCAGGAGCAGCCACAAATCAGTCCGTACATGTACAGGCACAACAGGCTGGTGCATGTAAGGGTATAGTTAAAGATTCAACTGGTGAACCACTTATTGGTGCATCAGTTATGGTAAAAGGTACCAAGACTGGCACAGTGACAGGTATTGATGGCGACTTTGCTCTTGACAAAGTAAACAAGGGCGATGTGCTTGTCATTACTTACCTTGGTTTTGAGCCTACTGAAGTTAAATGGAATGGACAACCCCTTAATGTAACGATGCAAAGCGATTCACATTCGCTAGAAGAGCTTGTTGTTGTAGGTTATGGTGTCCAAAAGAAGTCGAGCCTTACAGGTTCGGTGGCTTCTGTGTCAAGTAAGGATATTGTTAAACAGACTTCATCCAATGTTGCGTCTACTCTTCAAGGACGCACTCCAGGTGTTGACATTATTCAGCAGGCAGGTGTTGCTGGTGCTGATGTTAACATCGTTATCCGTGGTGCTGCTTCTTTTGGTGCCACAGAACCTCTTTATGTTATTGACGGAGCTTTCAGTAACAATGGTCTTACCACCCTTAATCCTAACGATATTGAGTCGATAGAAATTCTTAAGGATGGTGCCGCTGCTGCTATCTATGGTTCGCGTGCAGCTAACGGTGTAGTTATTATTACCACTAAGCGTGGTAAAAAGGGAAAGCCATTAGTTGAAATTGATGGTTCGTTTGCAGCCCAGACTCCAACCAATGTACCTGACTTCCTTAATGCGGTACAATGGCGTGAGTTTGCCAATATGGTAGCAGATAACTCTGGTCTTGCACATGCTCCAGAGAACGACAATCCTACAAACCCAAATGTAGATACCGATTGGGCTGACCAGTGGTTGCAGTTTGCTCCAATGTGGAATCTCAATGCTTCTATTTCTGGAGGTGGTGAGAATTCAACATTCTCTACAAGTGTTGGCTATCTTGATCAGAAGGGTATGACAATTTATTCTGGTTATAAGCGCTACAATTTCCGTGTCAACTCTTCATACAAAAAAGGTATATTCTCATTGTCTGAGAACCTGTCGCTGTCACATCGTGATAAGACACCAACAACTCCTTTCAATATCTCATTGCCTACATTGCCAATACATGATGCACAAGGACGACTTGTATCAGGCGGTCCTGATTACTATATCAATCCTGAGGACGGTAAGGCTGTGAACAAGCTTGCTCCGCTGAAATATACAGATCGTTACAATCGTACAACTGATGTTATCGGTGCAATTAATGCTCAACTTGACCTTTGGGATGGTTTGAAGTATAAGGCTACATTCAGTGCTAACTGGAGTAATGCACACTCTTATACACATACTCCTACTTATAATACAAAGTGGAATGCAGATGGTACGCCAGATGTAGACTTCGGTAATACTCGCAACAGTATATCAGAGTCACGTGGTGAAACATTCACTTATACTATCGATAACCTTTTGTCTTACAACAAGACATTTGGAGGTCACAGTATAGATGCTCTTGTTGGTACAAGCTGGATGCGTGAGTACTATCGTTCGATGGGTATTTCAACCATCAATGACATAGGTGGTACAGAGATCACAGGTTTCCAAAGTATTGATGGTAAGATTTCTGCAGGCGATGAGAATGCAGCCCTGTTGTCATTCTTTGGTAGATTGAACTACGACTACAAGAATAGATATTTGCTATCTGCAAGTATTCGTCGTGACGAGTCGTCTAAGTTTGCAAAGGATTGTCGTGTAGGTTACTTCCCTTCTGTATCTGTAGGTTGGAATGTACAAGAAGAGTCTTGGTTCCCGAAGCAGACCATAAGCAAACTTAAGTTGCGTGCCAGCTATGGTGAGCTTGGTTCTAACTTCCTTGATCCATACAACTTTGACGATATTGCATACGGTCCTATAGCTTATACTCTCAATGGTAAGCGTTTTACCAGTGGTCGTGCTGCTTATCTTAAGTCAAAGAATTTGAAGTGGGAAACTGCTAAGACAACAGACATTGGTCTTGAGTTGGGATTCTTTGACAACGCGCTTACATTCCAGGTAGAGTATTTCTATAAGAAGAATGTAGACTTGTTGGCACAGATAGACCTTAACCTCTCAAGTGGTCAGGTATTTGAGATTAACTCGTCACGTGAGAAGCCTTACGTCAATACAGCATCTGTAGAGAATAAGGGTTGGGAGTTTATGTTAGGCTACCGCAAGCAGCTAACACGTGACTTCTCAATTGACGCTTCATTGAATGTTTCTACACTAAGCAACAAGGTACTTGCTCTTGGTGACAATGTACAGCCTATCACTTCAGGAGCTATGTCGAGCTTCTTCAATGATTCGCCGTCTATTACTATGCCAGGTTATCCAATCGGTTCGTTCTATGGATATAAGATTGATGGATTTGATGCAGACGGAAACTTCATGTTCAAGGATACCGACAAGAATGGTATTATAAATGCAGATGATAAGGTTATACTTGGCAATCCAATTCCTGACTTTTCATATGGTTTGAACGTCAATGCATCATACAAGAACTTCGACCTTACATTGTTCTTGCAGGGTGTTCAGGGCAACGACATCTTTAACCAGATGAAGTATACATACTATTTCGACTACTCAAACAACTGTGTAACAGATGTATTGAATGCTTGGAGTCCGACAAACCACAATACTGGTATACCTGTAATGAAGACTCAGAATACAAATGGTGGCAACTCTCTACCAAGTGAGTTCTATATTGAGGATGGTTCGTACTTGCGTTGTAAGAATCTTCAGTTGGGTTATACATTCCCAGAGAAGATTATCAGCAAGTTAGGTTTGTCACGTCTGCGCGTTTATGGCGGTGTACAGAATCTGTTTACTATAACCAACTACTCTGGCTATGATCCTGAGGTAAGTTCTAATGCACTGTTCTCTCGTGGTATAGACAGCAAATCGTATCCAAATGCCCGTACCTACACATTAGGTTTCAATGTCTCATTCTAAACATTAAATTCATTATGAAAATCAATTATAGAATATTTGCAACACTGTTGCTTGCCGGTGGCTTGACACTTCAGAGTTGTGATAGCGTCTTCGACGATTTGGCTACAAATCCTAATCAGCCTAGTATGAAGACATACTTTTCAACACCAGAAGGTGTGAATGATGCTGTGATGACAATGTACGGATACATTTCTACACAGCGTTGTCTCGGAGCTTCAGGTTCAAAGACCCAGTTAATACGTGGCGATGAAGGTAACTCAAACTCTGATTATGGTAAGCCAGGTATGTTTGGAGAAGACCTCAACTCGAGCTACTATACAATTGAGCAACCTTACACACTTATGTACACCACTGCTTCACAGGCATCGTATATCATTGAAGAAGCTTCAAAGGTAGACTTCTCTGGCAATACTCAGTTGCTCAATGCATATATGGGCGAGGCTTACTTCTGGCGTGCATTTGCTCACTACTATCTGTTGGTTAACTTCCGTCAGGTATCTCCTATACGTCAGATGCCACGTGGTTCTGAGGATTATGTTCGTAAGCCTGAGGACCCAGAGGCAGTATGGGACTTTATACAAGATGATCTTAAGCATGCAAAGGAGTTGCTGCCAGTTAAGGGATATTGGACTGGCAATAATCTGGGACGTGTAACAAAAGCTGCTGCTGCTGCTTTGCAGGGTATCTGCTATATGTATCGTACCGGTATTGAAAGCCACTATGGTACAAGTACCAAGACATATTATAACGAGGCTGCTACTGAGTTTGGTGAGATTCTTGATGGTAAGTTGGGAACATATGAATTGGCTCCTGACTACTCTTGGAACTTTGACGTAGCTCATGAGAATGATGCTAACCCAGAATCCATCCTTGAGATTCAGTTCCTTGGTGATGTTAATAATACAGGATTTAACCCAGGTCTTGCAACATCTGGTCTAGCCTTCGACTCTCGTGGTCTTATGCTGCCTGGTGCTGGTGTAGGTTATGAGGGTGTTGCCAATAACTGGTTGTATAACGAATTTGTCAACTCTATAGATAAGGACGGATGCACAGATATTCGTATGTTCTCTACATTGATGTTTGACGACCTCAAGCCTGAGATTAAATTACATACAGATGCTGAAGGTAACAAGCAGCGTCTTGAAGGACCTGGTGGTTTCCATTGGGAGCAACTCTATCCAGCTACAGCCTCTGCTGAAGGTTTCCAAACTGTAGCCAATACTTTGGCACATTCGTTTAAGGCTGGTATCAAGAAGGGTCTTGACTATTCGTTGCCTATGCTTACCAATGCTGATGGTACGCCTAAACTCAATGGTGTAGGTGGTGGTACAAAAGAGATGGTTTACAACCAGCCACGTGCAAACGGTGTTAATTGGCGATATATTCGTCTTGCTGATATATATCTGCTTTATGCTGAGGCTGTACTCAATGGCGCAACACAGGGCACCTTAACACCTGCTCAGGCAGTTAATAAGGTACGTGAGCGTGCTAATATGGCAGATCTTTCACAAGTAACTCTTGAGGATGTTAAACATGAGCGCGTTCTTGAACTATCATTCGAGGGACATCGCTTCTACGACTTGTTGCGTTGGGGTGAGCTTTCATCACGCTTCCAGCAGTTAGCAGCAGAGGATCCATCATTCAAGAAGTTTGTCTCTGCATCTGATTTCAAGGGATTTGTTAGCAACAAGCATGAGTGGTTGCCAATTCCTATCAACGAGATGAATTCTAACCCGTATATCACAACAAACAACCCAGGATACTAAATAAGTAATCATGAGAACTGTTTTTTCAACTATCATGCTCTGCGCTGTTGCCTCTATGGCGACAGCACAGACATTGAATAATGGCATAACATTGCCAAAGGTATGGCCACCGCAGTATCAAGAGCCAACTGAACGTCATGAGATGCCAGTGCCTTACTTGCAGAATAAGCCAGCAGTATTGCCTATCAATAACGGTCGTCAGCTGTTTGTAGACTCGTTCTTAATTAGCTCTACCAATTTGCGCAGTGTATATCATACTCCTAACTTCTATAAAGGCAACCCAGTGTTGGAACCAACAGAGAAGTGGGAGAATACAACAGAAGGTGCACCATACGCAGCTCCGTTTAGTGACGGTATATGGTATGACGAGAAAGAAGGCATATTCAAGATGTGGTATCTTGCAGGAGCGGGCACAATGCATAAGCAGAGTAATCAAACATTCTATACTTGCTATGCCGAGTCAAAGGATGGTAAGAATTGGAAGAAGGTAAATCTCGACATTGTACCAGGTACAAACATTGTTGACACATGTGACCGTGATGCTGCTACTATCTGGCTTGATCGTACAGAGAAGAATCCTGCACGTCGTTGGAAATTGTTTAATATTCAGCGTCGTCCTACAGATAAACGTTGGCAGATTATACTAAAATATTCTGCAGATGGTCGTAAGTGGAGCCGTGGCGTAGCACAGTCAGGTGATGTATATGACCGTTCAACAGCGTTCTATAATCCGTTTACTAATCGTTGGGCATTGAGTTTGCGTTGGTCAACACCAGTATCATCACGTTCAAGAGCATACGCAGAGAACGAAGACCCAGAGCTATTGGTAAGTCTTACACATCGTGTACGCAAGGATGCAGCTGACCGAAACCTTCACTATTGGTTTGCTCCTGACGACAAGGAATTGCGTCATCCTAAGTATCCAGAGGTAGAACCTGGTATCTACAACTTCGATGCCATTGCTTACGAGAGCATCATGATTGGCCAGTATGCCGCATGGTGCGGACCTGAGAACAACATCTGCAAGCGCGACGGTATACAGAAACGTAATGTTGTGTCGCTTGGTTATAGCCGTGACGGTTTCCACTTTGCCCGTCCTACTCACCAACCATTTATGGATGTCAATGAGACTGAGGGTGCTTGGAACTGGGGTAATATGCAGTCAATCAATGGTACACCGCTTATTGTTGGTGACTCGCTCTACTTCTATAGCTCAGGCAGACGTCTTAATAAAATAATGTGGGATAGTTATACTTCTACTGGTCTTGCTATATTGCGTCGCGATGGCTTTGTTTCAATGCATGCAGATAAGAAAGAAGGATACCTTACAACAGAGAAACTATCTTTCGATGGCAAGTACTTCTTTGTTAATGCAGATGTAAAGGCAAAGGGTGCACAGCTTAAAGTTGAGTTGCTTGATGCTGATGGCAAGCCAATACCTGGTTTCACCAAACGTGACTGTATGGTAATGCGTGGTGCAGACAAGACCAAGCAGCAGATAACATGGAAGGGTAAGCAGGACCTTACAGAACTTGCAGGACGTACAATTCGTGCAAAGTTCTATCTTACACAAGGCGACCTCTATGCCTTCTGGATATCTCCTTGGAAGTCGGGAGAAAGCCGTGGCTTTACTGCCGGTGGTGGTCCTGGACTTAGCGCAAGCGGAGTTGATTGCCCACAGAAGTAATAAATCAATTTATTAAAGAAGATTATTATGCGACATAAGTTTTTATATTCTGTAGCTATCATCGCAGCCTGTTCACTAACAGGTTGCGGTTCAGATAGTCCGTCTGGTGGCGAAGATCCAGTTGTTCCACCAACTCCAAATCCAGAACCAGACGAACCTACAACACCAGATGATTTGGTTGGAACAATATATAATGGCATTAAGTTGCCGGCACAATGGCCAATATTGCGTTCTGCCACATCTGATATACGTAAGGGAATGTCGCCATTCTATCTGTCAACACGCCCCACAACTGTCAATATTGCAGTTGGTAGACAACTCTTTGTCGACAATTTCCTTATTGAAACCACAACACTGAGTCGTAAGTTTCATTATCCCGAATATTATTCGGGTAATCCGATTCTCTCACCAGATAAGGATTGGGAGAAGACCGGTACTAAGGGCGCAGCATTTGCTGCCCCATTTAGTGACGGTGTATGGTATGATGAGCAAGACCAGAAATATAAGATGTGGTATATGGCTGGTGGCGGAAGCTATTCTACCAATTCTGGAGGAATAACATGTTATGCAGAGTCAACTGACGGCATATCTTGGACAAAGCCATCGCTTTCAATTGTATCGGGCACAAATATTGTGGACAAAGGTCTTCAGCGTGATGCTTCTACGGTATGGATTGACAAGCAGGAGACAAATGCTTCAAAGCGTTATAAGATGTTCCAAGTGGCTGGTGGAGCTGGCAAATGGAAGTATATATACAAGACGTCTGCCAACGGTATACAATGGCGCGACAATAATACTCCATCGCAATCTGTAACCGATCGTTCTACAGTATATAAAAACCCATTCCGTGATGTTTGGACATGGAGTATGCGACATAATGTACGTGTTAATGCAAGTGACCCGTATACTGTGCGTGCCCGTGACTACTATGAGAATAGCGACCCTGCTAATGGCAACCAAAATGCCAAGGCAGAACTAAGCAAATTCTGGTTTGGTCCATGGCCTAATGAACAGAAGCATCCTAAGTATAACAATAACGATGGTGCTCCAGGTATATATAATCTTGATGCTATCGCATACGAAAGTATTATGCTTGGTTTCTTTAGTGTTTGGCAGGGACCTGAGAATGATGTTTGCTCAAAAGACAACGTGATTAAGCGCAACCAAATTATGGTTGGTTATAGTCGTGATGGTTATAGTTGGCAGCGTGACGATATGAATCCGTTTATGGCTGTCAGTGACAATCGTTCAGACTGGAATAATGGCAACTTACAGTCAGTAGTTGGTGCTCCGCTTATAGTTGGCGACAAACTTTATTTCTATTTAAGTGGTCGTCGTCTTGAGGGAACTAATGAGATAACATCAACAGGATTGGCCATTCTTCGTCGTGACGGATTTGCATCTATGTCAGGCACTGGTGAGCTAACAACCGTAGGCATTCGCTTTACAGGTGAGAACTTCTTTGTTAATGCTAAGGTTGATGGCGAGTTGCGTGTTGAGATACTTGATGCAAACGGCAATGTAGTTAGTGGTTTCTCAAAAGCTGATTGCAAGGTTGTTAAGGGTGACAACTGCAAGGCAAAGGTAGAATGGACAAGTGGCAAAACATTGTCGACGCTAAAGGGACAGAAGATAAAGGTAAAATTCTATCTTACAGATGGTGACCTTTATGCTTTCTGGATATCTCCTGAGAGTACTGGAGAAAGTCAGGGCTATACAGCAGGTGGTGGTCCTGGTCTTAACAAGTTAGGCATAGATAAGAAATAACAAAAAATCATTAAACCAAAAATCAGACAAAACAATGAAAAAGATACTGTATTTTCTGACAATGGCATTGGCGTTTATTGCCGTGTCGTGCAGCGATGACGACGTTGTTTACAAGACAGCACCAAGAGCTGCTTTTACACTAAGTGAGGCACCAGAAGGTTATGAGATAGGTTCGCCTATTTCGTTCACAGATGCCTCTACACCAGAAGCAAACACTAATATTGTTTCTTGGTTGTGGAGCTTTGGTGATGAGGCTAATACCACATCAACCGAGCAGAACCCATCGTTCACATATACAAAAGAGGGTGTGTACACTGTATCTCTAACTGTAAAAGATAACAATAACCTTACAGCAACATCTTCACAGAGTATAACTGTACTTGATCCTACTGCTGCGATTTCTGTACAATGGGCATCAAATATTAATGGTAGTGTAACAGGTGGTTCGTCACCAGCAGTATCTGCTGATGGTAAGGCTGTCTATATGCTTACTGGTGGTAATGCTACAGATCCAGGTAGACTTACTGCCTACAATATCTCAACTGGCGGTACATCATGGGTACTTGATATTGATGCTGCTATGGTTAGCAATCATAATGGTGGTAGCTCTGCAGCAGGATGTAAAGATATCTATTCAAGTCCATCTGTAGGTGCTAATGGCAATGTTTATTTTATTGCACGTGACCTTAAAGATGCTGGTGCAAACCGTCGCCTCTTTGTCTTTGCTGCCACACCTAAGGGTAATGTAGCTTGGGCTTATGCAGGTACTGATGCTAACCTCTATTCTATTACTCCTGCTGTTGATGCTGATGGCAATGTGTATACGGCACAGCGTAAGGGTAAGATTTGGAAGTTAAACAACGGTACATGTACAGAATATGCTTCTGGTCTTGGTGACATCACTGGTGGCCTTACTGTTTCAAAGACCGGACACCTCTATGGTGCAGGTAAGGGTAATACAGGTTACTTCGGTTTTGATACAACAGCAGGTGCAGGCTTGTGGGTATATAATTCTGAATTCGGTGGTGCTTCTTCTGCATTTACTGGTGCTTTGCGTAGCAGCACACCTGCTATTGCAGCAGATGGAACTCTTTATGCTGTAGCTGATAAGGCAACTGGTGGTATGGTAATGGCTCTTAATGCAGATGGTACTCTTAGATGGAAGTATGATACAAACACAGCTATCGCTGATGGTGGTGTTGCTATAGCCAAGGATGGTACTGTATATGCTAACCTTGGTGTTGCTACAGAGGCTAATCCTTCAGGAGTTGTTGCCCTTAACCCAGATGGTTCGGTTAAGTGGACATACTCGGTAGAGGCAAGTGTTCAGACAACACCTATGATTGACAATCGTGGTTATATCCACTTCATTGATGCTAATGCTACATATTATATATTGAAGGCAGATGGCACATTGTTCTCGTCACTTAGCCTTGGTGAGTCGTGCAAGTCAACACCAGTTATGGATGCTGAGGGTAACACATTTGTTGTTGTTACAAAGGATGGCGCACTACAGATGCTTTGCGTGACAACACGTGCCGCATCTTATGCCACAGATGCAGCTTGGCCAATGCGTGGACAGAATCCACAGCGTACAGGATTGCAGAAGTAATATCTGCTTATCTGTATGAAATACCTCTAATTAAAGACAGACACTATGTCCTATTAAGGACGTGGTGTCTGCCTAATTCGCTAATAAATCTATTTCTTTTCTTTATATTCATCCCTATGAGAAAACTTATATTTTTATTGACGCATTGTTTTGTATTGTGCATACAGGCTCAATCGTATCAAAATTACTCTTCTGTCAACCCTGGATTGTTTATGTATAAAACACAGGATGTGCATATTACATCTCCAGTTAAATATGAGAATGGACGTAATATCATTAAACCTAGTCCACAAACCTATCCTTGGGAGAAAAACCTTGGCAATGGTATGCCTAATGTTATAGTTGACAATAAAGGAAATCTATCACTATATGTATCTTGTTTCTTAATTCCTTCACCAGTACCATGGTCTAAGGTTGGTGTTATGGCTTATACAAATAAGACTAACGACCCTGTACAATGGACACGTCCTAATGCAGGATTATATTGGTATAATGCCGATGACCCTGTTGTTGAAACTCGTTTATCTCCAACCTTCCAACCTGGATATCAAGTGACAAATGTTGTTGCTGTCGATATTGAAAGTCTTGGCATATATGAGGATACAGACCATGGTGTGACAAATCCATATAAACTGGTTTATTTGCCACAAAGAGAAAAGTTTAACCAACTTGTTGCTGGTTATGAAATGGGACGAAGTTTTACAACAGAAGGTATATTGAGTGGTTTCTCACAAATGAAACTCAATAGAAAGGAAAAACAAATAGAATATAATTTCGACTTTATAAATGGTGATACTCATATGGGCTATCTTAAATATAAAGGCGACTATTATTTATTTTCTAGGATCAATGCAAAAAGATCCACATTACGTTCTGGCGAAACACTACCATTTCCTCCACCAGCAGATCCTCGTGATAGATATAGACGTGAAACTGTAACAAAAATAGGAAAAACATTAACCTCAGGACATTATGATTTTGATATAGCACTTGATCGTTCTACTAATAAATGGGAACCGTATAGTTTGCAACTATTTCAGTTTCCAGACTTTAAGTCTGATATATGGTGGGGTATAGCAACAATGTTCGGTTCTACAGCTGTATCCGATGTGAATAGTAAGCAACGTGCAGAATTGGCAATATCTAATGACGGTATTCATTGGCAATGGTTGAAACCTGGTGTACCTTTTTTAGATAATGGTATAGATCCGCAGAGTGATGACTATGGATGTATAAATATGGGTAAACCTGTATTTGCTGGAAAGTATTCTGCTTCACCAAATGATCTGCTTTATTACTATGTTGCATCTAATCAACGCCATGTTGGAGGACGTATTGCTGGAGTCTCACTTGCAACAGGAAAGTATGGAAAATGGGCAGGCTTGGAAGCAAGTAATACTGAGAAACAGTTTATTTCGCCTGTTCTGCCGGAGCAACAGAGCTTAATGATAACCCGAATGTCTTTATATGAGGCTTTAAGACACAATGCAATATATCAACCTTCTATATTGGCAGATGTAACTGATGATCCTCGTGGGAAACGTTTATCTGAATTAAATAGTTATGTGACAACGATGCTTTACGCATACGAACAACTTGAAAACGGGCAAATAGAAGTAACTCCTTTAGGAGGTAGCATGGGAAGTGCAGTGAAAGGAAGCCATGTTGTATCTGATAATTATGAGTCTGTAAGTACTATAGATGGGCAAAACTATCATTCTAAGAATTTGATTTTCAACTTTATGAAAAGTCTAGCTAATCAGACACCAAAACGTGTTGTATCCCTAAAGGATGATTTACAGAATATTCCTGTAATTTGGGAGGCTAGAGTTAAAAATGCTGTCTTTTACGGTATGCAATATCGTAATGGTAGTGGGAATGCTAAGGATATCTTTGACACTTCCTCTATTAATGATTATAAAGGAAAACGATATTGGGTTTATAAACCTAAGTCTCCGTTAATTTCATGTTATACCGAAAGCTTTGACAATATAGAGAGAATTCCTAACCAATTTTCTCCAGCAACAGCAACTAAGGGAACTATAGCAATAAAAGCAATACCATCAGCTACTACAGCAAATTATCAGACTCTTATAAGACTTTATGGGGATGATGGTAACAATATAAGTATATACTATCTACCAAATGGAAGTCTACAATACAGAGTTATGATACATAATATGGAATTTGCATCTATGACAATATCTCCGCCACAAGGAAAATCATTTGCTGGTAAGAACTTGGTTATAACTGTAGAGGCTCTTAAAACCAATGAACGAAAATACGGAAAGAGTACTAATGAAGATGCAACAGTTTTCAGAGTGAGTTGTCCTGATATACAATTTGAAAAGACCGTACAACAGGATATCTTATGGCGCTGGAAACGTGATGTTCCAACTGATGCTGATAAGGCAAATGCAAGATGTTTTGCTTATGCCCAATTTGCAGCATTTGTATCTGATATTGTAAATGTTACAGTAGGAGCAGCCGATGATAATTGTAATCTACGATTTAATGGACAAATAAATCAAGTGGAGATAGCCGAACGGTTGCCTTCAACTGTGGGTAATGACTTTTGGGAATAATTTAATCGTATCTATTATGAAAACGTTATTAATTACACTTTTGACGTTCATGACAACAAGTCTTTGTCATGCACAGACATATTATTATATGTGGAGAGGACCTGGTGAATCTGGAAAGCCTGAATGGATCGCTAATTCTCGTTTAGGATATGATTTTACAGGTATACAGTTTACCACTGCAGATAGTTTTCGTGGAGCAATAAGTGGAAATGGACGTTGGGTAGTATGGGACCCACAAGATCCCGTTACTACACAACAGAATGTCGGCTTTATACTTAATAACCTTTCTCAGGTGGATCATTCATCTCTTGGAACACAAGGTACAATTGTTGCAAACAGATATGTTATGACAGATCTTTCAAGCTCAGGCAGCATAGACTCTTACTACGGCTATGGACGTAATGGTGATGTCATATTCTCTTGCCAAATGCAAAAATGGTTGCGATTGAATTCATATAGTGGAATAGCTATGTGGGGAAATGGTGGAGGCGAAAGTAATGATACTCCCGCTCTTCTAATAGCTAATAATTATATTGAGGCTAATACGCCATTTGTGCAAAAAAATGGAGCAATAACCCATATTAAAAATAACATAACAACGACACTTAATCTCAACTCGACAAACAATGCTGCGTGGTTTGGAACAACCACACAACATGGAATAGAGATTGGTACAAATGGAACATCAGCATTGTACATTGGACCAGGTCAAAATTCTTTCTTTGGGTTTGATAAAGCAAGTTCCGATAATATAGATAATAAATTAAAAGGCACCTACAATGTATTTGTAAAGAAGGGTATTCTTTCTGCTGACTATGCGGTAGTACCAACTGGTACATGGGCAGATTTTGTTTTTGACAAAAATTATAATTTGCCTACAATACAAGAACTTGAGAATTATATAGATAATAATCATCATCTTCCTGATATACCATCTGCTGATGAAGTTGCTACTAAAGGATATTCACAGCATGAGATAAATAAAGCTTTGTTGCAGAAAATAGAAGAGTTGTCTTTATATATTATTCAGCAGCAAAAGGAAATAGATGATTTAAGGATAAAATTAAAAACTAAAATACAAAATAAATAAACAACAAAAAGTATGAAAAAATTAATTGTTTCAATTATTTCTTTATTTTCACTTACTGTCTCTGCTCAGCCAGGACGTCATATTGCAGCTTATACGCAGTTTGAGCAATGTAAGGGGGTTGAACGTGTATGGCATACACCTACTTATTATGATCAGAATCCAGTGTTGAAAGCTGATCATAAATGGGAACTTAATGCGACGGGTGACCCATATGCTGCTCCATTTAGTGGAGGTGTATGGTATGATGAAACTGTTGGTAAGTTTAAGATGTGGTATTCGGCAGGTGGCGAGAAGACATACGGACTAATAACCTGTTATGCCGAGTCGACCGATGGAAAGACATGGCATAAACCTATGTTAGATGTTGTGCCTGGTACAAATATCGTTGACACTCTTGAGCATGACTGTGTTTCAGTGCTTCTTGATAAGGAGGAAAAGGACCCGCAGAAGAGATACAAGATGTTTGCTGTGGTGTTTAATGGTAAGGCTACAGTTAGTATGCATTTACGTTATTCGGCAGATGGTATTCATTGGAGTGATACCAAGGCTTTGTCTGGAGAACTTTTTGATCGTTGTGCTGCATATTACGATCCTTTCCGTAAAAAGTATGTACTGTCTCTTAAGACAATCAATGGTAAAAAATACCGTCGTTCGCGCAGTTATCTAGCTGGTGAAGATCCTGAATTGACGGTGAGTCTTGCTCATCGAGTATACGATAACCATAGTGACAAATTTATTAAGTATTGGTTTAATGCCGAGGACGATGACCCTCGCAACCCGCAGTTCCCAGACATTCGCCCTCAGATATACAACCATGAAGCTATGGCATACGAACGTAGCATGCTTGGTTATTTTACCGTTTGGCAGGGTCCAGAAAACAATGCGTGTGATAGTTTAAAGATACAGAAGCGTAATGAGGTGCTTATTGGATGGGCAAACGACGGCTTCCATTGGGATAGGGAGTTTAAACGTCCTTTTATGGGAGTAAGCTCTGACTTTAATGCATGGAATGCGGGTAATGTACAGTCAGTAGCTGGCTGCCCAATTATTGTAGGTGATTCTTTGTATTTCTATTGCTCTGGTAGATATAACAGCAAGCCAGTACATGATTCAAACTTTGCTACTGGTCTTGCTATCTTGCGCCGTGATGGTTTTGTCTCAATGCACACTGGCAACAAGGAAGGTTACTTTGTAGGTGATAATATATCTGTAGATGGCAACTATTTCTTTGTAAATGCTGATGTTAATGGTAAGGGAGCACAGCTTAGAGTAGAACTTCTTGATGCTGATGGAAATCCAATTCCTGGTTTCACCAAGCGCGATTGTATTGTTATGAGTGGTGTTAATAAAACTAAGATACAAGTTGCTTGGAAAGGTAAAAAAGATCTTTGTGAGCTGAAAGGCCGTACCATACGTGCAAAGTTCTATCTTACACGTGGTGACTTGTATGCTTTCTGGGTTTCACCTTGGACATCAGGAGAAAGCCTTGGATATACAGCAGGTGGTGGTCCTGGTCTTAATGCAAGTGGCATAGATACAAAGTAGTAAATATCAGTCTTTATTCGAAAATATAAAAAACGTTCATAACACGATTGTTGATGTTTAATCGTGTTATGAACGTTTTTTATATTTATTATTTTGTTAGTTTTCAAATGTATTTAAATCATTAGTGTCCCTAGAACATGTTTTTGTAGACAAGAGAACATAAGAACAAGAGGTAGGGTGTAGGTGTTTTTTTCAATTGTTAAAACTGTGTTAATTATATTATTTCTATTTACGACTATTAATATTATGTATATATTTGTAAACAAAAAAGCCTAATGGACAAATCTTTTATCCCTATCCGATTGCGAGAAGCCCGCAACATGTGTGGCTATAGTCTTGACCAATTTGTTAAGACTGCTAATCTTCGTGTTACTCGTCAGAGCATTTATAATTATGAGCGAGGTGTGATGCAACCTAAGCCTGAAATGGTAAAGGTGTTTGCTGACACACTTGGCGTTAGTGAACATTATTTCTATGGCAACTCTACAAAGATAGATATCCCTATGTTGCGTACTACAGGAGATGATTTATTGTCTGAGGAAGAATTGCAACACTTTGAGGTAATGTTGAGTTATTGGGCAGAACGCTATCTGCTTATGGAAAAGAAGGTTGGATTGAAGTCTGATTTCTCTAACCCATTGGCAGACATAACAGTATCTACTCTTGACGATGTTATCCTTGCAGCCGACCGTTTGCGTGAGGTATGGAGATGTGGCAGTGGTCCTCTGCCTGCTGTGTTAAGACTAATGGAAAGAAAGGGCATTAAGATTCTTTCAACAGAACTGCCTGATGGCATTTTGGGACTTAGCACATTTGCCGACGAAAGTCATCCATTGATAGTTGTAGATATGCGTCCACAAAAGACTACTATTGAACGACTCCGATTCACGGCTTGCCATGAACTTGCCCATATCCTCCTACATTTCTCCGACGAATGCAATGTTGAAAAGATGTGCAACAAATTCGCCAACTTCTTCCTCTTCCCCAAGCAGACTTTCATCGAAGAAATGGGGGCAGAACATCGTGAGCAACTCACTCTCGAAGAAATGATCGACCTAAGGGAGCTATACGGCATCTCTATCGCTGCGCAAGTACATGCCGCATGGGACTTACGAATGATCTCTCGCGAACACTATGACTGGTGGTACGACGAGATGATAAAGAAGAATCGATTGGAAGAAGGTTGGGGAATTTATAGTTTCCCTGAGACTATTGGAAGAGAGAAGAGAGTGGAGGCAAGAATGAAAACTAATGCAAGGGAGGACTAAAAAATGATGAAGCAAAATGATAATGAACAGATAATATCACATATATATAAAGACCGTAATGGACGTTGGATTATACAATCCAATGAGCAACACTCTGCTGGTGTAGCAAGACTTGCATCACAATTTGCAGGTGAATTTGAAATGGCCGAATGGGGTAAAGTATTAGGATTACTCCACGATAAAGGAAAAGAATCTACAGCCTTTCAACAGTACATTAAAAAAGAAAGCGGATATGAACCAAACATTAAAATTAGCGGCAGACATAACCACGCATATATTGGAGGTATATTAGCTCGGAAATATTATGGAATGACTTCCGACAATTTCTTTGTTAACCAAATTATATCCCATCACACAGGACTGCATGATTCTGACGAAATCAAAGGAATTGTAGATCAAGAGATTCCGTCCGAAATAAATATCTACCATATAAAGGAAAAACTTAATAGACCAGCATTAAATATACAAAAGAACGATTTTCATCATTTGGCTCGTATGTTATTCTCATGTTTAGTAGATGCAGATTTTCTTGACACAGAATCTTTCATGGACAAGGAATCTTCTGCATTAAGACAAAACAAAGATACATTAAAAGACTTACTGCCATTGCTTGAAAACAAGCTTAAAGACTTAAAAACTAAAGCAAATAGTTCTGAAATAAACATTATAAGAAACCAAATTCAGCAACAATGTATAAAAATGGCTGATACACCCATTGGTTTCTTTAGTTTGACTGTGCCAACTGGTGGAGGCAAAACATTGTCCTCACTGGTTTGGGCTATAAAACACGCAATACATAATGGACAGAAGCGAATAATCATCGCAATTCCCTACACAAGTATTATCGTTCAGACAGCATCTGTTCTGAGAAGTATCTTTGGTGATGAGAATGTCTTGGAACATCATAGTTGTGTCAATCCCGAACAAATCAAAGACGAAAAGCTTAAAGAAAAAATGAAGATGGCAACAGAGAATTGGGACTACCCTATTATCGTTACCACCAATGTGCAACTGTTCGAGTCGATGTTTAGCAACAAGCCATCAGTTTGCAGAAAACTTCACAATATAGTAAATAGCGTTGTTATTTTGGATGAGGTACAAACACTCTCTATGGATTTTCTACAGCCTATCGTGGATTCATTGAAAACATATAATAAACTGTTCAATGTATCCTTTCTGTTTACAACAGCAAGTCAACCTGTACTCAGTGGGCTTATTGAAGGATGCAATCCACAAGCAACCTTCAAAGGAATAGAGTATGTCACAGAAATCATCCCTAATGACCTGAAACTACATGACAAGCTACGTAGAGTTCAGTTGAATATAAACAACGAAGGAAAAACTTATGATGAAGTTGCTGAGATGTTGAACAAACACAAAAGAGTGCTTTGCATCGTCAATACACGTAGGGATGCTAAAGAAATCTACGAACGACTTCCGCAAGAGGGCATCACTCTGCATCTTTCCAAGATGATGTGTCCCGACCATATTAGCAAAACAATAGAAAAAATCAAAACTGCCCTAAAAGACAATAAGAACGATATCATACGCGTTGTCTCCACTCAATTAATTGAAGCAGGAGTAGACATTGATTTTCCTGTTGTATTCCGTCAAGAGGCAGGATTAGATTCTATTCTGCAAGCTGCTGGTAGATGCAATCGTGAAGGAAAGAATGAATTAAGTACCACTTATGTCTTTTCATTGTCTAAAGAACACAACCTTCCAAAGGGAGATATACAGGCAGCAAATAGCGCAAGACTGAATCTCGGAGACAATCAAGACTGGTTTGCACCTCAAACAATGACATCTTATTTCAAACAGCTCTATTGCAGAAAGGATAGTTTCGACAAGAAGGACATGAAGAGTTATCTATATAATATAGCAGACATTCTATTCCAGAAGGCAGCAATAGAGTTTAAACTGATAGAAGAAGATAGTATAAATGTCGTTGTATGCTGGGAGAATAGTATGGATATTATCCAACAAATATTGAATAATGGACCATCATACTCTCTAATGAGAAAGCTATCAAAGTATACTGTAAATATCTACAAATCTGACTTCAAAGCATTAGCAGACATGGGTGTTATCAGCGAAAAGAAAGAGGGACTCTATATTGTCGACTACAAACAACAGTATAATGAACATATTGGACTTAGAACCGATAATAATTGGGCAAACGAAAATATTATCATTTAAAAATAGAAATAAAATGGTAAACAAGAACTCCATAAAACTATTTGGCGACGATAAGATTCGCGCCATTTGGGACGACGAACAAGAGAAATGGTATTTTTCAGTTGTTGATGTTGTGGCAGTTTTGACGAATAGCAAAGATTTCCAAACTGCAAGAAAATATTGGAATAAACTTAAACAACGTTTAAAGGAAGAAGGTTTTGAACCGGTGACAAATTGTCACCAGTTGAAAATGCGCGCTGCTGATGGCAAAATGCGTTTAACGGATGTTGCTGACACAGAACAACTTCTACGCATCATTCAGTCTGTACCATCACCAAAAGCGGAGCCCTTTAAGGCATGGCTTGCCAAAGTTGGAGCAGAGCGACTTGACCAAATGCAAGACCCTGAGCTCAGCATACAACAGGCTATGATAGACTACAAACGGTTGGGATATTCAGACAATTGGATAAATCAACGACTGAAAAGTATCGAGATACGCAAGGATTTGACAGACCAATGGAAAATCCACAATGTAGAAGAAGGTGTGCAATACGCATCCTTAACAGATATCATATATCAGACATGGGCTGGAAAAACCGCAAAAGAATACAAACAGCGCAAAGGCTTGAAGAAAGAAAACCTTCGCGACAACATGACCAACGAGGAACTTGTGCTGAATATGCTTGCAGAACTATCAGCAACAAGCATAACAAAAGCCAAAAATCCCCAAACACTGGATGAAAACAAGACATGTGCAAAAGAGGGAGGAGATGTAGCACGGGTTGCAAGAGAAGAGTTGGAAGCAAAAACCGGACGACAAGTTGTGTCTCCACTTTCAGCAAAACGATTCTTTGAAGTTCAAAAACCAGAAGAAAATTTAGAGGATAAACTGAATAACGATAACAAGGAAGATAAATAACAATATGGAATATACAGACAGAGAATTTTGTTTGGAGGTGTGGGGCGATATGGCTTGCTTCACCCGACCAGAACTTAAAGTAGAGCGTGTCAGCTATGACGTGATTACACCGTCGGCAGCACGCGCCATATTCGAAGCTATTTTCTGGAAACCTGCCATCCATTGGCAGATTACCAAGATAGAAGTACTTAACCCTATCAAGTGGACATCAGTGAGAAGAAATGAAGTTGGGGCTGTTGCCAGTAAATCAGTCATCTATATTGAGGATAAACGCCAACAGAAGAATTCTTTATTGCTTAAAGATGTTCATTATAGAATTTGGGCTAAAATGGAATATCGTTCTGTTGCCAAACGTAAAATTGAAAGAGACTTGTTTTCACACGAACCAGGCAAGGACGAGAACCCTATGAAATACTATCAAATGTTTGAACGAAGAGCAAGCAAGGGACAATGTTTCAATCAACCTTACCTTGGTACTCGTGAGTTCTCCGCGTCTTTCCGTCTCATTAATCCAAATGAAGAGGCTTTAACTCCACCTATATCCGAAGAGCAAGGAGGTACAAAAGATCTTGGTATCATGCTCTATGACATGGACTTCAAAGACCCGAAGAACATCCTGCCAATGTTCTATCGTCCACAAATGAAAGATGGCGTTATTATTGTTCCACCAATAAATAGTGAGGAGATTTTAAGATGATACTAAAAGCATTATACGATTACTACAACAGATGCGAAGGTCTAACTCAAAAGGGCTTAGAACAGAAAGAGATAGGCTACCTTATCGTGATAGATAAAGACGGTTCTTTCATTAGAATAGAAAGTAGGATGAAAGATAAAAAGACCGCTCAAACATTTATTGTATTACAAACGATTAAGCGTAGTGGTAAAAAATACGTTCCAAATCATCTTTGGGACAATTATGAATATGTTATTGGAGGTTCTGGTGATAGTTCTATAAAAAATAGTACTTTCATTAATATGATTGAAACATTAAAAAAACGTGCAATTAGTGATAGCTATTTAGACGCAATATCTAAATTCTACAAAAACAATGATGTCATAGAAGAAACGATTAAAAAGGATTCATTATACGAAGAAATGCGTAAGTCCAACAAAAACATATCGTTTCTGTTACAAGGTGAATATAAGATTGCTGCAGAAGACAAGACTGTGTGGAATTTAGTTTTGAATCAAAACGATGTTGGCATAAATAGAACATGTTTAATAACTGGGCAGAATAACTCAATAGCAAGACTTCATACCACAATAAAATTAACAAAAGATACAGGTCCTTTAGTTTCATTTAAAACAGACCGCGGTTATGACTCTTATGGAAAAGAACAGGGCTACAATGCTCAAATTAGTGAAAATGCAGAATTTGCCTATACCACAGCTCTCAATGCTATGCTGCAAAAGGGGTCGCATAACAAATTTAGTGTAGGCAATCGAACCTTTGTATTTTGGGCTTCTTCCAATGCCAAAACAGCAGAACAAGCAGAAGAGAGCCTGTTCGACCTATTGGGTTTTACAGACGAAGAGCAGGATGACCCAAATGCCAAGATTAATCAAGTGCGTAAAGTCTTTACCTCCATTTATTCAGGGACGATGAAGATCTCATTAGACGACCACTTCTATATACTTGGACTTGCTCCAAATTCAGCTCGAATTGCTGTTGTGTATTGGTCGGAATGTTCCCTTAAAGAGTTTGCAGGAAGGATTCTTCGTCATTTTAATGATATGGAGATTATTGATACCTGCAAAGATGAAAAACCATATATGGGAATCAAGGATATGCTTGCAGCAGTCACTCTTAACGGAAAGCAGTCAGAAGCTACTCCCAACCTTCCAGAGGCTGTTGTCAAAAGCATCTTCCAAGGAACACCGTATCCGTTCACGTTGTTTTCGGCATGTATTCGCAGAATAAGAGCAGAGTCTGGTAACAAAGACAAAAATGCAATTCGCATAGCTCGCATGGCTATCATCAAAGCTTATCTTAACAGAATAAATGATAATAACAAAAAAATTGACACTATGTTAGACAAAAGTAACACAAATCAAGGCTACCTATGTGGTCGCCTCTTTGCAGTTCTTGACAAAATTCAAGAAGATGCAAACGGAATTAGCAGCATACGTGAAAGATATATGAATGCTGCAAGTGCAACACCTGCTTCTGTATTTGCTACCATCCTCAATCTTTCTTCACATCACATGGAGAAATTGGCTAACGAAAGCAGAAGAATATTCTATGAAAAGATAAAGCAAGAAATCATAGACAAGATTCCCGCGACAGGTTTTCCTGCACATCTTGATCTTCAAGATCAAGGCAGATTCTTCATAGGATACTACCATCAGAGACAAGATTTCTTTACAAAGAAAGAGGATTAAGAAAATATTAAAATATTAACACTTTAAATAACTTATTATGGCTGAAAATAATAATAGAATCGACTTCGTTTACATGTTTGATGTACAGGATGGAAATCCCAATGGTGATCCTGATGCAGGAAACCTTCCTCGTGTTGATGCCGAGACGGGTATGGGCTTGGTGACAGATGTTTGCTTAAAACGCAAAGTTCGCAACTACGTTCAAATAGCAAAAAACTTGGCAGACGGATATGATGTTTATATCAAAGAAAAGGCAGTCTTAGGAAGAGCACATATAGATGCATTCAACGCATTAGGATACTCACTTGGAGAAAGAGTTACTCTGTCAATAGAGGAAAAGATGTATAATGAACTATCCGACTTGTCGTTACCGTATGGAGTATCATTGGATAACGAGAATGATAACTATTCCGTCGTCTTAGAAGCAGATATAGATAAAGACGAAATAAAAAAGTGGCTAAAAGATATAACTATCAGCCCTGAAACCAGAAAAAAAATAAACGAGGCATTAAAGGCTTCTAAGCCTAAAAAAGTAACTTCTGAGGAGCAAGAAGGTGGTAGAAAATGGATGTGTAAGCATTTTTATGATATTCGTACCTTCGGTGCAGTGCTATCATTAAAATCTGCTCCCAACTGTGGCCAAGTAAGAGGTCCTATCCAGTTCACCTTTGCTCGTTCTGTTGATCCAATAGCAACAGCAGAACATTCTATTACTCGAATGGCTGTAGCAACAGAAAAAGAAGCGAAAAAACAAAATGGCGATAATAGAACTATGGGGCGCAAGGCTACAGTTCCTTACGGACTATACGTCTGCCACGGTTTTATATCAGCCAATCTTGCCAAGCAAACTGGCTTCTCAGAGGAAGACTTAAAACTTTTCTTTGAAGCGTTAAAAAACATGTTCGACGTAGACCGTTCTGCCGCACGTGGACTGATGAGCGCACAGAAACTCATTGTCTTCCGTCATGACTCTATCCTTGGTAATGCTCCTGCAAACAAGCTTTTCGACTTGGTGAAAATCAAGAAAAACACTGATGCTGCACCAAGATCGTTCAACGACTACGATGTAACAATAGACAAAGACTCTGTTCCTAACGGTGTATCAGTTGAAGAATTGATTTAGTATCATCATGTATACTGAAGACGAAATGCTCATGTTGTCGGGGATACAGCACTTTATGTTCTGCCCCCGACAATGGGCTTTGATTCATATCGAACAACAATGGGCAGAAAATAAGCTGACGACTGAAGGACAAATCCTACACAAGAATGTGGACAACCCCTTCTATCGTCAGAAAAATGGTGATGTCATAACACTTCGTTCCCTACATATCGCCTCAAAAGAATTAGGACTATATGGCATAACTGATGCAGTAGAACTTATACCATCAGATAGTTCAGAGGATGCCATTACCCACAATCGCTACAAGGGTTATTGGAAGCCATACCCTGTAGAATACAAAAGAGGGCATCATAAACCAGACGAGAGAGATGAGGTGCAATTGGCAGCACAGGCAATGTGCTTGGAAGAGATGTATGGCATTAACATTCCTTATGGAGCGTTGTATTATGATGAGGTGAAGCATAGAGAAACAATCTCTATTACCGAATCGTTAAGAAACACCACCATTCAGTGTGCTAAGCAAATGCACGAAATATTTAAAACAGGTGTTTTACCTAAAGCCAACAAACAGCACCATTGTAAGAACTGTTCGTTAGTAAATATTTGTATGCCAGAAATGAGTGACTGCGCTCAAGTGTCAACCTATTTAAGCAAAAACCTATATGAGGATATTACTTAACACACTATACGTAACAACACCAGAAGCCTATCTTAGCAAAGACGGGCTTAATGTAGTAGTAGCCGTTAAACAAAACGAGATATTCCGCATTCCTATTCACAACATTGAACAAATTATCACCTTTGGCTATATGGGCGCAAGTCCAGGACTTATGAAGTTATGTGCTGACAACAACGTCTCCTTGACTTTCCTGTCACCACAGGGTAGATACATAAGTCGTTCTCAAGGACCGACAAAAGGAAACGTATTGCTAAGAAAAGCTCAATACAGAAATTCTGACGAGCCTAATTATGCCCTTCATCTCTGCAAACTTTTTATCGGAGGGAAAATTCAAAACTATCGTAATATATTGTGTCGTTTCTTAAGAGACAACGGAAAAGATTATTCTATTGTTGAAGTTGCTGATAATTTACAAAGATGCAAAAGAAAGGTATTGAATGCAGACTCTATAGATATTGTGAGAGGCATAGAAGGAGAAGCTGCTACCTATTACTTCAGCGTGTTCTCTCGCCTTATGCTCAATCAGAAGGAGGATTTTGTTTTTGAAGGGCGAAACCGTCGTCCTCCTAAAGATGCTATCAATGCTATGTTGTCGTTCATTTATACTCTTATATGCAACGATATGACGGCTGCGTTAGAAACTGTAGGTTTAGACCCATACGTTGGGTTTATGCATACACTAAGACCAGGACGTGCTTCATTAGCATTGGATATGATGGAAGAATTAAGAGCTTATTTAGGAGACAGATTGGTACTGTCTTTAATAAACAGAAAACAAATAACAATAAAGGATTTCATAAAACAAGGTGACGAAGGAATTGTCATGACCGACTCAGGTCGAAAAATTATACTTTCCGCTTGGCAAAATAGGAAGAAGGAACAAATAACTCATCCGTATCTTAATGAGAAAGTCAGCATCGGTCTTCTACCTTATATACAAGCAATGTTATTAGCGAGATTTATCCGAAAGGACATAGATGATTATCCTGTGTTCTTAATAAAATAGCTTATGTTTGTTCTTATTACTTATGATGTAAACATCACATCACTACATGGCGCAAAACGCTTACGCAATGTGGCAAGAGCGTGTATAGATTATGGTAAGCGTGTTCAAAACTCTGTTTTCGAATGTATCTTAACAGAAGCCCAGCTTGTTATGTTAAAGAATAAATTAAATACAATTATTGACACTGAGCAAGATAGTATTAGGTTTTATATACTGGGAAAAAATTGGAAAAATAAGGTGGATACTATAGGGAAGAACGATGGAATAGATTTTTCTGGAGAGTTGATTATATAAAATGCGAACCTAATGCTTTGCATAAAAATCCCAAAGGTTCGCACATACTGATATTCAGCATATTAAAAAGGCAAATGGTGAATAATCATTTTCTAATCGCAAATTTTTATATCTTTCGCAAATTTACTAACTTTGCATACTGATATTCAGACATTTGCTGAATATACAGTCGCACCCTATGTGGGTGCGTGGATTGAAACACTTGCTATAGCTTCCGAGATTGTCATGCTGTCCTTGTCGCACCCTATGTGGGTGCGTGGATTGAAACATCAAGTTCGATAACCTAATGAATCCTGCCAACGGTCGCACCCTATGTGGGTGCGTGGATTGAAACACAAGGTTGATGATTCGGTTCTATGGATTCTTGGGTCGCACCCTATGTGGGTGCGTGGATTGAAACATATACAAGACGCATGGAAAGCATCCGGTATCGAGTCGCACCCTATGTGGGTGCGTGGATTGAAACAAAATAATATCGGAATGGACGAAATCAAAATTAGTCGCACCCTATGTGGGTGCGTGGATTGAAACTCGCAACCATTTCTTTACTTGCAACGCACCTGCTGTCGCACCCTATGTGGGTGCGTGGATTGAAACATTCCAAAGCCTGTAAAGCTGCTCGTTTGGATGGTCGCACCCTATGTGGGTGCGTGGATTGAAACCAAAAAAATTCCGCTAAAAGCTGCCTAATCCCCTGTCGCACCCTACGTGGGTGCGTGGATTGAAACATACATATCAATGCCTCCTTGAAGGGAGCGATTAAGTCGCACCCTACGTGGGTGCGTGGATTGAAACTTGCAAATTTGCTCTAATTCGTCATCGCCATTGAGTCGCACCCTACGTGGGTGCGTGGATTGAAACGCCCAGAAAATCTTTGTTGCCTTTGCAGTTCTTGAAGGTCGCACCCTACGTGGGTGCGTGGATTGAAACCCAATATGGGATGTTCCTAAATATAATACAACAGTCGCACCCTACGTGTATGCGTGGATTGAAACATTCTGATGTAAACGGATATGGCACCAACAATGGGTCGCACCCTACGTGGATATGAACTCGAACGGTATTTTGCTACAAACCGTGTCAGTTGCACCCTACGTGGTGTAATACGTAACTTTGTACCACGTGTGTGCGTGGATTGATACATCTCTGCCTGTCCGCGCCTTTCCGCGTCAGTCTATAAGGACTTGATAATTTCTACTATCGTAGATCATAGTACACAACCATTGCTCTGATTTCAGTCTATAAAGACTATATTATTTATACCATCTTTTTATAGACAAGAGAACATTGGAACAAGAGGTTGGGTGTAGGCTATTCTGAGTATAATGTAAGCCTCATTTTATCTCCTGCATAAAATTCCTTATCAGCATACATTAAAGTATCAGGAAGTTTACGAAGAACTGAAGGTTTGTTATATCGTTGACCGTCTGTCATTTTTTTTGCCATCTTGAGATAACGACAATTGGTTTATGAGGGTCTTGAAAGCGTTTTTTGTCATTTATCATCTTTGCTCCTGGAAGATTTGTAAGGTATCTAACTAAGAGCGTTTCAACAGATTCTGCTCTATTACGTTTTGATGGGGTGTTAAGGTTGTTGTATGAAGCTATAGAGAAGCTACCTGCCCAAAACTGCTTTTCTTTGATTTTTTCTTGTTTTGCTCTATGGTCCTTATCATCTAAACGACTATATACAGCACGTTTGGTGATGCCCACATATTTGATATCTGAGGCACGTTCATAAGCGACTCGCCCTGTTATCAGATATATACAGCAAGTTTCAGAGCCTTCTCTCTCATACATTTCCTCCAGAGAGTTATAAGACCCCATCCATTCTATAACATATAAGTCTTTTATTTCTGACATATTATTTATATCTCACAAGCCCATTCATATACAGGCTTGATAGTTATAGGAACTCCTTCGTGTTCTGTCTCTTCGTATTCGTGATCGGTTAGGAGCAGAAGGTTTTCGCACTTAGTTTGACGGTATGCCATAAGCAAGCCGTTTATTTCTCGTTTGCGAGTCTTAGGGTTTGATATGTCGTATGAAACTTGAATGCATTGTACAACTTTATTGTTGTTACATACTACAAAATCACATTCTGCCGTTCGGTCTTTTAAATAGTATACATCCAAGCCTTTGTAATGGCAACGACGAATCAGATGGTTTAGTACTATTGTTTCAAGTCGCCAACCAAGATTTTCTCCTGCAAAAGCATTTTCACGTTGATTCATCAATGCCACATCAACAGCATATACCTTTTCTTGTGTTACACGTATTTTGCTTTTTGCAGAATATTTTTTTACACCTACAAGTATAAAGGCTTGTTTCAGATATTCTATATAATTGCGAGCGGTGTGTGATGATTTGAATCCAAAGACTTCAGCAAGTTCACCGGCATTAATAATAGCTGGAGATATATTAAGAAGGTGGTTTGCCATATTCTCAAAGCCAGCCGAAAAAGCAATATTGTATCGTTGCTCAATGTCTCGCTTCAGGATATTGTTGACAAGATTGGCTACATATTGTTTTTGGTTCTTTATAAGCATTAGCTCAGGGAAGCCTCCTTGTTGCATATACTCATCAAAAGCACCTCTGCGTATTGCAATGTCTTTAGTGGTAAACGACTTTGTGTCTATAGACTTCATTGTGCAATACTCAGCGAAAGAAAATGGATATAGGGCAATTTCGCTGCTTCTTCCAGTTAGGTGTGTTGACAAATCATTGCTAAGGAGCTTGGCATTGCTTCCAGTCAATACTATATGTATCTTGGTTCTAAGCAATCTATTTACAAACAATGGCCAACCTTCAATGTTTTGTATTTCGTCGAGAAACAGATATTTAAAGTCACCATATATTTTATACAGAACTTCTAATATATCGTTTAGTTGGCTTGTTTGAAGTCCTGCAAGACGCTCGTCGTCAAAATCTACATAGGCAAATTTAACTCCAGCATGAAACAGAGTTTGAAAACATAAGGTAGACTTGCCGCATCTGCGCACGCCTATTACAACTTGAGCTTGAGGGCTGCTCAAGTCTACAAGTTGTTCTTCTTGTCTGTAGCAAAGAGTTTCTTCTTTTCTACTTTCTATTTCGCTTCTTTGGTCACTTAATATTGTTTCCAAAGTCCTTTTGTCTATAATAGCCTGTTTCATAATGCAAAAATACATATAATTATGCTTGTAATGCCTTATTTTACATAATTTATATGTTCTCTAATGCACTATTTTACATGTTTTGGGGTGTTACGAATGCACTATTTTACATATTTCGGGCATTTCCAATGCCTTATTTTACATGTTTTGAGCATTTCCAATGCCTTAAAAAAGGAGGTACGGTCTCCAAACCGTACCACGCAAGTTGTTATACAGTATTGTAAATCAAGCTGTTTGCGTGGTACGGTTCGGAGACCGTACCTCCTATTGGTTGTTTTTAATCTCTTCTGAATATATCTCTTGTATATACCTTGTCCTCAACATCGTTGAGGCAGTTGTCAAAGCGGTTGGCAATGATAGCTTTGCTAAGACGCTTAAATTCGTCAAGGTTGTTAATGACACGACTGCCAAAGAATGTTGTGCCATCCTGAAGCGTAGGCTCGTAGATGATAACCTCGGCACCTTTAGCTTTTACACGTTTCATAATGCCTTGAATAGCAGACTGGCGGAAGTTATCTGAGTTGCTCTTCATTGTCAAACGGTAAACACCTATTACCGGAGGACAGGCTGCGGTGTCGGCATTACTGTATTCATTGTTCTCTGAATAGCCATACCATCCGGCTTTGCGCAATACAGCATCGGCTATATAATCCTTGCGTGTCTTGTTCGACTCCACAATAGCTGTCATCATATTCTGCGGAACATCGGCATAGTTGGCAAGCAATTGCTTGGTGTCTTTAGGCAGACAATAGCCTCCATATCCGAATGAAGGGTTGTTGTAATGGGTGCCTATACGCGGATCAAGACCAACACCTTCTATAATAGCTTGGCTGTCGAGACCCTTAACCTCGGCATATGTATCAAGCTCGTTGAAGTAGCTTACACGAAGAGCCAGATAGGTATTGGCAAATAGCTTAACAGCCTCAGCTTCCTTCATGCCCATAAATATTACGGGTATGTTCTTGTTGAGTGAAGAGTGAAGAGTGAAAAGTGAAGAATCCAATTGCTTTGTGTCGCCATGATGACCTATTGCTCCTTCTAACAATAAATCGGCAAAGGTATGGGCTGCTTCTTCAAGCATCTCAATATCGGCAATTGACTCTATTGCCTTGTTACCCTCGTGCATTTCGGGATGGTCTATAAGCTTAGGATAACCAACGATGATGCGACTTGGATAAAGGTTGTCGTATAAAGCCTTGCTCTCACGCAGAAACTCAGGAGAGAACAGAAGGTTGAACTTCTTTACGCCACGTTGTGCGTACTTAAGGTATAGGCTGCGGGTGTAGCCTACGGGAATGGTAGACTTGATAACCATTACAGCATTGGGATTAACCTCAAGCACAAGGTCGATAACCTCCTCAACATGACTGGTATCAAAATAGTTCTTTACCGGGTCATAATTGGTAGGTGCCGCAATAACCACAAAGTCGGCATCGGCATAAGCAGCTTTTCCGTCGAGTGTAGCTGTAAGATTGAGTTGTTTCTCGGCGAGATACTTCTCTATATATTCGTCTTGTATAGGCGAGATGCGCTTGTTGAGTTTCTCTACCTTTTCGGGTATTACGTCCACAGCCGTAACATGATGGTGTTGCGAGAGAAGAATGGCAATGCTAAGTCCTACGTAACCCGTTCCAGCTACGGCAACCTTAATATCTTTAAATTCACGCATAATGCAGTAGTTTTTATTTATAAGTATTGTTTTAAAGTAAGTTACGTCAGTTCGAGTCCCATTGACTCGACAAACGATCTTACCTCCTTTTGTTTCATAAGTTCGTCGAACACCTCCTTCTTAGTAAGTTTTCGGCTTATCTCCTCAGCCTCGGCAAGTCGAAGTGTAAGGTTAACGCTACCATTATGCAGAGCTTTGGCAAGCGTAACGCGGATGCGTCCCTTTATCTCGTTAATCTGGTCGAGCAGAATCTGATTATCAACCACAATCTCTATTTCGGGAAAATTGGAAATATGTGGTTTAACGTTCTTCATTCGCGAGGCAAGCGCAATCATCTTTTGTGGCATGCGGTTGCACATAGACAGCCATTGCAGCTCGAGAAGCTCTTGTGTAAACTCCTCGTTCTCCTCCTTATTGGTTATTTCAGCTTCTTGCTTTACGGCAGCTTCTTGCTTGCGCTTAAGACTTTGGAAGGTAATGCCCAGTCCAGACAGCTTGATAGCCTTAGGTTTAGGCTTGTTGTCGGTTTGTGCAGACGCAAGAGAAGCGGCAGACGTAATGGTATTGGCAGCCGCAGTCATAGCCTGGCTAAGAGCCTCGGTATCATTAGACACGACAGACATGGCTGCGGTACCAGTCTTATTAGTGCCGTAGCCAAGATTCTTGCCCGGGGTAGCCACCTGCTGAGCTGCCGTATTCCGGGCTGTAGTAAGATGTATGAACAGGGATTTCAGACGTTTAGGGCTGCGCCCCGCACCATCGGCTGTATCTTCTGGTTGAGTAATTTGTGCTACCTGAATAAGAGTAAGCTCTACCAGCAGACGCTTATTGCTGCTCTGTCGGTAATTGAGGTCGCACTGGTTCATAATCTTTAATGCTGTATAAAGGAATCGGGTAGGGCAGCGTTGTGCTTGCTCGGCATATTTGTCGCGTTGTTGCTTGCTAACCTCGAGCAATGTAAGTGTAGACGCGTCCTTGGCCATAAGCACATTGCGCACATGCGAGGCCAATCCGTTGATAAGGTTGCCTCCGTCGAATCCTTTTTCTATAATAGAGTTGAGCAGCAGCATGATGTCGCTCACCTTATTCTCCATAGCCAGATCGACGATACGAAAATAGTTGTCGGCATCCAGCTCGTTAAGGTCTTCGATAACCTTCTGATAAGTAATATTGCCTTGGCAGAAACTTGCAGCCTGATCGAATATGGACAGAGCGTCGCGCATGCCACCGTCAGCCTTTTCGGCAATAATGCCAAGCGCCTCCTCCTCGTATTTAATACCCTCCTTATCGGCCACGTGCTTTAGGTGAGCAATTGTGTTCTCCACCGTCATACGCTCAAAGTCGTATATTTGGCATCGGGATAGAATGGTTGGCAATATCTTATGCTTCTCGGTTGTGGCGAGAATAAAGATTACGTGAGCAGGTGGTTCTTCGAGTGTTTTCAGAAATGCGTTGAATGCAGCAGTAGAAAGCATGTGCACCTCGTCGATGATGAACACCTTATAACGTCCTACTTGTGGCGGGATGCGAGTTTGCTCCATTATCTGCTTGATATTTTCAACAGAGTTGTTGCTTGCGGCATCAAGTTCGAAGATATTGTACGACCTTTGTTCGCTAAAAGCGCGGCAACTCTCGCATTGGCCGCATGCCTCACCGTCGGCTGTTGGATTAAGACAGTTGATAGCTTTGGCAAAGATGCGTGCACATGTAGTCTTACCTACACCGCGAGGTCCGCAGAACAGGTAGGCATGAGCCAATTTGCCGCTCTTTACGGCATTACGCAATGTTGTAGTAAGTGCATTCTGTCCCACTACCGAATCGAATGACATCGGGCGGTACTTGCGTGCTGAAACTATGTATTCTTCCATATTGCTAAATGTGAGCTGTAGTTAGATGCAACCCCTCGCCAATGGGGCTGAGGTTCGTTGCAACTGCAAACTTACTATAAAATTTTCTATTTTCGTGTATGAATACGAAAAATTATGAGTAAGTTTGCAGTCAAAATTAATAATAATGGGTCGTCTCAAACTTTTTATGGCTCTTGTAAGCCACTACAAATACGCAATCACCATTGTCGTAGGCATACTTCTTGTGGGGTTTGTCGACGAGAATAGCTTCATGCATCGTGTTCAATTGGAGATGCGCATAAGCGATTTGACCGAAGAGATAGAACGCTACAATGCACAGAATGAAGCAGACCTAAAACAACTAAAAGAATTGCGCCGTGGTCCAGAGGCATATAAGCAGATAGCTCGAGAACGTTATATGATGAAGACTGAAGATGAAGACATATACGTGTTGAGTGACGACGAAAAACCAGTAACAAATAATAATGAAACAACTGAGTAAAATCCAAAGCATCTTGTTCCTGATAGGAGGCGTGCTTATGGTAATAGGAGCAGGCTGCTATGCCTTTTTGTTAGGGCAAAAGGTGGTTTGCTGGGTATATCTTGTAGGTGCTTTGCTGTTTGCTTGGATGCAGGTGAACCAAGCATACGAGGGTGCAAACACTACCATAAAGCGCCTAAAGCGCATTATGACAACTGCCGACATCTTCTTTGTGTTGTCGGGTTTGTTGATGGTGGATAGTGCCTATCAGTTTATGCGCTATTCGTTTGCCGATGTAAGCACATACTTCAATTTGATATACAACAAATGGGTGCTGATGCTGCTTGTGGCTGCTATTTTGGAGATGTATACAATGCACCGCATGAGCTCGGAGCTGAAGAAGGAAGTTGAGAGTTGAGAGTTAGGAGTTGAGAGTTAGGAGTTAGGAATTGGAAATTGGGAGTTTGTAATTACGAAATTTTCCTAAATAAGAATAATCATAACTTAAAACTCATAAAAAATCATCCGTTATTCAACAATACATATTAACTTTGCCTTTATACAAGAACGCGAATTAAAAAATCTATGAACAAAATTATATACGCTTTTCTAACTATTCTGGTGTTTGCATCGTGCGCAAGCCAGTACAATATCCAAGGTTCGTCAAATATATCGACACTTGACGGCCGAAAACTGTATCTGAAAATCTTAAAGGACAATGACTTTAAGAATATTGACTCGTGCGATGTGGTTCACGGACAGTTCCAGTTCAATGGGACTTTCGACACCGTGCGTATGGCAAACATATTCATGGAAAACGAGAGCGTAATGCCTCTTGTTATAGAGAAAGGCGATATAACAATAAAGATAGACAATACTCAGCAGACTGTCAGTGGCACTCCATTGAACGATGAGCTGTTCAAATTCTTTAATAAGTACAACCAGCTTAAGAACCAAGAGGCAGAGTTGGTGCACACACACGACCGTGCCATAATGAATGGTCAGGACATGAATGCAGTTACGCGCCACCTTAATGCTGAGGCACAACGCCTGACAGAGCTTGAGGATAAGCTTGTGACAACATTTGTAACCGACAACTTCGACAATGTACTTGGTCCGGGCGTATTCTTTATGGTGACAATAGGCAATCCATATCCCGAGCTTACACCGTGGATAGAGGACATCATGAGCAAGGCTACAGACAAGTTTAAGAACGACGCTTATGTGAAGGATTACTATAAGAAGGCACAGGAAAATCAGGCCATAATGAACGGTATGAAGTCTCCGGATATGCCTCCATCACCAACAGGAGTACCTGGCATGGGACAGCCAATACCACAGCAGGCACCTGACGGTCCGACACCAAACGAATTGGCAAAACCAGCAGAATAGCATAATATGAAAACACTGATATTTGGAGGAAAAGTTGTAAATGAGGGTGTGGTACGCACTGCATCTGTTGTAGTGGACAACGACCTCATTACAGATATTATAGAAGGCACAGAAGCTCCCCGTGGCAACTACGATCAGATCGTAGATGCTACGGGGTGTTTTGTATTGCCTGGAGTAATTGACGACCATGTTCACTTTCGTGATCCGGGTTTGACACAGAAGGCAGACATGCAAACAGAAAGCCGTGCGGCAGCATATGGCGGTGTTACATCCTACTTTGATATGCCTAACACCAATCCGCAGACTACGACAAAGGAGGCTCTTGAGGCAAAGCTTGATGACGCTTCACGCAAGTCGCATGTCAACTATGCCTTCTTCATTGGCGCCACAAACGATAATACCGAAACCGTATGTAGCGTAGACCCGCACCGTGTACCTGGTATAAAGCTCTTCATGGGATCAAGTACAGGTAACATGCTTGTAGACAAACGCGACGTTCTACAACAACTCTTTAGCAAGGCAGAGTTGCCTATTATGGCACATTGCGAGGATACCGACATCATAAATAACAATATGGCAGAAGCCAAACGCTTATATGGCGACGACCCGTCTGTGGAGCATCATCCCGAGATAAGGTCGGAGGAGGCTTGTTGGCAGTCGACTAAGCTTGCAGTGGAACTTGCGTCAGAGACAGGTGCACGTATGCATGTGGCACATCTCACTACGGAGCGCGAGTTACAATTATTCGGAAATAATCCACGTATAACAGCCGAGGCGGTGATAGCTCATCTCTTCTTCTGCGATGCCGACTATGCTACACTTGGCACACGCATTAAGTGCAACCCCGCTATAAAAACAAAAGCCGACCGCGATGCCTTGCGTCAAGCCCTTACAAACGGAAAGATAACAACTATTGGTACCGATCATGCTCCACACTTGTTAAGCGATAAACAAGGAGGATGCGCACGTGCGGCGTCGGGAATGCCTATGGTTCAGTTCTCGCTTGTGGCTATGCTCGAGCTTGTAGACAAGGGGGTACTGAGCATAGAGCGCCTTGTAGAGCTGATGTGCCATAATCCAGCACGACTGTTTGAGGTATCAAAACGCGGATTCTTGCGTAAGGGATATAAGGCAGACATAGTACTTGTGAGGGATGAGTCATGGACCGTTACACCAGAATGCATACAAAGCAAATGCGGATGGAGTCCTATGGAGGGCCATACCTTTAATTGGCAGGTGCGCACTACAATATGCAACGGACACATTATATATAATAATGGAGCCTTTGACTGCAATAGCCGTGGCGAGGAACTCCAGTTCAGAGAGTCTAACGCCTAATGCCAAAATACATAGACTACAATATCTCGCAACTGCGACCATATATCAACTGGCTCTACTTCTACTTTGCGTGGGGACTATCTGGTAAACCGCAGGAGGAGAAAGATAAGTTGAGGGCAGAGGCAGAGGCGATGCTTGACCTATTCGAGTTGCGCTACAAGACTCATGCAGCCTTTGAGCTGTTTGAGGCAAACAGCGATATGGACGATATTATAATAGGTGGCACACGTTTGCCTATGCTTAGGCAGCAACGCAAGGCCGACGATGGTGAGCCAAACATGTGCCTTGCCGACTTTGTAAGACCAGTGTCGCAAGGCATAGCCGACCATATTGGTGTGTTTGCAACGTCAATAGACTCGGCTGTAGAGCATGACTTTGTAGGCGATGACTTTAAGCGTATGCTCTCGCAGACACTTGCCGACCGGCTTGCCGAAGCTACTGCCGAGGTGCTGCACTTACAAGTAAGACGCACGTTTTGGGGATATGCCCACGACGAGCAATTGTCTATAGAGCAGATTCTACATGAAGATTTTCAGGGAATAAGACCCGCTGTGGGCTATCCGTCAATGCCCGATACCAGTGTAAACTTCATTATCGACCGTCTGATAGATATGAAGAGCATTGGCATTCGACTTACAGAGAGTGGGGCAATGAAGCCACATGCATCTGTATCCGGACTGATGTTTGCACACCCAAAAGCATGCTACTTCGACATAGGGAAGATAGATGAGGAACAACTGCGCGACTATGCACAAAGACGCCATACGCCGGTGGAATTGATGCGCAGGTTTCTTGCTGTCCGACTGCAATAGCAAAAAAGAAATGATTGCACGAATATTCTTTCTGATTATACTGGCGGCTATTCTGCCAGATATCTATATATACCGCCGCTACTTGCGCCGTAGATTCGACCTCGGATTATGGCAACGTTTGATGTGGTGGTTGCCTGGAGCGGCTATGATAGCCGTTACCTTGGTGTACGCAATGATAGACAATTTTGCACCCGATAACCTAACATGGTTCAACATATATCTGTTTATGCTTGGACTGATTGTGGTACCTAAGGTGCTGTTTGTTATGTCGTCGCTTATGGGCCGACTATTACGCCGCTTGTTTAAGTTGCGTCGCAATTGGGGCAATTACATAGGATTGGTGCTTGTACTTGGACAGTTGTACGTGCTCTTTACGGGGTCGATGACAGGTACAGACCGACTGGCAGTAAAGCAAGTTACCATTGAGTTTGACGATCTGCCATCTGCCTTCGACGGTTATCGCATAGTGCAGTTCTCGGATATACATCTGGGTTCAATGCGTACAGAACTTATGGAACGTGCTGTTGTTGAGATAAACAAGCAACATGCCGACCTTATAGCCTTTACGGGCGATATACAAAATATGCGGCCACAAGAGTTGACAAGGTTTGCACCATTGCTCTCAAGGCTAAGGGCTAAAGATGGAGTATACTCGGTTCTTGGCAACCATGACTATTCACAATATATGCCCAAGCTTGATGAGGCACAAAAAAAAGCCAACGAAATGCAGACACGCAACTTTCAAACATCGGTTGGGTGGAACCTTCTGCTAAATGACAATCGTATAGTAAGACGTTCTGCCGACTCAATTGTCATAGCTGGCGAGGAGAATGATGGTCGGCCTCCATTCCCGCAGAAAGCCAATTTAAGCAAGACGTTGCATGGTATATCAGCACAATCATTTGTAGTTATGTTGCAACATGATCCTTCGGCATGGCGACGCTCAATACTGCCTAAATGCAAGGCGCAGCTAACATTGAGCGGACATACACATGGAGGTCAGGCAAGTATCTTTGGGTTGCGTCCTACAGAGTTGTTGGGTAAGGAAGACGCCGGACTCTATAGAGAAGGCAATAGAGCCCTATATGTGTCAACTGGACTTGGCGGTTTTGTGCCATTCCGATTCCATATGGACCCAGAGGTAGTGGTGATTACACTGAAGAAATCAAGAAAATAATCGAAAAAAAATAAAAACCAATAAACAAGCATTAATTATATGAAGTACATATATCGTATATATCAGCTCTTTATAGCACTACCGTTGATAGCTATCTACACCGTTGTGACCTGCCTTATGGTAATAGTAGGTTGCGCAATAGGCAACGGTCATTTTTGGGGTTACTTCCCAGGCAAATGGTGGGCGCAATTTATTGTGCGCGTGCTAATGTTGCCGGTAAAGGTAGAGGGAAGAGAGAATCTGGAGAAAGGACAGTCGTATGTATTCGTGGCCAATCATCAAGGTTCGTTCGATATATTCCTTATTTATGGATTCCTTTGTCGTAACTTCAAGTGGATGATGAAGCGACAGTTGCGCCAGATGCCATTCGTAGGAAAGGCATGTGAGGCAGCTCATCATATCTTTGTAGATAAAAGAGGACCGAGCAAGATACGCCAAACATACGACCAGGCACGCAAGACCTTGCAAGGAGGAATGTCGTTGGTAGTGTTTCCAGAGGGAGCACGCAGCTTTACAGGACATATGGGCGTGTTCAAGCGAGGCGCCTTTATGCTTGCTGATGATATAGAACTGCCTGTCGTGCCATTGACTATCAATGGATCGTTCGACGTTATGCCACGTCAGCGCGACATGCGTTGGGTGACATGGCATCCGTTGCGTCTTACAATACACAAGCCTATCAAGCCAATAGGCAAGGGAGCAGACAACATAAAGTATCTTGAAGAAGAGAGCTACAAGGCTGTGATGTCGGGACTTGTGGATGAGTATAAAGGTTTTGTGGAAAATCCGGACCAATAACGATGATAAAAGGGTGCTCGACACATGCAATAAGTGTTTTTACACATGCAATAAGTGTTTGTGCCGCCCTTTTTAGTTTTTTTATTCTTTTAAAAGTATGCCATTAGAATAATCTTTGTATTTTTGTATTCGCATACGTCAACATTAATGTTATTAAACTAATCAGTGTATTATGAATACCAGCGACAGCATAGTTATAATCCCCACATACAACGAGAAGGAGAACATAGAGAAGATAATCCGTGCGGTGTTGGCTCTTGAAAAGGGGTTTAACATTCTCGTAATCGATGATGGCAGTCCTGACGGAACAGCCAAGATAGTTCACCGACTTATCGATACTGAGTTTCACAACCGTCTCTTCATAATAGAGCGTTCGGGTAAGTTGGGTTTGGGTACAGCCTATATCACCGGCTTTAAGTGGGCATTAGAGAATGGCTATGACTACATATTCGAGATGGATGCCGATTTCTCTCACGATCCTAATGACTTGCCCCGATTATATGCGGCTTGTCATGATGAAGGTTACGACGTAGCAATTGGCTCGCGTTATGTAAGTGGTGTGAATGTTGTGAACTGGCCTATTGGTCGTGTGCTTATGAGCTATTTTGCTTCTAAGTATGTACGCTTTGTAACAGGCTTCAATGTACACGATACAACTGCTGGTTTTAAGTGTTATCGCCGTTGTGTTCTTGAATCTATACCACTCGATCAGGTTCGTTTCAAGGGTTACGCATTCCAGATAGAGATGAAGTATACAGCCTACAAGATGGGCTACAAGATAAAGGAAGTGCCAGTGATATTTGTAAACCGTCGCGAGGGTGTAAGCAAGATGAGCGGTGGCATATTTGGTGAGGCTTTCTTCGGGGTGATGCGTCTGCGTTGGGACGGATGGTTCAGAAAGTATCCAAAGGCAAAGCATTGATAACATCCGTTTCTTATGGAAATAAAAGAGATAAGCAATATATATTCAGCCCTGCCACAGTGCGGGGCTTTTTTGAAAGCATTAAGCGATAAGTCGATGAGGCATATATTCCTTAAGGGAATGTATGCTTCATCGGCTTCTGTGTTTTTTGCGGCGGTTAGTGGAAGTGAAAAGGGAAAAGGGAAAAGTGAAAAGGTAAAAGGGAAAAGTGAAAAATTAAAAGGGAAAAGTGAAAAATCCATATCCCTTACAGCTGTTTTTGTACTACAAGATAACGATGAGGCTGGCTATTTCTATCATGACCTTACGCAGATATTGGGCACCGATAACGTGCTGTTTTATCCTTCCTCGTATCGCCGAGCAGTAAAGTATGGACAGAGAGATGCTGCCAACGAGATACTTCGTACTGAGACATTGAGCCGACTTGCAGCTCAATCGGACAGCTATATGTATGTAGTTACATGTCCAGAGGCATTGAGCGAGCTTGTTGTGTCAAAACGCCGACTCGATGAGCGTACTATAAATATAGGTGTAGGCGATATAGTGAACCTTGCCGACTTGGGTAGAAAGTTGCGTGAGTTTGGATTTGTTGAGGTAGACTATGTATATGAACCTGGACAGTTTGCTATGCGAGGCAGCATTGTAGACGTATATTCTTATTCTTCCGAACTGCCATTCCGCATCGATTTCTTTGGCGATGAGGTAGACACAATACGTACATTCGAGGTAGCCGATCAGCTGTCAAAGGAGGCACGACAGTCGGTTGCCATTGTTCCAGAACTGGCACAAATAGTAGAAGATAAGCAACCTTTCACTGCTATGCTTCCCGATGATGCTGTGCTTGTGGTAAAAGATAGCCTGTATCTATGTTCTACAATAGAGCAGATATACAATGATGGATTCTCGCATCAGGCACTTGCCGAGCGTCTTGAAGGTGCAACCGAGATGGAACAACAGCAGATTGTGCGTGACATGCGCAAGGAAAACAACCTTGTTTCGGGTGTGCGTTTCCGCGAGGAGATGTGCAAGTTCCGCATCGTTGAGTTTGGTACGCAGCCTACCGGAACTCCACAGGTAACCATTTCATTCAATGTTTCGCCACAGCCTTTGTTTCATAAGAACTTCGAATTGCTTGCCCAATCGCTCGAAGACTATTTGCTTAAAGGCTATAAGTTATATATTCTTGCCGACAGTGAGAAACAGACACGCCGCCTTAAGGAGATATTCCAGAGCGACGAGTTAAAGCAGATGCGCAATATACACAGCGTAAAGTCGGCCAATTCGGAAGCGCTTTCTGTTGCCGACAACATCGATTTCACTCCCGTAGACCATACCATTCACGAGGGATTTGCCGATAACGACCTGCGACTGTGCTTCTTTACCGACCACCAGATATTCGACCGTTTCCATAAGTATAATCTTAAGAGCGACTCTGCACGTACGGGCAAAATGGCTATGACAATGAAAGAATTGCAGGAGATGGAACCAGGCGACTTCATTGTACACGTGGATTTTGGTATAGGCAAGTTTGGTGGACTTGTGCGTGTGCCCGTAGGCGACAGCTATCAAGAGGCTATTCGTATATATTATCAGCGAGGTGACATTGTAGACGTGTCAATACATTCGTTGTACAAGATATCTAAGTATCGCCGTTCGGATACTGGTGAACCACCACGACTAAGCACTCTTGGCACCGGAGCATGGGATAGACTGAAGGAACGCACCAAGAAGCGTATCAAGGATATAGCACGAGACCTGATAAAGTTGTATGCCAAACGTCGTCATGAGAAAGGATTTGCCTTTTCTGCCGACTCGTATATGCAGCACGAACTTGAGGCTTCGTTCCTATACGAAGATACGCCCGACCAGTCGAAAGCAACTATGGATGTGAAAGCTGATATGGAATCAGCGCGCCCGATGGACCGTCTTGTATGCGGAGATGTTGGCTTTGGCAAAACAGAAGTGGCAATAAGAGCTGCCTTCAAAGCCGCTGTTGACGGCAAGCAGGTTGCTGTGCTTGTGCCTACAACAGTGCTTGCCTTCCAACATTACAAAACATTCCAAGACCGATTGAAGGATATGCCTGTACACATAGACTACCTTTCGCGTGCCCGAACTACTAAACAGACACGCCAAGTGCTTGAGAATCTTAAGGAAGGAAAGATAGATATCCTTATTGGTACGCACAAGCTTATAGGCAAGTCGGTTGAATGGCACGACCTTGGACTGTTAATCATCGACGAGGAACAGAAGTTTGGTGTAGCCACTAAGGAGAAGTTGCGCAAGCTAAAGAGTAATGTTGACACCCTGACAATGTCGGCAACACCAATACCCCGAACCTTGCAATTCTCGCTTATGGGCGCACGTGATATGAGCATCATACGCACACCGCCACCTAACAGATATCCAGTACAGACCGAACTTGGCGTATATAGTCATGAGATAATAGCTGATGCCATAAACTTCGAGATGTCGCGCAATGGTCAGGTATACTTTGTAAACGACCGCATAAGCAACCTTCCCGAGATTGCCGCACTTATACACAAGTATGTGCCAGACGCACGTGTGGCGATAGGTCATGGTCAGATGAATCCCGAAGAACTTGAAAATATTCTCATCGGTTTCATGAACTACGACTACGATGTACTGCTGTCTACATCCATTGTAGAGAATGGTATCGACATATCCAATGCCAATACCATCATCATCAATGATGCTCATCGGTTCGGATTATCCGATCTACATCAGATGCGAGGCCGTGTAGGACGTTCAAACCGCAAGGCTTTCTGCTATTTGTTGGCGCCACCAAAGTCGGTTCTAACACCAGAGGCACGTCGAAGACTTGAGGCTTTGGAGAATTTTTCCGAACTTGGCAGTGGTTTCAATCTTGCAATGCAAGACCTCGACATACGTGGTGCGGGCAATTTACTTGGAGCTGAGCAAAGCGGATTTATGGAAGACCTTGGCTATGAGACTTATCAAAAGATATTGAATCAAGCCGTTACCGAGCTAAAGAACGATGAGTTCCAGGACATATATGCAGAGGAGATAGCGCAAGGCAAGGAGATTTCTGGCGACGAGTTTGTTGAAGACTGCGCCATAGAGAGCGACCTTGAGATGTACTTTCCCGAGACTTATGTGCCTGGCTCGTCAGAACGAATGCTGCTATATCGCGAACTCGACAACATAGAAGACGATAGTCAGCTCGATGCATATCGCCAGCGTCTTATCGACCGCTTTGGCAAAATGCCTCACGAGGCTGAGGAGCTCTTGCAGGTAGTGCCGCTTCGACGTCTTGGCAAACGCCTTGGTTGTGAGAAGATAATACTTAAGTTGGGACGTATGCAGATGCAATTTGTGTCAAATACAGAGTCGGCTTACTATAAGAGTCAGGCTTTTGGCAAGGCACTCAACTATATTGCCACGCACACACGTCGATGCAACCTTAAAGAGGTAAAAGGCAAGCGTTCGATGGTTGTTACTGGCATCCCAACTGTAGGCGATGCTGTGGAGGTGTTGAAGGAAATGTCAGAATGAAAAAACTGAAGTTGTTTGGTCATTTGACATAAATTTCATACCTTTGCCAACTCATTTTTGAAAAACTCCCCCCGTATATTAAATAGTAAGTAAAAATAATAAAAGCATTCCACTCAAACCTGTCATTAAGGGGGAGGGCAAGGTAGGGTGGTGCTTTAGATAACAGCAATTATGCAAGGACAAAGATTCAAGGCTTGTCAGCAGGCACTGCACTTCAAGCACTTCACACGTCGAGGCTACGCTCTATTCAGCTGCATCGGCCGTGAGGTTCTAATCTGCACTCTCAGCGTAGCTACATTGACCTACGCAAAGGCAGAAGGCATGAGCACAAAGCCAGCAACAACGACAGCCCTGACCGACTCTTTGGGACAAGGCGAGGTACGTCTTGACGAGGTAACAGTTACCTCATCGCGTGCCCCACTTACGGCTCTGCAGTCGGCAAAGATTGTGTCTGTCATCTCGCGCGATGATATTCAGCGTGCGGAAGCAGCGAGTGTAAACGATCTCTTAAAGTTAGCCACGGGCGTAGATGTCCGTCAGCGCGGTGGCTTTGGTGTACAGACGGACATCAGTATCAACGGTGGAACGTTCGACCAGATTACCATTCTATTGAATGGCGTCAATATTTCAAGTCCACAGACTGGTCATAACGCAGCCGATTTTCCAGTTTCGCTTTCTGATATAGAGCGCATCGAGGTTCTCGAAGGTGCTTCGGCACGTGTGTTTGGTTCGTCTGCCTTTAATGGCGCTATCAATATAGTTACGCGTTCGGACAGCAATTCCAATCTTCGCCTTTCGGCTGAAGGAGGTTCGTTTGGTACATTTGGCGGTGACTTTGGACTTACTGTTAAGTCCAACAACCTAAGTCAGAAGCTTAGCGGAGGCTATACCCAAAGCGATGGAGGTACACAGAATTCAGACTTTAAGCGTCGTCGTGCCTATTATATGGGCAATTACACATCGCGTTATGCCGACCTAATGTGGCAGGGAGGCGTATCATCTCAAGACTATGGCGCATCTACATTCTACAGTGCAAAGTTTAATAATCAATGGGAAGCTACACGTCGTATCATTGCTTCCGTACAAGCCGATGTCAAGCCATTGGGCAACGACAACCTTGTGTTTACACCACAACTCTATTGGCACCGCGATGTAGACCACTATCAGCTTACACGTGGCAAGGAAGGAGCAAGTAATGGCGAGAACTATCATCGCATGGATGTATACGGAGCATCGCTAAACGCTCATGCAACATGGTTGCTTGGAAAGACTGCTCTTGGCTTTGACCTTCGCAAGGAGCATATCATGAGTACTGCTTATGGCGACTTGCTGCCCGAGAATGAGTGGGCTGACATACACGGAACAGACCGTCGCTACAATCATAGAGGCGACCGTACCAATACAAGTCTTTTTGTTGAACATAACGTTATACTTGGTGGATTCACACTTTCTGCCGGTATGCTTGCCAACCGCAATACAGCTCTCGATGGCGACTTTCGTTTCTATCCAGGTGTAGACATTAGCTATCGACCCAATGATATGTGGAAGCTCTATGCCTCATGGAATAAGGCTCTGCGTGTGCCTACCTATACTGACTTGTATACAAACAATTCGGTTCAGCAAGGCGACATCGCACTTCGTCCCGAGAAGAATTCTACATTCAAGATAGGAACACGTTTCCGTACATACGGTGTTGAGGCTGTTGTCAGCGGATTCTATTCTAAGGGAACTGATATTATCGATTGGGTTTACACCACCGAAGAGCGTGGCAAATACCACGCTATGAATATAGGTAAGCTCGACAATATGGGCTATTCGGCTGATGCAACCCTTAATCTCAACGAGTTGTTGCCAGGCTCATTGCTCACCCGTTTCAAGGTGGGATATGCCTATATATATCAGAAGCACGATACAGAGCGACCTGTCTATGGCTCGCTTTATGCACTAGAGTATCTGCGTCATAAGTTTACAGCCCAGTTAGACCACCGTATCTTCAGTCGTCTATCTGCATCTTGGGCTGTGCGTTGGCAAGAGCGCATGAACAATTATTCGCCTTATACCAAGGTAGATGTCAAATTGCAATGGACAGCTCCTACCTATACTTTGTATGTTAAGGCCGACAACCTTACTTGCCATCGCTACTACGACCTTGGTGCTGTTAAGCAGCCTGGATTGTGGATAATGGCTGGTGGAAGCATAAAGATAGGATTGTAAGGACAATGTATTTCCAGAATTAATTCTGGAAAGTGACTTTTATAAAAACAAAAAACATTTGGATGCTGGCAATAACCGTGCATCCAAATGTTTTTGTTTATATCCGTATGTGTTTTATTCAGAGTTAAACCCTCTTTCTACCAACAATTCCCGAGGCATAAAGTCCCATGAAGGTCAACAATCCATTAATCATCAACAATTCGTAGCCGAACTTGTATCCCCAACATTGCATAGCTGTCTTTTCAAGCGCAAAGCATACAATTGGCGAAGCTACCGCTATGTAAGGCACAAGTTTGTCGCATGGCTTGCGGTGGGTAAACAGACCAAAGGCAAACAATCCCAATAATGGTCCGTAGGTATACGAGCATAGGATGTATATGGCATCGATGACACTTGTTGAATTGAGCGTCTTAAACAACAAGATGAACAGACCGAACACAACGGCAATGCCTATATGTGCACGTCGGCGCAATTGTTCGTCGCCCTCGCGTTGGCGTATATCCACGCAATAGCTTGTTGTAAGAGCAGTCAATGCAGAGTCGGCACTCGAGAACGATGCAGCTACAATGCCTATAGTGAACAGTACCACAACAGTAGACCCTAATCGGCCTGTGGCAGCAAACATAGGCAATAGCTCGTCGCCACTTGCCGGTAATGCAATGCCATCCTTTTGTGCCAACTGCATAAGCAAAACACCAAGTGCCATAAACAGTATATTGGCAGGAACAAAGGCAAATCCGTAGGTACACATGTCTTTCTGTGCCTCGCGTAGGGTGCGGCAAGTAAGATTTTTCTGCATCATATCCTGGTCGAGTCCGGTCATAACTATTACTACAAAGGCTCCGCTTAGAAACTGTTTCCAGAAATTTTGCTTGCTAATCCAGTCGTCCATTACAAACATGCGGCTGTGCTCGTCGGTTGCTATAGCCTTGACAGCGTCTGTAGCCGACATTCCCAGCTGTCCCATTACATTATATATAATAAGTATCAAGGCAGCAAACATGCAGGTAGTTTGGAAAGTATCGGTCCATACCAGTGTCTTTATTCCTCCACGACGGGTGTATAGCCATATAAGCGACACCATAGCCACTACGGTTAAGGCAAATGGCACACCAATAGCGTCGAGCACAAAACGTTGCAATATTATGCACACTACATAGAATCGTACGGCGGCTCCAGTCATCTTGGATATAAGGAAGAACCATGCTCCCGTCTTGTACGACCTCATACCAAGCCTCTCCTTAAGGTATGTGTAAATGGTTGTAAGATTTAACCTATAGTATACAGGCAGCAAAACAAAGGCGACAGCAAAGTATCCAAGGATAAAACCAATGCACATCTGCACGTACGTCATACCGGTAAACATTGTCATACCAGGCACACTAACAAACGTAATGCCCGATATTGAAGCCCCAACCATACCAAATGCCACCATATACCAAGGCGAGCGTCGGTTGGCACGAAAGAAGGTTTGGTTGTTGTCGCCATGTCGGGCTGTGATGCGACTAAATAGCATAAGTGCCGCAAAATAAAGCAGCACGGTGATGATTATAAGCATAATGTTGTTAGAATTATTGGTGCAAAGTTACGGTTTTTCGTCAAATTATTTCTTCTCCCGTGCAACTTTCTATACTCCTTGCGCGTCATACTATCAGAAACAAGAAACAATAACATTGAACAACGAACAAAAAACATACGCAACAATGAAGAAAATACTTCTCTCTATGGCAGCGCTTCTCGTGCTTGGAAGCTCTGTTTCGGTAGATGCTCAACGTCATCGACACACCCCACGCACCGAAAATGTAGTGTCTGCTTCGTCTGCTAAAAAAGATGATGCATCAAAGAGTAGTTCGGCATCAAAGAGTAAGGATGAGGGTATAGAAGCATTCTCTGACACCTCGTCTGTAGACACCAGTAGTTCTGTGGTATACAATGGCAATGGTGCCATGAACGATTCCGACAGCTACGATTCCGACAGCGACACCTATCCGTTCGCAATGTTCGAAAACATCTTTGCTTCAAAATTTTGGGGCATAACGATTTTTGTGATAATTATATTATTAGGTATAACGATATCCTTAATGCCGTTAATAATAGTGGTGCTACTTATACGCTTTTTGGTAAAACGCCACAACGACCAGGTGCGATTGGCTGAAATGGCAATGGAATCAGGACAACCGATTAGTGATGAACAAATGCCGTTGAGCAAGAAGTCGCCCGACTATATGTGGCGACGTGGTATAAGGAATGTTTCAATAGGCATAGGACTGATGTTATTCTTCTGGTTCCTGGGTGCCGAACCATTGGTTGGCATTGGCGGATTGGTAGCTTGCCTTGGTGCCGGACAGATGTTTATGGTGCGATATAATTACAACAACAAGTTTGGACGCCGTAAGTTTGACGATGACGAATTGAACAAATTGTAGTAGGTAAGGCTTGTAGACAAACAAAAAAACTGCAAAATTCTACCTGCACAGCTGTAGCAAAACAGCTTGTTGCTACGTCTTTATAATAAAACGAACAAAAGATTAATGATGAAGGAAACTGACGATCTCTCTCTTGTCTCTGAGGTGACTGTATCTCACAACCGTGCGGCATTCGACCGCCTTGTTGTGAGATATCAGTCGCCTATAAGACGTTTCTTCCTGCATCAGACTTTAGGAGACGATCAGCTTAGCGATGATCTTGCACAGGATACCTTCATCAAAGCATACGTCAATATAAGTAAGTTTCGTGCCCAGGCGGCATTCTCAACATGGCTTTATCGCATAGCTTACAATGTCTTGTACGATTATCACCGACGGCAGAAGCCTACCGACGACATAGATACATCAGAAGCCGCACGACGCAATGCCGATCATACCGACGCTAATGTAAAGCTTGATGTATACGATGCCTTGCGTAGATTGGGTGATAAGGAGCGAACATGCGTAACGTTGCAGTTGGTCGACGGCTATCCAATAGATAAGATTTCCGAGATAACCGGAATGGCGGTGGGTACCGTAAAGTCGCATCTGTTTCGTGGAAAAGAAAAGCTTACAACCTTTCTTCGTAGCAACGGCTATGGCAAGTAAATGTGTGGCTGTCTATCAAATACGTTCTTAAAAAACAAACTTATGAACAACGATAAGAATTTAAATAGTAATAATGGTACTGTCGACGAGGAACTGTTGCGTGGTTTCTTCGCCGACAGTGTGCGTATGCATATAGCCGATGGCGGTTTCACTAACAAGGTTATGCAGAGATTGCCAGATGAGATGCCGGCTCGTCAGATACTTATCTATCACATATGGTCGGCTGCATGTGCTGTCGTGTGTGTTGTGGCATTCTTTCTTGTGGGTGGCGTAGATATTATAAAAGGTTATCTTAGTGGCTTAGGCTCAAATATTGCTAGTCTGCTTTCTCGTGCCGATGTAGGTTATATAGCTTCTCACCTAAACCATTCTGCCTCTCTCTTCAGCTCCCACTTAAGTATCGACACCATAATATCAGGCATACAGGCATCAGGCACCAACCTGATAATGGCTGTAATAACAGTTGTGGTGTTGTGCAGCTTGGCTGTATGGGATGTGGTACAGAGCGATTCCTTGTCGTAAAATTCTTCCAGTAGTTTGTCTTATTTAGGCACTACTGGAATCTCTGGTATTATGCAGTCTTCAGCCATAACAGCCTTATTCTCCATAAACATGACATAATAGATAGGCATATACATAATGCCATGTTCTTCGTACACATTCTGTTCGTTGCTCAATACTATGGCACGGCTTATATGATAGTCGGGTGTGGCGATAAACTTATCGAGCGCACTATGTACCTTGTAGTCCTTACCCGACTTCACTTCTATAGGCAACACCGTAAGGTTATCGTAGTCGTCGATAAGGAAATCTACCTCACCACGTTGTTTATTGTCGTAATAGTGTAGTTGGAATCCGTGGGCATGTAGTTCTTGAGCAACTACCGTCTCGTACACAGAACCTAAATTTATGCTAAGCATATCGCCAAGTACGGCATTGATATTTGTACCGTATAGAAGATTTGTCAATAGACCAACATCGCTTAGATACAATTTCAACAGATTCTTGCTTTCCGATTCCAGCAAAGGAAACTTAGGGTTGCTAATGGCACGCACTTGCAATGCCACACCCGAATTGGTGAGATACTCAAACTCCTCAACGTAGTCGCTAAACTGCTTGTGTCCGTTTTTCCCCTCAATGTTTTTTATAATTATACGCTTCTTCTTGTTCTCCATATTCGAAGGTATCAAGTCGTAGATGTTGCGTATAACCAATTTCTTTTCTTCATCATATTGCGATGCGTCAATTCTATATAGTGAATGTATGTTGCGCTGAATGTTGCGTACCTGAGTTATGTTTCGGTTTTCCAGAAACTTGTTTATTGCATCAGGCATACCGCCTACCAACAAGTACAACTTGAACTGTTGAAGCATATAGTTATGCATTGAGTCGTTCAGAGGCTCGCGTTTCTTATAACAATCTCTAACACCGTCAATAGTCTTCTGTCCACATCCCATAGCAAGCAGATACTCTTCAAAGTCTAATGGATACATCTGTTCGATTGTTATGCTTCCGATAGGTACCGAGGGAGTTTGGGCAAGTGCCACCCCAAGTTCAGAGCCACTTGCTATATAGCGATATTTGCCGTCCTCGTTTAGGAATTTAAGCATAGTCATCAAATGTGGATAACTCTGTATCTCGTCGAGAAAAACAAGAGTGTCGTCCTTGCTTCCGAGTTTGTTGCCTGCTATTGCACCAAGCTGAAGATAAAAGTCGTCCTTGCTTCTTACCGACTGAAAAATTCCTTGTCCTTCCTTGTCAGCCTTTAAGTTTATCTCCACAAAGTTCTTAAACAATTGGGTACCAACATACCTTATTATATATGATTTTCCTATCTGTCTTGCTCCATTGACAAGCAGAATCTTGCGAGGTTCATTCTTAAGAAATTCCTCTAAACGATTTGCAAACTTTCTATATAACATAAGCCAAAACTCTTTCTGTTTGATTATCTGTTTGTTACGAATGCAAATGTAATAAAAATAGAGGAGCGTTGCAAGTTTTTTAGGAATTATTCCGTGTTTTAGAGTGTGCTTTTTAGGAATTATTCCGAGTTTTAGGGTATGCTTTTCAGGAATTATTCTGTGTTTTTTAGTGTAGTTTTCAGGAATTATTCCGTGTTTTAGGGTATGTTTTTTAGGAATTATTCCGAGTCTTAGGGTGTAGTTTTCAGGAATTATTCCGTGCTTTTAGGTATTGTTATTAAGGAATAATAAAGATAAAGAAATAGAGTTATTTGCCAATAGCTTAAATGTCTTGGCTATATTTTCAAGTATTATATATTACTTGCTCATTTAATATATATTACTTGCTCATTTAATATATAATAAATTGCCAAGTAATATATATATACTTTTAATATAGCATCAACATAAATTGTGAAAGCTAAAATCCAAGAGTCTTTTGCCTCCCAATAATTATTCCACGTAAAAGTCGAAGTCTTCGTTCTTCTTGCCATTTTCGTTAGACGACGAAGACTTTTTTGTAGTCTCGGTATTCGACTTCTTCAAGTTGCCATCCTTGTCAAACATGCCGTATGTAGTGCGTAGAACGATGAATTCAGTACGGCGGTTTAGCTGGTTGCATATATCTTGCTTGTCCTTGTCAAGCTTCTTGATAAAGTCTTCGGTCAGCACATCGTTCTCCTTTAGCCAGTTATATTTCTCTGTTAGTTTCTTGCGTATAGTCTTAGGCTTCTCCTTGCCATAGCCAACGGGCGAAAGTCTGTCGCGTGATATGCCCTTATTAGTAAGGTATTCAACAACCGACTCGGCACGTCTTTGCGACAGAAGCTTATTGTATTCAGCCGAGCCCTTATAGTCGCAATGCGACGACAATTCGATGGTTACGTTAGGATTTTCGTTCAGAAGCTTTACCAATTCGTCGAGCGAAGCCTGCGATTCTGGGCGCAATGTAGCCTTGTCGAAGTCGTAGAATATATTGTCTATCAGCACAGGGGCTGTAATCGAAGCCAATGGGAATTGCAGAATGTGCTCGTTAGAGTCGTCGGGATGACCTATGCTAAGTTCTTCCTTATGGTTAAGGAATCCCTTGCAAGTGGCGAGGAATATATAGTCGGTGCCCGGTTTCAGTACCTTCTCGAACGAGCCATCGCCTTTTACGCTCAGTTTCTCGTTAGTTCCGTCGGAGCCAACAAGGTAGACAAGAGCCGATGGAAGCTCGTAACCATCTTGCTCGTACACCCAACCCTTTACGCTCTGTATAATTTCCGGATTCTCAAAACTGTATATATGGTCCCATCCTCGACCGTCATTTCGGCTCGATGAAAAATAGCCACGGTTGTGCACACCCTCGAATGTCATGCCAAAGTCGTCGCCTTGCGAGTTGAGTGGATAACCGGGATGTTCGAGATGATACTTGCCATCCTTGCCAACAGAGGCAATAAATATGTCAAGTCCACCCATGCCAGGATGTCCATCGCTTGAGAAATAAAGGTCGCCGTTAGGTCTAAATGTAGGGAACATCTCGTTGCCAGGAGTATTGATAGGAGCACCAAGATTCTCCACACCTCCTAATCCGGCAGGTGTTATGCGAGCTCGCCATATGTCCATACCGCCCATACCGCCAGGCATATCGCTAACAAAGTATAGCCACATTCCATCTGGCGACACGGCAGGATGTGCATAACTCGACAGCGTATCTCCAGTAATCTTAAGCTCAGAAGGCTTTCCCCATGCCGCGTTAGCACGGGCTGATGTAACAATTTGTGCATAACGTGGATACGAAGGATCGCTGGTGCACTGGGTAAGATACATAGTATGCTGGTCGGGCGACAATGCGCATGCACCCTCATCATAATCAGTATTCAGTCCGCCAGTAACCGCCTCTGGTTTTGACCAATTGCCTTTATCATCCTTCTCCGACATAAATATATCGGCAGGTTTAGCACCGGTTATTCCACTAAGTTCATTGCCTTGTGCGTCGTTGCGTGTTGATGTAAAGTAAAGTGTCTCATATTGGTCGCCGGCAAGAACAGGCGAGTAGTCATCGCGTCGAGAGTTGAATACATCCATACGCTTAACCTTATATCTTGAGCCCTGCTTTTTCCATTCAGGAGCCTTTTGTGCGGCAATAAGTCCGTTTTGAGCCAAGGTTTTTGCAGCGTTGGCATCAAGTGTATTGGTATTGCCTTTCTTTGTAGGGGTGGGGTAGGCACCAGCATTAATGGAGTCGAGCACAATAGCAAACTGTTCGCCAGCCTGCTTGTACGATCCATTCCTAAGCAATTGGCGGGCATAGCTCAGACGGTCGGCAGCCGTTGCTCTGCCATATCTAATGGCGTTGGCATAAGCAGCCTGAGCCTTCTGTGTGGAATTGATGCGCTCGTTGCAGTAGGCTATCTTCAAGGCAATGTCGCCTCGTTTAGCCTTCTCCTTTGTTGACGTCTTGGTGTAAGCCTGCTTAAACTGCGTTGCTGCGTCGTAGTATTCGCCTATGGCAAGATATTTCTCGCCCTTCTTCAGGTTCTTGTCGGCACCGCAGCCCAGCAGTGTTGCCATTGTAATGAGGAGCAACAACAGAGATATCGATGTATGCGTAAAATGCTTCATTCTATAGTGTATGTTTTTATTGAATAACGCAATAAAGCCCAGTTTATTTGATATTATTGCTTGTTTTGATTAAAAAATGCCCATTTTTAAATGATAATAGTCAATTCGTTCGTATACTATTATATAATTTTGCAACAGAAATAAAAACCTAAAAACAATTGAATATAATAATGTATAAGAAATTCTTAAGAACACTATTGGTAGCAGCTACCATGTTCTCGGCAGTTGCAACGACAAACGCACGCAACAAATACCTTTTTGTTTATTTTACAGGCAACGCTCCTCAGCAAGAGCAGATATCGTATGCCGTAAGTGATGACGGATTCAACTATACTCCGCTTAACGAAGGCAAGCCTGTAGTGTCGTCCGACTCAATTGCTCTTACTGGTTGTGTTCGCGACCCTCATATCCTACGCACAAAGACAGGCGAATATCTTATGGTTGTAACCGACATGCGTTCGTCGCTTGGATGGGCGAGCAATCGTGGTATTGTGCTGCTTAAGTCGCGCGACTTGATACATTGGCAGCATCATACCGTAAACTTTCCCGATAAGTATGCCGGTAAGAACTTTGCCAACGTGACACGTGTATGGGCACCGCAGACTATATACGACGAGAAGGCTGGCAAGTATATGGTATATTTCTCGCTGCTTACCAACGATGGTACTATTCCTTACGACCGTGTGTATTGGGCATATGCCAATGCAGATTTCTCTGATCTTGAGGGAGAACCGCAGGTGTTGTTCGATTTCCATGCTCCGGCTATCGATACAGATATTGTGCAGGACAAGAATGGCGAGTATCATCTATTCTTCAAGACCGAACAAGAGGGAGCACATAAAGGTATACGCCAATATGTATTCCGCGACCTTCACGACACAGCATCATGGACATTGCTCGACGGATTCTGTGAGCAGACAAAAGACAATGTTGAGGGGGCTGGCGTATTTCCGCTTATTGGTGGAGGATGGTGTCTTATGTACGACTGCTATATGTCTGGCCATTATCAGTTCACACGTTCCGAGGATTTGCGCACATTCCGTTGGGTGGCAGATACCAAGACCTCGGGTGCCTTCACTCCGCGCCACGGCACGGTGATACAGATTACATCTAAGGAATACAAGAGATTGATTAAGCACTTCTAAATATTAGCTATGGCGTTATCGCCATAGCTTTTTTTTGTTTTAACAAATCACTAACTTAGTTTAAGTAAATAGTAAATTTATTTCTGAAAAAAATTTTTTTTTCTTAACTTTGTCATTGCTAAGCCTAAGAACAAGTTATGATTAAGAACCGAAGATATTTTATTGTATTCATTATGATGGTTGTGGCGGTATTGTCTGCTACAGCCAATAATCGTATATGCAACTATGACATAAAGCAGGGACTGCCCGACAATACCGTAAATTGTATTGCACAGGACAATCGCGGATTTATATGGACCGGAACATCCAATGGTCTGGCACAGTTTGACGGAATGTTCTTCACGATGTTTCGCCACAGCAACAACGACACAACAAGCATATCAAACAACAATGTGCACAGCCTTTTGGCTACTGAGCATGGACTGTATATAGCCACCGACTATGGTGTAAACTATTACAGCTATATGGACAGCAAGTTTCATCGCTGCAAGATAAAGGCAAAGCATAAGACGGGCAACTCGTTTATATCCTTGGTAGAGACATCAGGGGGCGTTTTCGTATTCGATGATTTGGGCAGACTGTACCGTTCGGCTGATAATAAAACACAGTTTAACAGCATACCCACAAGTGCTCCAGTGCTTGCCATCGCCACAAGTGGCAATCGTTTGTTTGTGGTTATGAACGGATGCGTGGCTATGTATACAGCCGATGGCAGCAAGATGTTGTCAAGCATTGCCTTATCAACCAATACGTCTACCTCGTATAACGCAAGCTACAGCCACAATATTAATAGGCTGTATGTAGGTAGAGGTGTGGGCGGACCTGCTCATGTATTTGCATTGAATGGTAATAAATTACAATTGGTAGACGAACATGTGCCAATGTCGCTGAAGGCTGTATGCGACTATGGCGAAGGTGTAGCGTTTGCTACTGACGGATATGGTGTGGTTGTGCGTCGCAATGGTGTTGACCAACATATAAACGAGAACAATGACCATATATGTGGCGATGCCGTATACTCGCTGTTTGTAGACCGTGGTGGCAATATGTGGATAGGTACATACCGCAATGGGTTGACATTGTATGGAGCAAGAAGAGCCTTGTTTGCAACGCTTAGCGAAAAGGCAAAAACCTTGCCTTACGACCTTGTAACGGCAGTGGCATCGCAAGGCGACAATATATATATAGGTATGGATGGAGGTGGAATGGGTGTATATTCGATAAGTAAAAAAAGCTTGACCGCCTATACATCAGCCAACAGCAGTATGTGGGGCGACAACATTGTGTCGATGACATCCGATCAGAATACGGTGTGGATGGCTGTGTACAATCATGGACTTACGGCATACGATATAGCCACACGCAAGTTCAGCAACTATACCTTGCCATTGATTAGCAAGCGTGGCGACGTGATATGGACTATTGCAGACGATGGCAACGGCAATCTGTGGATTGGCGGACGCGACCTATTTGTATTCAACAAGCTTACGCACCAGTTTCGTGCTGTGCCCCAGTTTACAGGGGCATTATGCCAGACACTATGTCATCGTGATGGTTATATATGGTTGGGCAACGACAATGGCGTATACAAGATAGACATACGCACGCTGCGCACGGTTAAGCACTACAGTACATCCAGTACAGACATTACTTTGCCAAACAATATGGTGCGCTATATATATGCCGACAGCAAAGGTAAAGTGTGGGTTTCGTTCAGATATGAGGCTCCATGCTGTATAGACGAAAACAAGGGTAAGGTATATACCGACCTTACCGAGCATGGGTTGGGCAGCATAATGATTACGGGCATTGTGGAGTCGCGTCATGGCTATATGGTGTTCTCTACAAATAATGGTCTTTACTACTACTTCCATGAGAACAACGCATTTATGCGTTGCGACCTCGACAACTCAGTGCCAATGGCATACAATTATGGCGCATGCTGTGCCGACGCACAACATTATTATTTTGGCTCGATAGAGGGATTGGTAATGGCTGATGATATACCTCTTATTACAAATTCGCTTTATAGGGATGTGAGTCTGGGTAGGCTGAATGTAACTGATGGACGCACTATAAACCTTGGAAGCAAAAGCGAGGGCGAGGTTAAGCTTGATTGTAATGAGAATTATTTCACCATAAACTTTTCTGTTCCCGAATATAATGCCCCGCGTGCAATACACTTCTCTTATTATCTTAAAGGAATGGAGAATACCTGGAACGAGATAACCGACCGCCGTATGGCAAGCTACACCAATGTGCCTCCAGGTAGTTATGAGTTTCTTGTACGTGCAACCGACCTTTCAGGTAGTTGGACCAATATATCAACGCTTAAGATAACGGTGCTTCCGCCATGGTATCTAACGTGGTGGGCCAAGACGTTGTGGCTACTTATTATAATAGGTGTGGTATATGCAGGCTTCCGCCTGTACATGCGAGTTATAAATATGCGTCACCGTATGGAGATTGCCGAGGTGGAGAAGGAGAGTCAGCGCAAGCTCGACGATGCCAAGATGACATTCTTTACCAGCATAACACACGAGCTTCGCACACCTGTCTTCCTTATTGCCGCACAGCTTGAGGAGTTTATAGGCCGCAAGCAGTCGATAGTGAACATACCTTCGGCTTATCTAATTGCTATGCATCGTAGTGCAATGAAAATAAACAAACTTATAAGTCAGGCTATCGACTTCCGCAAGATAGATAAAGGCAAGCTTAATGTTAAGCTCCAGAAAATAGACGTGGTTAAGTTTGTTGGCGAGCTTGCCGACGACTATGACGACCTGCTCGACCAAAAGCATATCGACTTTACTACGGTAATGCCCAAGCATACCGTAATGTTGTCTATGGACGGCGAGAAGATAGAGATGTGCCTAAACAACCTTATATCCAACGCTTTTAAGTATACCAATAACGGTGGACATGTAGTGCTGACCGTTACCGATATGGCAGACCGTGTGGTTTTCTCGGTTAAGGACGACGGTATAGGCATTGTGCCTGAAGCTCGCAAGGAGATATTCCAAAACTTCTTCCGTACAAGTCGTGGTCAGGCAAAAAGCAAGGGTGATGGCATTGGACTGGCTTTTGTGCAGTATCTTGTTGAGTTACATGGTGGCGAGATGCAGCTGGAGAGCGAGGTGAACAAGGGTTCAAACTTCTCTTTCTATATACCTAAGGCTACTGCCGACAAAACTACTGTAGAAGACAAGCCTTTGGTTGAAACAGAGGCTGATAATGTAGTGTATGATTCGGAGGCAGAAAAGCAGTCAAATGATATAAAAATATTGGAAGAGGCAGGACAAGAACCAGAGCCAATACCAGGAACAGCTCCGTTGAAAGCAAATCCTACAGCAACACATAGCATATTGCTTATCGACGACGAGCGTGAGACAGTAGCTCTGCTTGAACGCAACCTTATAAGCGACTATCGTGTGCTTAAGGCTTACGACGGAGCTGAGGGACTGCGTGTGGCTGCAAACTCGTTGCCCGATATCATTGTGTGCGATATGATGATGCCGCACCTTGACGGCTTGGAGTTCTTGCGTGCCTTGCGCAATGATAAGAAGCTTAAGCATATAAAGGTAATAATATTCACTGGACAAACATCAGAGGAGGAGCGAATAGCTGCATATGATGCTGGAGCCGATGCCTTTATTACCAAACCTGTTTCGCTTAAACTCCTGCGTGTGCGTATTGAACGGCTTATAGCCGAGAGCGATAATGCATCGTTAACTGCCGATATATCCAACAGCAAGCGCACATACACCAAGGAGGAGCAGATATTTTTGCTGCGTTGCCGCGAGATAATAGACGACAACTTGTCTAATCCCGACTTCAATATCGACTTTCTTGCCGAGAAACTTGCCATGAGTCATTCTACATTATACAAGAAGTTGAAGCAGATGACGGGCATGTCGCTCATCGAATTTGTAAACGACTATAAGATATATAAGGCAGTACAAGCCTTTAAGGAAGGACAGACCAATGTGGTTAAAGTGGCAGAGATGTGCGGCTTTGGCGATATAAAGAACTTCCGCAATGTGTTTAAGCGTAAGATGCAGATGTCGCCTAAGCAGTTTGTGCAGAACTTGTAGGCTTTCTGCTTATAGGTTCTCTGCTTGCTGTATCTCTGTTTGCGGTTCGGATTGCTTGCGGTGTAGTTCCCACAGAACTCACGGAAAAACACAGAAGCCTAACGGGCTTAAGCTTTTCGAATCCACAGAATGGCCTACGCTTCGCGAGGCAAGAATCCACAGAAATGAAGGGTATATTTAGAATGATAAAAGGTATTTATAGTAGGAGGTACGGTTCGGAGACAGTACCTCCTACTATATGTAATCTTTAATCTCTATATGCAGCAATACATAGTTATATATTGCAAGCAATCATATCTGTGCCTTCTGTCGTATGACGCGCAGCGTCTATACGCTCTGTGGATTCGAAAAAAATAGTCCGTTAGGCTTCTGTGTTTTTCCGTGAGTTCTGTGGGAACTATAAGTTAAGGAGCCATAAGTTGAGGAACTATAATTTAAGAGCTGTGAGTTGCTATAAGTTGAGAAACTATTAGTAAAGAAACTATAATTAGGTATAAGCCATACGATATTAAGGGTGTTTTTCGTTTTTCTTCATTTTTTCACATAAAACGAGAAACACCCCTTTTATTAATAAAAAACACCCCTATTCTCCTTTCTCCTTATTGTAATTTTGCATCAGAAACCGAAACAAAGGCCTAAAGCAAGAATTAAAATAACAATAACTTAAAACCAAACATTATGACAATTAAACCAAACTTTATCCGTACAGCCATGCTTGTGGCTGTAGCTCCCGTGATTGGTTTTGCATTGCAGTCGTGTAGCGACGACGACGACTTTCCTACAGTGGACGGTCAGGCGCCGACAATTACAATGGCTACAAACCACATCCAGGCTGAGCCTGGACGTTCGTTCAACATTGAAGGCAAGGCAAAAGATGCCGATGGTATCAAGTCTATACGCCTTAAGAGCGAAGGTATGTTGTTAGACAAGACTATAGATCTGCTTAAAATCTATGGCGACTCGTTGATACACGATTACGACCTATCTTATGCTTACACGCCAGCTGCCGACTGGACAGACGATTCAAACTTCCCGTTGGAAGTAACGGTAGAGGATGTAGGTGGACGCACAACAACAGCTACAGTTCAGGTATCAGGCGATGGCGACTTTACTGCTCCTTCGTTTACAGCAGCTCCTTCGCAGGAACTAACAGTATTGGTACAGAATCCTAAACTCTCGCTCAATGTAACTGTAGCCGACAACAAGAAACTCCAAAGCTTGGTGGTAGACATTCCGGGATTGAACATAAAGGACTCTGTTCTTATAAGCGGAACCGAATACCAATTTAAGAAGGCATACGACATGCCGGCAACCAAGGCTTCTTATATGATGTCGATGCGATTGTATGATGCTCTTGGCAACGCAACCTCTACAAACAGCGTTATCAACGTAAGCGAGCTGCCCGACTTCCAGAAGATGTATCTTGCCGATGTAGAAACAGCTGCCGAACTGACAAGCGACCTATATGGTGTGCCAATGCTTATAGAGCATACCGGCGAGTATCAGTATAAGGCCCAATACTATAACCAGAAAGCAGGCACCGGCGTGCGCTTTGTTCCGCAAACCACCGATTTTGATCCTATCTGCTTTGGTATTGACGAGAATACAGGTTTGCTTACAAGCAACCCAAGCGAGGCAAAGCCTATAGTTCTTGACAAGGTAGGCTACTACGAGATTACATTCAACACCGTAACTGGTGACTATGATGTTAAGGAGTATACGCCAACAACTGCCAAGATGGTAGTAGATGGATCGCAGACAAAGGATTATAATGACGGAGCTGGTCCACAACCGTACACAGTATGTCTTGCAGGAGAAGGTCTGCCCGACACACCTAACTGGACCACAAATCCAAATAACAAGGCGTTCGTTCTTAAACAAGATAAGCAGAACCCATACCGACTCTATCGCGAGATGAAGCTTAATGCAGGCGACAAGGTTAGCTATACTATCAGCATAACCCATATTTGGGGTTGGTGGCCAGAGCCATATTGGCGTTTCGATGGTTCGGAAGGCAATGAGAAGAACGTATATAACGGTGGTGACAATATGAAGAGCGTTGAGGTTAAGAAATCGGGTACATACCTCATGGAGTTTGACTATAGCCTCTTGCGTTCGCGCATCGTCTTTGTGAAATAAACTGATTAATGAACAATTAAGATATTATCCAAATGAATAAGAAATATATATTAGCATCCTTGGCTGCTACTGTTGCTCTTACTGCCAATGCGCAGAACATTAAGGTGAAAGGCACTGTAGTAGACAGCAACAACGAGCCTATCATTGGCGCATACGTTAAGATTAAGGGTTCGACAAAAGGTGTTGTCACCGATATTGACGGCAACTATACTATCGATGCCGACAAGAATGCCACACTTGTTGTGAGCTACGTTGGTATGGCAAACCAGGACGTGAATGTAGGAAACCGCAACCAGATAAATATTGTATTGAAAGAAAACGCCAACGACCTTAACGAGGTTGTGGTTATCGGTTACGGCCAGGTTAAGAAGAGCGACCTCACCAGCTCAATATCTGCCATTAAGGGTGATAAACTGGAGAAGCTTTCTACCGGTAACGTTATGAATGCCCTTCAGGGTCAGGTTAATGGTGTTCAGGTAAGTGGTGCCGGTGGCCCTGGTTCTTCGCCACGAGTTATCATACGTGGTGTAACAACTGTCAACGGCTCTGATCCTCTATATGTTGTAGATGGAATGCCGGTTGGTAACAACATCAACTTCCTTAACCAGAACGACATTGAAAGCATGCAGGTGCTTAAGGACGCGTCGGCTTCGGCTATTTATGGTACACGAGCATCTAATGGTGTTGTGCTCATCACCACAAAGAAGGGCAAGAAGGGTGAGGCTAAGTTTAATGCTTCGGCAACTGTAGGTTTGCAGACTCTTGCCAAGCAGAAGATGGCAGGCTCGAAGGAATATAAGCAGGTGTTTGATGCACGTTATGCTAACGACGGAAATGTTTCGCCGTTTAAGGGCACTGACGAGGTATATACTGATTGGTGGAAGGAATGTCTTAACGATGTAGCTGTACAGCAGAATTACGACCTCTCGTTCTCTGGCGGTACCGACAAGCTTATCTATTCGGGTAGCATTGGCTATTACAAGCAAGACTCTCAGTACAAGGTGGGTCAGTGGCAGAAGCTCTCTGCACGATTCTCTACAGAGTACAACTTCAATAAGATTGTAAAGGCAGGTATCGACTTTACACCTCGTTACGAGCAGTGGAATGATACACCTGATCTTATGGGAGCCATCATGGCTATGGACCCTACAACACCAGTTATGCTCGACAAGAGCGAGTGGACAAGTAATCCATACAACAATTATGCCCGTTCGCACAACAACGAGGAGCATAACCCAGTGGCTAACATGAACCGTATGGATTCAGGTGCAAGCGAATATGGATTGCTCGCCACACCGTTTATCAGTCTTACACCTATCAAGGGTCTTACCATTCGCTCACAGTTTGGTATGAACGCCCGCTTCCGTCGTACAGATAAGTTCAACGTAAACTTCTTCATCGACAACCTCGAGAAGAACGACAACAACAACGCTACACGTAAGATGGAGAATTGGGTGGATTGGAACTGGACCAACACCGTGAACTATATGAACACCTTCGCCAAGAAGCACAATGTAAATCTCATGGGTGGTTACACTATGGAGCGTTTTCAGGACTACTGGGCTGAGGCTTATTCGGAGAACATTCCTAATAACGACCCAACATTGCGCTATCCAAGTTCGGGCACAAAGAACCCTAAAGCCACTGGTACCGACACCTTTACATCGCTTATATCTTACCTTGGTCGTGTGATGTACAACTATGACGAGAAGTATTACCTCACAGCTACAGTACGTGTCGATGGTTCGTCTAAATTCTCTAAGGATAATAAGTGGGCTACATTCCCATCTGTTTCGGCTGCTTATCGCTTGACAGGCGAGGAGTTTATGAAGAACCAGAAGATTTTCGATGATATCAAGATACGTGCAGGTTGGGGTAAGGTAGGTAATCAGAACATTGACAATTCGGCTTATCTCAGTTCTATCGGAACAACAGACTACGTATTTGGACAGACACCAATACGTGATATCGGTTCTACAGTTTCGGGTATTGGTAACTCCAACCTTAAGTGGGAGACCGTAGAAGACTGGAACGTAGGTCTTGACCTTGCTATGCTTCAGAGTCGCTTGAAGATAACTGCCGACTACTTCCACAAGACATCTCACGACATGCTTATGAAGAAGGACAACCTCCTTATACTTGGTTATCCTATGTGGAACGGACAGATGTGGGAGAATGTAGGTGAGATGAAGGCTACAGGATGGGAGCTCGGTATCAACTGGAACGACCATATATCCGACTTTACTTATGGTGTAGGTCTTAACCTTTCGCAGGTAAAGAATAAGGCCCTGAAGCTCAACGGCGACTATATCTGGACTGGTGGATTCTCTGGTGATTGGATTGTACGCAATGCAGCAGGTGAGTCGCTCAGTCAGTTTTGGGGTTATCAGACAGACGGAATATTCCAAAACGAGACAGAAGTTAAGTCGTATACTAATGAGCACGGCACACCTCTTCAGCCCAATGCACAGCCAGGCGACCTTCGATTTGTTGACCGCAACAACGATGGCGTGATTGATTCGAATGATAAGAAGTGCATCGGCAATCCGTTCCCTGATTTGATGATGGGTGTCAACCTAAATGCCGCATACAAAGGATTTGACCTCGTGGCCAACTTCTACGGCACAATTGGCAACGACATCTACAACCTAAACAAGGGACGCTACTCAGGTGTAGGCGGTCAGAATGTATACGCAGGAACATACAACAAGACATGGCGCGAGGACAATAAGGGAGCAGAATTCCCACGTCTTTCTGCCAACGACTCTAACATGAACTACAAGCGCGTAAGCGACTTCTTCGTAGAGGATGGTTCTTACTTCCGTTGCAAACTGCTACAGATTGGCTACACACTGCCTAAGCAGTGGTTCAACAACAAGCTCAACCTGCGTCTCTCGTTCTCGGCTCAGAACCTCTTCACCATCACTGGCTACTCGGGTGCCGACCCAGAGACAGCCTCAATGGGTAAGAGCGTTACAGAGGCAGGTATCGACTACAGCGGTTATCCTAACCCACGCACCTTCCTCTTCGGTGTGAACATGAGCTTCTAAGGAGTAAATATACATAATGTGTAACAACAATAAAACAAGCATATAAATTATGAAAAAATATATTATTGGTTTGACAATGATGTCGGCTCTATCTATGGGCTTGACCTCATGCTCGGATTTTCTTGACGAACCAATCCGTGGTCAGCAAGATATGAGCAACTATTTCACTACTGAAGAGGAGTGCGCCAAGCAGATAACCGGCTGTTACAATCTCCTTGACTGTCGTGGATGGTGGCAGATTTACAAGTTCTACAACCTATGCAACATTACTACCGACGACTGCTGGATGGGCAACACCACTCAGGATCCAGGCGAGTATCGTGTGGCTTGTATGTTCACTGGCAATACTCTCGAACTTGGTACTGCTTGCCAGAACTTCTGGCAGTACCGTTATAAGGGTATCACACAGTGTAACATCGCCATCGACAAGATTCAGCAGATACAGTTCAAGGATGAAAAATATAAGAAGCGTCTTATTGCTGAGGCTAAGTTCTTGCGTGGTTTCTATTATCTTGACCTTGTTAAGAACTTCGGTGGTGTGCCAATCATGCTGTCGTTGAAGATGCCGTCAGAGGTACAGGGCATAGAGCGTGCTTCAAAAGAAGAGACATATGCTCAGATAGAACAAGACTTGAAGGAGGCTATTCCAGACCTTCCTACACGTGCTGAGCAGGAAGCCAGCCAGGTAGGTCATGCTACAAGTGGTGCAGCCAAGGGTTTCCTTGCCAAGGCTTATCTCTATGAAGGCAAGTATGAGGAAGCAGAGAAGATTCTGCAGGAACTCTGCTGTCGTGGCTCTTATGCAGGTCAGACTCCAGAGTATAAGCTGATGGACGACTTTGGCAAAGTGTGGAACATCGACTATAACAATAATGAAGAGAGCCTCTTTGAGATTCAGACACTTGACGATACACAGTATGATCTTGGCGAACACTATTCGGTAGTGGTTGGCTCACGTGATGACTCAGGTTGGGCTTGGGGTTTGCCTACAAGCGACCTTGAGAACGCATTCAAGAATGCTGGCGATAATATTCGCCTTAAGTATACCATCCTTCACGATGGTCAGACCGATGTACCTGGCGATCCGACATGGAATGAGGACAATCCTTATGTTATTTCGGCAAGCAAGCACAAGTCTGGACGTTGTAATATGAAGCTCTTCATCCCAGTTGGAAAGCGTCCAAGTCCATACGACGCCGTTCACAACCCGCTTAACATCCGCTTGTTGCGTTATGCAGAGGTGCTACTTATGTATGCTGAGGTAGAGAACCAGCTTGGTCATGACAGCGAGGCACAGTGGGCATTAAACGAAGTTCGCGGCCGTGTACATCTATCACCTATAACATCTACTGGTAAGGACCTTCGCGATGCTATCCGTACAGAGCGTCGTTTGGAACTTGCTCTTGAAGGCACTCGTCTTGACGACCTTCGCCGTTGGAAGATGGATGATGGCAAGACTATGATGGAGCATGTGTTTGGTCCTAACGGAACATTCGTTAAGTATAATATGGAGACATCTACCGACCCATATGAGACAACAAACCAGTTGGAGAACAGCAATGAGGGCATTAACTTCCAGGCTCCACGCGACCTGCTTTTCGCTATCCCTAACTCGGAGATAACAATGTCGAACGGTTCTATCAAGCAGAACCCTGGATATAATTAATTGACAGATTTATTTGAGAGTTGAGAGTTGAAAGTTGAGAGTTATGAAATATAATTGCTAATAATAATATATATAATATAGCATAGACGGTAATCATAACTCTCAACTATCAACTCTCAATTTTCAACTAAACCAACTCTAACTTAAAATAAATTTACGATGGCCAAATCTTTTCTACTCTCAATAACCTCTCTATTGGCACTGGCTGCCAACACCTCAGCACAATCTACTTACCAGGTAACTATATCACCCAACACCACATACCAAACCATCGAGGACTTCGGCGCAAGCGATTGTTGGACAGCCGACTTTGTGGGCAAATACTTCAGTGATGCCGAGAAGGAGAAATCGGCACGTTGGCTCTTTAGTCGCGAGTTCGACATCAATGGCAATCCCAAAGGCATAGGTCTGTCTATGTGGCGCATCAACCTTGGAGCTGGAAGTGCAGAACAAAGCAACGGCAGCGGAATAGATGATATCACACGCCGTGGCTATTGTTATCTTGATGCAAAAGGCACGTACGACTGGACCAAATCCTCAGGTCAGCAATACTTTATGCAGCAGGCAAAGAAGTATGGTGTTGACCATTATCTGCTCTTCAGCAACTCTGCTCCAGTGCAGTTTACCAAGAACGGCAAGGCTTTTGCCAATGCCGGAGAACAAGGTTGCAACCTTAGCGACAACCATTATGGCGACTTTGCCACTTTTCTTACGACAACAACCAAGCACTTCATTGACGAAGGCTACAACATAACACTCATATCACCAGTCAACGAACCACAGTATGACTGGACAAATGGTCAGGAGGGTTCGCCATGGACCAACGAATGCATAAGCCGATTGGTGCGCGAACTTGACGCTTCAATAGTCAAGCAAGGCATTGGCTCAAAAATACTTTTGCCTGAGGCTTGCCAATGGAAGGCTCTATATATGGATGCTACGGAGAAGCGAGCCAACAACCAAATTGAGGCATTCTTCAATCCAGCCAATACAAATACCTACATTGGCGACCTTAAGAGTGTGCAGCGTGCGGTGGCAGGACACAGCTACTGGACATTTGGAACAAATGACGACTTACAGAATATACGAAAGGCAGTGGCTGACAAAGCAGCAAAGTATGACCTTGATGTATATCAAACCGAATGGAGTATGCTCGACAAGGAGCCGTCAACATCGGCAGGTTTCCCTGCAAGCTACGACGCTGCATCGTATATGGACATAGCCCTTTATATGGGCAAATTGATACATTGTGATCTTACATATGGCAATATGGCTGCATGGAGCTATTGGACAACCTTTGCACAGGAGAAATGGGGACAGAAGAATAGATTCTATCTGCTTAGGCTTAATGCAAAGGGCGATACAGGCAACGAGAGCTACGGCGAAATAGTAAACGGAGGTACCGTTACCGACAATGTTAATCTTTGGGTTCTTGGTAATTACAGTCGTTTTATCCGTCCTGGATATCGTCGTATAGGTCATACCACCAATCAGTCGGAGAGCCTTAACAAGCTTATGGGTTCGGCATATATATCGCCAGACGGCAAGCGAATTGTGGTGGTATATGTCAATATGGGTGCGGCTACTGGCGTAAACCTAAATGTCGACGGACATATTGCTGCCAAGGAGATTAACCTCTACCGCACATCAGAGACCGAAAATCTCAAGCACATTGCCGAGACATATACTTTGGGACAGCGCATATTGATTCCGAAGAAGAGTGTTAGCACTTTTGTCATCGACTTTGATGATGCAGAAACGGGCATTGAAGGCATACATGCAGACAAGGCGGATGATGCTAATAATAATGTATACACACTTGACGGACAATTGGTACGTACAGAAGTGCAGTCGATTGAAGGTTTAAACAGCGGCGTGTATATAAGGAATGGTAATAAAATATTAATTAAACGATAATATATATGTTAAAAATAGGTTTTCACGGCATTTCGCTTGCATTGATGCTTTCTGCATCGGTGCAAGCTTCTGCCCAAACACGTTACACAGTACTTCCTTCATCTCCAGAACAGCATATACAGCATTTCGGTGCAAGTGATGCATGGAGCATGCAGTTTATAGGTCTTTGGCCAGAGAAACAGCAACAGCAGGTGGCCGACTGGCTCTTTTCTTCAGAGAATGATGCTCAAGGAAAGCCAAAAGGTATAGGATTGTCTATATGGCGATTTAACCTTGGAGCAGGAAGTGCCGAGCAAGGCGATAAGGCACAGATTAATTATGGTACCCGAACAGAGTGTTTTCTCAATGCCGACGGTACATACGACTGGTCAAAGCAAGCAGGACAGCGCCGCTTTCTTAAGCTTGCCAAGGAACGTGGCGTTCCTTATATCTTGGCTTTCTGCAATTCAGCACCAGTCTATTTTACCAAGAATGGACTGGCAACCAATACCGGACGCGGTGGCACAATAAATCTTCGTGACGATTGTTACGATGATTTTGCCCGCTTTATGGCTACATCCATTAAGGGTATCGAGCAGCACGACGGTGTGCATATCGACTATATCAGTCCGTGTAATGAGCCTGATGGACATTGGAACTGGCTTGGTCCTAAGCAGGAAGGCTCTCCCGCTACTAATCGTGAGGTGGCTCATGTAGCACGTGAGTTGGGTAAGGCTCTTTCTAAGCAGAAGTTGAAGACGGAGATTCTTGTCAACGAATCGAGCGATTATCGCTGTATGCTTGGCACACATGAAGCCGACTGGCAGCGTGGATATGAGATAAAGGCATTGTTCTCTAAGGATAGCACCGATACCTATGTAGGCAATGTAAAGAATCTGCCCAGACTCATTGGTGGCCACAGCTATTGGACAACTACGCCACTCGACTATATGCGCCAGTGTCGTATGCAGATACGTGAGGCATGCAAAGAACAAGGCATAAAGTTTTGGCAAACAGAGATCTGTATTATGGGCAATGACGAAGAGATTGGTGGAGGTGGTGGTTACGACTTTTCTATGAAGACTGCCCTCTATGTAGCTCGTGTTATTCACCACGACCTTTGTTTTGCTAATGCCGAGAGTTGGAGTTGGTGGCGTGCCGCAGGTGGCGATTATCGCGACGGCTTGTTGCGTGTATATAGCAACGATCAATGGAAGTCAGGTTATGCTGTTGACTCAAAGTTGCTTTGGACCCTTGGCAATTACAGCCGTTTTGTGCGTCCAGGTGCACAGCGTTTTGACATAAAGACTACTGGAGAGGATGGCAAAGAGATAGCTGAAGGATTCAACGATCCTAAGGGAGTAATGTGCTCAGCCTATCGTAACAGCAATGGCAAGTGGGCTATTGTAGCCATTAACTATTCGGAGGACGTAAAGCCGGTGAAGTTTGATATAGACGGACAGGCTTCCAAGACATGGAAGATGTATCGCACAAGCGACATATCGGCTGAGAGCTTGTTGCCAGTCGGTACAACTGAAGGAACAACAAGTTTGGCTCCACGAAGTATCACTACATTAGTTGAGGAATAATCAGTATACATTTAAGGCTCATTCCTAATCGTCTTAATAGTGATGGGTATGAGGCTTTAATTGGGTATGAGGCTTTAATATTGTACAACGATTGGTTCATTATATGCAGCTTATATGCTCATTAATGAATTATGTACCTTTTTTGTTGATTATTTAACCTTATTATTAATATAAGGTGATAACTTTGCACTAACTAAAAACTCAAATCAATAATAAATACATGAAACAGACATCCAAGATATTCTTGAGTCTCGCTCTTATGTCGTCGTTGACGACTGGTGCGTTAGCTGCCACATCTATGAGCTTGGCTCCACAGGTGGATAGTAAGAACACGTTTGCCACTGGCGACAAAACCTTCCTTCTTAACGGAAAACCCTTTGTTGTTAAGGCAGCAGAGATTCATTATCCACGTATTCCGCGTGAGTATTGGGAACATCGCATCAAGATGTGTAAGGCTTTAGGCATGAACACTATCTGCATCTACATATTCTGGAACCTGCATGAGCAGCGTGAGGGAGTATACGACTTTACTGGTCAGAATGATGTTGCCGAGTTCTGCCGATTGGCTAAAAAGAATGACATGTACGTAATTGTGCGTCCTGGACCATATGTATGTGCCGAATGGGAAATGGGTGGACTGCCTTGGTGGTTGCTTAAGAAAAAGGATATACGCCTGCGTGAACAAGACCCTTACTTTATGTCGTGCGTAGACCGATTCGAGAAGAATGTTGCCCAGCAACTTGCTCCGCTTACCATACAGCGTGGTGGACCAATCATTATGGTTCAGGTAGAGAACGAATATGGCAGCTATGGCGAGGATAAGGCATATATATCACAGATACGCGACACATTGCGCAAATATTGGGATACTCCAAATGCCAAGACCACTCTGTTCCAATGCGACTGGAACTCAAACTTTGAGAAGAATGGTCTCGACGACCTTACATGGACTATGAACTTTGGTACGGGTGCAAAGATAGACGACCAATTCCGACGTCTTCGTGAGCTACGCCCTAATGCACCGCTTATGTGTTCGGAGTTTTGGAGCGGATGGTTCGACAAGTGGGGTGCGCGTCATGAAACACGTCCTGCAAAGGATATGGTTGCAGGTATTGACGAGATGCTTTCGAAGGGCATATCTTTCTCGCTATATATGACTCATGGAGGCACTTCGTTTGGTCATTGGGCAGGAGCCAACTCGCCTGGTTTTGCTCCTGATGTTACGTCTTACGACTACGATGCTCCAATCAACGAGTATGGCGAGCCTACCGAGAAGTATTGGCTATTGCGCAAGACTCTTGAGAAATATACCGATAAGAAGCTTCCGGCTGTACCTAAAAAGGCTGCCGACATTATATCTATACCAAAGCTCAAGCTTCAGAACGTAGCACCTATATATATGGGTGTGGACAGCACTGCCGAGAGTCGTGACGTGCAGACTTTTGAGGAGATGAATATGGGCTACGGTTCAATGATATACAATACCAAGCTGCCCGAGATTGCCAACGGCTCTATGTTGCATATCAATGGTCACGACTTTGTGCAGGTATTTGTCAACGGCAATTATATAGGCAAGATAGACCGTGTAAAGAACGAGCGTTCGCTGCCTATGCCTGCCACAAAGAAGGGCGATAAGCTTACGCTCTTGGTAGAGGGCATGGGTCGTATCAACTTTGGTAGAGCCATAAAAGACTTCAAGGGTCTTGTTGAAGATGTAACCCTTACTGCCGATGTAGACGGCGATGAGCTTACTTGGAATCTTAAGAATTGGCGTATGCGCCGTATTGCCGACGACTATCAGACAGCCCGTCGTGCAATGACAACTCCACGTAATGATATTGCTCTTGCCGATAACACTCCGTCAAAGATTGGTTATTATAAGGCAACATTCAAGTTGAAAAAGATTGGCGACACCTTTATTAATATGGAGACATGGGGTAAAGGTCAGGTATATGTCAATGGTCATGCACTTGGACGTTTCTGGAGTATTGGTCCGCAACAGACACTATATTGTCCAGGATGTTGGCTAAAGAAAGGCGACAACGAGATTGTTGTACTTGATGTTGTTGGTCCGAAGGAAGCTGTAGTATGGGGACAGACAAAGCCCGAGCTCGATAAATTGCAGCTTGAGAAGTCGGCTAAGCATAATAACATTGGCGACAAGCCTGACCTAAACTCGGCTACACCCGTGGCAAAGGGTGATATGAAGAGTGGCAATGGATGGCAGACTATTAAATTTGACAATTTAGCAAAAGGCAGATATGTAGCCATAGAGTGTCAGAACACTCATGATGGTAAGCCCGTTGCTATTGCCGAGTTATATCTGCAAGGCAAGGATGGCAAGCGTCTTTCTCGCGACCAGTGGGAGGTAAAGTATGCCAACTCAGAGAATCTTCAGGGCAATCATACTGGTGACAAGGCTTTCGACCTTCAAGAGTCTACTTACTGGCAGACTGAGAAGGATGCCACAGCACCACATTTGCTTGTCATCGATCTTGGTGAAGAACAGATTATAACAGCTCTTGAGTATCTGCCACGTATGGAACAGGGCGCTCCTGGCAGCGTCAAGGGATACAGAGTCTTTGTGTATTAAGCTTGTAGATTGGTTATAGTTCTGGTACCTGTTTATAGTTTCCAAGGAACTCATAGATGTCACAGAAGCCTACGGGTTAAGCTTTTCGAATCCACAGAATGGCCTACGCTTCGCGAGGCAAGAATCCACAGAAATGATTGCTTGCATCACCGAAGGCTATCATTTCTGTGTAGTCTGTCGTATGATGCGTAGCATCTATACGCTCTGTGGATTCGAGAAAAACAATTCCGTAGGCTTCTGTGGCATCTGTGAGTTCTGTGGGAACTACAAGTAAATGAACTACAAGCAAATGAACCATAAAAACAAGAGGGGCTGTCGCCATCCTTAATCTAATATAGTACTTTTGCAGTATAATAAACCCAATAACTCTATAAATCGAATGAACAATTCTTTACGTAATTTGCTTGCCGCTCTGCTACTTGCAACTGTCTCAACAGGTGCTTTTGCCGAGCAAAACAAGGTAATGTCGCCTGATGGTCGACTTGTAGTTAATGTTGAGGACCATGCAGGTTGTCTATATTACGACGTTACATATGATGGCAAGCAGATGATGCAGCCTTCGTTGTTAGGCGTAGTTGCCAATGTTGGCGACTTTAGTCAAAACCTTGTATATAAGTCGGTAGATAACCGTAAGGTAGAGAACAACTACACTATGCGCTCTACCAAGGCATCGCTTGTACATTATAAAGCCAATGAGATGAGCGTTACTTACATCAACGACAAGAAGTTGCCCGTTATTGTAAAGTTTCGTGTATCTGATAATGACATTGCCTTCAGATACGAATTTGGCGAGGTTAACGACCGCACACACATCCTTATAGATCAGGAGAAGACAGCCTTCCGTCTTCCTTCACAAACCACAACATTCCTCTCTCCACAATCAGACCCTATGATTGGATGGAAACATTCTAAGCCGAGTTACGAGGAAGAGTACACTCCTGATGCTCCATTGACAGCCAAGTCTAAATATGGTAAGGGTTACACCTTCCCTTGTCTCTTCCATGTAGGTAATGATGGTTGGGTACTTGTAAGCGAGACTGGCACACATGGCAACTATCCTGGTTGCCGACTCTCTGACTATTCTGCCGATAAGGGTTATACAGTTGAGTTTCCTATGCAAGGCGAATGCGATGGCCGTGGTGCCTCTAATGCAGCCTTTGCTCTGCCTGGAGCTACACCTTGGCGCACCATTACTGTTGGATCATCGCTTAAGCCAATAGTGGAAACAACAGTAAGCTATGATGTTGTGGAGCCTTTGTACGAGGCTTCGGAGCAATATAAGCCGGGTAGATATACCTGGAGCTGGCTCATCTGGCAAGACAATTCAGCCAACTACGACGATCAGAAGCAGATGGTTGATCTTGCAGCTACAATGGGCTACGAGTATGTATTGGTAGACGGACTATGGGACCAGCAGACTGGACGTGAGCGTATAGCCGAGCTCAGCCGTTATGCTCAGTCTAAGGGTGTTAGCCTAATGTTGTGGTACAACAGCAATGGTACGGCTAACGAGGCTCCGCAGACTCCACGCAACTGTATGAACACGGTAATTGCTCGTAAAAAGGAGATGAAGTGGATGCAGTCGATAGGTGTCAAGGGCATTAAGGTTGACTTCTTTGGTGGCGACAAGCAGCATGTTATGCAGTTGTACGAGGATATCCTTAGCGATGCCAACGATTATGGTTTGCAGGTTATCTTCCATGGATGCACTTTGCCACGTGGTTGGGAGCGCATGTTCCCTAATTATGTATCAAGCGAGGCTGTGCTTGCTTCGGAGAATGTATTCTTCCAGGAGCATCATGCCAAGCAGGAAGGTTTCGAACTTACCATGCATCCATTCTGCCGCAATACTGTAGCCGCAATGGACTGGGGTGGCACTATTATGAACCGCTATATGTCGCGCGACAACAAGAGCCGTCATCGTCGTTATACATCAGATGTATTCGAGATGGCTGCTGCTATTGTCAATCAGGCAAGCATACAGTGTATTGCCATGTATCCAAATAACCTTTCTGAGTTGCCACAGCACGAGATAGACTTCCTTAAGAGTGTACCGACAACATGGGATGAGACTCGTTTCGTAGATGGTTATCCTGGCAAATACGCTGTTGTAGCACGTCGTCATGGCGACAAGTGGTATGTTGCAGCGCTTAATGGCACCAACAAACCTCTATCTCTTAACCTCTCTTTGCCTATGCTTGCGGGTAAGCAGGTGACTTATCACTACGAGACTGCCGATAAGAAGAGCCTTTGGCCTAAGTCGAACGTTAAGACTACTAAAGTAGGAAAAGATGGTAAGCTGAAGATTGTTATGCAGCCAATGGGTGGCAACATTGTGTTAGGCGAGGCTTAAACAATAATAATATACACGGCAATAAACATAAAAAATGGGTGTTCTGCTTCATGCGAGCACCCAATTTTTTTTAATACCTACAGTTGTAGACCGTCTGGTGCAACAAGCCATAAACCAAGTACTGACTCCCATCTATGAGAACCAATTCTGCAAGACAAGCTACGGCTTCCGTCCGATAAGAGGATGCCATGACGCACTACGAGGAGCGCAGAGGATAATCAACGAAGGCTACATATATGTAGTAGACCTTGACCTTGAACGCTTCTTCGATACCGTGAGTCATAGCAAACTCGAATGGTATCCAAAATGGGAACCGCCGTATGCGGAACCGCACGTACGGTGGTGTGAGAGGTCGGAAAACTAAAGTAGGAAGAAAACTGCTTCGTTTTCCTCCTACTCGATTCAATTATTCAATAATTATACATTCAGCCGATGGCTGTTTATCATTTATTTCTTAAGTTCCTTGTAGCGAACAAGAGCCTCAAGATAATAGTAGTCGGCATAGTTGAGCGGAGTGTCAATCTCTGAGTCATTAGGCAGCGAGCCTGTAGAATGCATCAACACGAAGCCCATGTTTTCGCCTGGCTTGGCAAGATAACTTTCGCTTGAGAGCGAGCGCAGAATCTTTTTGGCATAGTCGCTATACTTCTTGCCGTCAGGAGCATAAGAGCATAGCTCAAGGAAAGCCGAAGCTGTTACGGCAGCAGCAGAGGCGTCGCGAGGAGACTCATCTGTGACAGGAGCGTCATAATCCCAATAAGGAATGCAATCCTCAGTCTTGACACGACTCATAATCATATTGGCTACATTGATAGCTTGGTCAAGGAACTTCTTGTCTTTAGACTCGCGGTAGCAACGAGTATATCCATATACAGCCCAAGCCTGACCGCGTGCCCAAGCCGAAGCATCGTTCTTGCCTTGGTGTGTACACTGCTCTTCTACTGTGCCGTCGTTGTTGTAGCTAACAACATGGAATGAAGTGAAGTCCTTGCGGAAGTGATGCTTCATTGTTGTTTCGGCGTGCTTGATAGCTATGTCATAATACTTCTTGTTGCCAGTAAGATGCCAAGCATTGAACAGAAGGTCGAGGTTCATCATGTTGTCGATGATAACAGGGAAGTTCCAGCGACCAAAGTCCCATGAGCGGATACAACCGATACGCTTGTCGAAACGTGAGCACAGGTTGTTGGCTGTACTTACAAGGATAGGCTGGATAGTGTCGTTTGGAGCAAGACGCAAAGCGTTACCAAACGAGCAGTTAACCATAAAGCCGATATCGTGAGTGCGTTTGAAGTCGCGCAGTGGAGCAAGCATATTTGTGTAGCTTGCGGCATACTTGCGCAAATCCTCATTGCCAGTAAGCTCATAAGCATACCATAAAGAACCAGGGAAGAAACCGCTAGTCCAGTCGTAGATGTTGATGGTGTGCATCTTGTTTACGAGCGAGTCGGTAGGCAGAACCAATGAGTCGGCAAAAGTCTTGCGGTCTCTTTCGGTTTGACGTTCAACAAAGTCGAGCGGATAAACTGTCCAAATAGAGCGTGGAAGCACGCCAGTGCCGTCCATCTTCTCGGCTGTTGCGAGCAATTGCTGTGATGCCACGTCTACCGAGTGGTCCATCCAGTTTTCTGTCTTGTCGTTTTTGCAGCTAATGCAGGCCATAGCCATAAGAGCTGAAGCGATGAGGCTGTTCTTGATGTTCATGTTACGTTGTTTTGTAGTTATGTTTTTTGGGATTTTAAGTATGGCGGAAGTGTGTCTTCCGCCTTTTATTGTTTTATAGATTCCACTCAAGTAGTTTCTTTGTACCATTTATTTCAACCTCTACCTTCATAGCCTTGTCGCTTGCGCTGACAATCTTGGCATAAGCCTTAACCGAGCCAACCTCCTTTTCAGGGAAGATAACGGTAACGAAGCGTACAGTCTGAGCGTCCTTCTTATCTGTAGAGAACACGAAGTTAGGACGTGCTGTCTTCTTGCGGTAAGCCAGTGAGTAGAAGCCTTTTTGCTGGGTGAGGTCGAGCTTCTGCGAGCCGAAACACTGAATCATAACGTTGCTGCCTGGCTTGTAGTTGGTACGGATGATGCCGTTGGCTGCATCCATATTGGTATCACCGTCGGTAAGCAAGTAGTGCAGATTGAGTTTGCCAGTAGCGTCGCCCGATGCCTCGTCAACAAATATAAAGTATTTCTGGTCAACGAAGAACACTGTACGGCGGTGCTTAAGCTGCTTGTAGCTCTGGTTCTTTTACGTTTGCAAAATTACATTAAATAAACAATGTAGTACCTTAAAAACGTTTTATTAAATATTAATTGTGTTCAAATGCTAAGTTTGTACGCACTTAGAAGTGGTTTGAATATATTTGATATAGGGGTATTAAATAAAAGTAGTACTTTTGCACCAGAATTTTTTGATAGTGCTAATTATTCAAACCGAAATTTAAAAACTAATTGCTACACTGTATGACAAACAGGTTTTTTACATTTGGCTGTTGCACACTGTTGCCTTTGGCAGCTATGGCACAGCAACGTCCCAACATTATATATATAATGAGTGATCAACAAGCAGCTACTGACATGAGCTGTGCAGGCAATAACGACGTTAAGACCCCTAATATGGACCGTCTTGCCGAGCGTGGAATGCGTTTCACCAATGCCTATTGCACATTGCCATTGAGTGGACCGTCACGTGCTGCTATGTGGACTGGATACATGCCTTCGGTTATAGGTATGGAAGAGAATGAGACACCACTGCCCGACTCAATAGCCGTTCGCACACTTGGCACTCTTATTGAGAACTCGGGCTACGACTGTGCCCTTGCAGGCAAGTGGCATGTAAATACAAACTCGTTGCCAAGCGAGCATGCCTTTGGTTTCAAGAATATTCATCAGTTTATGGACAACGGACTCTCAGAGAGTGTTATCAATTATCTGCGCAATCGCGACACCCAAAAGCCGTTCTTCCTTGTAGCTTCTTTCAACAACCCACACGGAATATGCGAGTATGCACGTCGACAGAATGTGCCATATGGTGATGTAGACCTCAACCCCGAACTTGCCGACTGTCCTCAATTACCAGCTAATTTTGCTGTAAGTCCATACGATGCCTCGACACTTCAGTTTGAGAAGAAGCGCAACCAACGCCTATATCCTTCTTACGATTATACTCCTGACGATTGGCGCCGATACCTATATGGATACTATCGTCTTACCGAGACAGTTGATGCGCAGATAGGTCAGATTCTCGAAGAGATGGACCGTCAAGACCTTTGGAAGAATACTATCGTAATATTCTCTTCTGATCACGGCGACGGTGCAGCACAGCATCAGTGGAACCAGAAGACAGTGTTGTACGAAAGTGTAGCCAACATTCCTTTTATCGTTTGCATGCCAAAGGGCAAGAATGCCGGAAAGGTTATGCCACAGCTCATAAGCAACGGTCTCGACCTAATGCCAACAGTTTGCGATTTTGCTGGCGTTGAGATACCAAAGCATTGCACCGGTAAGAGCATACGCAAGGTGCTTGAGTCGGGTAAGGAAGATACTCCGCTTCGCGACTATGTAGTTACCGAGACTGTATTTGCCCAGACTGCTGGTACCATAGGTTGGATGGTTCGCACAAAAGACTTTAAATACGTATTGTACGATTCGGGCAGAAACCGCGAGCAACTATTTGATATGAACAACGATCGTGGCGAGATGCGCAACCTTGCAGTAGAGCGTCGATATCACGACATATTGGTTGAACATCGCCGTATGCTGAGCGAGTGGATGGATCAGAATCCGTCAAAGCTCACTCGTCTAAAAGCCAAGTACATTCCACGCAATTAAGAGCTAATACTCACGATACAACCACCCCTCGCTCTCCTTATGCTGGCATCACAGCCAGCAAAGGCAGGCGATTATGGGTTCAACTACATAACCAAAGGCGGACGCATTATCCTCAAGGATTCTACAATGATGCACGAGATGAGACAGACCCCAAGTTATTATAATTAAAATGAGGGTGTGTCAAATTTGACACACCCTCATTTTTTGTTGTACACGTCTAGTTACACGTTTGTTATACGTGCCGTATTTCCCTTTTCCTTATATTTCAACACCGAATCAAGTAGCGTTATTGCGCTCTCTTCCATCTGTGCTGTAAGGTGGTCTATTTTAGATAATATATAGTTGTAGAACAGTTGTAGTATCAGCGCCACGATAATGCCAAAGATAGTGGTAATGAGTGCCACCTTCATACCTGCTGCCACAATAGTTGGATTGATGTCACCTGCCAACTGTATCTGTTCGAATGCCATAACCATACCAATCACTGTTCCAAGGAATCCCAATGACGGAGCCATAGCAATGAACAGCGTTATCCACGAACAACCGCGCTCCATATTGGCAGCCTGTACTGAACCATAGGCTGCTACCGAACGTTCAATGTCTTCTATAGGTGTGGATATGCGCAGCAATCCTTGATAGCATATCGAGGCTACTGGTCCACGGGTGTCACGGCATAGTGTCTTTGCTCCTTCGATATCGCCTTCGGCAATCTTGGCGTCAACAGAAGCCATAAAGCGTTTTGCGTTAATCTCCGACAGGCTAAGGTATATAATACGTTCGATGCAGAACGACAGTCCAAACACCAAGGCAATAGCAACAAGCGACATAAACGAGGCATTGCCTTCGATAAACTTTGTCTTTAGTACTTGATGAAAGCCACCGCCATTATCAGGCATAAGTTCGGCCATCTCTATTGGGGTGTCGTCGGCAGTGGCGGGTTGGGCAGCCGAAGCTGTTGTACAGAACATTGTGCTTGCTGCAAAAGCCATGGCAAGCATAGCTGTGGCAATAGTTCTATTCTTCAATGTTTTCATAATAATGGTTCTTGTTTTGCTGTTATATGTGTCTTTTATTCTCGACACGGTGCAAAATTACTTATTATTTCCTAATTAGCGTAGGTTTTTAGCACCTTTATGTGTACTTTTGCATATCTAAAGTGCTACACTATATCACTTAAACAACAAAAATCTATGAGGAAACTTTTGACATCGGTGCTTATGGCACTATCGTTGTCGGGCGTTGCGGCGCAACCGGCTCAACATTATCAGCCTACCAAGGAGAATCTTGAGGCTCGCAGCCATTTTCAAGACTCTAAGTTTGGCATATTCCTTCATTGGGGACTCTACTCTATGTTGGCAACTGGCGAGTGGACTATGACCAACAAGGACCTTAACTATAAGGAGTATGCCAAACTTGCCGGAGGCTTCTATCCCTCGCGTTTTAATGCCAAAGAGTGGGTTTCGGCTATTAAGGCGTCGGGTGCTAAGTATATCTGCTTTACCACACGTCACCACGAGGGATTCTCAATGTTTCACACCAAGTGGTCCAACTACAATATTGTAGACGCCACACCATTTAAGCGTGATATTGTTAAGGAGCTTGCCGATGAGTGTCATCGTCAGGGCATCGACATCCATTTTTACTATTCGCATATCGATTGGCAGCGTGAGGATGCACCATTAGGACGTACCGGACTTGGTACGGGGCGTCCAAAGGAAGCACAAAACTGGGATTCTTACTATAAGTTTATGAACAACCAGCTAACCGAGCTTCTTACCAATTACGGTCGAGTAGGTGCTATTTGGTTTGACGGATGGTGGGATCAGGACATTAATCCTTCGTTCGATTGGCGTCTGCCCGAGCAGTATAAGCTTATACACAGTTTGCAGCCTGCCTGTCTTATTGGCAACAACCATCATCAAACACCGTTCGAGGGTGAGGACTTCCAAATGTTCGAGCGCGACCTTCCTGGCGAGAACTCTGCAGGATTGTCGGGTCAGCAGATATCACAGTTGCCTCTTGAGACATGCGAGACTATGAATGGCATGTGGGGATATAAGATTACAGACCAAAACTATAAGTCGCCCAAGACCCTTATACACTATCTTGTAAAGGCAGCCGGACGCAATGCCAACCTGCTTATGAACATTGGTCCACAACCAGATGGCTGTTTGCCAGAGGTGGCTATAGAACGTCTTAAGAAGGTAGGCGAATGGATGAACATTTATGGAGAGACTATCTATGGCACACGTGGCGGTATTATTCAGCCACACGACTGGGGCGTAACCACACAGAAGCAGAATCGTCTTTTTGTTCACATCCTTAATCTTAAGGACAAGGCTCTGTACCTGCCTACCGGCAATACACGCATAAAGAAGGCAGTAGACTTTGTATCGCGCAAACAGGTACGTATGCAGAAATGCGATGGTGGAGTAGTGCTCTATCTCGACCAAGTGCCTACAGATGTCGACAAAGTAGTTGAGTTGGAGATGGCAAAGTAGAAAATACACATCATTAATATAACGTGAGTTCGACGGATTAGAATAACGTTAATTTCGTCGAACTCACGTCAATATATATTACTTTGCCAAGTATATTGTATTACTTTGCTAAGTATATTGTATTACTTTGTCAAGTATATTGTATTACTTTGTCAAGTATATTGTATTACTTTGCCAAGTATATTGTATTACTTTGCCAAGTATATTAACTGCCCCTGAAAACATAGAAAAACACATACGATGAGAATTATACAATACTTGCTGAACAAGAATAGTTGTCTATGCTATGTGCTGTTTCTGACATTAAAGGAAGGTATACACTATTGGGCTATTTTCTGAATCTCTTTGCCACAGCCGAATAGCCGCAGCGTTGGCACAATGGCTCAACAGCTGTGTGGTTGGTAAAACCATTGTATAGAGCTGTGGCACGTGTAGAGGCGAGTATATGCTCCAAGCTCTGTTCAAACAGATTACCAAGGTTAATGTCGCCATTATGGTCGAGACAACAAGGCACTACTGTTCCGTCTACCAAAACTCCTATCTGGTTGCGAAGTGCATGGCAGAACATTTCCTCCTCGTTGTAAGTGTCGTGTTGAAGGTCAGGCCATTCAAACATATTGTCGTTCTCGATGTATAGATAGTCGGCAAGTTTCCATCCATCGTATCTTTTAACCCAAGGTTGAGGCACATGGTTGGCTATAAGCTCAAGTATGTTGTCGTTCATACTGTTGTGTCCGCCCTCGTTCCACAGGCGCAGCACAATGACGCAACCTCTATGTGCAGCCTCCTTAGCAAAAGTCATCACCTCGTCTATATACTCTTGCAGGTTAGCCTTGCCGTTGCCCTCGTGCGAGTGCAACGAAATCTGTAGCTTGTGGGGTAGGGCATCAAGCATATCCGTGCGCTTGTTCAGCAGTGTGCCATTGGTAGTAAGCACAGGCACAAATTCCTTTTGCCTTGCCATAAGTACAAACTGCGGCAACTGAGGATGAAGGAAAGGCTCGCCCATAAGGTGGAAGTAAAGAAACTTTACCTCACCTTTCAGTCGGTTGGTCAGAGTATCAAATTCCTCCAACGTCAGCGTATGCTTCTCCCTTGTGGTTTTAGGACAAAACACACAATTTAGGTTGCACACATTCGTTATTTCAAGATAGCATCTGGTTATCATACATCACTTTTTACGCACCACCTTCTTTACCACCTTCTTAGGTTTCTTTTCCATTCCAGGAATATCTTTCAATATAGTGGCTTTTATAATTCTTACATCCTCAAGTGGACGGTCGTTTTCATCACGTTTCACACGTTGAATGCGGTCTACAACATCCATCCCTTCAAGCACTTCGCCAAATACCGTATATCCGCCATCAAGATGTGGCGTGCCGCCAATATTGGTATATGTCTCCAGCATTTCGTCTGTCATCTGTATGCTGTCGCCAAAGAGCTTATGCAGATTGTCGCGTCCACGTTGCAGTCCCTTCTCGTCCTGCTTCTTGCCATATACTATATAGAACTGCGAACTGCTTGATTCTCGTTTCGGATTAACATCATCAGGCTCGCGTGCAGCCGCCAATGCACCCCTTTTATGATAAATCTTAGGCAGTCGTATCTCGGCCGGAATATTATAGTCGAGCGAGTGGTCGCCAAGCATAGCCCCTTTAGGAGCATTCTTGCTATAAGGGTCGCCTGCCTGAATCATAAAGTCGGGTATAACACGATGAAACAACAGCGAGTCGTAGAAATGGTGTTCTCTTATCAGTTTAAGAAAGTTGTCACGATGTAATGGTGTCTCATTATACAGCGCCACCCGTATCTTGCCCATTGTGGTCTCAATAAGCACCTCCGGTCGTCCCGTATTCTTAGCTGTCTGTGCGCTAACAGCGATGCTTATCACAAATAGCGAAATGATGAGTAATATCTTCTTCATGTATCGTATGTTTTAAATTTTTGTATCTTACCAAGATAATGAGCTATGTTGGTTGTCGCCGATTATCTTGTATATTGTTGCGATACAAATGTACGATAAAAAAACGGAAAAAACAAATCCTAATACTCATTACATGTGTTGCTTTTGTTGTTCAATATACTCCTTAACAATCATGCCAAACTCCTTTTTGAAGCATTGTGAGAAGTAGCGTGGTGTTGAGAATCCCACACGATAAGCCAGTTCGTTTATACGTATATCTGGCTGTTGTCTTAGTATTCGGCAAGCCTCCTTCATACGTATAGAGTTTATGAAGCCCGTAATGTTCTGTCCGGTAGTTGCTCTAAGTTTGTTATAGAGCGACGACGAACTGATGCATAGGTCGGCCGCCAATTGTTCTCTACCATAATCGCTATCCGTAATATGCTCCATAATCTTGGCTATGACATTCTCTACGAATATTTTTTCCGGACTGCTATAGTGTTGTTCCTCAACATTGAAGTCGGTTTGTTGCTGGAAGCGCTGACGTATACGTTCGCGGTTCTTTATTATGCTCATAATGCGCAGACGCAAATCCTCAAGGTTGAAAGGCTTTGTTAGGTAAGCGTCGGCACCAACACGGAATCCCTCGTTGCGGTCGTCGTTCTGTGTTTTAGCTGTAAGCATTATTACAGGCAACTGGGCAAAGTCCTCGCTTTGTTTTATCCAGCGTGTCAGTTCAATGCCATCCATAACAGGCATCATAACGTCTGTCACCACAATGTCCAACGCTACCTTTTCTATTATGCGTTGGGCTCGTTCGCCGTTTGTAGCTGTCTGTACCTTAAAGTATGGCGACAGCAACGACGACATAAGCAGCAAAAGTTCGGTGTTGTCTTCTACCAATAGAATCGAGTATTCCTTGTCGCTATCGTATGTTGATTCGTCTGCATTGTTATGTATAGCCGTATCAGTTGTAATTGTGGATGTAGCATCTGTAGTAACATTATTTGTTGCAGCCACAGCCTGTACAGCCTGTGGCGACATAGATGTTGGTGCCACATTGATGTCTGCCGAAGCCATTACAATCTCGTCCTCAGTATAGCTGTTGCGGTCTACTGGTAGAGTGATGGTAAACTTGGTGCCTTTGCCCACCTCGCTTTCGCATTCTATGGTGCCATGATGCAGACGCACAAGGTCGCGAACCAATGACAGTCCTATGCCAGTACCCATTGTATTCATGCGTCGATAGTCGCCATCGAGGAATCGAGAGTATAGGTGTTTCATCTTGTCCTTGGATATACCAATGCCTGTATCGGCAACGGTTATAACAGCTTTTTGGTCTTTTATGTCAACACCTACACTAACGCTGCCACCCTCGTTAGAGTATTTCACAGCGTTAGACAGCAGATTATATAGTATCTTTTCTATCTTGTCGCCATCAAACCATGCCTTAATACCAAGGCAATTGACGTTCTGATTGAACGTAAGTTGGTTTTGGCTGAATATAGGCATGATGCTCTGGCAAGTCTCTTGGCAGAAATCTCCCAACTGTCCCTCGCTAACCTTAAGTTGCAGCTTGCCTGCCTGTGCCTTGCGCACCTCAAGTATCTGGCGCAACATACGTGTAAGGCGGCTAATGTTATTGTGTATTAAAGATGTGCGGTCGCGCAGTTCGGGATGCTCATTCTCAATACTGTCTGCCGAAGCCGATATAACCGTAAGTGGTGTAAGCAACTCGTGCGTGATGTTGGTGAATATTACAGCCATCTGCAATCGGTTCTTTGTGCGCAGACGGTCGCGGTACCATTGCATAGCGGTGTATATACCACATATCAGCAAGCATATATATATAATGAATGCCCAAGTAGAAGCATACCATGGTGGCAACACTTTTATGTCGATAGAGTAGGGTAGCTCGACCCAACGTCCGTTGCTGTCGGCTGCTTTAAGGTGCAACTTGTATTTGCCAGCTGGAATATTCTCGAACGAAGCCTTTCGTACATTGGCATCCACATAATGCTTTTCGTGGTCGTAGCCCTCAAGGAAGTAGGCATACTTGCATAGATTGCTGTTGATATAACTAAGTATGGCAAACTCCACGGCAAACTTGCCCACCGATGCAGGTATAGTTATGTTGCGTATGTATTGCGGCATAGCTTCGCCTATGCGGCGCTGCATTGTAGAGTCGAGCTCGGCATAACGCTTGCCGTCTATGATGATGTCGGTCACTATGATATTGCCAACAGGTATCCTCTCACCGTTCCTTGCCTCGGCTGTATTAACGCTTATTACGTTTCGACCAGATCCAAAGTATAGGTTGCTACCCATTTGGAAGCACGAACTTGGCATAAATACCATATCGCCCAAACCATTCTCCGAGGTATAGATGTATTGTACCTGTCCCTCCTTGTCAAACCACAGGCATATAAGTGCATCATCTGCTGTAAGCCACAGACGATGTTGCGGGTCTTCCATTATCGAGAATATGCGGTCAAAGTCCCAGTGCAGCTCTTTATTCATATTGTCAAACTGGTTCTTCTCCTTGTTCAGGCGGAATAGGCCACCACTGTTTGATGTAGCCCAAATGTTTCTCTTAGAGTCTTCGTATATGTATATGGCATCATTAACGGCATAGTTGTGGTTCTTTGGGTTGAAGTATTCCTTGTGCAAAGAAGTGGGTTTAGCAAAGTTTCCGCTTAGTCGCAAGATACCCTTGTTCTCTGTAGTCACCCATATATTGCCGTTCTTATCTTCGCTGATGTTCACTACGTCAAGGTCTTCGCTCAGTCCGTATGCCTTGCCTTGCGGTGTAACCCAGCTTAGATGATGTCTTTCACCCACAAACATAATGCCCGTACGTGTGCGGTGCAGAGCCTTCACAAAGTTGTCTTTCACAAATTGGCAGTTGCTGTTGTTGTAGATAGTGGTCTTTCCGTCCTTTATCACCAACACGCCATAGCTGTTGTTTGCCAACCATATGCCGCCATCTTGAGCTTCGGCTATCGAAGATATGTGTGTTATAAGTGCAGAGTATTGCACAGAGGCAAGAGCAGGAATCTCGTTGTTGACAAGTGTTCGGTGTGTGTCTATATTATATAGAGCAATTCCAGCTGGTGCCAATGATAGCCAGAAGTTGTGTCCGTCTTTGCTGTATATTGACTTTACACGATTTGCAACAGCGACATCGGGTATAACCTGCATCTTGTCGAAAATAGTAGGCTGGGTGTTTATGTGGAATATACCGTTGTTGAATGTCTGTGCCCATATATTACCTTCTCCGTCGGTGCAGATATCGTTTACGTTGCGTATGGCGTAGCTCTTGTCGCTGTCTCCTATGTTGTTGTAGTAGGTAAAGCCTTTTTCGATATTCTTCTCGTCGAGCACACCAATGCCATATCGTGAGCATGTCCATATGGAATGTGTCACGGGGTCATGTATAATGCGGTAGTTTATGCCGGTTGCTTTATCGCCGTGGAATAAATCGATATACCCAGGATTCTTGAAGTTTTTAGGATTCGCAAGATATTTAATTCCCCCCCCCCAAGTATTTATCCACAATCTACCATGCGGGTCGAGCATAAGCATATAGGTATAGTCACCCGAAGGTAGGTCGTATTTGTACATCACACGGCGCGAACGGTCCATACGATACAGACTCTTTGACCATGTACCGATGTATAAATTGCCATTGTTGTCTTCTGTAAACGATTTTGCGTTGATGTATGGCATAGGCTTACGTTTTCCGTCAGTCTCTACCATAGTGGTATTAGTGTGGTTGTAATACTTAAATATATTGGTCTGATGGCTGTAGCTGTATATGCCATCATCGGTACCAATCCACAGTGTTCCATCGTGCGAAGTGTATAGTGCATATATTTCGCGCGACCGTTCGCCCTTAAGATGATATGTTGTAAAGTGTCCTGTTTGCTTGTTCATGCACACCAGTCCGTTGCGTGTTCCTATCCACATACAGTTGTTCTTGTCTTCTGCCATAGACAGTACAGCGTTGTTGGGTAGGATGTTAGGTGTATTGGCATCGCTGCGATAGGATGTAAAGCGATAGCCGTCGTACGACTTTATGCCCGAGTTGGTGCCCATCCACAAAAGTCCCTGACTATCAATAAGTATACACTTTTGCTCTACCGAAGCAGGTGGATTGATGGTATTAAGCACACGAATATTATAAGGAGCTGCATTCGCAGAAATATTAAATGCGTGCAAAATGCCTAATATAATAAGGTGTATAAGTATGGCTAATTTTTTAAGTTTCATGTTAAATAGGTTTTATTTATGTTGCAAAGTTACGAAAAAAAACTTTGTTTACGTTAATCGTTATGTACGTAAATCGCTAAAATAGGTATGCTATTAGTGATTTTCCACCATCTTAATGATATTGTCTACGTAAATAATGCTAATTGTACATATTGGATATTAAACTTTTATAATTTTGCAGCAGTCAATCGGACAATGTAACTGAACCGAATAAAAATAAAATAAAATAATAAGTAGTAACTAAATAACCAAATCATTTATGGAACAAACGTTCTTATTGACAGCTGCGCGGAAAGCAATGCTTGTTGCGTTCTTTGCAACAGTTCCCGCCTTTAGCCTGCCTTCTTTGGCAGACACTGTTAAGTCAGTAAACATCCAGCAGCAAGCTGGTAAAGTAAAGGGTCAGGTGTTCGACTCGAATGGCGAACCCGTTATTGGCGCTTCTGTCAAGATTGCAGGACAGAAGAACAGTGGTGCCATTACTGATATCGATGGCAACTTTGTTATCGCTGCTCAGAATGGTCAGTCTCTCGAAATTTCTTATATTGGTTTTAAGCCTAAGACTGTTAAGGTTAATGGCTCTACACTCAGCGTAAAGCTTGAGGATGACTCACAGCTTCTTAACGACGTTGTGGTTGTAGGTTATGGTACAATGCGTAAGAAAGACCTTACTGGTGCTGTAGTACAGATTGACGCAAAGAAGTTTGCCGACCAGAACCCTGGTTCTGTTCAGGATTTGTTGCGTGGTACTCCAGGTCTTCAGATTGGTATGGATACATCTGCCAAGGGTAGTGGTGCTTCCATCCAGTTGCGTGGTCAGAACTCATTGTATACATCAGCCTCTCACAACTCTCCATTGATTATTCTCGATGGTATGCAGTTTGGTGGTGAGCTTTCGGAGATTAATCCTGAAGACATCGCCCAGATTGATGTATTGAAGGATGCCTCTTCGGCTGCCATATATGGTGCCAAGGCTGCCAGTGGTGTAATCATCATCACTACAAAGAAAGGTAAGTCGGGCAAGCCAACCATCAACGTAAGCGCCAACTTGTCTGCCAACACCAAGGCTCAATACTGCAAGGTTTTCTCTGCCTCTGATTATATGCGCTACCGTGAGGACTGGTTCAAGGCCACAACTTATGGATACGACGAGAATGGCAAGTGGGGGTATTATGGCAAGGACAGTAAAATTCCTGCCGGCTATTATGATAATGTAGAGAATGCTCAGAAGCTCTATGGTATTACACCTGAGCAGTGGGCCACAATGGGCTCTAAGACATTGGGTGCCGATGAGAGTATGCTTTCTCTTTATGCACGTCGTATGGGATTGGACGAGGCAGCCAATGTAATGAACAACTTCCTTGCTGGCAAGAGCTACAATTGGGAGGATGCCACATTCCGCACAGGCTTCAACCAGGACTACAACGCAAGCATCTCTGGTGCATCAGATAAGGTGAACTATTACCTCAGCTTTGGCTACTTGAAGAATCAGGGTGCCATTCAGGGTGACGACTACCGTACATACCGTTCTAACATGAAAATCAATGCCAAGATTACAGATTGGCTTGAGGTAGGTGCCAACGTCAACTTCCAGGATCGTTCGGATGAGTCAAGTCCTGTGCCAATGGGTGGCAACTATTGGGATGCAAACCAGTTGCGCGAGTCGCCTTATTCTTCACGTTACGACGAGAATGGCAACGAAATGCAGTATCCGCGTAGTGGCAACCCAACCAATGGTGGCTACAACTACCACTTCGATCAGCAGTATATCGATTTGGAGAAGGGTCAGACAATATTGAATACAATCTTCAATGCCAAGCTCACATTGCCGTACGGCTTTACCTATTCATTCAATATTGCTCCACGTTTCCAGTGGCATTTCGACCGCTATTTGATGTCATCCGAACTTCCTAACAGCGACCCAGCAACACGTGGTGCCAACCGTAAGTCGTCAAAGAACTTCGACTACACTCTTAATAACACCCTTACATGGGACCGCACCTTCAACAAGGACCATCACTTTACCGTGACATTGGTACAAGAGGCTGAGGAGTATCGTTATTGGAGCGACAACATCGAGGCACGTAATATAACTCCTACAGATGTATTGGGCTTCCATTATATTGGAGGAGCCAATAAGTCGCAGAGTAGCTTCTGGACAAGCGACACCCACTCTACAGCAGCAGCCTACTTAGGTCGTCTGTTCTATGGATACAAGGATCGTTATATGGTGACAGGTACAGTACGTCGCGACGGCTATTCTGCATTCGGATCTAACAATCCATGGGCTACATTCTGGTCGGTAGGTGGCAGTTGGGTATTCTCTGAGGAGGATTTCCTGCGTCAGCCTTGGCTCGATTATGGCAAGCTGAGAGTATCTTACGGTACCAATGGTAACCGTTCGTTGGCAGATACCTACCTTGCTCTGTCTAACCTCTCTGATGGTGGCAAGATGGCATACTACAAGTATGGCACAACAAGCCAGACTATCCTCAACGCCCTCTCAATAAGCCGCCTTGCCAATCCTAACCTTGAATGGGAGAAGACATCTGCCATCAACGTAGGTCTCGACTTTGCTGTTCTTGGTCAGCGTCTGTCTGGTAGCATCGAGTGGTACAGCAAGACCACAAAGGATATGATTATGGCTCAGCGTTTGCCTAACTTCACTGGTTTCGGCAGCATAACAACCAACTTGGGTGAGGTTACTAACCAGGGTTTCGAAATCACTTTGAACTCTAAGAACATCGAGCTTCCTAACTTCAAGTGGGGCACATCGGCAGGTTTCTCTTACAACAAGAACCGCATCAAGCACCTCTACTACGATTACGACGAGAATGGCAACGAGCGTAGCGATACATCCAACGGATGGCACATCAACAAGCCTATCGGCGAGATATGGTATTGGCAGGTAGACGGCATATGGCAGGCTGATGAGGCTGCCGAGGCTGCTAAGGTAAACCAGAAGCCTGGTGACCCGAAGGTTAGAAACAACTATACCGAGGACGACAAGATTAATGCCGACGGTTCACGTACACCAGTATACAACGACAAGGATAGAGTGTACCTTGGTACAACCAATCCTCCTATCTACTGGAACTTGCGCAACGACTTCACCTTCTTCAAGAACCTCACATTCTCGTTCTCTATGTACTCGTACATGGGACACAAGAGCTTGAGCGGCAACTACTTGAACGGCGACAACTCTGGTTCAATGTTCACCAACACTTGCAACACATATGCAAAGAGCTATTGGACACCAGACAACCCAACAAACAAGTATGCACGTCTTAATGCCGTAGGTCCTTCAGGATGTACAGGTGTGCAGAAGCTCTACAACCGTAGCTTTGTACGTCTCGACAACATCAGCCTTGGCTACACCATTCCTCAGGAACTTACACGCAAGCTTGGTGTTGAGAAGGTACACATCACAGCCGGTGTAAACAATGTATGCACATTCGACAGCTGGGAGTATGGTGATCCAGAGACAGGTGGTTACGCCAACCGTCAGTTCTTATTCGGTCTTAATGTAACACTCTAAAACGTTCAATCAAAATGAAAAAGAATATAAGCAAATTATATAGAGGTGGTCTGTTCATAGCTTTGGCAACTTCGATGATTTCGTGCGGTGACGACTTCTTGAAGCAAGACCCTCTTTCGTTCTACGAGCCAGGTACTACATATAGTACAGAGGCTGGTCTGCAGGCTGCGCTTACTCAGTGCGACAAGCAGCTCAAGACATACATCATCGACAACAACTGGAACAACATTGGTCTGGCTACCAACTATCTTATGTCTGATGTTGGCATGTATGCCAAGACCGATATGGGTGGCGGTTTCCAAGACAACTTTGATGCCAAGCTTACTCCTACATCTGGTATGGCTGGCGGTGGCGACGGAAACTATATGCAGCGCTTCTGGGACCAGGGCTTTGCCATGGTTAAGTATGCCAACTCTGTGCTCTCTTATGTAGACAAGGTTCAGGGTCTTGCCGATAATGTGCGTGACGCCTACAAGGGACGTGCCTACTTCCATCGCTCTTACGCCTACTACAACCTTACACTCCAGTTTGGCGACATACCTTTGATTACAAAGCTTATGACTGTGCCAAAGCAGAACTACAAGTCTACAAGCAAGACAGCCATCTTCGAGATGCTTCAGAACGACCTTGAGTTTGCCGTAAAGCATGTTCCTGCTCAGGCCAATATGCAGTACGTAGGTCAGGTTAACCAGGAGGCTTGTATGGAGCTCCTTATCAAGGTGTATCTTGTAAACGGTCAGTACAAAAAGGCCGAAGACCTTGCCACCGACCTTATCAGCAACCACGGCTTGCACCTTATGAAGCAGCCATTCGGTACATGGCAGCCTTCAGGTTGCGAGACCACATGGAAGGTTACACGCAACGTAGTATGGGACTTGCACCGCACACCAAACGTATGCAATCCAGAGAACAAGGAGACCATCATGGCCATTATCAACTCTAACGACGAGGACCACCTCAACTACAACGTTATGCGTGCCATGTTTGCCCACTGGAGCAACGGCGTAATCAAGGATCCTCACGGCACAACACCTGCAGGTCAGTGTATAGCCCGCAACAATAAGGACTACAACGAGACTTTGGACTGGACACGTGCCATAGGCCGTGGCATTGCCCTTAACCGTACATCGTTCTTCTATAACAAGACTATTTGGAACCAGGATGGCGAGACCGACTGGCAAGACCTTCGCCATAACCGCGAGGTAGGCAACTGGCTTGAGATGGAAGACCTGAAGTACAACAACCCTAAGTCTGACTTCTACGGCAAGAACTTCCAGCTCTATGCTACCGAGGACTACGTTAAGGACGGCAAGACTATCGTTAAGAAGGGCGACATCCTCTGTGGTGACACTATCCGCAGCTGGTATCCTACACCTCTTTACCAGTGCTACATTCTCGACGTTACTAACGAGAACAACATGGGTGCCAACCAGTTCCATGGTGCTTCGGGCAAGGGATGTAATGGTGATATGTATCTCTTCCGTCTGGCCGAGACATATCTGCTCCGTGCCGAGGCTAAGTTCTATCAGGGCAATGCTACAGGTGCAGCCGATGACGTTAACGAGATTCGTAAGCGTGCCAACGCCAAGAAGATGTACACTACAGTATCTATAGGCGACATTATGGCAGAGCGTGCCCGCGAGCTTTATCTTGAGGAGTTCCGTCAGGCCGAGATGGTTCGCGTGTCTTGGTGTCTTGCAAAGAGTGGTATGCCAGACGAGTGGGGCGAGACATACAGCCTTGACAATTGGGACAAGCAAGAGGGTACCGACCTCAATGGAGGTAGCTACTGGTTCAAGCGTTGCACACGTTACAATGTGTTCAACCAGCCTTACGGCAAGGGTACATCTGGTCCGCAGAACTTCGAGTATAAGATAAACAAGCACAACATGTTCTGGCCTGTACCTAATTCGGCTATCACAGCCAACAACAAGGCTCAGCTCCGTCAGAACTTCGGCTACGATGGCTACGATGCCAATGTGCCAATGTTCACCGATTGGAAGGAAGCTGTTGCTGATGAGGATTCGGCTAACTAAAGATTGCTTTAGTCTTACTCTAATGTAGTGACATTAGATAATAATAAATAAAAACGAGCCAAGGGTTATTCTTGATAATCCTTGGCTCGTTTATTGTTTGTAGTTCCTTTGTTTGTAGTTCCCACAGAATTCACAGAAAACACAGAAGCCTACGGGGGTAAGTTTTTTTTGAATCCACAGAATGGCCTACGCTTCGCGAGGCAAGAATCCACAGAAATGAAGGGGATATTAGCAATCAATTCTGTGCACACCATTTTCTCCCCCTTTAGTAAGCCTCCCTATACTTGTTCTCGTCCTTATCCTCAAGCATAGACAGATAGCTCTGATAGCGCGATGCGGCGATATAGTGTTCTTCCACAGCCTTTAGTACAGCGCAACCCGGTTCGTGTGTATGTGTGCAGTTGTTGAATCGGCAGTCCTTAGAGAAGTGGAATATATCCTTAAAGTAGCTTGTCAGCTCTTCGGGCTCGATGTCGAAAGTTCCAAACCCCTTAATGCCTGGAGTGTCGATAAGGTAGCCACCTTCTGGCAACAGAAGCATTTCGCTAAAGGTAGTGGTGTGCATGCCTGTGTTGTGAGCATCGGATATAGACGACGTGCGCAGGTTGGCACCTGGCAGTATATAGTTGATGAATGTCGACTTGCCCACACCGCTGTTACCGCTCAGTAGCGTAATCTTGTCCTTAAGCAAGGGCTTAATAGCATCCATGCCGTATCCGGTAGTGGCCGACACAGCCACGCACTTGTAGCCAATAGTTTCGTATAGCTTCATCATCATGTCTTGGTAGTGGCTCTCCTCTTCAGACAGTAGGTCGGTTTTGTTGAACACCAATACCGTAGGCACGCTATATGCCTCGGCCGTAGCAAGGAAGCGGTCTATAAAGATGGTGCTTGTCTGCGGATAGTTTACCGTAACTATAAGGAAAGCTTGGTCTACATTGGCAGCAATGATGTGGCTTTGCTTGCTAAGGTTCTGCGACTTGCGTATTATGTAGTTGCGTCGGTCGCAGATGGCGGTAATAAATGCTGTTCCCTCCTGATTGCGCACAATCTCCACGATGTCGCCCACAGCCACCGGGTTGGTGCTGCGAATGCCTTTAAGTCGGAAGTTGCCCTTAATCTTGCAGTCTACAGTCTGGTTGTCGTCCGTCCGTACGGTGTACCAGCTGCCAGTGTTCTTTATTACTAATCCAGTCATTATTTAAAAGTAAAAAAGTAAAAGAGTAAAAAAGTAAAAAGGTGGATTAAAAGTAAAAAGGTAAAAAAGTAAAAAAGTAAAAAGGCGGATTAAAAGTGAAAGAGTAAAACAGCTCTTTTTACTTTTTTACTTTTTTACCTTTTTACTTTTAAACAGCTTTTTTACTTTTTTACCTTTTTACTTTTATTAGACTGTCATAATTTCCTTCTGCTTAGCAGCGAGAAGATCGTCAACCTTCTTGACAAACTTGTCGTGAATCTTCTGCAACTCGTTCTCGGCATCCTTCTCAAGGTCCTCAGACAGTCCATCCTTGATAGCCTTCTTCAGCTTGTCCTTGGTTTCCTGACGCGCGTTGCGAATCTCCACCTTAGTGCGTTCGCCAATCTTGTTGCATTGCTTAACAAGCTCCTTACGGCGTTCCTCAGTAGGCTGTGGAATGCCAAGGCGGATAATCTCGCCGTTGTTCTCAGGTGTAATACCTACATCGCTGTCCATAATAGCCTTTTCAATCTCGCGAATCTGCTTTTTGTCGAAAGGACGGATAGCGATAGTACGAGGGTCGGGCACTGTGACATTTGCCACCTGGTTAAGCGGAACCATAGAGCCCCATGAGCTAACCTTCACTCCATCGAGTATTGCTACATTGGCGCGTCCGGCACGGATGCGGGCAAGCTGCTCCTCCAAGTACATGGCACCCATCTCCATGCGCTCCTCAGCACCACCTAATGTTTCTTTTACGTCTATCATAATTATTGTAGTATTAGTTTTATATCTTGTATAACTTCTGATATTTGCATATTACTTTGCAAATTTACAGAAAATACTTGATAATACTATATCTTTTAAGCAGAAAAAACAGGTTCTTCCGATATTTTGAGTGATACAAACTGGGGTTTATCGTGGAGGTTGGCATCTTGATGTTCGTATAATGGACGTATAATTTATAGCTCGTATAATGAACGTATAATTTTACTTGTAGTTCTTTTGTATGTAGTTCCCACAG